>Ga0137409_10008727_pt1 | contig 10339 bp, 11 predicted proteins | sample CZODoug1_16funga_FD_122059 | JGI IMG/M metagenome (GOLD analysis project Ga0137409, IMG submission 122059) | Vadose zone soil fungal communities from Angelo Coast Range Reserve, California, USA - CZODoug1_16fungal (Hybrid Assembly) | ecosystem: Environmental > Terrestrial > Soil > Vadose zone...
AGCCATTCAGCAAGCGAAGGCCGAAGAGAGGCTGAAACGCATGGGGGAAGACACACGGGCGGCGGTGCGTGCGGTCGAGACGCTGGAGCGAAAAGACCGCGTCCTGATTGTTGAAGACGAAGATAACGCGCGAAAGGGCTACGAACAGCTCCTGCAGCGATGGGGCTGCGACGTTCTCGGCGTGGGCACGGCGGAGGATGCGCTGGCGAAATTCGCGAGCTACCAGCCGGACGCGCTCATCGCGGACGTCGAATTGCCCGGCATGAATGGGCTGGACCTTCTGAAGCAGCTTGGCCAGGAACTGCTGAATGTTCCCGCCATCGTCATCACCGGCAAAGGCAGCGAAGAGCGCGCGGTTGCTGCGATTGAAGCCGGAGCCTTCTGGTACATCGAAAAACCGATGAAGGGCCCGGTGCTGCGAGCGTTGCTGGACCGCGCCTTGAGCCGGGCGCGAGATGCGCGGCAACTTGCCGTGCTGCAGCGCCAACTGCGTGAAGCGGGCCGGCTGGGTGACCTCGTTGGCGCGTCGAAGCCCATGCAGGAAGTGATGCGCATCGTGGAGATGGCGGCGCCAAGCTCGGCGTCGGTACTCATCACCGGGGAGACGGGATCGGGCAAAGAGATCGTCGCGCGAACGATCCACAAGCTTTCACCGCGTGCCAGCGGACCGTTTGTAGCCATCAACTGTTCGGCCATTCCCGAAACATTGATGGAAAGCGAGATTTTCGGTCACGAGCGCGGCGCCTTCACGGGTGCGGCGGAACGGCGCATCGGTTGCTTTGAACTTGCCGACGGCGGAACGCTGTTGCTTGACGAAATCGGCGAGATGCCGGCGCCGACTCAGGCGAAACTGCTGCGCGTCCTCGAGGATCGTAGCGTCCGGCGCCTAGGGAGCAAGAGCGAGACACCCGTCGACGTGCGCGTGCTGGCAGCGACAAACAAAGATGCGGAACAAGCTGTGGGCAGCGGACAGTTGCGCCAGGATTTGTATTTCCGCTTGAACGTGTTCCACATTCATCTGCCTCCTCTGCGGGAACACAAAGACGACATTCCGATTCTCGTCGAGCATATCTTGCGGGACGTGAACTCCAAGCATGGCAAGCACGTTCGCGGCATTGGCGCGGAAGTTCTGGACATCTTCATGGGGCACACGTGGCCGGGAAATATCCGCGAACTGCGCAACGTTTTGGAGCGCGCCTCCATCATGTGTGAAAAGGACCTGATCACGCGCGCCTGCCTGCCGGGAGAATTCGGCAAGTCCGCGGGGAAGGGCCCTAGCGATCTATCCACGATCAAGTTCCCGGTGGGTACGACGGTGGATGCGATGGAGCGCGTGCTGATCCTGCAGACGCTGGGCGCAACGGGGAACAACAAGACGCGCGCCGCGGAACTGCTCGGCATCAGCCTGAAGACGCTTCACAACAAGCTCAAAGAGTACGGCGGCGATCGCGCCGAGGCGGAATAGGACGACGGGATGCAGCTGCGGCTGCGCACAAAGCTCACATTGGTGATGACGGGCCTGGTGTTGCTCGTCGTAGCGGTTCTCTCGGGCGTTTTTGCTGCCCAGCTTCTCGACCAGCAACTGCAGGAAACCAGCAAGCGCGTGAATGACCTGGCCGGGCAGGTTTTTCTGCAGGCACAGCATGCCCTGACGGATGCCGTCGACCGCGGATTGCGGCCGGCATCGGACTCGACCCTGGAAATTCACGATTACGTAAGGCACGCGTTCGAAATCAATGAAGGCCTGCGGACTCAGCTCAAAGCTGCAAAAGATAATCCGTTGATCTATGAAGTCTCGATCACGGACCGTGACGGCATGGCGCTGATCTCAACCGATGAGTCTCTTCCGGGAAGATTTCTTGCGCGGCGCGCGCCGCTTTCCCAGTTGGTGCAAAGAAATTTCGTGCACCAGGTGAAGGTCCTGGCGGGGCCCTCCAAACTGTACGAGCTCGATTACCCATTCACCAAGGGCGGGCAGCCTTTCGGAGAAGTGCGCGTGGTGATCTCTTCGGGGTTCTTGCTGAATGACATTGCGCCGAGCCTGCGCACGTCGGGAACCATTGTGCTGGTGGCCCTGGTGATTTCGGCGCTGCTTGCAGCTCTGGTGAGCGGCACGACGCTCGCTCCGTTAAAGGATATCGCCGCGCAGTTAGATCGCATCTCAGCGGGGCAATATGACGCACCGGCTGCGGATGCGAAGGGCTTCGCGGAAAGCGGCGATGAACTCGGACTGGTGAGTCGGAAGATTACCCAAGTCGGCCAGCAATTGCGCGGCGTGCACGAAATTTTCAGCACCATGCGCGAAAACATGAATTCCGTAATGGCCGGGCTTGAAGACGGTTTGCTCTTGTTCACGCGCGATGCGCGCGCCGTGATGATCAGCCCGGCGGCGGAGAAATTTCTGGGCGCTCCCGCTGGGCATTTTCTCGGGCGGCGCGTCACGGAGATTTTTCCTCCCGGCCATCCGCTGCGCGACGCCCTGCGCATCGAAAGCGACGAGCTCAGCGAAGTGGCGGCGGAAACCGAATTGGAGACCAGCGAAGGGCCGAGGCGCGTCAGCGTCAGCGTGCAGGCCATTCAAGAAGACGGCGAGCGCATGGGCGCGCTGGTGACTCTGCGCGACCTCGATTCGCTGGAGAGCATCAACACGCAGCTCCAAGTGAGTGAACGACTGGCGGCTCTAGGCCGGATCACCGCGGGCGTCGCACACGAAGTGAAAAATCCGCTGAACTCCATGCGCCTGTGGCTGGAAAATTTGAAGGAATCGCTCCCCGCAGTGCAAGACAGCGCATCGCGACAGGCGGTTCAAGTCCTGGACAAAGAGATCGACCGGCTCGACGCGGTCGTCAAGCGCTTCCTCGATTTCACGCGCCCCATGGACATCCGGCTGGAAGCCACGCAACTCGCCGTGCTCTTGAAAGAAGTCCTGGAGATTGCGCAGCCGCAATTGCAAAAATCCAATATTCAACTTGCTCAATTGCTGCCGATCGACGTGCCGGAGGTTTACGTGGACCGCGCGCTGCTCAAGCAGGCCGTGCTGAATCTGGTGTTGAACGCGGCGGAGGCCATGCCCAATGGCGGACAGATGCGGCTGGTCCTGAGCCGGCGCGGGGAAATGGCGGAAATTACCGTGGGCGATACCGGGAAAGGAATTCCGCTGGAACACCGGCAGAAGATTTTTCAATTGTTTTTCACGACGCGGCCCGGCGGCAGCGGGATCGGGCTCGCGAGCGCATTCCGAATTGTGCAGCTTCACAACGGTTCGATAGACTTTACATCGGAGGTCGGCCGAGGCACGACGTTCCGAATCGAGCTGCCACTCGCGGCCTAATCATGACGGAAAATCGATCCCGGTCCCAGACTGCATTGCCACACCGCTTTTTCAGTTCAAGCATTGTTCTCATCACTTGTGCCTGCGCCTTGCTGGGTGGATGCAGCATGCGGAGGCGGCCCGGCATCCCGTGGGCCACGGCGATACAGGTGAGACCGGTAAATCCGCCGCAGGCCGTAACCGCAAAAATGATCCCAGAGGATCAAGTCCCCGACTTGCGTCCTGAGTTTCCGGCCTTTCCTCCTCGCCTCATGACGACGCGCAGCGCGCCGCCGCGTCCGCGCGCAACCACACCGGCTTCCAACGGTGCAGGGGCCGATAGCGAGAAGTCAGAGTCTTCGCTGATTACGCCGCAACTCTCGGCGGAAGAAACTGCGGCCGCGCAGCAGCAGACGAACCAGAGCCTGAGCATCGCGGAGAAAAATCTGCAGTCCGCGCGCGGAAAACGCTTGAACGCGGCCCAAATAGATCTCGTCTCCAAGATCCGGGGCTTCCTCAAAGACGCGCGTGAAGCAGCACAAGTCAAGGATTGGGCGCGCGCGCGCAGCCTCGCCAAAAAAGCTCGCGTGTTGTCCGAAGAGCTTGTTTCATCATTCTAGCAGTCTAGCTTGTTCATTCCTGGCAGCCTTCCGCCTCTGCTCTCATTGCCGGCCAAGGCTCTGCGCCCCTCCTTATACGCGCGCCTGGATGCGATAAGATAGCGCCATGAAGAAGTTTGACGTCGCCATCGCGGGCGGTGGAGTGATTGGCGCCGCCATCGCACTCGATCTCTCGCGCGCGGGATTGCGCGTGGGTCTCTTCGACCGCCAGCAACCGGGCCAGGAAGCGTCGTGGGCCAGCGCCGGTATTTTGTCTCCCGCGCCGGAAAATTCTGCAACCGTGGCCATGGTTCCACTTGCGAAAGCGAGCCTCTCGCTGTATCCCGAGTTTGTCGCGCAGATCGAGGAAATTTCCGGGAAGTCCACCGGCTTCCGCGCAAAAGGCACGCTCGAGGCCCTTTTTTCGCACGATACCAAGGCCGAGCTCAGCACCATCATCGCGCTGCATCATGGCCTCGGCTTGAAGGCCGAGCCGCTTCGCCCCGAGGATGCGCGCGAACTCGAACCGGCGTTGAGTGAAGAAGTTGAGGCCGCCGTGCTCCGGCCCGACGAATGCTCGGTGGACAATCGCGCGTTGACCAACGCCGTGCTCGATGCAGCGAAGCGCAGCGGCGCTGAAATTACTTCCGGCAACGGAGCAAATGCGATCTGGCGGGAAGATGACCGCTGCCGAGGGCTGATTCTGCATAACGAAAAAGTGGAAGCAAAATGGACGATCATCGCCGCGGGTTCCTTTTCCGCAGCCATCGAGGGAGTCGCAGCGTACGCCCCGATGCGGCCTGCGAAGGGCCAGATGGTTGCTCTCCGTGCAGAAGAGGTGGAAATCGAGCGCGTCCTCTGGTCGGAGCACATTTATCTTGTGCCGCGAAATGACGGTAGGATCCTCGCGGGAGCCACCGTCGAGTACGTCGGCTTTGACAAAAGGACGACGGCCGGCGGCATCGAAAAAATACTTTCGGCTGCCATTGAGCTCGCGCCGGGTCTCGCAAACGCACGGATCGAAGAGACGTGGGCAGGCCTTCGCCCGGATTCTCCCGATCATCTTCCCATTCTTGGGCCGGCCGATCTGGATGGTCTGCTGATGGCCACCGGGCACTTTCGCAGTGGAATTCTGCTCACACCGATCACCGCGCGACTAATCCGCGAGTGGATTACCGAACAGAAAGTCAGCATGGATTGGGATCGCTTCAGCCCTCTGCGCTTTCAAGCGCAAAAAACGGAAGCAACGAAAAGAATGCCTGCCTGAGCCGGCATCTAGAGCCAGCCCTACTGTGGCGGACGCATCGGCGGTTGGACCACCCCCGGCGCGTGTCCCAGGGTCGTGAATTGAATCTGGCTGGCGTCGAGGCTGAGTTCGCGCTCGAGAACGATGTCCATCGTCGAGCCACGCGGCAGTTCCGCTTCCGGGCCGCGCGACAACAACACGGCAGCGAGCCCCGCCGCCGCACCAATCCCGCCGCCTATCCCGAGTCCTTTCGCGCGACCGGCAATCGCCCCGATCCCTGCGCCCGCCGCCGTCGTCTCCGCGATCGTACCGGCGTCCTTCCCTTTTCCACCCGGGCCGGTGACCTTTCCTTCGGAATCCATCGTCTCTTTTCCGCCGGAATCCGCGCTCCGCGGTGCTGCGTTCAAATTAACGGTGTAACCGTTGGGAAGAATGAGTGTGTTCAGGCGCAGCCGGAATTCGCCCTTCCCCTTGATCTTTCCCGGCCGCTTGGAGTCGATCAATTCGCCGCGAAGATACGAGCCCACGGGAATCACGATGCGATTGTTCTGCGTGATCGGAAACGACGTCTGCAGGTACACCGAGTCGCCCGGCTTGGCGCTCCGCGTGGAGATGCCGTTCTCCAGTACGACGCCGATGCGCGTCCCTGCTGGAACCAAAATCTTCTCGTTCGAACTGGAGCCTTGCGCTGCGGCGGGCGGCGGAGCGGGAGCTACCGGAGGCGGCGCGGACGTCTGCGGCCCTTCCGGCTGTTGAGCAGCCAAACTCGCAGAGAATAGAAGTACGCTCACTCCAAGCAATGCGGTGGCGATTGCAACGCCGTTTGGTCTTGTTTTCATCGCGTGCTCCCTGGTATGCAAACTCCGATGCGACTCTCCCGCCTAAAGATGCTCTGTTACAGGAGCCCCCGTCAAGGACAACAGAGGCAGTGAAGCGGAACGAGATAGTAGTGGGTCGGTTTCGGATTATCCAACCTCCACTAGCACAGGTCGGCGTCGCAAGCCACAATTGCATTAGCGCACCTTCGTCCGAGTTCGTAGTCCTTGAACCCACGGAACTGGCTACACCAAATCTTGCCGTCATGAGAAAGCGCATTTTTCCCGAGGAGAATCGATGGCCGCGCCGCGAGGCATGTCACGATTGGCTTTAGCCACTGTTTTTCAGTTTGCCGTCCTAAATGGGTGTGCGCAGCGCACGCACGAAGATACTTTGCGTCATCCTGAAGCCTTAATTGTCTGTCCGGGAGCTAAACAGACGAATTGGGGGAGGTTTGAAGGTACCGACCAGCTCAGTTATCAAATTGAGGTCGATTATCCGGCCAGTAATGCTGTTTCTTGCATCATGGGGCAACTAAAGGAAAAGGAATGGCGACCCCTTCAAGAAGATTATTGGAATCCTGGACTGCCGTCGTCACGCGTCCAAGGATGGTCGCAGTTTGTTGATGCGACAGTCCATCCCGAAGCAACTGTTGACCAATGGGCCGGCCAATGGGAGAACGACGCGGGGGACATAGTTTTTTACTTTTTGCTATACAAGTATCCGCCAGGGGACCGACATACACTAACTGTCCACGCGGGTTTTGTTCCCGCAAACATCGCGAAGAAGATGCATAAAAGCTCGAAGGTGCAGAAATAACCCGAAACGCACAAATCGGACCCGCTACCAACGAGACACCACTCCGCTGGCTAGTGGTTTGACCGTTGGTAATTCGAAGGCTACGCTAGGGAAAGAGCGAGGAGAATCTCATGGCCAAGCTGGCTTTGATTTACGGAATGCGGTTGCTGCCGGAGGAGGACCTGGGCGAAGTCAAGGACGCAACGGTCGTCCTGAAGAACGGCCGCACGGCACGCGTAACGATGCATCTGATCGAAGGCACAAAGGAAGAGATCGAATCAACCTTTCACCAGTCCATCGAAGCCTTTTTTGAAATGTACCCCGAGATTTGAGAGCAGAGATCAGCGGTTGCCGAAGTTTTCCGGATCAGCATTGGGATCGCCGAGATTGTCGTTGATCAGAACCGTGGACTGCCCGGTCAGTTCGAAACGCTTCCGGCATTTGTAGCACGCCACCAGGTCGTCCAGCCGGACCATGTACGAAGAGGCCTTTGCGAATTTTTTCTTGTCTTCCTCGCCGATGCCGCGCGGCAGTTCTTTCTTCTTCCGGCAGACTTTCCAGCGCACGGGCGCTTCGAATTCGCCGCGGCAGCTCGGACAAATGAGCTTGACCTTCCGGCTCTCTTCCTTTTCTGTATAAAACTGGCGCTCGTCCATAATTAAGATGCGGGTGTGCGCACCGCTTCATCAATTGTAACAAATTCAAGGCCGAGGTCACGCCAGCGCGGCAACCAGTGCTCGAGAGCGGCGAGCGTTCGTGTACGGTCGCCGTTGAGCCCGCGGTCCGACCCGTCGTGCAGGCACAAGACATCGCCCCAGCCGCCGCCCGAATGGGAGCCGCTCTTCGTGCTCTTCACAACACGGTCCGCGATCGGCTGCAGCCGCGGAATCAGCCACTCCGCCGGCTTCAGCAACCAATCTCCCGGGATCAGCGTCAGCATCACCGTCTCGCACCCCATTTCGCGCGCCACGGGAATGACCCAGGGATTTCGCATCCCGTAGGGCGGGCGAAACCACTTCGGCCGCGCACCGAGCACGTTTCGGATTGCATCCTGGCAGAGACGCAGCTCAATCCTGACTTGCGTTGGGGTACGCCAAAATAAATTCGGATGGGATTCCGTGTGGTTACCGACGGAATGGCCGCGCGCGGCCGTTTCTTTGACAAGGTCGGGACATTCGCGCACGAAGCGCCCGATCAGAAAAAAAGTGGCTTTTGCCTTATAGCGGTCCAGAAGATCGAGGAGTTTCGGCGTGATCGCCGGATTCGGCCCGTCATCAAACGTGAGCGCCAGCTTGCGCGGAGAGTTCGTGCACCAGATCGCCGGCCCGAAAATTTGTGATCGCGGATAAACCGCGCCGTACGCGGTAATTCCTGCCGCTGCCAGCAGCGCCGCGGCAGGCGCTTCGATGAGCAAGGGATTCACGCGCCCATTCTCGCACGGCGCGGCGCGCACCGCCTATCCGGAACGTGGGTTTGCTTATCGCCTACTTAATCTGTGCTAGAGTTTGGCGGATTTGTACTCAGAGGTGCCGCTATGAAGTGCAATGTGTGTGGAATGGACTACGGCTTGTCACACAATTGTTCGGGGATCGCGCCGCTCATGACAGCCGAAGAAGCGGCTCCCCCGCCTACTGGTTTTTCGCCAGGCTATTATTGGGGCCTCGCGTTCAACATCGCGCGCTGGGACCACATTGCCATCCGCCGGGCTTCTCGTGATTCCAACGCGATCTATTATGCCGCCTTCTTTTGGATCGCCGCCGCAACGATTGTTCTGATTGCAACTGCTCTTTCACGAACGTTGGCCGCTAGTCGCGTCTCCCGGCTCTCCGGCCCGGCGATGGTTATTGCAGTCGTGATAGGAATGAGCTTTGGCCTCGCTTTAATGGCCCTTCTCACATTCATCCAGCTCGGCTTGTGCCACCTCATGGCAAAATGGTTTTTTGGCGGCAGTGGGAGCTATATGGGGGTGATGCGCCCCTTGCTTCTCGGTTGGTTCGTAAACTGCCTGATTCTAATTCCGGTTGCAGGAACGCTGGCTGCTGCGATCGCCTGGACCGCCGTGTTAATGATGGTTTTCGAAGAAGTCGACGGGATCGGCCGGCTGCAGGCCTTTGGGATTTCCGCCGGGATAAACTTCTGCTTTCTGGTATTGCAGTTCATGATGACACCTGTGACGCGGCACCTTTGAACGGCGGCCAGGATCACGCTGGCGGCAGCCCACGCCGCATCTTCAAGTCTGCGAGTAGCCGATCGACCTCGACGTCGCGGTCCAATCGTGTGAGACGTTCCACGGTATCGTCCGTGAGGAGTTCGACTTCCGCGCTGGCAACCGCCTCGGTGTGATGCACGCGGTCTTTCAGACGGTCGAACGTGGCGGTGTTTGAATTGTCACCGATGGCCGTCTGCGCGCGCGCCGCTTTGCCAAGGGCAATGCTCCGGCGGTGCCGGGCAAGCAGTAGGTCGTGCTTGGCCTTCGCTTCGTCCAGTTTCTGTTCGAGCTTCACAAGCGCTCCCTTCAGCGTTTCCACCTGAGCCTTCTGGTCGTCCACCTGTTCGCGGTAACTTAGCGCCAGCCTCTGCGAGGTCTGGTAGCGGTCCAGCGCCGCGCGCGCCAGATCGTCCTCGCTTTTGTCCACGGCAAGTTCCGCTTTGCGCATCCAGTCCTTGCCGGTGTCCTCGTTCTCCTGCCATTTTTTCTCCAGCATGTGCTGGTCGGCGATGGAAACGGCCACCTGCGTCTTCACCTGGAGATACTGATTCTCCATGTCCAGGATCACCTGCTTAATCATTTTTTCCGGATCTTCCGCGCGGTCCACCATGTCGTTCAGATTCGCGCGAATCAAAGTACCTACTCGTTCCAAAAGTCCCATGATGAATCTCCTTTCAAACACCAAATACTCCGAACCACTCGAACGCTCGAAGGAAGCTGCCGCTGCCCGCGCGTCCCTGTAGGGGCCGCTTTCTGAGGCGGGCCGTTCTTCTGACTCACGGCAATAGATTGAAGCACCAAACTCCCGCCGCAAACTTCACCAGCCCCGGCAGCGGAAGGAAGCTGAACGCGACGACTTTCTGAAACGCGTAGACCGTCCAGCTCAAAAACTGGTGAAAGAGGAAACCGATCGCCACCACCACGAGAATCCAAACAACGAGAAGTTTTTCTTTCGTGTTCATTGCCATCCCCCCAAGGCCATTTGGCGTCCTCGGCAGGTCCGCAAGGACCTGCCGGGACGGAAGCGATCGTTATGACTTGCTGGCAGCCGGCTTGTCCGGCTTTGGCGCTTTGTCGCCGATCAAGCGTACTTTGCTGAGCAAGTCTGACATCTGCATGCCGGAAAGGGCTTCAAACAGCGCTGGAACTTGCGCGGCAATCTTGGTGATGTCCCCGGTCAGCTTGTAAGCGCCGGCCGCATCGCCGTTGCCGGTGGAAACGATGGTTACTTTGTCCACTTTGCCGAGCGGCTCGCTGAGGGCGCGCACCACTTCCGGCAGTCCACTGATGAGTTTGTCGAGGACGGCGGCCTGGTTGTATTCCTGGAAGGCTTCCGCCTTGACGTTCATGGCCTTGGCTTC
>Ga0137409_10008730_pt1 | contig 10337 bp, 9 predicted proteins | sample CZODoug1_16funga_FD_122059 | JGI IMG/M metagenome (GOLD analysis project Ga0137409, IMG submission 122059) | Vadose zone soil fungal communities from Angelo Coast Range Reserve, California, USA - CZODoug1_16fungal (Hybrid Assembly) | ecosystem: Environmental > Terrestrial > Soil > Vadose zone...
GCGCTTCGACATCACCATGTGGTCGGCGGTGATCTTGCGGATCTTGGACCACGGCTCGACACGGTCGCCGGGCCACGCCTCGATGGTCGGGTGCTCCACGGCACCGGGAGCGGAGAGCGGGGAGCGGGGAGCACTCGGCGCCGCGGCCGGCGCGCGCTCGATGTAGCCGAGGATGTCCTGCTTCGTCACACGGCCCGCCAAACCGCTGCCCGGAATGCGCGAGATGTCCACGCTGTGCTCGGCCGCGATCTTGCGGACGAGGGGCGTGGATTTGGTGCGCAACCGCTCCTCGGCGGTCTGAACACCACCGCCGTCGCCGTCGCTGCGCTTCATGGTTGGGGCTGGTGCGGAGGGCGCCGCCGCTTTAGGAGACTCGGGTTTGGGCGCGGGGGGGGGCGGCGGCGGCGCTTGAGACTTCGCCGGTTCGGGTGGCTTCGATGCCGTCGCTCCTGCGTCTGTCTCAAGAACGGCAACGAGTGTCTGGACCGGTACCGTCTGCCCTTCCTGCACCTTGATCTCGGCAAGCACGCCGGCGGCCGGCGCCGGAATCTCCGCGTCGACTTTATCGGTCGAGATCTCGAACAGGGGCTCGTCCCGTTTGACCGTGTCGCCGACTTTCTTGAGCCACTTGCTCAAGGTGCCTTCGGCGATCGACTCGCCCATCTGCGGCATCAAGACATCCACACGTGCCATTGTCGCTCCGTCAGTACGCCGCGAGCCAGCGCGCGGCCTTCACAATGTCATCGGTCTGAGGCAACACGAAGTCTTCCAGCGTCGGTGCGTACGGCAGCGGCACGTCGTGCGCGGTCACGCGCATGATTGGCCCGTCGAGCCACTCGAACGCCTGCTCATTGATCCGCGCGGCGATCTCGCCCGCAATGCCGCCCGTGCGCGTGTCTTCGTGCACGATCAGCACCTTATTCGTCTTTTTCACCGTCGCGACGATCGCGGCATCGTCCATCGGCAATAGCGTGCGCAAGTCGAGCACTTCGACCGAGACGCCGTCTTCCTTATCGATGCGCTCCGCCGCTTCGAGCGATTTCCACAGCGTCGCCCCGTAACTGATGATGGAAAGATGCTTCCCTTCGCGCGCCAAGCGAGCCTGTCCAATCGGCGTCAGGATCTCCTCGCCCTCGGGCAGCTGCTCCTTGATCCGGCGGTACAGCCACTTGTGCTCGAGATAGAGTACCGGGTCCTCGTCGCGGATCGCGGACTTGATGAGGCCCTTGGCGTCCCGCGCCGTGGCCGGATACACGATCTTGAGACCCGGCGTGTGGAGGAACGCGGCCTCCGGATTCTGGGAGTGGAACGGGCCGCCGCGCACGTAGCCACCGCACGGCCCGCGCACCACCATCGGCGTCGAGAGTCCCGCCCGATAGCGCGCGGTCGCGACGTAGTTGGTCAGCATGTCGTAGGCGCACGAGATGAAGTCGATGAACTGCATCTCGGCGACGGGGCGCAGGCCCATGTGCGCCGCTCCCGCCGCCGCGCCGACGATGGCCGCTTCCGAGATCGGCGTATCGATCACGCGCGACTCGCCGAAACGCTTGCTGAACCCTTCGGTGACCTTGAACGCGCCGCCGTACGACCCGACGTCTTCGCCCAGGATGAAGACCCGCTCGTCGCGCTCCATCTCCTCCCACAGGCCTTGGCGCAGGGCTTCGAGAAAGGTGACTTCGGCCATTACCGCGCGTCTCGAATCTTAAAGTCGAACGGAAGCGTCACCACGCTCCGCACAGGCACGCCCCTCATTTTCGCGGGCGCAAATATCGCGCTGTGCAATGCGTCCCTGGCGGCGTCGATGAACGCCAGATTGCCTGGTTCGACGGGAAAGATTGTCCGGGGCTCCGCTCGGCCATTTGGTCCCACTACGCACCTCAGGATAACCCGCCCTTCCACGCGCGCGCGTCGTAGGTCGTCGGGGTAATGCAGTGCGTCAATGGTGACGAGCGAAGCCATGGCATCCACGTCGCGCTCGACCAGCACGCCGGCACGCTTCAATGAGTCAATCCGGCGCCGATCCAGCGCGGACACCTCCGCGGAATCCATCAATACGAGGACGCGGATCGGCCGCGCCGGTGTCCGGACCCCGGTCGCAGTCGCGCACGCCGCCAGCACCACGACTGCGGCAGTGATGGCATGGCGCAGCAGCGGCTCTCCGGGACCACGTTGAGTCGCATGCGATCCTCGCACGCCATCTCCTCTCAGGCCCTGACGGAAAGTTTCGAGAAACGTCACCTCGCTCATCGTCGTCCTTCCTTCACGCGGTAAACGACGGGAAACTGGACCAGGGTTCGAACCTTGCGGCCGTGGAATATCCCCGGCGAGAACAGCGCCCGTTGCACATACTCTTTCGCTGAAAGATTGAAACCCATGTGCGGGGTGGCGATAACGTGAATTGAGGTTCGCTCCGCATGGCCCATCGTGTCCAAAACGAACTGCACAACGACGGTACCCTGCTTGCCGTTTCGCAAGAGCTCCAACGGGTAGTAGAGAAGTGGACCGCTAAGAATGCGTGGAGCCGTGTCGCACGCGGCCTCAAGCACCAGGCTCGAATCGAGCGTCATGGCTGAACGGTCCGGCTGCTGCATCGCCACTGCGAGAATCATCGCGAGGGCGGTCATAGCGCTTTGAACCAAAGCTTGTCTGCCGCTGGCGGCTCTACGTATACGCCCGGCAGCGCGCTCTCCCCATCCGGCAACGGCTCGTTCACACACGCATCGGTCGCCTGATCTACTTCCACGCGCACGCGGTCGTCGATGTCCTTCAAGTCAGCTTCGGTAACGAGATCGCCGGCGAGCAGTCGCTGCACATAGCGATCGACGGGGTCGTTCGCGCCGGCCCAGCGGTCCAGATCGCCCTTCGGGACGTAATGCTGATCGTCGTGCTCGGCGTGCCCTTTGCGACGGTACGTCTTCACTTCGATGAAGTGCACGCCTTTCCCCCGCCGCGCCCGCTCGACCGCGAATTTCGTCGCTTCATACACCGCGAACACATCGTTGCCGTCGACGGTCACGGCCGGAACACCGTAGCCCTTGGCCTTCTCGGCGAGATCCTTCACCGCGAACTGCTTTTCCGGCGGCGTCGAGTAGGCCCAGTGGTTGTATTCGCCGATCACGACGAGCGGCAGTCGTTGGACGGCGGCGAAATTCAGTCCTTCGTGGAAGGTGCCGGTCGACGTCCCGCCATCTCCTATGTAGACCAGTCCCACCCTGGGCTCGCGCCGCAGCTTGAAGGTCAGTGCGATACCGGCCATCACCGGGATCATGTCACCGAGGTGGGAGATCTGGCCGAGGTACCCCTTCTCGAGGTCATTGAAGTGGACGTTCAACTCACGGCCGCGGGTCGGGCTGTCGGCCTTGGCCATGTATTGCCGCAGGATCTCGAGCGGCTGGGCGCCCATCACCAGCAGCGAACCGAGGTTACGAATCAGGGGCGAAAGGATGTCCTTGTTGCGGCCCCGCTCCAGCGCATACGCCGAGGCGACCGACTCCCCCTCCTGCCCGAGGGAGCGAAACAACCCGCCGATGACCTTGGTCTGCCGGTAGAGGGCGACCAGGCGCTCTTCCAGCGTCCGCGTAAGTCGCAGGAAGTAGTAGATCTCGAGCAGCTGATCGGTCGACAGCACCGCCCCGGCGGTGGCTGCAGTCGGGCGCGTCGCAGGAAGAGCCATGGCCCTAAATTATAGCGGGAGGGGGAAAGCCATGGCGAACATCAAACTGCGCGTCACGGGAATGACTTGCGGCCACTGTCAGGCCAAGGTCGAGCAGGCATTAAAGGGTGTGGTTGGGGTCTATTCCGCCATCATCGATTTGCCGGACGGCGAAGCGGAAATCGATTTCGACGACGACTCGGTGACGACCGATCAACTCGTCGCGGCGGTGACCAAAGCGGGGTACGGAGCGAAAATCGCGGGTTAGTACGCGCCGCGCATGACGTGCGCGGGCTCGACGAGCTTGTGGACCTCGGCCAGAAAGCGCTTCGCGAGCTTGTCGAGCTCCGATTCTCCCACCTGATCCGTCGCCACTTCCACGAACGTGTAGTGACCGCCCTCGGGCCGCGCGCTGATCGTGATGCGGCCCAGCGTGCCCTGATACGCGCGCCGGCGTGGCGACTCCTCCGCCGGCGCCAGGCGCCCGCCAAAGAAGCCTTTGGCCACGTCGAGCACCGCTTCGGGACTCGCGCTAGTTCTGTGGAAGTATCGCATGCGTCGCCACTCCCGGAGTTTTGAATCTGCGCAACGTCAGACTATTGAGCACCACGGAGAGACTGGACCACGCCATCGCGGCGCTGGCGAGTATGGGCGACAGTAGCCAGCCCGTCACAGGATACAGCACACCGGCGGCAATGGGAATCAGCAGGACGTTGTAACCAAACGCCCAGATCAGGTTCCAGCGAATCGTCCGCATGATGCGGCGCGCCAGCTCGATCGCGATGAACACGGCGCGCAGATCACCCCGGATCAGCGTCACGTCCGACGCCTCCATGGCGATATCGGTGCCGGTGCCGATGGCGATGCCGACGTTCGCCTGGGCCAGCGCCGGCGCGTCGTTGATGCCGTCGCCGACCATGACGATGTCGCCGCCCCCCCCCTGGCGCTGCAGCTTCTTCACGAGATCGGCTTTCTGCGACGGCAACACTTCGGCGATCACCTCATCGATCCCGATCTCGGCCGCGACGGCATTCGCGCCCTTCCGGGAATCCCCGGAGACCATGACCACTGGAATGCCGCGGCGCTTCAACAGCTCGACTGCCGTCTTGGACGTCGGCTTGACCGGATCGGCGATCGCGATGACGGCATACACGGTGTTATTCACGACACAGATCACCGGGGAGCGGCCCTGCGCGGCGAGCCGATCGGCGTCGGCGCCGAGTGAGCCCAGCTCGAGGCTGCGCTCGCGCGCGTGCCGCAACGAGATCACTTCGATGATGCGGCGGTCCACCGTGCCGCGGACGCCCCTGCCCTCCATGGCGGCAAATTTCTCGACCGGTAACAACGTGACCTGCTTGTCCTGGGCGGCCTTGAGAATCGCGAATGCGAGCGGGTGCTCCGAGCGCTGCTCGACGGACGCCGCCCACTTCAGGACGTCGGCGGGGCTGATCGGGGTGCCGTCGGGCTTCTTGGCTGTGACGATGTGCGTGACGACGGGCTTGCCCTCGGTGATCGTGCCGGTCTTGTCGAGCAGCACCGTCCGTGTCCTGGCGAGGCGCTCGAGCGCTTCGCCGCTGCGGATCAGGATGCCATACTCCGCGGCCTTCCCGGTGCCGACGAGAATCGCGGTGGGGGTCGCGAGGCCTAACGCGCATGGGCAGGCGATGATCAAGACGCTCACGAACGCGACCGTCGCGTAGACGAGGGCGCGCGCCTGCGGCGGAGGGCCGAAGTCGAACCAGCCGATGAATGCCGCGATCGCGATCGCGATGACGATCGGCACGAAGACCCCGGCGACGCGGTCGGCGAGCTTCTGGATCGGCGCCTTGGTCGCCTGCGCGTCTTCGACGAGCTGCACGATCTGGCCGAGCGCCGTCTCTTTCCCGACGCGCGTGGCGCGGAACGTGATGCTCCCCGTCGTGTTCAACGTACCGCCGATGACTTCGTCCCCCGGCTTCTTCGCGACCGGCATCGGCTCGCCGGTGAGCATCGACTCATTGACGGCCGACGCGCCGTCGGTGACGATGCCATCCACCGGGAGCTTCTCACCCGGCTTGACGATCACGAGGTCCCCCACCACGACGGCCTCGACCGGGATCTCGGTCTCGTGGCCGTCGCGAATCACGTGCGCGGACTTGGCGCGCAGCGCCGCGAGGCGGTGGATCGCCTCGGACGTCCGGCCCTTGGCCCGCGCCTCGAGCAAACGGCCGAGCAGAACCAGCGCGATGATCGCGGCGACGGCCTCGTAGTACACGTCGGCCGGAAGTCCCGCGCGCAAGAACAGAGTCGGCGCGGCGGTCGCGACGAGCGAGTACAGGAACGCGGCGCCGGTGCCGACGCCGATCAGGGTATTCATGTCGGCCGTGCGGTGGCGGAATCCGCTCCATGTGCCCTTGTAGAACTGCTGACCGGACCACACGACGACCGGGAGCGTGATCAGCGCGAGACCCCATGTGATCCAGTCGAGGTCCAGGATCCAGCCCCGGCCGGCGATCCAGTCCCGCAGGGAAACGGCGAGGGGCATGAGCAGCCGGCCCAGGAGATCGACCTGCTTCATCGTGCCGTTGTCGCCCAGGGGGCGATCGGCCATGAGCAGCATCGATCCGACCATGGCAACGACAGTCACGACGGCAGCGACGACGAACTTCCAGGTGAGCGCGCGAATCTCGCGGCTGCGTGCGATGCGGTCGCGCTCCAGCGGATCCTCGGCAGCGATCGGCGCCGCGACCTCCAATCCGGCATTCGCGACCGCTTTCTCCAGGTCCTCCGCGCTCACGACACCGGGGACGTAGTCGACCGTCGCGGTCTCCGTCGCCTGATTGGCGACGGCGCGGATCACGCCGTTCACGCCCGCCAACGATTTCTCGAGGGGGGCGACGCTGGGGGCGTAGTGCAGGTCGGTGATGCCGAACGTGACGCTCGCCTTGCCGGCATTGTAGCCGGCCTCGCGCACCGTCTTGATGAGCTGTCCGACATTCGTCTGGGCGGCATCGTATTCGATCGCCGCCTTGTTGGTCGCGAAGTTGACGCCGGCCGACGACACGCCCGTCGCGCCGGCGAGCGCCTCCTGCACCGTCGCGGCGCAGCTCGCGCAGGTCATCCCCTCGATCGGCAGAATGATCCGCGCCTTACTCATGGGCGGCGCCGTGGAATTTGTGGGGCGAGGAGGCCGCGCGGCGCTCGCCCGGTGGCTCCACGACGAGCACGCCTTTCAGCATGTTCATGCCGCAGCGGAAGGAATACTCGCCTGGTTGCTCGGGGGTGAACTCGATCGTGGTGGTCTGGAACGCGGGCAGTTGCTGATCGATGCCGAACCGCTCGAACACGACCCGCTCCGAGCAGTCGGCGGTCTCGTCGCGGTAGAACTGCAGCCGCACCGGCTTCCCCGCCTGGACGACGATCGTATCGGGCGTGTAGCCGCCCTTGACGATCACGCGCACCTCTTGCACGCCACCGGCAACCGCCGTCGCCGCCACCGCTCTGCCGCGCGAAAAGAGGAAGTACCACAGCACCCAGACGATGGCGACGGCGCCGAGCGCCGTGACGGCGATCTGGGTGGACGTCATGCGCCCCCCCCTCCCGCTAGCGCACCTGTACGCGTGCGGGTTTCGCCTCCGGCCGGACTGCGTGTTCGATGCGCATGGCGTAGAATGAGCGCCACACGAACGTCAGCGCGATCACCAGGAACGCGCCGGCGAGGACCAGGCTCAGCGTCGCGCCGCGCTCGGCGGTCAGCGACACGGCGAGCTCGACGGCCAGCAGGCCGAACAGTGTCGTGAACTTGATGATCGGATTCATCGCGACCGACGAGGTGTCCTTGAACGGGTCGCCCACGGTATCGCCGACCACCGTGGCATCGTGGAGCGGCGTGCCTTTCTGCTTCAATTCGGTCTCGACGATTTTCTTGGCATTGTCCCAGGCGCCACCGGCGTTGGCCATGAAGATGGCCTGATAGAGCCCGAACAGCGCGATCGAGATCAGGTAGCCGATGAAGTAGTACGGCTCGAAGAACGCGAACGCGAGCGTCGCGAAGAAAACGGTCAGGAAGATGTTGAACATTCCCTTTTGCGCGTACTGGGTACAGATCGCCACCACCTTCTTGCTGTCCGACACCGAGGCCCTGGTCGTGCCCTCGAGCCGGATGTTCGCCTTGATGAACTCGACCGCGCGATAGGCGCCCGTCGTCACGGCCTGCGTGGACGCCCCCGTGAACCAGTAGATCACGGCGCCGCCGGTGATCAGCCCGAGCAGGAACGGCGGGTACAAAATCGAGAGGTTCGAGAGCAGCTCGGGCTGCAACCCCCGCGTCAGCGCCACGATGATGGAGAAAATCATGGTGGTGGCGCCCACGACCGCTGTGCCGATCAGCACAGGCTTGGCGGTCGCCTTGAACGTGTTCCCCGCCCCGTCGTTCTCCTCGAGATTCTCCTTGGCCACCGCGAAGTTGGGATCGAACCCGAAGTCCTTCTTGATCTCGGCGCGCACGTTCGGCACCTGCTCGATCAGCGACAGCTCATAGATCGATTGCGCGTTGTCGGTGACCGGCCCGTAGGAGTCCACCGCGATCGTCACGGGCCCCATGCCCAGGAAGCCGAACGCCACGAGGCCGAACGCGAACACCGCCGGGGCCATCATCAGCCCCACCAGGCCGGTCGTGCTCACCCCGTACGCGATGGCCATCAGCACCATCATCGTCATCCCTAACCAGAACGCGCTGAAGTTCCCCGCCACGAATCCGGAGAGGATGTTCAAGGACGCGCCACCCTCGCGCGACGAGGTCACGATCTCGCGTGTGTGGCGCGAGCTGACAGATGTGAACACTTTCACGAACTCGGGGATGATGGCGCCCGCCAGCGTGCCGCATGTGATCACGAGCGACAGCTTCCACCACAGCGTGGGGTTGCCGCCGATGTTCGGAATCAGGAGCCACGACGCGAGGAACGTGAGCGCCACGGAAACGAGCGACGTGAGCCAAACGAGCGAGGTGAGCGGCGCCTCGTAATTCATGTGGTCGGCGGTGCGATACTTTGCTTTTGCCACCGCGGCGTTCAGGAAGTAGGACGCACCCGACGCGACGATCATCATGACGCGCATCGCAAAGATCCAGACGAGCAGCTGGACCTGCACGAGCGGCTCGTGGACGGCGAGCAGGATGAACGAGATGAGCGCGACGCCCGTGACGCCGTACGTCTCGAACCCGTCCGCGCTGGGGCCAACCGAGTCGCCCGCGTTGTCGCCGGTGCAGTCGGCGATCACGCCGGGATTGCGCGCGTCGTCCTCTTTGATCTTGAAGACGATCTTCATGAGGTCGGCGCCGATGTCGGCGATCTTGGTGAAGATGCCGCCCGCGACGCGCAGCGCCGCCGCGCCCAGCGACTCCCCGATGGCGAAGCCGATGAAGCAGGGGCCGGCGTAGTCGCCCGGGATGAACAGCAAAATCAGGAGCATCAGCAGCAACTCGACGCTGATCAACAGCATCCCGATGCTCATCCCCGCCTTCAAGGGAATCGCGTGGTTGGGAAACGGCTTGCCCGTCAGGCTGGCGAACGCCGTGCGCGAGTTGGCGAACGTGTTCACACGGATGCCGAACCAGGCCACGCCGTAGCTGCCGGCGATGCCGATCAGGCTGAACAGCAGGATGATGATCACCTTCATCGCCGGGAAGCCGCGCACGAGGTTACCCGCCGCGTCGGTCGTCTGCGCCAGCGTACCGAAGTACAGCGCGACGATCGCGCCGATGAAGAGCCAGAGGATCAGCAGGAAGCGGCCCTGCGTGAGCAGGTACGTCTTGCAGGTCTCGTAGATCAGCTCGGAGATCTCGCGCATCGCGCGATGCACCGGGAGGTTCTTGAGCTGCGTGTAGGTCGCGAGCCCGAAGAGCAAGCCGAGCGCACAGATCACGAGTCCCCACAAGAGCAGGGCGCGCCCACCGATCCCGCCCAGGAACAGCGCCTGGTTGAGGTTGGGAAGGACGAGGGCAGCCTCGCCCCCTCCAGCGTGCTGCTGCAGTGCCAGAAACGTCATCGACGGAGGCTCCTAAAGGACGGAAGGATTATCGGTCTGCGTACTCGTAGTACTCGACACCGAGGTGCGTGATCTGCTCCTCACCCATCATCCAGCGCAGCGTGTTCTTGAACTTGGTCTGTTGAATGAAGAGGTCATTCTCAGCGTACAACCCCGGGGCGGTGTGCGGGCTCTTGAAGTAGAACGACAGCCATTCCTGAATCCCCGACAGCCCGGCACGGCCCGCCAGGTCGAAGAACAGCGCGAGATCGAGCACGAGGGGAGCGGCGAGAATCGAGTCGCGGCACAGGAAATCGACCTTGATCTGCATCGGATAGCCGAGCCATCCGAAGATGTCGATGTTGTCCCACCCTTCCTTATTATCACCGCGCGGCGGGTAGTAGTTGATCCGCACCTTGTGGTAGACCTTGCCGTACAGCTCGGGATACAGCTCAGGCTGCAGGATCTGCTCCAGCAGGCCGAGCTTCGATTCTTCCTTGGTCTTGAATGATTCGGGGTCGTCCAGCACTTCGCCGTCGCGGTTGCCGAGGATGTTGGTCGAATACCAGCCGGAGAGGCCGAGCATGCGCGCCTTGAACGCCGGCGCGAGCACGCTCTTCATCATCGTCTGACCGGTCTTGAAGTCCTTGCCGCCGATCGGCACGTGGCGCTCCTCAGCGAG
>Ga0137409_10003278_pt2 | contig 10336 bp, 9 predicted proteins | sample CZODoug1_16funga_FD_122059 | JGI IMG/M metagenome (GOLD analysis project Ga0137409, IMG submission 122059) | Vadose zone soil fungal communities from Angelo Coast Range Reserve, California, USA - CZODoug1_16fungal (Hybrid Assembly) | ecosystem: Environmental > Terrestrial > Soil > Vadose zone...
GCTTTGCAGCGATCTCGGCGTGCCGATGGAAAAGCTGTCTGAAATGAAAGACCCACTGCGACGCAATACCGAGGAAGCCGCGGCGCGCGGCGTGTTCGGCGTGCCGAGCTTCGTCGTCGACGGCGAGGTGTTCTGGGGCGCGGACTCGATCGAGTTCCTGAAAGCCTTCCTCGCCGACCCCGCGGTGCTCAGGAACGAGGAGATGCGGCGGCTGGACGCGCTGCCCGTGGCCGCCGCGCGCAAGGCCTAGAAAGGCAACTTCGGATAGTGTCTCAGTTTGAATCTAAACCATGATGCGACCACTAAGGGCTAGTAGGCGACAGTCAGGCGCTCGTCGGCGCAAGTCCCGGTAATTCGGGCTGCCTTTCCTTCTTAGCCTCTTCCTCTAGCTCCTTGAACGGATCTGGAATTACTTCCGAGAACCTGGCTTCCCTTCTGATCTTTTGCAGTACATCGCTTGCCACGTAATAGCGTCCCTTCTTTTCGCCTTTAGGGACGAGCAATCCTTCGTCCGCAAGTCTCTTGAGATCATATTTGGCTACTTGGTTGCTGACTTCAGCTTGGTTGCGGTAGGTCGGGTTTTTCACTCGTAGACCAATAGCAGCGTCAGCGAGACCGACCAGCACTCTGGTATGTATTTTTCGGCGCTTGCACTCCTCTTCTAGCGCGCTCCAAAGCCTGCTCATATCCGCAAGCCGTCTAAGAAGATTTCTCGCTTGTTTGTAGTGAGCTGTGAGACAAAACTTGATCCACGGTAGAGGATCGCGATCTGGATGCCAGGCCCCTTGCCCAACCTCCGCCAGAACGTCGTAGTAGTCGGAAGAGTGGTCGCCAATGTATTCCTCGATGCTAGAGAAACGCGGGTCAAGAATGCCCTCACGCGAAAGGACCATCGTTTGCAGCGCCCGTGCCATTCGCCCATTCCCATCGGAGAACGGATGGCTCATTGTTAGATTGAGATGCGCCATCGCCGCCTTGACCAACGGCTGTGCATTGGGCGCATTCAAAAACGCGATAAGTTCCGCCACTAGCGACGGAACTAGCGCCACGTCAGGACCCTCGTAGACGATCTTGTTTGTGGCCGTGTTAGTTACGTGGATTGCACCAGGCCGCCAACGCCCCGGGTTCTTACCTAGGTCGTACCCGAGCATCATGTAATGCAGACCCTTAATCGTGTTTTCGTTGTGCGTGTAGCTCGGGTCTTTGGATAGCTGGACGATGTAGGTCATGGCGTTCCAATAGCCTTGGAGCGCCGCTCGATTCTCGGCCTGGGGCGTCGTCGGTGCCTCGCCATCTACGACGGCAACCGCGTCGTCGAGGGTCACGTTGATGCCCTCGATAGAGTTGGTTCCGACCATAGCTCTGGCAGCCGCCATCCTCGCTAAAGGACCCCACCAACGGTTCATGTTGTCGCTGGTATGGACCCTTAGCCGAGCCCTTAAATCCATAATCCTTTCAATGACTAATATATAGTCAGGAGGCAGTGGCTTTAGCTCGAAAATCATCTTTTCACCTTTATACAAGTACAGTTGTGTACTATATTAAAGTACATACTGATACTTAAGTCAAGTACAAAGGTACAGCAGTCCCTTATTGAGGACTTCAAGGCCAATTGCCGCGCCCCGGAGGGTAGTTCCCATCGCTTATCCCCTAGGTCCTAAACCGATTCGTGGCGTACGAGGAAAACAGATCCTCAAGGAAAGCGTATTGAAAATGGAGGAGCGCGTTCGCAAAGGAAAACAGGCAGAGGCTGGCCGCGCAAACAGCAGAAACCCGCCTAAATTTTGTTGGTTAGTACCCTACTAACCTCTCAGTAGTTTCCCAACCTTGGGCATCCGGCCTGCCAAAAACCGAACTGAGACACTACCCAACTTCTCCCCTAGGTGTATTTTCTCGTGTCCTCGATAACCTTGCCGTCGTTCGGCAGGCTGCCGGGCGGAACCAGCTCGACTTCCCCGCGCAGCTTCGTAACGTCGCGGATCGAGGCCACGATGGCGTCCGCCAGTCCTGCCGGGCGATCCCTCGCTTCGCACTTCAAAGTCATGCGATCGTTTCCGGCCTCGCCCTCGACGACCAGGCGAGCGCGCAGGACCTCGGGATGGCGGCGCGTCACGTCGCTCACCTGCGCCGGGGTGACGAACATCGCGCGCACCTTGGTGCTCTGGTCGGCGCGGCCCATCCAGCCCTTGATGCGCACGTTGGTCCGGCCGCAGGGGCTCGCGCCGGGCAGCACCGCCGAGAGATCGCCGGTAGCGAAGCGGATCAGCGGATAGTCGCGGTTGAAGGTCGTGATCAGCACTTCGCCGACCTCGCCCGCCGGCACAGGATCGCCTGTACCAGGCCGCACGATCTCGAGGATCCGGGCTTCCTCGAGGATCATGCCTTCGTTCACGGCGCCATCGGGCATCAGCGACTCGTAGGCGATCAGGCCGAGATCGGCGCTCGCGTAGCACTGCGTGACGCGCATGCCGCGCTGCTGTAGATTATTTCTCAGTATCGGGGGAAGAAATTCTGCGCCGACCTGCGCCTTCTTCAGGCACGACAGGTCGGCCTTCATCTCGTCGGCTTTCTCGACGATCAGCTTGAGAAACGATGGCGTGCCGAGGAAGCCGTCGATGCCGAGGCCGCGGATCGCCGCCACCTGCATCTCAGTCTGGCCCACGCCGGTCGGCACCACGGTGCAGCCCAGCGCGGCGGCGCCCGACTCCAGCATCGAGCCCGCCGGCGTGAAGTGATAAGCGAACGTATTGGCGACGCGGTCCCCGGCGCGGAAGCCGCCGGCGAACAGGCCACGCGCCGTGCGCCACCAGTCGGCGCTGCGGCCTTCGGGCTCGTAGATCGGGCCTGGCGAGACGAAGAGCTTCGCCAGCTTCTCCACCGGCGTCGCGTTCAGCCCGCCAAGCGGCGGCAGCTCCTTTTGCAATGACGCGAGGTCCGACTTGCGCGTCACCGGCAATCGCGCCAGCGCCTCCCTGGAATTGATTTTTCCCGGCCTGACGTCTTTCAGGATGCGTGCGAATCCCGGCGCGTGGCGTTTCGCGTGCGCGATATGCCCGGGCAGCGCCGCCATCAGCGCGGCCTCCCGGGCCTTGGGGGAGCGGGTCTCCAGCCGGTCGAAATATTTCACAACCAACGCTTGCGGCGGCGATACGACTTCACATCGCGAAAGCTCTTGCGGCCGGCGGAGGAAAAGCCGAGGTAGAACTCCTTCACGTCCTCGTTCTCGGCGAGCGAGCGGCCCGCGCCGTCCATGACCACGCGCCCGTTCTCCAGGATGTAGCCGTAACCGGCGTACCTGAGCGCGATGTTGGTGTTCTGCTCAGCGAGCAGGAAGCTCACGCCCTCCTTGCGGTTGAGCTCCTGGACGATCTCGAAAATCTCCTCGACGAGCTGCGGTGCCAGGCCCATCGAGGGCTCGTCGAGCAGGATCATGGTCGGGCGAGCCATCAGGGCTCGCCCGATGGCGGTCATCTGCTGCTCGCCGCCCGAGGTGTAGCCGGACTGCGAATGGCGTCGCTCCTTGAGCCGCGGGAAATAGGCGTACACCTTCTCCAGGTCCTCGCGCAGCCCGGTGCCCAGGGCGCCCCGGGAGTACGCGCCGGTCAGCAGGTTTTCCTCGACAGTGAGATGCTGGAAGCAGTGCCGTCCCTCCATCACCTGGCAGATGCCGCGCTTCACCAGCCCGGCCGGATCGAGCTGGTCGATGCGCTCGCCGCGGAACACGATCTGGCCCTTCGTCACCTCGCCGCGCTCCGCGCGCAGCAGGTTCGAGATGGCCTTCAGCGTGGTGGTCTTGCCGGCGCCGTTGGCGCCGAGCAGCGCGACGATCTGGCGCTCCTGCACCTCGAGCGATACCCCCTTGAGGACCAGGATGACGTGGTCGTAGATGACCTCGATATTGCTGACCGCCAGATACGTGCTCGTGGCGATCATTTCTCCTTCGAGCAATCCCGCGGCGCGATGCCCTTTTCCTTGGCGTACTGCGCGGCGGAGGCCTCGACCATCGGTCGCACGATCGACTGGTCGGAGGCGATCCAGTCGGTGATCACGTTCCACTTCTTGCCGTCCCACTGCAGGAACTTGACCGCCCCGCCCCCCTCATGGTCCATGCAGGACACCTTGAGCGACTGCATCAGGCCGACGGCGCCGAGCTCCTTCAGGCGCTTGTCGTCGATGTTCAGGTGCTCGATGCCCCAGCGCACCTGCTCGCCGGTCATCGGCTTGCCCTTGCCGAACTGCGCCTGGGCCGCGCGGATCGCTTCCGCGGTGATGATGCCCGCGACCACGCCGCGCGTGTGGTAGATCGAGCCGATGCGCGAGGAGTCCTCCATCTCCCCCTTGCCCTTCTTGTAGACGTTCTTGAGGATATCCTGCATCACCGGGAAGCTGGTGCCCGGCAGGTTGAACCCGGCCGCGATATAGCCCTTCGCCGCGTCGCCGGCGGGGATCACGTCCTCTTCGGCGCCCGACCACCAGACACCGACGATCTTGTCGCGCGGGAAGCCGATCTTGGCGGCGGCTTTCAGCGCCGTCGGGTTCATCACCCCCCAGCCGCGCAGGATCACCCAGTCGGGCTTGATCTGGCGCACCTGCAGCCACTGCGCCTGCTGCTCGTTGCCCGGGTGCGGCACCGCAATGTGCGTCACCTGGAAGCCGTACTTCTTCGCCTGCACGTCAAGCACCGGGATGGTTTCCTTGCCGTAGGCCGAGTCGTGGTAGATGTTGACGATCTTCTTGCCCTGCAGCCTGTCCATCCCGCCTTCCTTCATGCCGATGAACTTGATCTTGGCGGTGTTCTGCGACCAGTAGGTGGTGATCAGCGGGAAAATGTACGGAAACACGCGGCCGTCGGCGGCATCGGTGCGGCCGTAGCCCAGCGAGATCACCGGGATCTTGTCGGCGGTCGCTTTCTCGATCAGCGAGTAGGTGATGCCGGTGGAGAGCGGATGGATCACGCTCGCGCCGGTGGGGCCTTTGTTCTTCGAGCGCTCGTAGCACTCGACGCCGCGGTCGTTGCGGTATTCGGTCTCGCACTTCTCCCAGGTGAGCTTGACGCCGTTGATGCCGCGGTCGCGCTCGTTGAGCATGGCGAAGTAATCGATCATGCCGCCGCCGAAGCCCGAGCCGCCGGGCGCATAGGGTCCGACCCAGTAGAAGTTGGCCGGAACGAACTGCTCGTTCTGGGCAGCCGCCGGGCCGGCTGCAGCGGCAAGCGCCAAAGCGGCAACTGCGAGGGTGGTGCGTTTCATCGTTGATATCCTTCCGGTAGGGTTACTTTTCCGTCGAGCAATCGCGCCGCGTAATGCCTTTTTCCTGGGCGTACTGCGCCGCCGAGGCCTCGATCATCGGGCGCACGATCGACTGGTCGGACGCGATCCAATCGGTGAGCACCTTCCATTGACTTCCGTCCCATTGCTGAAACTTGACCGCGCCGCCGCCTTCGTGGTCCATGCAGGAAACCTTGAGCGGCTGCATGAAGCCGACTGCGCCGAGCTCCTTCAGGCGCCTGTCGTCGATGTTAAGGTTCTCCAGTCCCCAGCGCACCTGCTCGCCGGTCATCGGCTGGCCCTTGCCGAAGCGCTCCTGCGCCTTGCGCACCGCCTCCGTGGTCAGAATGCCCCACAGCACGCCGCGGTTGTAGTAGATCGTGCCGAGGCGCGACTTGTCCTCGAGCTCGCCCTGCCCCTTCGCGTAAACGTGCTTCTGGATCTCGCCAATGACGACGTGATCGGCACCGGGCGCGTTGAAGCCCGCGGCGATGTAGCCCTTGGCCGCCTGGCCCGCCGGGATCACGTCTTCTTCCGCGCCCGACCACCAGACGCCGATGATGTGGTCGCGCGGGAAGCCGATTTTCGCCGCTGCTTTCAGCGCGGTCGGATTCATCACGCCCCAGCCGCGCAGGATCACCCAGTCGGGCTTGACCTGCCGGATCTGCAGCCACTGCGCCTGCTGCTCGTTGCCCGGGTGCGGCACCGCGATATGGGTCACCGTGAAGCCGTACATCTTCGCCTGTGTTTCCAGGATCGGAATGGTTTCCTTGCCGTAGGCCGAGTCGTGATAGAGGTTCACGAACTTCTTGCCTTGCAGCTTGACCATCCCGCCTTCCTTCATGCCGATGAACTTGATCTTGGCGGTGTTCTGCGACCAATAGTTGGTCATCAGCGGAAAGACGTAGGGGAAGACGCGTCCATCCGAAGCATCGGTGCGGCCATAGCCGATGGAAACGACGGGAATCTTGTCCGTGGTGCCCTTCTCGATCAGCGAATAAGTGATGCCGGTGGAGAGCGGGTGGATCAGCGTCGCGCCGGTGGGGCCCTTGTTCTTCGAGCGCTCGTAGCACTCGACGCCGCGGTCGTTGCGGTATTCGGTCTCGCACTTCTCCCAGGTGATCCTGACGCCGTTGATGCCGCGGTCGCGGGCGTTGAGCAGCTTGAAATAATCGATCATGCCGGCCGCGATGCCCGAGCCGCCGGGCGCATAGGGGCCGACCCAGTAGGAGTTGACCGGGACGAACTGCTCTTTCGCTTGCGCTGCGGCCTGGCCGGAAAATGCGGCCGCGGAAATCAGCGCCGTCGCGATGGCAAGGCGGGCGCGTGTCATGGCCACCTCCTCTTGGTTTGGCCCAACGCGGGTCGAGTATAGCCTTGTCAGTGAGGGAAGGGCCATAGGCGCAGCTTCTCCTTGGTGATCTGCCAGAGCCGGGCCAGGCCCTGCGGCTCGACGATCAGGAAGAAGATGATCAGTCCGCCGAAGATGATCGACTCCAGGTTCGACACGACGGCGTGCGAAATCTCGACGCCGAACAAGTCGTTGACCCAGCTCGAGGCGAGACTGAGAAAGATGGGGAACAGCGTGATGAAGGCGGCGCCGAGAAACGCGCCGAGGATCGAGCCGACGCCGCCGATGATGATCATGAACAGGATCCTGAAGGAGAGATCGAGGCTGTAGGCCTCGGGCTCGACCGTGCCCAGGTAGCAGAACGCGTGCAAGGCCCCGGCGACGCCGCAATAGAACGAGCTGATGGCGAACGCCAGCAGCTTGGTCCGCATCATCGGGATGCCGATCACCGACGCCGCGACGTCCATGTCGCGCACCGCCATGAAGGCTCTTCCGGTCTCGCTGCGCATCAGGTTCTTGGCGGCGAGCGCCATGACGGCCACCACGCCGAGGGTCAGAAGGTACTTGCGCGCCGGCGTGTCGAACGCGTAACCGAGGATCACGATTTGCTGCGCGGTGATGACGCCCGAAGTGCTGTGGTTGGAGAACCAGCCGAACTTCTGCAGCGCCCACAGCACGAAGAACTGGCAGGCGAGCGTCGCCACCGCGAGATAGAACCCCTTGATGCGCAGGCTCGGCAGCCCGAACACGATGCCGACGGCGGCGGCGCAGATTCCGGCCAGGACGAAGGCAAGGAGGATGGGGATCCCCGGCACGCGCAGCACGAAGTTATAGGCCATGAACGCGCCCACCGCCATGAACGCCGCCGTGCCGAGCGAAAGCTGCCCGGCATAGCCGGTGAGGATGTTCAGCCCGAGCGCCGCCAGGGAAAAGATCAGGAAGGGCGTGAGCAGGGCCCCGAGCCAGTACTGATTGCCGATGACCGGCACCACCAGCAACGCGAACGCGAGAAACACCGCGAGCGCGATCCGGTCCTGCCGGATCGGAAAGATCTGCTGGTCCTCGGCGTAGGTGGACTTGAACTGGCCGGCTTCGCGGTAGAGCATCGCTGCCTTTTCTCCCCTAGACCCTGTCGATGTGCTTCTCGCCGAACAGGCCTTCGGGCCGCACCAGCAGGAACAGCAGCGCGATCACGTACGCGAACCAGCTCTCGATGCCGCCGCCGACGTAGGGCCCGAGGTACACCTCGGCGAGCTTCTCGCCCGCGCCGATGATCAGCCCGCCGATGATGGCGCCGAGGATCGATTCGAAGCCGCCGAGGATCAGCACCGGCAGGGCCTTCAGCGCGACGAACGTCAGCGCGTACTGCACGCCGTTGCGCACGCCCCACATCACGCCGGCCACCAGCGCGACGAAGCCGGCGACCGCCCACACGATCGCCCAGATGTGCTGCAGCGGGATGCCGACCGCGAGCGCCGCCTGGTGATCGTCGGCCACCGCGCGCAGCGCCCGCCCGATCCGCGTCTTCTGGAAAAGCAGCGCGAGCACCGCCACCAGCGCCCCGGCCACGAACGCGGCAAACAGGTCGAACTGGCTGATGTTGACGTTCCATTTCCGCGACAGCCATTCCATCGGCACGTCCGGGATGCCGAGCTCGAGCCCGTGCGGCTGGGAACCCCACAGGAGCTGCGACAGGCCCTCCAGCACGAATGCCAGGCCGATCGTCGCCATGAACAGCGTGATCGGCGCCTGGTTGACCAGCGGGCGCAGCACCATGCGCTCGGTCGCCACCGCGAGCAGCACCATCACCGCGAGCGTCGCGATCAGCGCGAGCCAGAAGTTCCAGCCGCGCTCGGTGAGCGAGACGAACGTCAGCGCGGCGAAAAACACCATCGAGCCCTGGGCGAAATTGAACACCCCCGAGGCCTTGTAGATCAGCACGAAGCCCAGGGCGACCAGGGCATACATGACGCCGGCAAGCAGCCCGCCGGCCAGCACTTCGATGAAGAACACCAGTTCCATCAGTGCGCCACCCCGAGGTAGGCGTCGATGACCTTCTGGTCGCCGCGCACTTCGTCGGGCGTGCCATCGGCGAGCTTGCGGCCGTAATCGAGCACCACCACGCGGTCGGAGATGTCCATCACCACGCCCATGTCGTGCTCGATCAGCACGATGGTGGTGCCGTAGTGGTCGTTGACGTCGAGGACGAAGCGGCACATGTCCCGCTTTTCCTCGAGGTTCATGCCGGCCATGGGCTCGTCGAGCAGCAGGACCGCCGGCTCGGCGGCAAGCGCGCGGCCGAGCTCGACGCGCTTCTGCAAGCCGTAGGGCAGCCGCCCGACCGGCGTCTTGCGGATGTGCTGGATCTCGAGGAAGTCGATGATCTCCTCGACCGCCTTGCGGTGAGCGAGCTCCTCGCGCCGCGCCGGCCCCACCCACAGCGCCTGCTGCAGGAAGTTGCAGCGCATCTTCAGGTTGCGCCCGGTCATGATGTTGTCGAGCACCGTCATGCCCTTGAAGAGCGCGATGTTCTGGAAGGTCCGCGCGATCCCGAGCTTCGCCGCCCGACGTGAATCCATGTCCCTGAACTCGAAATTCCTGAAGGAGATTTTCCCTTCCTGGGGGTGGTACACGCCGTTGAGCACGTTGAGCATCGAGCTCTTGCCGGCGCCGTTCGGCCCGATGATGGCGCGCACCTCGTGCTCCCGCACGTCGAACGACACGCCCTGCAGGGCGCGCACGCCGCCGAACGCCAGCGACACGTTGTCCACCGCGAGGATCACATCGCCGATGCGGCGCGCGGCGCTCATGCCGCGCGGCGGGCCGCGGCCGGCGCGAAGGTCTTCGCGTCCCGGATCTTGAGCTCGGCGGCGAACATCCCGGTGCGGCCGTCCTCGTATTTCACCTGCGCTTCGACGTGCACCGAATCTCTTCCCTGGTACAGGGCTTCCACCAGAGAGCCGTATTTCTCCGCGATGAAGCCGCGGCGGACCTTGCGCGTGCGCGTCAGCTCGCCGTCGTCGGCTTCGAGCTCCTTGTGCAGGATCAGGAAGCGGTGAATCTGCGAGTTGGCGAGCTCGGGCTCGCGCGCGAGATCGGCGTTCACCTGCTCGAAGCACTGCGCCACCAGCTCGTACACCGCGTCCTGCTGCGCGAGGTCGGTGTAGCCCGAGAAGGCGATGTTGCGCCTCTCCGCCCAGTTGGCAACCGCCTCCATGTCGATATTGATGAAGGCGCAGACGCGGCTGCGCTGGTCGCCGAACGCGACCGCCTCCTTGATATAGGGGAAGAACTTCAGCTTGTTCTCGAGGTACTTGGGAGCGAACAGGGTGCCGTCGGCGAGCTTGCCGACGTCCTTGGCGCGGTCGATGATGCGCACGTGCCCGTCCTGGTCGACGTAGCCTGCGTCCCCGGTGTGAAACCAGCCCTCGGCGTCCTTCGCCTCCCGCGTCGCCTGCGGGTTCTTGTAGTACTCCTTGAACAGGCCGGGCGAGCGGATCAGGAGCTCGCGCTGCGGCGTGAACTTGAGCTCGACGCCCTTCACCGCCGGGCCGACGGTGTCGGACTTCACCTGGCCGTCGGGCTGCACGCAGACGAAGACGCTGGTCTCGGTCGAGCCGTAGAGCTGCTTCAGGTTGATGCCCAGCGAGCGGTAGAAGGAGAACAGATCCGGCCCGATCGCCTCGCCGCCGGTGTAGGCGATGCGTACTTTGCTCAT
>Ga0137409_10008732_pt1 | contig 10336 bp, 10 predicted proteins | sample CZODoug1_16funga_FD_122059 | JGI IMG/M metagenome (GOLD analysis project Ga0137409, IMG submission 122059) | Vadose zone soil fungal communities from Angelo Coast Range Reserve, California, USA - CZODoug1_16fungal (Hybrid Assembly) | ecosystem: Environmental > Terrestrial > Soil > Vadose zone...
CTAGGTCCGGGACCCATGCCTACCGTCGCGGCGCTGCCCTTCCCCTACCGCTTCGAGCCGGCCTCGTGCGCGCTCGTCATGATCGACATGCAGCGCGACTTCATCGAGCCCGGGGGCTTCGGCGCCTCCCTCGGCAACGACGTGCGGCCGCTCGCAGCGATCGTGCCGACTGCGCGGCGGCTGATCGACGCCTGCCGCAGCCGCGGGCTGACGGTCATCCACACCAAGGAAGCGCACCGTCCCGATCTTTCCGACTGCCCGCCGGCGAAGCGCGATCGCGGGTCGCCCGCCCTGCGCATCGGCGATCCCGGTCCGATGGGGCGCCTCCTCATCGACGGCGAGCCGGGCTGCGACTTCGTGCCGGAACTCGCGCCCGCGCCGGGCGACATCGTCATCGCCAAGCCGGGCAAGGGCGCCTTCCACGCGACGGCGCTCGGCGACATCCTCCGGAAGCGCGGGATCACGCACCTCCTGTTCGGCGGCGTGACCACCGAAGTCTGCGTGCAGACCACCATGCGCGAGGCGAACGACCGCGGCTACGACTGCCTGCTGGTCGAAGACGCCACCGAGAGCTACTTCCCGGAATTCAAGAAAGCCGCGCTCGAGATGATCCGCGCTCAAGGAGGCATTGTCGGATGGACGGCGCCGTCCTCCTCCGTGTTGCGCGCCCTGGCCTCGTAGAGGGCCGCGCCCCTATCCGCGAATCAGGGGCCCTTGGGCTGATGCAGGCTGTGCAGAGTATGCAGGGTGATCTTGCGGACTTCCGCGCGCGACAGCTCGATGTGCGAGCGCAGCAGCATCACCGCGTCGTCGGCCTTGCGGCGCAGGATCTTCCTCAGGATCTGCGCGTGCTCGGCATAGGTCGCGCGGATCCGGTCCGGGCTGGTGAAATCCAGGCGCCGGATGACGCGGATGCGCTCGGTGACGTCGCGGTGCGCCCGCGCCACTTCCGCGTTGCCGGCCGCTTCCACGATGGTCGCGTGAAAGCGCTCGTCGAGCGCGGCCACGGCGGCGCCCCCCGTCAGGCGCTCCCTCTCGGGCACGAGCCAGGAGGCGCGCAGGCTTTCGAGCGGATCCATCGGATCGCTTTCGCAGATCTTTATCACCGAAGCGATCTCGAGAATCACCCGCAGGTCATACAGGTTCTCGAAGTAGGCGAAGTCGATCGGGCGCACCGACCAGCCGCTTTTCGAGGCGACCCGGATGTAGCCTTCCTGTCCGAGCTGGAACAGGGCCTCGCGCACCGGCGTGCGCGAGACGCCGAGGCGCCGCGCCACCTCGTTCTCGCTGAATCGCTCCCCGGGCATCAGGCGGAACTCGAAAAGGTCCGACTTGATGCGCTCGTATACGGTCTCCGCCAGCCGCGCCGTCGCGGGCTGCGTGCGCCGCGCCCTGCCTGCCGCCTGCCTGTTTCGCTCCATCTTTGCCCCTTTTCGGTGCCGCGCGCACGGCCATCGTGCGCGCGAAGATCGCCGGGCCCGCCCCTCGCGCCTCGCGCGCGCAGGACAAACGGGCGATTCGGCCCCCGGATCGCCCTTGGCACAGCGATGGCGTGCATCTTGCGTGCCAGCATGAATACAAGATGAGCGCCCTGCCTTCATTGAGTTTCGATCTGCCTTCGCTCGCGCGCGCGTACGCCGACGGGTGCTCGCCGGAGCAGGTCGTCGCCGAAGCTTTCAGCCGCATCCGGGCGAAGGGCGACAACCCGATCTGGATCACGCTGGCATCGGAGCACCGCGCACTGGAGCGGGCGCGGGCGCTCGCCAGCGACGCGAGGGCGCGAGCGCTGCCGCTTTTCTGCGTCCCTTTCGCGGTCAAGGACAACATCGACGTGGCGGGCATGACGACGACCGCGGCGTGCCCGGCCTTTGCGTACGAGGCGCAGCGGACCTCGCCCGCGGTGGAACGCCTGCTCGCCGCGGGCGCGATCCTCATCGGCAAGACCAATCTCGACCAGTTTGCTACCGGCCTGGTCGGCACGCGCTCGCCCTACGGCGCGGTGCGCAACGCGTTCCGCCCGGAGTACATCTCCGGCGGCTCATCGAGCGGCTCGGCGCTCGCCGTCGCGATCGGCCAGGTGAGCTTCGCGATCGGCACCGACACCGCGGGCTCCGGACGCGTCCCCGCGGGGCTCAACAACATCGTCGGCCTGAAGCCGACGCGCGGCCGGCTGTCCGCCGCCGGCGTCGTGCCCGCCTGCCGCAGCCTCGATTGCCTGTCGGTGCTCGCCCTGACCTGCGACGACGCGATGCAGGTCGTCGAGTCGGCGCAGGAGCACGACCGGAGCGATCCGTATTCCCGCCACGCCGAGGACCTGGCCCTCCCCGAGCGCATGCGTCTCGGGGTGCCGCGCGCGCCCGAGTTCTGTGGCGACCCTGTCTCCGCGCGCCTGTTCGCCAAGGCGCTCGAGAGTGCGCAAGCGCTCGGATTCGAGGTCGCCGAGCTGGATTTCTCCATGTTTCACGAAGCGGGAGCGCTCCTCTACGAAGGCCCCTGGATCGCCGAGCGCCATGCCGCCGTCGGCGATTTTCTCGCGGCGCACGCGGACGCGGTCGTGCCCGTTACTCGGGACATCATCCTGCAGGCCACGAAGTTCTCGGCGACCGATCTGTTCCGGGCGCAATACCGGCTCGCCGAACTCAAGTGCGCCGCCCGGGCGGTTTTCGAAGGCGTCGACGCGCTCATGGTTCCGACCGCCCCGACCGTATATACGCGCGCCGAGGTCGAAACGGAGCCGCTTCGCCGCAACACGGAGCTCGGCCGCTACACCAATTTCGTCAACCTGCTCGATCTCGCCGCGATCGCCGTGCCCGACTCCATCCGGTCCGACGGGCTGCCGTTCGGCGTGACCTTCATCGCGCCGGCCTGGACCGACGCGGCGCTGGCGCGGCTGGGCGCGCGCTGGCACGCGCGTTCGGGAATGAAGCTCGGCGCGACCGGCGCCCGCATTCCAGACTACGACGCGTCGCGCAGGAAGCCGGGGAACCGGGTTCATCTTGCCGTCGTCGGCGCGCACCTGTCCGGCATGCCGCTCAACCACGAGCTGACCGGCCGGCGTGCGCGCTTGCTGCGCGCGACGCGCACCGCGCCGGCCTACGTTCTGTACGCGCTCGCGGGGAGCGCGCCGCCCAAGCCCGGATTGATTCGCGCCGAAGGCGGGCGCGCGATCGAAGTGGAAGTCTGGGAGCTCGACGAGCGCGACTTCGGCGCCTTCGCCGCGGGCATTCCCCCGCCGCTCGGCATCGGCACGGTCACGCTCGAGGACGGCAGCGAAGTGAAGGGGTTTCTCTGCGAGGGCTACGCGGCCCGCGATGCGGTCGACATCTCCTCGTTCGGCGGCTGGCGCGCCTACGTCGGCTCACTACAGGCAGCATCCGAATTTTCCGGGAGCGAATCTCCATGAAACCCGAAGACTGCGCCGCCTACGTGGATGCCGCCGCCGCGCTCGCGGGCCTGGACTTGCGCGGGCCGCGCCGCGAAGCGGTGGTCGTTCAGTTCTCGCGCATCGCGGCGATTGCGGAATTCGTCATGCAGCACGAGCTTCCCGCCGACGTGGAGCCCGCCACGGTGATGCGCCATGACTGATCGCGGGCTCGAGTCGGGCGCGACGGCGCTCGAGATTGCGGCGGGCGTGCGGGAAGGCCGCGTGCGCGCGGTGGAAGTCGCGGAAGCAGCGATCGGGGACATCCGCCGTCGCGACCCGCAGTTCAACAGCTTCACGGAGATCACCGCCGAGCGCGCGCTCGCGGAAGCCGCGGCGATCGACGAGGCCCGGGCGCAGGGCCGGCCCTTGCCCGCGCTCGCCGGCGTCCCGTACGCCGTCAAGAACCTCTTCGACGTCGCAGGGCTGCGCACGCTCGCCGGCTCGAAGATCAATCGCGACTGCGCGCCCGCGGCGGCGGACGCCGTGCTGGTCGCGCGCATGCGCGCCGCCGGCGCCGTGCTCGTGGGCGCGCTCAACATGGACGAATACGCCTACGGGTTCACCACCGAGAACTCGCACTACGGCGCCACGCGCAACCCGCGCGATCCCTCGCGCATCGCCGGCGGCTCCTCGGGCGGATCGGCGGCCGCGGTCGCGGCCGGTTTCGTGCCGCTCTCCCTCGGCAGCGACACCAATGGATCGATCCGCGTGCCGGCGTCGCTGTGCGGAGTATTCGGCCTGAAGCCGACCTACGGCCGCCTCTCGCGCCGCGGCGCGTACCTATTCGCCGCGAGCTTCGACCACCTCGGAGCGTTTGCGCGCACCTCGGCGGACCTCGCGCGCTGCTACGACGCGCTCCAGGGGGCCGATGCGAAAGATCCGGCTTGCGCCCCGAGAGACGCCGAGCCCGCTTCTCCGGCCCTGGAAGAGGGCATTGGAGGGCTGCGCTTCGGCGTTCTGGGCGACTACTTTTCACGCATGGCCTCGAAAGAAGCAATCGAGGCCCGCGACCAGGTGACGGAGGCGCTCGAGGCGGCCCAACCGGTGGACCTTCCGGAGGTTGAGCGGGCACGCGCGAGCGCTTTCGTCATCACCGCGGCGGAGGGCGCGAACCTGCATCTCCCCGACTTGCGCGCCCGGCCGCAGGATTTCGATCCGCATGTGCTCGACCGCTTTCTCGCCGGGGCGTTGATCCCGGCGGCGTGGACCCTGCAGGCGCAGCGCTTTCGCAGCTGGTTCCGCGCGCGCGTGCTGGAAATCTTCCGCGAGTTCGACATCCTCATCGCGCCGGCCACACCCTGGAGCGCGACGCCCATCGGGCAGGAGATGAGCGAGCTGCACGGCCAACTCCTCCCGACCCGCGCGAATTTCGGACTGCTCACCCAGCCGATCTCGTTCATCGGCCTGCCGGTCGTGGCCGTGCCGGTGCACCGCGCGGGCTCGCTGCCGATCGGCGTGCAGATCATCGCCGCTCCCTGGAAGGAGGCGCTCGCGCTGCGCGTGGCGGCCTGGCTCGAGCGCAAGGGTGCCGTGTCGGCGCCCGTGGCCGGCCCGGGCTGAAGACACATGCCGGGCATCAACCTGCCGGGAGTCGTCGCCGAAGTCCGGGCGGCGTTCGAGCGCTACGAGAAGGCCCTGGTCGCGAACGACGTGGCCGTGCTGGACGAGCTGTTCTGGGACTCGCCCCACACCTTGCGCTACGGGGTAACGGAGAACCTGCACGGCTATGCCGCGATCAGGGCATTCCGCGCGGCCCGGTCCCCGGCCGGCCTCGCCCGCGAGCTGCGCAACACGGTGATCACGACCTACGGGAGGGACTTCGCGACCGCCAATACCGAATTCGTCCGCGGCGCAAAGACCGGGCGGCAGAGCCAGACCTGGATGCGCACCGCCGCGGGATGGCGCGTCGTATGCGCGCACGTAAGCCTGCTTGCGTGATGAAGCTTGATACACAGCGTCCCGCGCGTGAGGCGTCAAGCCCCCTCATCAGCGCGCACAATATCGTCAAACGCTTCGGCAATCTGACCGCAAGCGACGTCGATCTGTTTGAGGTGCGCTCCGGCGAAGTGCACGGACTGCTGGGCGAGAACGGGGCCGGAAAGAGCACCCTTTCGAAAATCCTCTACGGCTATTACCGGCCCGACTCCGGAGAAATCCGCGTCGAGGGCAGCCCCGTGAGCCTGCGTTCTCCGGCCGAGGCCCGTGCGCTGGGCATCGGCATGGTGTTCCAGGACTTCACCCTGATTCCCGCGCTCTCCGTGTTCGAGAACATCGTCCTGTTCATGCAGGGTCTGCCGCGCGTCCTCGACCGGCGCGCGCTGCAGAAGCAGATCGCAGAGGCAGCCGCTTCGCTCGGCACGAGCATGGACCTCGAGGTCCCGGCGGGAGCGCTTTCGGCGGGCGACCAGCAGAAGATCGAAATTCTCAAGCAAGTTCTCGCCGGCGCGCGCGTGCTCATACTCGACGAGCCGACCAAGGTGCTGGCGCCGCAGGAATGCTCGGGACTGTTCGCGACGCTTGCCGAGCTGCGCTCGCGCGGCTACGGCATCGTGCTCATCACGCACAAGCTCGACGAAGTGCTGGAGGCGGCCGACCGCATCAGCGTGATGCGCAAAGGCCGGATCGCGGGCGTCCTCGATCGCTCGGCAGCGACCCAGGCCGGCTTGCTTGCGCTGATGTTCGAAGGCCGCGGTACGCGGGAAATGACGCGCAGGACAGCGCGCTCGTTCGGCGCGAACGCGCTCGAGCTGCGCGGCGTGTGCACGGACGACGAAGGCCACGCGGTCCCGCTGGGCGACGTGTCCCTGCGCGTGCGCGAAGGCGAGATCCTCGGCATGGCCGGGATCGCCGGCAGCGGGCAGCGCGAGTTGGGCGCGCTGGTCGTCGGGAGAACGCGCCCGCGGCGCGGGACCAAGATGCTCTGGGAGCAGGATGCCGGCGAGTGGTCCATCGCGCGCCTGCGGCAATCCGGCGTCGCCTTCGTCCCGGAAAATCCGTTGGAGATCGCCTGCGTCGGCGGCTTGAGCGTCGCGGAGAATTTCGCCCTCGGCGAACGGCGCTACCGGCGCGGCCTCGGCATCGACTGGCCGCGCGTGCAAGCCGACGCGGGATCGGCGTTCGACCGGTTCGGTTTTCCGCGCCCGCCGCTCGGGGCCGGCATGCGCACGCTCTCCGGCGGCAACGTGCAGCGCGCCGTGATGGCCCGCGAGCTCGCCAACCGCCCCCGCCTCATCGTCGCGCTCTACCCCACGCGCGGCCTCGACGTGCACAGCGCGCAGGCGGTCCGCGACAAGCTTTGCGCCAGCGCCGGGGAAGGCGCCGCGGTCCTGCTGGTGTCCGAGGATCTCGACGAGCTGTTCGACCTGTGCGACCGGCTGGTGGTGATGCGCCGTGGCCGGATCGCGGGGGAGTTCGAGCCGGCCGGATACGCGCCCGAGGCGGTGGGCGCGGCTATGGTCGGTGCGGCGGAGATGCAGCGTGCAAATTGAGCGGACCTTCTGGAAAGTGCTCATCGCCTTCGCCGCCTTCGGCCTGGTGTTGCTCATCGCGGGCAAGCATCCGCTGCAGGCCTACGCCGACACGGCCGTCTTCGTTCTCGGCAGCCTCGAGGGTTTCACCGAGCTTTTCGTGCGCATGAGTCCTCTGGTGATGGCGGCGCTCGCCGTGTCCATCCCGGCGCGCATCGGCCTGTTCAACGTCGGCGGCGAGGGCCAGATCTACATGGGCGCGCTGTTCGCCACCGGAACGGCCCTCTGCCTCGCGCACGCTCCGTCCTGGCTGCTGCTTCCTGCGACACTCGCTTCGGGTTTTGCCGGCGGCGCCGCATGGGCGCTGATTCCCGCCCTGATGCGCATCAAGGGCGTGGCGAACGAAGCCATCACCACGCTGCTGCTCAACTACATCGCGCCGCTCGCGGTCGGTTACATGATATTCGGCCCCTGGCGCAGCCCCGAGAGCCTGTCCTATCCGCAGTCTCCGAAGCTGGTAGAGGGAGCGAGGCTCGCGGTGCTGCCGGGCACGCGGCTGCACGCCGGCCTGCTCATCGCGGCGGCCTGCCTGGCGCTTTGCGCGTACGTGCTTTATCGCACGCGCTGGGGGCTGGAAATGCGCGCCATCGGCGGCAACGCCCTGGCCTCGCAACACCTGGGGCTGCCGGTGCGCTCCTACATCGTGGCCTGCATGGCGATCGGCGGTGGTATCGCCGGACTCGCCGGCATGGCCGAGGTGAGCGCGATCCAGGGGCGCCTCGTCGCCGAGATCTCCCCCGGCTACGGCTACATGGGCTTCCTCGTGGCCTGGCTCGCGGGCCCGAGCGCGGCGAAGACCGTTGCGATGGCCTTCCTGTTCGCCTTCATCAGCTCGGTCGGCGACGTGTTGCAGATCACCCAGGGCGTGCCCTTCGCCGTGGTGAACATCCTGATGGCGGCGATCCTGTTCAGCGTGCTATGCGGCGGCAAGCGCGCCGGAGCCCTGAAGTGATCGCCGTCCTCATCGTCGCGACGCTCGCGGCCTCGGTCGCCGCCGGCACCTCGCTGCTCTACGCCACGCTCGGCGAAATCGTCGCCGAGCGCGCCGGGGTCATCAACCTCGGGCTGGAAGGGGTGATGCTGGTCGGCGCCGCCGCCGGCTGCGCGGCAACGTCGGTCACCGGCAACCCGTACTGGGGCCTGCTCGCCGCCGTGCTGGCCGGGGCGGCGATCAGCGTCGTGTTCGCCTATGCGGTGGTCGACTGCGGCGCGAACCAGCTTGCCGCGGGCCTGAGCCTGCTGTTCCTCGGCCTGGGCGTGAGTGCCCTCATCGGCAGACCCTACTCCGGCGCGATCATCCACGGCCTGCCTTCCATGTCCCTGCGGGCCCCGTTGGAGCAAGGCGCGGCCGTCCTCAGCGTCGATGCGCTCGTGCTGCTCGCGCTTCCCGCGACTGCGCTCGTGTGGTGGCTGCTCTCGGCCACGCGCTGGGGCCTGCGCCTGCGGGCCGTGGGCGAAAATCCCGCGGCGGCGTTCGCGGCCGGGTGCAACCGCAGGCGGCTGCAGTACCAGGCGGTCTTGCTCTCCGGCGTCTGTTCCGGCCTCGCCGGCGCGCACATCGCGTTGGCCGTCGCCTTCACCTGGGCCGAAGGCATGACCGGCGGACGGGGCTTTATCGCGATCGCGCTGGTGATGTTCGCGCGCTGGAACCCCTGGGCGGCGGTGGCGGGAGCGCTCGTGTTCGGCGGCGCCGAAGCGCTTCAGCTGCAGCTCCAGGCGAGCGGGCTGGACGTCTCGCCCTTCCTCATGAACATGCTGCCCTACGTTCTCACGCTGGCCGTGCTGCCGCTCACCGGCAGGGCCGGCCGTCTTGCCGCTCCCGCCGCGCTGGGCAGACCCTACACGGGAGTGGAGTAAGGAATGACCCGTATGAACCTTATGGAAAGGAGCATCCCATGAACGCCATGCGAACCCTATCCTGCATCCTCGCGTTTTTTGCGCTGCCTCTCGCGGGCCCGGCCCTGGCCCAGGACAAGCCCGCGCTCACCGTGGGAGTCATCTACATCGGGAACGCCAACGACTACGGCTACAACCGGGCGATGAAGGACGGCGTGGAGGAGATGCGCAAGAACGTTCCCGGGTTGAAGGTGCTGGAAGCCGAGAATGTCCCGGAGACCGCCGAGTCCGAGCGCGTCATGTCCGCCATGATCGCGCAGGGAGCGAAACTGATCATGGCGACCAGCTTCGGCCACCAGGAGTTCGCGGAAAGGCTCGCCCGGTCCCGTCCGGAGGTGAGCTTCGTCCATGCCGGGGGCTGGATGTTGCGGCCGAACTTCGGCACCTTCTTCGGCGCGACGCAGACCGCCTGGTACGTGTCGGGAGTCGCGGCCGGGCTCATGTCCAAGGCGGGCAAGGCCGGGTTCGTCGCGGGCGTGCCCATCGGCTACGTCATCGGCAACGTCAACGCGTTCGAGCTCGGCGCGCGCTCGGTCAATCCGAAGTTCCAGACGCGGGTGGTCGTCACCGGGGGATGGTCGGACAAGGTGAAGGAGGCCGCCGCGGCGAACGCGCTGATCGACCAGGGCGCGGACGTCCTGACGATGCACGTCGACTCGCCCGCCACGGTCATCCAGATCGCGGAGAACCGCGGGGTCTATTCCATCGGTTTCCAGTCGATCGAGGCCCGCCAGCTCGCCCCGAAAGGCTGGATCACCGGCCTCGGCTTCAACTGGGGGCCGTACATGACCGAGACGGCGAAGCAAGTCATCGCGGGCACCTTCAAGGGGAGCATGGTGCGCCAGGGGCTCGCCGAGAAGATGATGGTGGTCGCGCCCTTCGGCGATTCCGTCCCGCAGCCGGTGCGCGATGCCGTGAACGCCGCGGCGGACAAGGTGGCCGGCGGTTTCACGCCTTTCACCGGCCCGCTCAAAGACAACTCCGGAGCCATACAGATTTACGCCGGGAAGACCATGGACAATTCCCAGATGGGCCAGTTCAACTGGTACGTCGAGGGCGTGATCGGAAGGGTTAGATAGCCGCGGCCGCGGCAGGGAGACGAGTGATGCTTGAAATCAATATTCCGGAGGTGCTCGCCGAGGTGACGGAGGCCTTCCATCGCTACGAGCGGGCCCTGATCGGCAACGACGTCGCCGTGCTGGACACGATGTTCTGGAGGAGCGCGCACACGCTGCGATTCGGCGTGGGGGAGAACCTCTACGGCTACGAGGCCATCGCCGCCTTCCGCGCGAACCGCAGCCCGATGGACCTGACCCGGGACCTGCTGAAGACCGTGATCACGACTTACGGCCGCGACTTCGCTACCGCGAACGTGGAGTTCCGGCGCAGGGGCTCCACGGTGACCGGGCGGCAAAGCCATACCTGGATACGCACCGGCGAGGGCTGGAAAATCGCGGCCGCGCACGTCAGCCTGCTTTTGCCCCCCCGC
>Ga0137409_10008733_pt1 | contig 10336 bp, 13 predicted proteins | sample CZODoug1_16funga_FD_122059 | JGI IMG/M metagenome (GOLD analysis project Ga0137409, IMG submission 122059) | Vadose zone soil fungal communities from Angelo Coast Range Reserve, California, USA - CZODoug1_16fungal (Hybrid Assembly) | ecosystem: Environmental > Terrestrial > Soil > Vadose zone...
CTGGGAGCGCAGGCATCCTGCCTGCTTTGCGTTTCGTTGGAAGAGGCAGGCAAGGATGCCTGCGCTCCCAGGCGCTGCGCTCCCAGGCTCCCGCGCTCAGAGGCCGCGGTTGCCCGACTGTTGAAAGCCTACTATTATCCTCGTGATCGTATCGTTTGCAATCAGAAAATCGCACGAAGTACGCTTGGAAGACTAAACCTCTTTGAAGGAGCGATCAAATGTTCTTGAGAAAATCTCTGGCTTTGCTCTGCCTCGCGCTATCGAGCACTCACATGATAAGCGCTTCCGGATCGCATCGAAGCCTAATACCGGATGGCAAGATCGTCGGCCGCTGGGACGTGACAATCCAGGAAGCCGACGGCGGCAAATACCCATCGTGGTTCGAGGTAACCGGCGAAGCCGGCAAACTCACAGGACGTTTCGTTGGGAGAGTTGGGAGTCAACGGCCCATCAAGACCATCGAGTTCGCGAATGGACATCTCACCTTCAGCCTGCCGATTCAGTACGAGCGGCACAAATCGGATCTCAAGTTCGAAGGGAATCTGGTTGGCGGAATGTCGTGTCATTGAAAACCTCTCTTTCAAAATTTCCGACGCTACTTCGCCACGTGAATGTGGTCGTGATGCGCGCGGAGCAATCGGTCGCTGATGTATTTCCACGGGCCTTCGGCGCGCGTCCAGGGGCCGAAGAGCTGGATCGGGTAACCGTAAGGCTGCGCCCATCGCCCGTAACTTTGCAGCGCTTTGTAGAGCCGCCAGCCCAGGTTGTTCACCGGCTCGGTCTTCGTGATGATCTGCCGCGTGGGCGGGTCAACAGCTTGCGCCGCGCGCCTGCAGGAGTCGCCCCAGCGCCGCTTCCATTGATCAATCCCGACGCCACCCACGGCGTAAACGTCAGCCGCGCGCCCGAGTTGGTGATGCCCGAAGATACCGGGCTTGAAGAAAATGGCGACCGGGCGCTGATCGTTGAACCCAGCTTCGATTGCGAACCGCTCCAAGATGCGCTGCAATTCATCCGCCAATTCGCGCGTCACCATCGCATTCGCGGCCGGCGATGAGACGCGGTAAGCCCGCCCCGATGGCGCGGGAACAAGCCCGCATTGCGAGCCATATTGCGAGCCATATTGCGAGTTAGAAACGCCGTTGCGCCGCATCATCGTGTGCCGAGTTGTACCAGAATCGGCCCAGCAATCTGCCGCCGACCTTGGTAATCGTGGATAGACTGTTGCTGCTGACGCCGCGCGCAACGAACTTGAGGGTCGTGTTCTCCTGCAATCGTATGGCGACTGGGAATGCGCCCTGGCCCCAGGGATTGACGATTCGATCAAGACTCAGATAGGGGAAGAGCGGGCCGCCGTCCGCCAGGATCAGCCATTCAATGCCCGGGGTTTCGATCAGCGAATTGTCGCGCGCATATTCGTCAGTGAACTGCGCGAAGTATTCAAGAACGCCACAGTATTGCGGCGGCAGATCGAACTCGGCGAGCACGACCGTCTCACCCGCGCGCGGAGCGCTCACGACGCTCGAGTCGTCGAAGTATTGCGAATCGAACGGCGCGCCGCATGCGGTGCAGAGCGCCTGATGCGCTTCGATAATCGGGTTGTTTCGTACGGGTGCAAGCATATTCAGTGACATACATAGTCGCTCATCGTCGGCGCGGCCGCACGCTTCCGGTTCTCCCGGTCGGCGAGCCAGGGCTGCCGAGCACCTTGTAGCCATGCAGCGAGACGTGCAGTTCGCCCTGGAAATCGGACTTTTCGATCACATCCATCCGGATCGTCGAAAGCGGATCGAAGGTGATCGGGCGCGCGAAGTAGCGGAATGGGCGGTCGCCGTTCGAGATGCCCAGGCCCGCGATGTTGAGCAGCGGCTCGCTTTGAAACTCGCGCCCGGAGCCTTCGTCGAAGAGCGCGTACAGAAATTGAATTTCGTCCGCCGGCGCGCTCACCACTTGAAAGAGGCTTCGCAAAACGTCATCGCTCAATATCGCTCGTCCGTCGTTTGACAGGGCCAACTCGGCGAACTGCGGGTTGAGCTTAATACCGCCTTTGAAAGCGGCTTCGGGGCCGGTTTCGTCTCTTAACGTATCCTGCGTCTGTGCGAGCGCTGAAGCGAGCGCATCGAGCAGCGAGCCGATCGTGATGTCGCGCAAACTCGTCTGCGATTCAGAATCGATTATGGGGCCGGCCGGCGGCTCCGGCCCGAAGATGACCGGCGTCAGTTTCGGGACCACGCCGTAGCCGATAGAAACCGCAATGAAGCTGGCTTCGACGCTGACAGTGACGATACTGCGAACCAGGCGGTCCGGCTCGCCTTCCAGATTGAAGCGGAACGTATAGTCGAACGGGATCGCGCGCTGCTCGTCGGACGTCTGCGCGAAGTCGGGGCCGGGTTGCATCCTCATTGTTCGTGGGCTTGCCCATGGAACTGCCCGTGCGGTTGGCGGCATCATCTTCCTCCTTGCGGCCCGGCGTCGAGCAGCTTGTAACCTTGAAAAGCGATGAAGAGCGTGCCTCGGCCGAACCTCTCCTCCACCTGGACGCGGATTGTCGAGCGCGGCAGGAAAGACATTGGCCGCGCCAGCTTCTTGAACGGCCGGTCTCCGTTGGCGATGCCCAACCCGGCGATGTTGTTGAGCGAGCGGTTCTGCAACTCGTGTCCCGTTCCGCTGTCGAAGATCGCGTAGCGGAACGAAACATCTTCGGGACGATTGAGCCGCTCGAAGAGCCGGTCGGCGAATTCCGACGGCAGCCGGTCAGCCAGGCTTCCGTTCACGCCCACTGCGACGCGCAGGAAATTCGGGCGGATGCGAACGCCGTCGAGTAATGCGCTCGATGGAAACGCTCTCAGCGGTAATCGCGCCAGATCGAACACGTCTCTCGTGCCGCCTCCCGGCGCCGGCTCCGTGAAAATGATCGATGACGGAACGGCGAGATCCACATCGCGCTCTTCGGCCGACAGGCCGTAACCGATGCTCGTTACGATGAAACCGCCTTCGACGTTGACGCTGATCTCGTCTTCGATGAGGTTGCCTGGATTGCCAGTCAATTCAAAGGTCGTGATGTAATCGAAGGGAATGGCGCGCGCATCAGGATCCCCGAAGGTTTCGGCGGGATAGCTTTGCGGCGCGTCACGCCAGCTTCGCACGACGGATTCAGGACACGCGGCGGCGCCGAGAATCTTGTAGCCGTAAAGCACGATGAAGAGCGTGCCCTGCGCGCCCTCCGTGCGTTCGGCGATCTGCAGCCGCAGTGTCGAGCGCGGCAGGAACGACAGCGGGCGGGCTAGCAACCGGAACGGACGCTCGCCGTTGCTCTTGCCGAGCGAGGCCAGGTTGTGCGCCGGTTGGTCCTGGAACTCGCGCCCCGTGCCGCTGTCCACGATGCTGAAGAAGAACGAGATGTCTTCGGGCGTTTTGACCCGCTCGAGGACGCTGCGATCCCGGACTGAGCCGAAGAACAGGTCGGAGGCAAGCGGCTGATCGGAGAAAACCTGGTTGGGCGGCGCGGTGAAGACCAGCGGCGCGAACCGCGGACTGATTCTGAAGCCCTCGATCAACGACGCGAGAGGCAAGCGCCCGAGCGTGACGTCGCCGGGTGTGATCGTAGCGACGGCCGCGCGCGCCGACGCCACAGGGTTGTTGATCGGCCGCGCCCGTTGCTCTTCGAAGCCGTAGCCGATGGCCGTGGCGACGAACACGCCGTCGCTGCCGACGTTGATCACGTCCTGCACGATGTTGCCGGGACGCCCTTTCAGTTCGAACGTCGCGGCGTGATCGTAGGGAATAATCATGCCCTCAGTCGCGGTCGGCGCCGGAGCGCCGCTGACGGGCGGCCAGGCCATAGGACGAGCGGCCATTCTGCGAGCTTGTCGTTGATATGGGATCATGTTTGTAATGCGCTAATCGCGTTTCATTTTCCATTTTCCATTTTAGGTTTGTCATTTGTCATTGCCAGAATGACGACCTCCGGCAATGACAAATGACAAACCTAAAATGGAAAATGGAAAATGATAACGGCTCAAAATCCTTGCCTGACCGCTTATTGAACGTCGCGCGTCAGATAGCCGTCCAACACCACCCACAATTTGAATGGGCCGTATAATTTCTGGATTTCTTTCAGCGTGTCGGAGTCCGGAATCTCGATCTCGACGCGGAAGTTCTGTTGTTTGTCTATGTAGATCGGTTCGGCGAACCTGAAAGTGGCCAGCGGCGACGGTTCGCCGTGGGTCGTGAAATCGCCGGTTTGCGAATACGGCCCGGCGCCGGATGGGAAGAACCAGGTCGGCATCGAGATCATCGTCTTTTCGCCGACGATGAAGCTTGTCACCGTGTTGTAAATGAGCTTGCCGATGATCGTGCCTGAACCGTTATTCAGATTGAGCTGTTCTATGGGGGGAGCGCTCTTACCGAGTTTCTCGATCAGGTCCTCGATGTCCTCCAGGAAGAGCTTGACTGATCCGTTTCTATCAGCGATTTCCTGCGCTTGTTCGGGGGACACTTTAACTTTGCCGGGCGCGAAAAGGGTGATCTCCTCTTCATCGCTAGGATCGATTTCTGCCGTCTCGTCGTCGCTCTCCTTGGCTTCCCGGAACAGTTCGGCCAGACGATCAATGCCTAGTTCTACACTCGCTGTGATGGCGTCTCCACGATTCTCTGTGGGCTCGACCTGACCGTTGATGATGGTGAAGAACTTCCCGTGCTTGTTAGTGACGTCAAAATGGTCGCCTGACACCGTCGGGTCTTCGGGAAATTCAGGCGGCAGATCGCTGATCACCACACGCATCGCGCGCGCCTCGAACGTGTTGTAATGCGGCAGCAGCGAAGCCGATTGCATGTTGGTTTCAAGCTTGGTCTTGCCCTGCACGTTGACGAAGAATTTTAAGGTGCTCGAAGGCTCCACATCACGCAGTTGTTCTTGCGCCTTAACTGAGACCGCGTCGTATGTCGGAAAATGTACTTGCTCTTGAACGCCTCTTACGACAGCCATGATCAAACCTCCTCTTTGGTTCAATAGTTGTAGATTGATTGCTTCGGATGGATTTCTGATGAGCAGACCAGAAACTCACCACAACGGTTTGAAACCGTCCGGGATCTCGGCCGCACGCCCCGGCTGGGGCGTGAACTGGCCGCACGTCGGATTGACGGTCGACGGCCTGACGTAACCGCCAACCGTATCGCCTTCGCCGAAACCGTGGACATTTGTCGGCATCGGGCATCCCGCATTGTATCGAGGCTCCGTCTCGCGCACGTAGCCGGAGTAGTCCTCTCCGTAACCGGCGCCGTAAGCCCCGTAGCCGCCCATCTCCGAATAGTTTTCCGCCAACGGCTCGTATTGAGCGTAACCTGGCATCTCAGGCGCCGCGGCGTATTGAGAGTAACCTGGAGCCTCGGCGTATTGGGCGTAACCTGGAGCTTCGGCGTAATATCCCATCGGGCTATAGCCGTTGTAGCCCTCCATGTGGGGCGCTTCGGCGTAATATCCCATCGGGCTATAGCCGTTGTAGCCCTCCATGTGGGGCGCTTCGGCGTAATAACCCTCCATATGGGGCGCTTCAGCGTAATAACCCTCCATATGAGGCGCTTCGGCGTAATAGCCGTAATAACCCATCGGTTCGTGTTCGCCGTAACCGCCCATGGCGTATGGATCGCCGTAATAACCCATCGGATAATTTTCGGCGATATAGCCTACCGGCTCGGCCTGGTTGTAGCCCGGCGCGATCTCGCCGTATTGCTCCGGCAAGTTCGCGTAATAGCCGTAATCATTGGCCGGCGCGGCATAGTGGCCATAGTGGTCCGGCGGTTCGGCGTAATAGCCATAGTTGCCTGGCGGCTCGGCGTAATAGCCATAGTGGTCCGGCGACTCGGCGTAATAGCCATAGTGGTCCGGCGACTCGGCGTAATAACCCATTCCTGGAGGCGCAGCATTGAATCGCATAAATCTGACTCCTTGATTGGCGTTTGATCCTGGTTCATACGGGTTGACGATCATTACCTCGTCGAACCCACGATTGCGTTTCATCGCGGTTTCCTTTTTGAAAATTCCTGGTCTCGGCGGCGATCTTTCATCCTTCAATGCCTCGCCGCGTGATGCGGTAACGTCCGCCTATGACGTACAATTGATTGCCCTGAGGGTCGCACATCAATCGCGGAGGAGTTTCCATAAAATGAATGAAAGTCTTTACTCTGCCGCAACCGTCGCGGTCGGCGCTGTAGATCAGACCTCGCAGCGCGCCCAGATCCACGAGCACACTCGGCATCATTCTGTCGCAGCGGCGGCGGATGATGCGGCGTTCGGGCGAGTTGTGAAAGACACGGTAAAGTTCTCTCCCCTCTTCCAAACACCGCTCATCGGCGCCAGCCATCCTTCCCGAATCGTTTGCGAAAACGTATCCCATATCTCCGATGTCACGGCGCTCGATCCCGTAAGGCGCGCGTTGATCTGACTTTTCAACGTCGGTGGTCTCGCACAATCACATTTCTCCCCACAGGCGCCAACGGGCTCCGTGGTCGAGCCCACTGGGGCGACAAACCACCCCAGCGGCGCGACAAACCACTCCAGCGGCCCGGCCAACCACTCTGGAGGCCCGACCAACCACTTCGGAGGCCCGACCAACCTCTGTATTGCCCATAGCGTCCCCAATACGGCCTTCTCCACCCGGCCCTCCGTTGGCCCCATCGTCGAAACCAGTCATACGGCCAGGGCGTCGATGGCGTCGGGGGATATGGATATCCTTCCGGAAACATGTTGTTGTCCATATCCTCATTCGCCATGTTCGGCGGAACCGGAGGCATTTGCGGATCTGGGACTGGCGGCGTTTGCGGGTCTGGAGCCTCTCCATACCATCCATATCCTCCATACCCTCCATATCCTCCATATCCTCCATATCCTCCATATCCTCCATATCCTCCATACCCAGCGACGTGGTGGTCCGGGACCTCGTGGAAATATCCTGTTTGTGAATCCTGAACGAGCATAGGTTCTCCTCTTTACTGATTTGTTGATGATTCGTGATTGAGACCCGGACTGAAAGCCTGATCTTCACCACCGACCGTAACCGTTGAATCCCCTGTAATACCCCCAACCTTGTTGAAAATTCCTGGGCCAGTCATCATTTCCGAATCGTTTGCGAAAACGTATCCTGTATCTCCGATATCCCGGCGCTCGATTCCGGCAGGCGTGTGTTGATCTGACTTTTCAACGGTGGTGTATGGGGATATGCGAATATATCCCACTGCGCCCCGCCATCCACGGGCCATGTCCATATCTATGCGATCGCCCCCAGCCGTGCGACCAAGGTCTGTAGCGTCCGTGGCCTTGCCAATGCGGCCTTCTCCGCCAGCCACTCCTCGCAGGATATGGAAATCCTTCCGGCGACATGCTGTTGACCATATCCTCAGTCGGCATGTTCGGCGGAACTTGAGGCGCCGGATATGGCTGCGGTTGAGGGTATGGATATGGCTGCGGTTGAGGGTATGGATATGGCGTCGGAGGAGGCATGGAGGTTCCTGGAATCTGGTTGCTAACCATTCCTCCCACGATAGGAATGTTGCTGGCCACCCCCTTGACTACGTTCACGACCTTGCCGATCACGTCTAACGGATTCCAGCCGATCCCGACCGGATTGCCAAGCCCATCGTAAACAACCTGTCCATACCCTCCATATCCTCCATACCCAGCGACGTTGTGGTCCGGGACCTCGTGGAAATATCCTGTAAGTGAATCCTGAACGAGCATAAGTTCTTCTCTTTACTGATTTATTGGTGATTCGTGATTGAGACCCGGACTGAGAGCCTGATCTTCACCACCGACCGTAACCGTTGAATCCCCTGTAATACCCCCAACCTTGAACTGCGTTGGCCGGCTCAGCGTTTCCCGCCTCTCTGATTGGTTCCATATGACGTCTGATTACTTTTACGCAGCGACATCTGCGTCTGCGATGCGATCTCATCATTGGGTGGACCATCGGCCCCATCACAGGCGGGGCAGGCGGATGAATAAGCCCAGGCATTGAGGTAGGGATGGGCGCGCCCGGCGGTGGAGCAACCTGCTGATCCGGCATTGGCGCGCCCTGGAAAAAACTGCTGATCGCAGGCAACGCTTGACTGATCATAGGCAAGAACCTCTGAGCGACCTTAGGCAACACCTTCTGAGCGATCTGAGGCAATATCTTCGCCGCTAGCGGCGCCAGGGCGGCCAACAGAGGAAATAGCCCGACCGGATTGCCCAAACCGTCATAGAGGACTTGGCTTGCGACTCGCTGCGGCGAATAGCCGTACCCTTGCGGATACTCTCCCCATTGTGGTTCGTAAAGTTGACCGTACTCTCCCAGGTGTGATCGGTAGAGTTGATCAGGGATTTCGTGTAAGCGTCCGGTCAACGCGTCTTGGATGATCATATGATGTCTTCCTTTTCGATTTCACAAATCCGTTTCCACAACGCCGGCGGCGCCCAACCGATCGGCTGATCGACCGTCGCATCGATGGGGACCCACCGCCCGCGCACATTAACTTCAGGATAGATGTGGCTGTATACGTGCGGCTTGTTGGGTCGGAACCCGACCAGCGCCAGCCGCACCGGATGCCCTGTGGACATCAACATAGCGCCGAGCAGAATCGTCATATCATCGCAATCGCCCGCCTTCAGCTCGATCATTCGTCGAGCCGTGTGCAACAACTCGACCTGGAAAATATCGCGGGTGTAACGAATGTTGCGCCGCACCCAATCGAAGAGAGCGCATATTTCTCCGAAGCGATCTTTGGGGCGCGCGCCGTAAGCGCGGAAAATCTCGATCGCCTTTTGCCGCACGTAAAAATCTTTCGCGCCCTCGCGGACCAACTGCGCGATCAAACGCGCAGTCACCAGCGTTCCGCGCGTCCCTCTCGGCACGCGGCGGACGATGATGCGAGGCTCGACGTATCGCGGACAGAAATTGATCATTCATCGCTCACTTTGTTCATTGGCCGTGTTGCGGCGCGCAAACCATTAGGGCAACCGGCGTGCCGGAACTGGAGCGACGACGCGAGGTCGGCGAATCCGCCTTGGCGACAAGGGGTTGGCGATTTCGTCGGGCGAAACGGAAGTGGAGAGAGAGTCTCCGCAAATCATAAACTTTATGACGGTTCGCCGCGGAATCGAGGGCCTTCGATCAGCTTACCCGCTGGATCGGATGAGGTTTGAGGGGGCGCATAAGATTTAAGCGATGACGCGATGGAAGATTTCCGGGCAATGACAAATGCAAAATCTCAAATGGCAAATGACGAATGGAACAGGTATCCTTGTCGTAATGGCGGAAGAACGATTACAAAAGATCATTGCGGCGGCGGGCGTCGCTTCACGGCGCAAGGCCGAAGAATTGATCGTCGCCGGAGAGGTCACGGTCAATGGGCGTCTTGTGAAGGAACTCGGCGCAAAGGCCGACCCGGAGCGAGATCACGTCAAGGTGCGCGGGCGGCTGATCAACCCGAGGCTCAAACATCAGGAGAAGATTTACATCCTGCTCAATAAGCCGCTGGGCGTCCTGACCAGCCGATCCGATCCGAAGAACCGCCCGCTGGTGATTGATCTGGTCGGGCCGTACCGCGACAGAGTGCATCCGGTCGGGCGATTGGATTTCAACACTGAAGGGTTGCTGCTGCTCACTAACGACGGCGATTTCACCAACCTGATCACGGGCGCGAAGCGGGCGCCGAAGGTTTACGAAGTCAAGGTGAAGGGAAAGCCTAGCCAGTATCAAATAGCGATGCTCGAACGCGGCGTGACCGTAGACGGCAAACGAACCGCAGACAGCAAACGAACCGCGCCCGCAGTGATACGCCTGATCGAAGAGAGCGTCACGAACGCCTGGTACAGGGTCACGCTCCACGAGGGCCGGAATCAACAGATCAGAAAGATGTTCGATCATATCGGTCATTCGGTGATCAAGCTCCGCCGCGTGGCGATCGGTTTTTTGAAGAAAGAGAGATTGAAGCCGGGCGAATTCCGGCTCTTGAGCGAAGCCGAGGTCAAACGATTTTTTAAGGCCTCCTCGAAGAGATGAGGATTGCGGATTGCGGATTGCGGATTCTTTGATTGCGGATTGCGGATTTGATGGTATCCTTGCGCCGGTTTTGTCAAGGTTGTAGGCGCCCAATCTACATAAGTTGGACCTTCCCACAACAGAGCTTTCTTTTTAACACTCTAACGACTTAAAATTTGAGCATGCCAGATAACAATACAAGATCTGATAGCGCTGGTATTGCGGCGTTCACTCCGCCTTCAAGCAATCCGCAATCCGCAATCCGCAATCCGCAATCAAAGAATCCGCAATCCGCAATCCGCAATCCGCAATCCCGCTGA
>Ga0137409_10008734_pt1 | contig 10335 bp, 9 predicted proteins | sample CZODoug1_16funga_FD_122059 | JGI IMG/M metagenome (GOLD analysis project Ga0137409, IMG submission 122059) | Vadose zone soil fungal communities from Angelo Coast Range Reserve, California, USA - CZODoug1_16fungal (Hybrid Assembly) | ecosystem: Environmental > Terrestrial > Soil > Vadose zone...
GCCAAGACCGGTGAGGGCCTCGACGCGCTGCGCCGGGCGCTGCTCAAACTCGCCGGTTGGCAGTCGGGGGGAGAGGATATGTTCATGGCGCGCGAGCGCCACCTCGTCTCCCTCGAGCGCGTCGCGCAGGCTCTTGAGCGGGCCCGACAAACGATGTCCCAGAGCGAACTTTTCGCAGAAGAACTTCGTCTAGCGCAGCGCGAACTCGGCTCGATTACAGGGGAGTTTTCGGCGGATGACCTGCTGGGTCAAATCTTCGAGCGCTTTTGCGTCGGAAAATGAAATCGGTCTTGAAGGCGCTCGTGATTTGCGGGGCGGGCGGTGTCCTCTTCAGCGCTCTGCGCGCACCCCTCCCATGGATGCTTGGGCCTTTGCTTGCCATGGCCTTTGGAAAATTCCTGGGCGCCGATCTCGCTTCGCCAAAGGGGGGCCGAGCGACCGGACAGCTCATCATAGGTTGCGCGCTTGGCTTGTACTTCACCCCGGTGGTCGGCCACGAGGTCGTGGTGCACTGGTATCTGTTGATCGCAGCGGCGGTTTTCGCGCTTCTGCTCGCGTACGCAAGTGGATGGTTCCTCACGCGCAGCACAGGGCTAGATGGGACGACGGCGCTTTTTGCCAGCGTTCCCGGAGGAGCCGCGGAGATGACTATCTTGGGCGAGCGCTTTGGCGCCCGGCCTGACCGCGTGGTGCTCGCGCAGTCGCTGCGCGTCATGATTGTCGTTGTGGTGGTGCCATTCCTGTTCGCTTTGCTCGGTGTGCACGGAGTGGACGACTACCGTCCGGCGCAACTCGGCGTGGAGGCCTCGGGGCTGCTTGCCTTGCTGGTGCTGGCGGCGACAGCCGGTGCCCTGCTCGCGAAACTGAGCCTGCCAAACGCCTGGATGCTGGGACCGCTCGCTGTAGCGGTCGCTCTGACTCTTACCGAGGTGGGGTTGTCGGCAATTCCGGTATGGCTGTCTAACTCGGCGCAGCTTCTGCTCGGGTGCGCGCTCGGGTCCGGGTTTGATCGAAAATCGCTTAGCACGGCACCGCGCTTCGTTGCCATGGTGTGCGCCTCCGTGGTTCTGGCCGTTTTGGTCTCCGCCCTCTTCGCGTGGGGCCTCGCGCTCGCAGGTACGGTCCCAATCTCGACGATGGTCCTCGCCACGGCGCCGGGCGGCATGGCGGAGATGTGTGTCACGGCCAAGGTGCTCCAACTCGGAGTGCCGCTGGTCACGGCGGCGCATGTCACGCGGGTGATTATTCTGGTGACCACAACCGCGCCGATGTTCCGGCTTGCGAAACACCTTCGGCGCAGCTGGCGGACACAAACGAACAGATAATATCGTAAGTACCAGTTCTATCACGACATTTTCAGCGTCCCGCGGATCGTGATAGAGTTCGCAGCCTAACAGTTCTGTCACGACCAGCAGCCTAGATTGACATGCTGCCATGTCGTCATCGCGAGGCCCCAGGGATGAATCAGCCTTACGTTGCCGCTATTGATATCGGCGCTCCCGCGCACGTTCAGCACCATGGCGTCAAGGAATGGGTCGCGCGCTTTGCCGCACTGACCAAACCGGCCCGGATTCAATGGTGCGACGGCTCGCGGGAAGAATACGACCGGCTTTGCGACGAGATGGTCAGGTCGGGAATGCTGAAGCGGCTCAACCCCGAGCTTCGTCCAAATTCTTTCCTCGCGCTCTCTGATCCCAACGACGTGGCGCGCACCGAAGACCGGACGTTCATCTGCTCTCAGCGAGAGGAAGATGCGGGCCCTACCAACAACTGGGTCGATCCGGGGGAGATGCGCGCGACGCTGAGCAAGCTCTTCGACGGCTGCATGCGCGGCCGGACCTTGTATGTGGTTCCGTTCTCCATGGGGCCGCTCGGCTCGCACATCGCGCATATCGGCATCGAGCTGACCGACTCGCCGTACGTGGTGGTCAGCATGCACGTCATGACGCGCATGTCGAAAAAGGTGTGGGAGATCTTGGGCAAAAGCGGGCATTTCGTACCCTGCGTCCATTCTGTCGGAGCGCCGCTCGCTCCCGGCCAGAAGGATGTGCGCTGGCCGTGCAGCAAGGAACACAAATATATCGTCCATTACCCAGAGACCAAGGAAATATGGTCCTTCGGCTCCGGTTACGGTGGCAATGCATTGCTCGGGAAAAAGTGTTTTTCGCTTCGCATCGCCTCTATCATGGGGCGCGAGCAAGGTTGGCTCGCGGAGCATATGCTGATCCTCGGTGTGACATCGCCTTCGGGTGAGAAACTCTACGTGAGCGCCGCGTTTCCCTCGGCGTGCGGTAAGACGAATTTCGCCATGCTGATACCGCCGCCGGCGTTCAAGGGTTGGAAGGTGTCGACGGTCGGGGAAGATATTGCGTGGATCAAGCCGGGCAAGGACGGTCGCTTCTACGCGATCAATCCCGAGTCGGGATTTTTCGGCGTTGCGCCGGGGACGTCTGAGAAAACCAATCCCAACTGCATGGCGATGATCAAAAGCAACACGATATTCACGAACGTGGCCATGACCCCGGACGGAGACGTGTGGTGGGAAGGGATGACCGATACGCCTCCCGCCAGGCTCATCGATTGGCAGGGAAAGGAATGGACGCCCGGTTGCGGCAGGAAAGCGGCGCATCCCAACGCACGATTCACGGTTCCAGCAGCGCAGTGTCCTTCGATCGATTCCGATTGGGAAAATCCGCAGGGCGTTCCGATATCCGCTTTCGTGTTCGGAGGCCGGCGCTCTGACACCGTGCCGCTTGTCTCCGAGGCAGTCGATTGGGACTCTGGCGTGTATATGGCCGCAACGATGGGTTCGGAGACCACGGCTGCCGCGACCGGAAAGGTAGGGGTGGTGAGGCGCGATCCCATGGCAATGATCCCATTTGTCGGTTACAACATGGGCGATTACTTCAGCCATTGGCTTAAGCTGGGCCGCTCGGTGTCCCAGCGCCCCCGCATCTTCTGCATCAATTGGTTTCGTACCGACGTAAATGGAAAGTTCATCTGGCCGGGATACGGCGAAAACATGCGAGTGCTGAAGTGGATCGTGGAGCGCTGTCAAGGTAAAGGCAATGCGGTTGAAACACCCATCGGCAAGGTCCCAGATTTCGAGGATTTGGATTGGAAGGGTCTGGAAAGCTTCGGCAGCGACAAGTTCAAGCGCGTGAGCTCGGTCGACGGCAGGGAGTGGAAGCGGGAACTGAAGCTGCAAGATGAATTGCTGCAACTGCTGGGAAGCCGCTTGCCGCGTGAGCTTGCCGCGCGGCGTGAGACACTCGGGCGTTCCCTGGGCTGAGAGGTTCCGAAGGTCCGGCATCTTGCGAAGCCGTCGCAAGGCAGATTCAACTCTAAGATATTGTTTATATTTTGATTGTTCCTGTTACCGCCTAGCTGTACCGGTTGTGAATATCGGGTGGAAACCCTGTTAGCAAGCTGTGTCCTTGCAGGTTAACAGGCTGTGTAATTCCGGTGGGAGGAATGTGCAGAACACGGACGTTTCACGTGAAACGTCCAACCCGCCGCTGGCTTGCTCACCCTCGGGTCCCCATCACCGACCGAATCCGTCTTTTCGCGCTGGAAGTTCCACTGTGAAACACTGTCTCTCGTCGTGGAATACCTTTAAAATTCGATTGCTTTCGGTCTATTTTCTTGCTCAAAGCGATGCAATTCCTCACCCAGTTCGATGTGATCGTGGTCGGCGGCGGCCACGCCGGGACCGAGGCCGCGCTTGCGGCCGCGCGTGCCGGTTGTCGGACCCTCTTGCTGACCCACAACATCGAGACGCTGGGGCAGATGTCGTGCAACCCGTCTGTCGGGGGTATCGGGAAAGGGCACCTTGTCAGGGAAGTGGATGCCTTGGGCGGAGCCATGGCGATCGCCACAGACGAAGCGGGGATCCAGTTTCGCATCCTGAATTCCTCCAAAGGCCCCGCAGTCCGTGCGACGCGCGCACAAGCTGATCGTCTCCTGTACAAGCGCGCGATTCGATCGCGGCTGGAGAACCAGGCCAACTTGACTTTGTTCCAGCAGGCGGTGAACGACCTCCTGTTGGAAGGCGACCGTGTTGCCGGGGTGGTGACTGAGCTCGGCGTTCGCTTTTCCAGCCGCGTCGTGGTGCTGACCACCGGCACTTTTCTTTCCGGACTCATCCATATCGGATTGTCGAACTATCAGGCCGGTCGGGCTGGGGACCCGCCTTCAGTCAGTCTCGCTGCGCGGCTGCGCGAGCTCAAGCTTCCGGTGGGTCGCCTCAAGACCGGAACGCCGCCCCGGCTCGACGGGCGCACCATCGATTTTTCGAGCATGAAAGCGCAACCGGGTGATGAGCCGGTGCCCGTCTTTTCGTTTGTCGGAACGCCGGGGATGCATCCTCCCCAACTACCCTGCTGGATCACCCACACCAATCCGCATACGCACGAAATCATCCGCGGTGGCTTGGACCGCTCGCCGATGTACACCGGAGTGATCGAGGGGATCGGCCCCCGCTATTGTCCTTCGATCGAGGACAAGATCCATCGGTTTGCCGCCAAGCAAAGCCACCAGATTTTTCTGGAGCCTGAAGGGCTCACCACCAACGAGTTTTATCCGAATGGAATCTCGACGAGTCTGCCCTTCGACGTGCAGATCGAGCTGGTGCGCAGTATCCGCGGGCTGGAGCAGGCCCACATTCTACGGCCGGGTTACGCCATCGAGTACGACTACTACGATCCGCGCAACTTAAGGTCGTCGCTGGAAACGAAATCGATCTCGGGCCTGTTCTTTGCGGGACAGATCAACGGCACTACCGGCTACGAGGAAGCGGCAGCGCAGGGAATCCTCGCCGGTATCAATGCGGCGCTCTTCATCCGGGACGAGCATGCCTGGTGCCCGCGGCGCGATGAAGGCTATATCGGTGTCTTGGTCGACGACCTCATTACCCGCGGTGTTTCGGAGCCGTATCGCATGTTCACCAGCCGCGCGGAATACCGGCTTACGTTGCGCGAGGACAACGCGGACTTGCGACTCACCGAGGCCGGTCGCAGGCTCGGCGTAGTGGACGATGTCCGCTGGGACGCGTTCAACCGCAAGCGTGACGCGATCGGCCGCGAGCAGGAGCGGCTCAAGTCCACTTGGGTCACTCCCCAATCCCTGCCTGCAGGGGTTGCCGAGCGTGTGCTCGGCAAGCCGATAGAGCGCGAGTACTCCCTCATGGATCTCTTGAAGCGTCCCGGGGTGGGTTACGCCTCGCTGGCCGAGCTTTCTGAACGAGGTGCATTCGTCGGTGATGAGGCGGTCGCCTCACAGGTGGAAATTCAAGCCAAATACCAAGGGTATGTCGAGCGTCAGCATGAGGAAATCGCGCGCCAGGAGCGCTACGAAACGATGGCACTGCCGCGCGATCTCGATTACCAAAACGTGCGCGGCCTGTCGATCGAAGTGCAGCAGAAACTGAACCAACACAAACCAGAGACCATCGGACAAGCCTCGCGCATCTCGGGTATTACTCCGGCCGCGATCTCGCTCCTGCTGGTTCACCTGAAGCGCGGAATAGGCGCACCAGAGAGATCGGCCGCATGACGACGCTGGTGGCGGGGTTGTCAGCGCAGGCCGAGTTAGGCCGGCGCCTCGAAAAAGGAGCAGCGGAATTAGGTCTTGCATTGGGTCGCGACGGTAGAAACAAGCTCCTTCAGTATCTCGCGCTGCTGCAGAAGTGGAACCAGGTATATAACCTGACTGCAATACGGGGCGTGGAGAAGATGATCAGTGGCCACTTGCTTGACTGCCTGGCCGTGATCCCATACGTGACTGGAACTCGGGTGCTCGACGTCGGCACCGGCGCGGGATTTCCTGGGATTCCCTTTGCGGTGGCTAGGCCTGACATTCAGGTCGCATTGCTTGACAGCAATCACAAAAAATCGGCCTTCCTCCGACAGGCGGTAGCGGACCTCCAGTTGAAGAACGCCGCTGTGATATGCGTGCGGGTCGAGGCTTGGCACGCCGGTGAGAAATTCGATTGCATCATTTCGCGCGCGTTTGCCGAAATTGCCGAGTTCATCGCGCTGACAAGACATTTGCTCGCGCCGGGCGGCGTGTTCGCGGCGATGAAGGGTGTCTATCCCTTCGAGGAGATCGAGCGTTTGCCGGCCGACTTCCGCCTGCGGCAGGTGCACGCCTTCGCCGTTCCAGGGCTCGAGGCGGAGCGGCATCTTGTCTTGATCGAGCGCGCATGACCCGCATCCTCGCCGTCACCAACCAGAAGGGTGGGGTCGGAAAGACCACGACCAGCGTCAATCTCGCTGCGGGCCTCGCGCAGTCCGGGATGCGCGTGCTGCTAGTGGATCTCGATCCCCAGGGCAACGCCACTATGGGCAGCGGCATCGACAAGCGCACGCTAAAGACCTCGATCTACCAAGTACTGCTTGGACTGGCCACCGCCGATTCGGCGCGGCAGAAGTCGGAATCAGGCGGGTACGATCTGATTCCCGCCAACCGCGACCTCGCCGGCGCGGAAGTAGAACTGGTCGACCTTGAGCACCGCGAGTCCCGCTTGAAAGGGGCGCTCAAGTCGATCGCCGGCCAGTACGAATTCATCCTGCTCGACTGCCCTCCTGCGCTCAACATGCTCACGTTGAATGGATTGGTCGCAGCCGATGCGGTGATGATACCGATGCAATGTGAGTACTACGCGCTCGAGGGGCTCTCGGATCTCGTGAACACGATCAAAAAGGTCCGCCAACACCTGAATCCGAAGCTCGATATCGAAGGGCTGCTTCGAACAATGTACGATCCGCGCAATGCACTCGCGCAGCAGGTGTCGGCGCAATTGCAGGAGCACTTCGGCAAGAAGGTGTACGAGACCGTGATTCCGCGCAACGTACGGCTCGCCGAGGCGCCGAGCTTCGGCGCGCCCGCCGTGAAGCTCGACCGCGAGTGCAAGGGCTCGCAAGCGTACGTCGCCCTGGCGGGCGAGATCCTCTCCCGGAACGGCATCGCGGCGGCAGCATGAGCGGGAAATGCCGGTGAAACTCAAGGGACTGGGCAGGGGCCTGGACGCCCTCCTAGACAGGGATGGGGAGGGAGGGCCGGTCTCCGAGCGGCAAGCCACGCTGCGTATCGATCAGCTGCAGCGTGGCCGCTACCAGCCGCGCACGAAGATGGACGACAGCTCGCTGGAGGAGCTCGCAGCTTCGATCAGAACGCAAGGCCTCATGCAGCCTATTCTCGTGCGGCCGATGGGGAGCAACCGCTACGAGATCATCGCAGGCGAGCGGCGCTGGCGCGCGGCGAAAATCGCTGGTCTCGCGGAAGTCCCAGCGCTCGTTCGTGAGGTGCCGGATTCGTCGGCACTCGCCATGGCGCTGGTCGAAAACATCCAGAGGGAAAACCTCAACCCGCTCGAGGAAGCAGGCGGCGTGCAGCGGCTGATCGGCGAGTTCAAACTCACGCACCAGGAGGCGGCGGAGGCCATTGGCCGCTCCCGCACCGCAACCACCAACTTGCTCCGGTTACTGAATTTGCAAAAGGCGGTACAGGCGCTTGTTTTTGACGGAAAGCTCGAGATGGGACACGCGCGCGCGCTTCTCCCGCTCGACGGGCGGCAGCAGGAGAGCGTCGCGAAGCGGGTCGCAGACCAGGCGCTCTCCGTGCGCCAGACGGAGCAGCTGGTCAACGCCATCCTTCATCCCACGGTCGGAGCTAGGCGCAGGCGCGGTGCCGACCGCGACATCGCGCGTCTCGAGGAAGAATTGTCCGAAGAGATCGGTACCAAAATCGAGATCAAGCCGGGCAAAAAAGGCGCGGGGAAACTGGTCATCAGCTATTCGAGTCACGATCACCTGGACGACCTCCTGGCCAAGTTCCGCCGCAAGCGGTCTGTTTCCTAACGAGCGGCGCCGGCACCGAAAGAGAGAAATCCATGGGTGCGCGCCACGTGTGGCCCCAAGAAGGCGTTTCCCGCATCCCCTATTGGATCTATTCCGACCCCGAGATCTATGCCCAAGAGCAGGAGCGCATCTTCTGCGGTCCGAGCTGGAACTACGTCGCGCTCGAGGCGGAGCTGCCGCACTCCGGGGATTTCAAACGCACTTTCATAGGCGAAAAGCCGGTCGTGGTGGTGCGCGACCAGGAAGGCTCGATCAACGTGGTGGAGAATCGCTGCGCTCACCGGGGCGTGCAGTTCTGCCAGAAGCATCTCGGCAGCGCCGCGGAGTTCATGTGTCCCTACCACCAGTGGACCTATGACTTGAAGGGCAATCTGATCGGCGTGCCGTTCAGGCGCGGCGTGAAGAAGCAAGGCGGCATGCCCGCGGATTTCGATCCGAAGAACCACGGGCTGCGCAGGCTCAAGGTCGCGCGCCGTCACGGTGTGATCTTCGCCTCCTTCGCATCGGAACTTGAGCCGCTGGAAGAGTACTTTGGACCTTCGATGCTGGCGCTTTTCGATCGCGTGTTCGACGGCCGAGAGATCCGCGTGCTGGGCTACTCGCGCCAGCTGACACCCGCCAACTGGAAGTTGATGTTCGAGAACATCAAGGACCCCTATCACGCGAGCCTGCTGCACGTGTTCCTGGTGAGCTTCGGGCTGTTTCGAGCCGATCAGCCCTCGAAAGTGCAGATGGATGCAACCGGCCGCCACGGTGCGCTGATTTCCTGGCGAGGGGATCAGAAGAAGACCGAGGACAACGCCGACATGAAGTCGCTGATCGACAACTTCAAGCTGCAGGATGCGACGCTTCTAGAGCCGGTGCGCGAATTTCCGGAGTACACCGTGGTGATGACGACCCTTTGGCCTAACCTCATCATCCAGCAGCAGTCGAACACCCTGGCGATGCGTCAGCTCATCACGCGCGGCCCGGCGGCGTTCGAGCTCGCCTGGACTTATTTCGGCTACGCCGCCGACGACGAAGAGATGACCCGGCGCAGGTTGCGGCAGGCGAACCTCATGGGACCGGCGGGATTCGTCTCGATCGACGACAGCGAAGTGATGAAATTCTCTCAAAGCGGCGTCGGTCCGTACCCTCAAGGGGCTGGAGTCATGGAGATGGGCGGGCGCGACTGGAAGGACGAGCAGCACATGGTGACAGAATCCGTGATCCGCGCCTTTTACGCCTATTACCGCCAGGTCATGGAGATCTAGCAATTTGTTATTCATCAGTAAAATTCTGGAAATCGAACGTTCGTTCTTTTTTATAACGTGAGTACAGCGGAGCGCTATCTGACCCTGAATTCCGGGGACCTGCGCCTAGAGCTGGAAGAGCTCTATGCCGCGTACACCGCCTGCCTCGACGAGGAGCGCTTCGAGGAATGGCCGGAATTCTTCGTCGAGCAATGTCTCTACAAGATCGTTCCGCGCGAAAACTTCGAGCGCGGGCTGCCGCTCGCGACCTGGCTTTGCGAGAGCAAGGGGTATCTCGCCGACCGGGTCACCGCAATCCGCAAGACCGCGGTGTACGCGCCGCGTTACATGCGCCGCATGGTGAGCGGCGTTCGCGTCCTCGGCTGGAAAGAAACCGTGCTCGAGGTGCGCGCAAACTATGTCGCGCTCGAGACGCTGCAGGACGAGCTCACGCGGATCTTCAACACCGGTCAATATCGCGACAAGTTGGTCGTCGAGGACTCGGTAAACGAGGTCCATGTGGTCGGGCGTCATCAGACCGCTCCTCCATCGGTGACCAGAAGCAGGGGAATCGCGGCGACCGAGACGACCAGGATGATGACTAAATACAGCCAGCCGACGGCGTTGGCCAGGATGCCGTTGGCGTGGTCGCCCATGAACATCTTGTCGCGAGCGATGAGCAAAGCGGGTAGCTAAGTGAGCGGCAGCGCGACGACCGACAGGATGACGGCATACTCGGTCAGCAGCACGGGATCGACGCCGGTCTCGACGATGTACCAGTCGCGATGGCGGAGCACGGCGCCCATTGCGGCGATGAGGCCGGTCACGCCGTCGCGCTGCCTGGTATCGATGACTCCGAACACGCCGCTCATGCGTCTGGCCGCCTAGCGCGGCGAGCGTGGTCCAGTCCACCGGGACCGGATGCCGCCGCCAGCCGGCAATCACGTAGCGACCGTCGATGCGGTCGCCGACGTTTGTGCTGGTCAGGTGCGCCGCAGTCTGCACACAACCTTCCCGGTCTGGTGGCACGCCATGTGCTGTGGTCACCGGGCGCCAAGGTACGTCAGCGACGATGGGACGGTGGTGGGAGAGGACCGGACGCGTGATGCTGGCCATCGGCGTCGCGTGGCTGCTCGCGCTGCCCACGCATGCCTGGGCAGAGCATCTGTGCCCCGGCGATATCGACGAAAGCGGCGATGTGACCATCAACGAGCTGTTGGTGCTCGTCAATCGCTCGCTCTTCG
>Ga0137409_10008735_pt1 | contig 10335 bp, 7 predicted proteins | sample CZODoug1_16funga_FD_122059 | JGI IMG/M metagenome (GOLD analysis project Ga0137409, IMG submission 122059) | Vadose zone soil fungal communities from Angelo Coast Range Reserve, California, USA - CZODoug1_16fungal (Hybrid Assembly) | ecosystem: Environmental > Terrestrial > Soil > Vadose zone...
TTGCGCGGCTGGGAAGGAAGCTACCTGGTGAACGGGGAATGGGTGGAGCTTTCGGATTCGCTGATCAAAGCGAAAGCTAAGATTGAACCGGGCCACAAGATCGTGCTGCGTTACTACGGGAAGCATGGCTTGGTGGAAATGACGTACGAACGGCGTGTGGCGGAGCTGGGGAAGACGGCGCTGAGCTAGTAGCCGTACGTTCGCCCACGCCGACTATTCATTGATTGCCCTCTGACTCCTTCCTATCCAAGCACAAATTTCAATTAGTCGCAGGTTGCCAGCCGCGTCCACGCAACACGCGGCCCGCGGTGACGCCTGTCAGCTTGCCGTGATCATATTCGATCTGACCATTCACAATATTGAAATCGATGCCTTCGGAGAGCAGGTCGGGCTTCGTGAACGTGGCGTGGTCGATGATCGTTGCGGGATTGAAGATGGTGATGTCCGCAAAATAGCCGGGCTTCAGAAGGCCGCGGCCTTCGAGATGCTCGCGCTGGGCGGGGAGAGAAGTAATCTTGCGGATGGCGGCTTCGAGGGGCATGAGGTGTTCGTCGCGAACATAGTGTCCGAGGAAACGCGGCATGGAACCCATAGCACGCGGATGCGTGTGCGGCTCGTAAGTCGGGCCGTCGAGAGACATCTCGCCCGCGTCGAGGCCGATACTGGTCCAGGGCTGGCTGAGTCCAGTGCGCAGGTCTTCTTCGCTGGCCATGAAATAGATCGCGCCGGTTTGCGCGCTGTCGGCGAGGACGAAATCCATGAGCGCGTCTTCGGGGGATTTCTTCCAGGTTTTTGCAACTTCGTCGAGCGTCTTTCCCTCGAATTGCTTTAGTTCCGGTTTCTCGGCGGATGCGATGAGAACGCCGGGAGCTCCTCCACAATCGTAGAAGAGGTTTTCCCAGTCCGGGTGATCGCCAGCGAGTTCTTTTTTGATTCGCGCGCGAACCTCTGGGTCCTTCAAGCGTGCGAGCAATTTCTGTACGCCGCCATCGGCAACCCAGGGCGGGAGCGCGGAAGCGAGCGCGGTAGCGCCGGCCGGGTAGGGATACATGTCCGCGGCGATATCGAGGCCGGAATCGCGCGCGAGTTGAATGGCGGCGACGACGTTCTTCATGTTGCCCCAGCGGGGCTTGCCGCTGACTTTGAGGTGGAAGATTTCCACGGGCAACCGGGCTTCGCGGCCGATGCGGATGGCTTCGGCGAGTGCGGGCATTTCCGAAGCGCCTTCGCTGCGCATGTGCGTGGCGTAGAGGCCGCCGTATTTTGCGGCGACTTGCGCGAGGGCAATGAGTTCGTCGGTTTTGGCGAAGATGTTCGGCGGATAGATGAGGGCGCTGGAAACCCCGAGAGCGCCGTCCTTCATGGCTTGCTCGACGAGAGATTTCATCTGATCGAGCTCGGCGGGCGTGGGAGCTCGATTGTCGTCGCCGATCACCGCTTCGCGGACTTGCGCGGAGCCGACATAGGTGCCGATGTTGAGCGGGGTGCCTTGCTTTTCGAGGCGGCGGAAGTAGCCGTCCAGGGTGGTCCAGTCAACGGAAAGTTTGTAGCGCTCGAGGAAGGGTTTCATCGGCGCGAGGGTTTTTTCGTTTTGCGGAGCGATGGAGCCGCCTTCACCAGTGATTTCCGTGGTGATGCCTTGGGAGAGCTTGCTCTGAGAGCGATTGTCGAGCAGCAGCGAAACTTCGGACTGGCCGAGCATGTCAATAAAGCCTGGAGAAACGATGCGGCCTTTGGCATCGATTTCACGCTTCGCGTGAGCTTCGTGCAAGTCGCCAATGGCGGCGATGCGATCGCCGCTGACCGCGACATCGGCGGAGTACCAGGGATTGCCGGCGCCGTCGATGACGTGGCCATTGCGGATGATGAGATCGTAGTCGCCGGATGTGGCGCTTGGGGAATTACTCAGATCGGCGTCGTAAGCGGCTGCGGCGATTTCACCGAGCGCCTGGCCCGCGACCTGCTGCGCGGCGTCCGTATCGGGGGCGAGCGAAACGTGATTGACGTAGGCCGCAAAGGCCAGTTTCTTTCCGTCCTTGGTGATCACATAGCCGGCGAGGCCTTTTCCATTCAGCATCATTCTGCCGTTGAGCTTGTCTTCGGAGCCGAAAGTGCCGGTTTTTGCGTGGACGTGTCCGGCGCCAGGAGAATTGGGTTGAATTTTCGCGAGGGTACCATCCTTGCCGAGAATCGGAAGCGCTTTGAAAAAGACTTCGTAGTCCGGGCGAGTGGTCCAGTAGGTGAGGTAGTGGACCATGAAGTCTGGGCTGAAGAGATCGGCCCAGTCGCCTCCGGCGCCGTCGCCCTGCGCGGCGTCGGAAAGATTAAGTTTTGCGGATTGCAGAAATTCGCGTTCCACTTTGAATCCCGCGTCAAGCGGCGCCTTCGTATCTTTCGCGACAAGCGTTCCGAGGAGATACGGCCCCATGCCGGCGTGGAGATTCTGGCTGACCTTCAATGTAATTTTGATTTCTTCGGAGAGGGGAGGGGAAACATGTTCCGCAACTTGATTTTCCGGCATATAGAAGCGCCCCGCGGAAGAAAAATCGGCGGAGGCGGAATTGGAAGCGGACTTGAGTTGGACGCCTGCAGCGAAGAGAGCTTCACGAAAGACCGTTTCCGCGAACTTTGTCGGCGACGGTATCGCTATTGACGCAGGTTGCGCGGCGATACCCAGCGGCAGGTTGCCGGAGAGCGTGACCCCGACCGAGCCGTCAGGATTTGCAGAGAAAATTGGGGATTCAAATGATGGCTTGGAGTCGGCCGGAGAGGTGATCACGTGATTTACGATTCGGATGTAGGAAGTTTTGGGCAGTGAGTCGAGCACGATGGGGTCGCCGACTTTGGCGCCGGGTTTGGCAACGAGATCGATGACGTTATCGTTGATCATAACGGAAGACATGACGACTTCGGTGCCGCCTTCGCGAGGGCCATCCGGGAAGAGCGTTGCGTCAATAAGTACGCGGCCTTCGATTTTGCGAATCCCTTTTGCGGCGGCGTCCTTGGCAAGCTGCTTGATGACCAAGAGCGGATCGCCCGGCAGGGCGGGGCCCTGGTAGGAGTGATCCTGGTCGACAAAGGCGAGAGTGCCGTCGGGCTGAATACGATTCGAAAGATTGGGATCGCCGCTGGCGACGAGGATGAGATCGCCCTTCAACTTTCCTTTCGAATCGATTGGGCCGGTCCGAAAGACGCGCGTATGGAAGCGGTAGTCGGCGCCCAGTTTGGCGAGGAGCGTACCTTCGGTGAGGATTTTCGTGGTGGAGGCGGGGACGAAGAGTTTGTCAGCGTTAAGAACGTAGATGACTTTGCCGGTATCGAGCGCATAGAACTCGATGCCAAAATTGGCGTGGGCGAATTCTGGCCGGGAGATGACTTTCTGTATGCGCTGGGCGAGAGAGGCTTCGGACTGCGCATGGGCCTGCGGGATTGGCAGACAGAATAAGAACAAGAAGATCGCTGCACAGGAAAGGGCCGCGACGCGCGATTTATTTTTCAAGAGAGAATCCTCCCAGAAATAATTTGACTGCGTGTTAGTGCACCAAGCCGGTCGCACCAACGGAGTCGAGCTTCTCGAAGGGAACATTCAGGGTCGGGTATTCCTTCCAGTCCTTGTAGTCGAAGTGCCACCATTCGGATTCGTATATAGAGAAGCCTTCGGATTCCATGGCGCGGCGAAGCAAGTCGCGGTGCCAGCGCTGGAGCGAGGTGCCGCCGGGATAGCTGGGGAACGATCGCGGCGACATTTCATCATAGGCGCCGGGCATCTCGATGGGCTTGCCGCTGGCGAGATCGTAGAGCGTGAGATCCACGGCGCAGCCACGATTGTGGCGCGAACCCTGCGCGGGATCAGCGACAAAGATTTTGCCTTCGGGCGGTGTGGCCTCCCAGAAAATTTTCGTGACGTACCAGGGACGATAGGCGTCGTGGATCAGCAAACCGTAGCCCAGTGGCCTGAGCTCTTGCTGGATGCGCAGCAGCGCTTCGGCGGCGGGGCGCTGGAGAAAAGCTCGGGCTTGGGAATAGACGGGCGTTCCGAGGAAATCATTCGACGTGGCGTAGCGGATGTCGAGATGAAACGAAGAATCGAGCGAGCTCAGTTCAACGAGTTCCGGCTTGCGAAAGTTGCCCGTCTCGATGGGCGGCGAAGCAGCGAGAGCCTCCTTGCGCAGATCTTCGATGGGCCGGACTGGTTTGATGCGGGCGACGTCTTTGGCATCCACACCATAGTCCAGACGATCCAGCGACATTTTGCTGGTAATTAGGACCAGGCGATCTGCGGGCAGTTTGCTAAAGCGCACGAGTGGGGCATCCGGCGCGTTCGATGCTGGGATTGCGAACGAACCTGGCGATACCTCATTCAATTGCCACTGGTTGGTCTGATTGAAAAGGAATAGATGACCATCGCGCTCCAGAACAACGCGCGGTTCCTTCGAAGTGCCATAGTCGCCGATCCAGGGCTTCCAATCTGCGCGAATGTCAGCAGGCTTGGACCCGGGAAGAAGAGAAGAAGTTTCCTGAGATCGGCCGGAGAAGACGAGGCAACAACAAAATAGAAAAACCAGAACAGGCCATCGCTTATGGTGGTTGTGGTCACCGAGCACGCCAGGTTTCCTTCTCAACAGTCCAGCGTTCGATCAGGTCGCGGCGAACATGGTAACCGAGTCCGGGTGTGGTGGGGACCGGAATCGTGCCGCGGGGAGAGACTTCGACGGGTGGATCGATGAGGTCTTCTTCCCAGTATCGTTTGCTGGCGGAAACGTCGCCCGGCAAAGTGTAGCCGGGCAAGGAAGAGACGGCGATGTTGTGAACGCGCCCGATGCCGCATTCCAGCATGCCGCCGCACCAGACCGGAATGTTGCGCGCCAGGCACAGCGCCTGGATTTGCCGGGCGCTGGTGTGGCCGCCGACGCGGCCCAGCTTGATGTTAATGATGCGCGCTGCGTCAAGGTCGAGAGCAGCCTCCGCATCACGAGAGTGGCGAATGGATTCGTCGAGGCAAATCGGAGTACTCAATTGCTTCTGGAGCTTGGCGTGGTTGAAAATGTCATCCCACCAAAGAGGCTGCTCCATCATCAGTAAATTGAATTCGTCGAAGCTCTTCAGGTGCTCGATATCGGCCAGCGTGTAAGCAGAGTTTGCATCAACGGACAAGAGAATTTCGGGGTGCGAGTTGCGGACGGCACGCACGAAATCAAGATCCTGGCCGGGTTTGACCTTCAGTTTGATGCGCTGGTAGCCGGCGTGGAGTTCGGTGTCAACTTTCTCGCGGAGGGCTTCCGGAGAGGGCTGCAGTCCCAGGGAAACGCCGCACCTGATCTCCGAATGCGTGCCGCCAAGCAATTTTGCGAGCGGCTCGTTCCTTTGTTGAGCTTCGGCGTCCCAAAGCGCGTTCTCGATTCCCGCGCGCGCCATTTCGTGACCGCGAATTGCAGCGAAAATGCGAGTGACTTCCGAGGCGCAGCGGAGGTCTTTGCCGAGAACCAGAGGAGCGAGAAACCCGCGAATGACAAGCCAAGCAGTTTCCGGGGTTTCCGAGTTGAAGAAAGGGCCTTCTGACGTAGTGACTTCCGCCCAGCCCGTAACGCCATCCGCAAGAAGCTCGACGAGGATCACGGTACGCTCGCGGGTTATGCCAAAACTGGTTTCAAAAGGCGCTTTGAGACGCATCTTGAGCTTGCGAAGAGTGACCGCCTCAATATGCATGGATTCCGTGCTCCAGAGAGCGCCTGCAACGAATGTTACAACTTAGAGCTACTACCCTTTGCAACAATATGGGAGTGAGACTTGTATGTCAAGAGTTTAAACACCTCTTGCCATTCGATGCGTCAGGGCGAAAATGGCGAGCAGGGCAGCGTGATCAGTCGTTGTACCAGCGGAAACCCTTGCGCTGCTCCTCCGCAATTTCCTTTGCTACAGCAAGTGTTTGCGCACGGCGATAATGGCCAACAGCGGCAAGAATCGCATTGATCAGGGCGGTGGGTGCAGCGTAGGAGGCGCCAAAGGAGGTGGACTCGACGGAGGCCAAAAAGACCTCGTTGCATTCCCGGGACAAGGGAGAAACATATGTGTCAGAAATGCCCACGCAATGGGCTCCGCGAGCCCGGGCCTGGTGTGCGCCCTCTACCGTTTGCCGCAGCCCGCGGCGGAAGCTTATCGCGATCACGAGATCCTTCTTTTTGACGGCTCGAACCACATGCAGGATTCTGCCCGCGGAGGTAGCGGCAAAAATCGGCAGGCCCAGCAAGCTGATCTGATATTCGAGGTAATGAGCAAGACAGACGGCGAGATCACCAGCCAGAAGTACGATGCGGCGGGCTTCATAGAAGCGTTTTGCCAGCGATACGAGGCGGCGGGCATCCAGGCTATTTTTCAAGCCCTGTACATTTTTCAAATCTTGTTCAAGCGACTCTCGTACATGAGCGGGCATGCTGACGTCCCGGCCACCGGACTGCATGGTGTCCAGGGAGGTGGCGAAGGCGAGAGAGAGTTCGTGGAGATGGCGCTGGAAATCGCGGTAGCTGGCGAAGCCGAGCCCGCGAACGATTCGAACAATCGTCGCAGGGTCGGTCTGCAGGCGCTTGGCCATGGCGCGAACGCTGAGGAGCACGTACTCGCGAGGATGCTCGAGGATCGGCCGGATGATTTCCTGCCGCTTGATACTCAGCTGATCAATGCGCTCGGCGAGATGAGCTGTGGTTGCTTGGGCGGTTATCTTCTTGCTATTCATGTCGCGAGAGGATTGCCCAATTTGCGCCGCGTGTCAACCTGGAGCACGGGCGATCTCGGCGCGAAGCGCGACGAACGGAGTCAGGCTCTACTTTTTCGTTGCGGCCGCTTTGGTTTCCAGACCGGGGGCAGTCACCGGCTGAAGGAAGGGCATCATCGCACGAAGCTTCGGGCCGAGTTGCTCGATGGGAAGCGATTGCTCGCGGTGGCGAGTAGCGAGGAAGTTGGGACAGCCCTTTTCGTTTTCTTCGATCCAGGCCTTTGCGAAGCTGCCGTCGCGGATTTCCGCGAGAATCTTGCGCATTTCCTCGCGGGTCTGTTTAGTGATAATGCGCGGCCCAGCAGAATAGTCGCCTTGCTCGGCAGTGTCGCTGACGGAATAGCGCATATAGCTGAGGCCGCCGCGGTAGATCAGATCAACAATGAGCTTGAGTTCGTGGAGGCATTCGAAGTAGGCCACCTCGGGCTGGTAGCCCGCTTCCGTGAGCGTTTCGAATCCCGCTTTGATTAATTCGCTGACGCCGCCACAGAGTACCGCTTGCTCGCCGAATAGATCGGTCTCGGTCTCTTCGGTGAAAGTGGTTTCCAGGACGCCGGCGCGAGTGCACCCGAGTCCTCTCGCGTATGCAAGCGCGAGAGCCTTCGCCGTGCCGGAGGCGTCTTGTTCGACAGCGAGGAGCGCGGGAGTCCCGCCGCCTTCGGTGAAGACTTCGCGAACGCGGTGGCCGGGAGCTTTGGGAGCGATCATGGATACGTCGACGTTGGCAGGCGGTTTGATGGTACCAAAGCGAATATTGAAGCCGTGGGCGAACATGAGGGTCTTGCCGGGCCTGAGATTTGGCGCGATGGCGTCGCGATAGAGTTTGGGCTGCTTGGTGTCGGGAGCGAGAATCATGATCACATCGGCCCAGGCCGCGGCTTCGGCGGGAGTGTTGACGGTGAGGCCTTCTTTCTCAGCTTTGACGCGGGACGCGCTGCCCTCGGGAAGGCCCACTCGGACCGATACGCCACTGTCACGCAAGTTCAGCGAATGTGCGTGGCCTTGCGAGCCGTAACCGATGATGGCGACTTTCTTTTCCTGGATGAGGGAGAGATCCGCGGAATTGTCGTAATACAGATTTGCCATGTGCTTCCTCTCGTGACCGGGTCGCGGTCAGAAACAACTCGATCTAGAAATACTGGGGTGATCGTTAGTTTTCCCCAGGGAGTGCAAGAGGACAGGCTAGAATGCCTGTCCTACTGAGTCTTTGCTTCCACTGCTTCGGCCGATTCCGTTGAAGCGATGGGCGGGCGGAGCAGGTCGCCGCCGCGTGTCATGGAAATGCGGCCACTGCGCGCCATTTCGAGAACACCAAAAGGCCGGAGGACTTCGAGCAAGCCATCAATTTTCTCGACCGCGCCGGAAACCTCAATGATGAGCGATTCGGGAGCGACGTCCACAACACGGGCACGGAAAACCTTGATCAGTTCCATGAGGTGCGGACGGTTCTGCTGATCGGCGGAAACTTTGATCAGCGCGAGGTCGCGTTCCAGCAGCGCGCGGTCGGAAATATTTTCTGCAAGACGTACATCGACGAGTTTTTCGAGACTGGCTTCGAGGCGATGCGCTCCCTTTTCGTCGGTGTGGGCCACGATGGTCATGCGCGCGATCTGCTCGTTCTCCGTCGGGCCGACGGTGAGCGAGTCAATATTGATGGCCAGGCGCCGAGCGAGGGAAGAGACGCGGTTCAGGACGCCGGGTTTGTTTTCGACATAAGCGACAAGCGTTTGCATGGGCTCCTCTTCTTTTCCTATGGTTCCGTTGCCGTTTCGACGAGCGGGCTGTTGGGACGGCGAATCATGTCGCTCAGGGATGCGCCAGCGGCAACCATGGGATAGACGGAATCTTCCTGTTCGACGCGGAAGTCAATGAGCACGGTTTCGGTTGATTCACGCGCGGAACGAATGACGGGAACCACTTCCGCGCGCTTGGTGATGCGCTCACCGCGGATGCCGAAGGCGTTGGCCAGAGCTGCAAAGTCCGGGGCGACCAGCGGGGTGGCGACGTAGCGCTTGTCATAGAAAAACTCCTGCCACTGCCGAACCATGCCTAGGAAGCCGTTATTAATGATGGCGATCTTGATGTTGATCCTTTCCTGGACGATGGTGGCGAGCTCGCTCATGGTCATCTGGAAGCCACCGTCGCCCACCACGACCCAGACTTCCGCATCGGGTTTGGCGAATTTTGCGCCGATGGCGGCGGGAAGCGCGAAACCCATGGTGCCGAGGCCGCCGGAAGTGATGAGCGTGCGCGGGCGATTATGGTGATAGTACTGCGCTTCCCACATCTGGTGCTGGCCGACGTCGGTGACGACAATGGCTTCGCCGCGAGTTTCTTTCCAAATATCGTTGATGACATGAGCGGCGTAGAGATGTCCGGTGTCGGGGAGGCTCTGAATGTCGCGGACGGCGGAATCGCCCTGGAGTTCGGCGATGTGACGAATCCAGGCGCCGTGGTCGCTTGTCACGATGTGCGGCGTGAGTTTTTCGAGGACTTCGCGCGCATCACCGACCAGAGCGGCGTCCACCTTTACGTTTTTGTTGATTTCAGCGCGATCGATCTCGATGTGAATTTTGCGCGCGGACTTTGCGTAGGTGCGAAGGTCGCCAGTGACGCGATCGTCGAAGCGCATGCCGACGGCGATGAGCAGGTCCGCTTCTTGAATGGCATTGTTGACCCAGGCTTCGCCGTGCATGCCCATCATGCCAAGATTCAGCGGGTCGCTCGCAGGGAAGCAGCCGATGCCGAGAAGCGTCATCGCAACGGGATAGTTGCCGGCGCGGACAAACTGTTCAAAAGCCCGCATCGCGCCGGAGACCATGATGCCGTGTCCGGCAAGGATGAGCGGGCGTTTCGCTGAATTTAGTAACTCCACAGCGCGATCGAATTCCGCTGGATCGTGATTGGTGCGCTGGCGCTTCGGAGGAAGTTGCGGCGCGGATGCTTCCCAATCGAACTCCGCGGAGGCTTGCTGCGCATCTTTGGTAATATCCACGAGGACCGGGCCGGGACGTCCGCTGCTGGCGATGACAAAGGCTTCGCGAATGGTGCGCGCGATGTCTTCGGCGCGGGAGACCACGACGTTGTGTTTCGTGATGGGCATGGTGATGCCGGTAATGTCGATTTCCTGAAACGCGTCCGAGCCGAGAACTTTGCTGCTGACCTGACCGGTGATGCAAACGACCGGGGAAGAATCCAGCATGGCCGTGGCGATGCCTGTGACCATGTTCGTGGCGCCGGGGCCGGAGGTGGCCATGGCAACTCCGACGCCGCCGCTGGCGCGGGCGTAACCGTCCGCCATATGCGTCGCGCCCTGCTCGTGGCGTACGAGCACGTGATGCAGTTTTGATTTGCCGAGCGCGTCGTAGACCGGCAGAATCGCCCCGCCGGGATAGCCGAAAATTTCTCGCACGCCCAGGCGTGTCAGTGATTCGCAAAGGATTTCCGCACCGGTGAGCTTCATAGAGTCCTCGCAGGAGAGCCAGGTTGCAGTGGCATTGAAAAAGCTGCAGGAACGGACGTGACCGCGCCCAGAGAAGAAGAGGAAACCAGAAAAGCATACTTGG
>Ga0137409_10008737_pt1 | contig 10333 bp, 5 predicted proteins | sample CZODoug1_16funga_FD_122059 | JGI IMG/M metagenome (GOLD analysis project Ga0137409, IMG submission 122059) | Vadose zone soil fungal communities from Angelo Coast Range Reserve, California, USA - CZODoug1_16fungal (Hybrid Assembly) | ecosystem: Environmental > Terrestrial > Soil > Vadose zone...
ACGCTGATCACGCTGTTGAAATAGCGTCCGTCCGGGTCCCGGATGGGCACGCCGACGAGGATGTCGGCGCGGCGCTCCAGGGCGATTCGCGCGATGTCTCTCAGATAGCCCGGATCGACGGCGTCGAGGAACCGCGGAATGGCAGTTTCGGGAAGCACGATGAGCTTGCCCTGGCTCGCCTCGATGAGCCGCTTGTAGGTCGCCAGCGTCGCCGCGTATCGATCCGGCTGAAACTTGAGGTCCTGGGGGATATTTCCCTGGAGGAGCGCAACCTTGAGAAGGGTGCCTTGGGGAGAAGTCCACTCGATCTGCCTCGCCAGTTGACCGAGGCCGAACACAAACACGAGAGCGGCGCCGCCGGCGAGACGCGCTTTACCGGAGCCGGCCACCGCGATGACCAGGAGCCCGGCACAGAGCGCGGTCACGAACGATACGCCGTATGTACCCACGATGGGAGCAAAACCGGCGAGGGGCGAGTCGACCTGGCTGTAGCCGAGAGCGAGCCAGGAAACGCCGGTAAAAACCCAGCCGCGCAACCACTCGAAGAATGTCCACAGCGCGGGGAACGCGAAGAGGGCTGAGACGAGACGATCAAGCCTCAGCCGCGCGAGGCACCAGCCGGCGGCGGCTGGGTAGAGCGAGAGGATGGCGCAATAAGCGAAGGTGCCGATTGCCGCAAGCGGTGCCGGCATCATTCCGAAGTCGTGCAGGCTGACGTAGACCCAGGAAGCGCCGACGCCGAAGAGCCCGGCGCCGAAAGCGAACCCGGTGCGGAGCGCGGCCTGCGGCGTCGCAGCCCGCAGCCAGAGGAGCAGCAGGCCGGTGAGAGTGAGGAACGGCAACGGGAATACCGCGAGCGGAGCGAAGGCGGCGACGGCGGGGGCCCGGATCGATCCGGGTCAGGCCTCCCAGTTGGCGAAGCTCGAGGCGGCGTCGGGATCGGTCGTGAAGACCGCGCCGGGGGCCCATCACTATCGCCTCAGCGGCCTGGAGATCCGGCCGACCGACGGGGTCTTCCTCTACAACCTGGTCGAATTCGGATCCGCCGAGACCTCGGCGGACGAGCTCCCGCACCACGTGATCGTCGAGCGATGCTTCATTCACGGCGACCCGCGGCGAGGCGCCCGCCGCGGCGTCGCGCTGAACGCCGCGCACGCCGCGGTGATCGATTCCTACATCGCGGATATCAAGGAAGTCGGCGCCGATTCCCAGGCGATCGCCGGCTGGAACGGGCCCGGCCCGTTCAAGATCGCCAACAACTACCTCGAGGGCGCCGGCGAGAACGTCATGTTCGGCGGCGTCGACCCGAGGATCCGCGATCTCGTGCCCTCCGACATCGAGATCGTCCGAAACCACGTCGCCAAGCCCCTGGCGTGGAGACCGGGCGAGCCCACATATGCGGGCACCCCGTGGACCGTCAAGAACCTCCTGGAGCTCAAGAACGCGCGCCGCGTGCGTGTCGAGGGCAATCTCTTCGAGGGAAGCTGGGTCCAGGCGCAGATCGGCTTCGCGGTCGTCTTCACCGTGCGCAATCAGGACGGGCGCGCACCGTGGTCGGTCGTCGAGGACGTGATCTTCGCCAACAACGTGGTGCGGGGCGCGACCTCCGGCGTCAACATCCACGGCCGGGACAACATCAACCCGAGCCAGCCGACGCGACGCGTCGTGATCCGGAACAACCTCTTCGCCGACATCGGCGGCCCGCGCTGGGGCGGCGAGGGCCGGCTCTTTCAGATCGTCGACGGCACGAGCTCGATCGTCATCGATCACAACACGGCCATCCACATCGGCAACATCATCACCGCCGAGGGGCCGCCGCACCGCGGCTTCGTCTTCACCGACAACATCGTTGCGCACAACACCTACGGCATCGCCGGCACCGGCGTCGGGACGGGGACCCAGGCTCTGGACGCACTCTTCCCCGGCGCGGTGGTGCGACGCAACGTGATCGTGGGCGGAAGCTCGGCCCAGTATCCCCGCGACAACTTCTTCGTGCGCTCGTGGGCGCAGGTCAAGTTCGAGGATCTGTCCCAGGGACGCGTTCGCCTGACCGAGGGCAGCCCCTTTCGACGCGCCGGCCTGGACGGGACCGACGTCGGCGTCGACGACAACACTCTGATGCAGACCATCCGTCCAGGAGGAGACGGCCGCCGATAAGCGCCCGGACAGCGCGTCCGTCCGGCCCCGACGGCGCTCAGGCCGTCACCGGCCTACCGCGATGATCGCGAGAGACAAAGTTGCGGCGTTCTTGCTGGCCCACCGGGGCCGCTTCTTCTGCGAGCCGTGCCTCGGCCGCGCCGTCGGGATCGACCCGTCGACGGGGCATCGCGCGGCGACGCGGATCGCTCGGGCCGGCGGGTTCGTCAGGGAATATGGGGTCTGCTCCGAGTGCGGCGAGAGCCGCCTGGTGACGCGCGCTCCCTGCTGAGTCGCCGCTCCGGACTTTCCCTTCACCGATCACGGGGATTGCCCGCATTGAAGCCCCAGGCGATCGGCCCGCAACATAGATACGGGGCGTAACGTTTGATGGCGACCGTAGCCGGTCGGAGCGCTGAATCCCCGGTTGACGTCGGCGCAGCCCGCCGGGCGTGGCCCTCCGTGTCTTGGATCTGGTGGAGGCTCGTGGCCCTGACCGGCGTCTACTTCGTCGCCGGCAAGCTCGGGCTGTCGCTCGCCTTCGTCCACGCCAGCGCGACGGCCGTATGGCCCCCGACGGGGATCGCGCTGGCGGCCCTCCTGCTGTACGGGTACCAGGCGTGGCCCGCGATCTTCCTCGGGGCGTTTCTGGTGAACGTGACGACGGCCGGATCGGTTGCCTCGTCGCTGGGCATTGCGGCCGGAAATACTCTCGAGGCCGTCACGGGCGTCTGGCTCGTGAATCGCTGGGCGGGCGGCCGCGACGCCTTCCTGCACGCCCGGAGCTTCTTCGCGTTCGCGGCACTGGCGGGCGGTGTCGGGACGGCCGTGAGCGCGACCCTGGGCGTGACGAGCCTGGCCCTGGCCGGGCACGCGAGCTGGTCGAATTTCGGCGAGATCTGGCTGACGTGGTGGCTGGGCGATATGGCGGGGGCGCTCGTGCTGGCGCCGGTCCTGTTCCTGTGGGCGACGGATCGATGGAAGCCACCCGCGTGGCCCGCGATGCTGGAGCTCGCGCTGGTTCTCGCGTCGGTCGTCCTCGTCGGCGGCATCGTGTTCGGCGGGCTCGGGCCCGCGTGGATGCGCGGCTATCCGCTCGAGTTCCTCTGCATCCCGCCCCTCCTGTTCGCGGCGTTTCGATTCGGCCAGCGCGAGGCGGCGACGTGCGTCGCGCTGCTCGCCGGCCTGTCCATCCTCGGAACCCTGGCGGGTCACGGACCGTTCGCGCGAGACTCCCAGAACGAGTCCCTCCTCTTGCTCCAGGCCTTCCTGGCGACCCTGACGATCGTGACGATCCCCCTGGCGGCGGTGGTGCGCGAGCACGCGCGGAGCGAAGCGGCGCTCGCGCACACCGCGGCCATCGTGGCCTCCTCGGACGATGCGATCATCGGCAAGACGCTCGACGGTGTCATCACCTCGTGGAACGAGGGGGCCGAGCGGCTCTACGGATACGAGGCCGTCGAGGCGATCGGGCAGCCGATCTCGCTGATCATCCCGCGTGAGCTCGGCCACGAGCTGCCGGAGATTCTCGAGCAGCTCAGGCGGGGCGAGCGGACCGGGCACTTCGAGACTCTGCGGGTCGCGAAGAACGGCCGGCCTATCGACGTCTCCGTCACGGTCTCGCCGGTGCGGGACCCGAGCGACCGGATCGTCGGCGCCTCCTCGATCGCCCGCGACATCACGCACAGAAAGCGCATCGAGGCGACCACCCGCGAGCGGGATACGCTGCGGTCGGTCGCGAGCCTGGCGGCCGGAGCAGCGCACGAGATCAACAACCCGCTCGCGGTCGTCATGGGCCACGTCCAGCTTCTCTTGACCGACGAGGTCGTCGGGCCGACGCGCCAGCGGATCTGCGAGATCCTGGAATCCACGGATCGGATCCGCGCGATCGTCGCCCGCATGAGGCACCTGACGCACGTCGAGCTGCTGGAGGAGTGTCCCGGGCTTCCCCCGATGCTGGACCTCAAGCGATCGAGCGAGCCGGAGACGGACCAAGCGCTCGCGGCCTCACCCGGTGAGCCGGTGACGGCGGGAGAGTGTCTCGTCATCGTCGCGCGCGACGGGCCGGCGCGTTACGAGAATCTCCACAGCATGTTCGCCGGCTCCGCCACCGAGGTCCTCGTCGATCGCCGGGTCGGCGAGCGGCGCCGATCGGGCGCCGACGCCTCGGGCGGCCGACGGCGGGGCAGTCGACGCCGGCGCGATATCAGCGGCGATCTCCGGACGCGCGGCTGGGCGCTGGTGATGCGGTTAGCCGAGTCGCGGCGTCGCGTGTCAGATTCCTGAATCGCACTGTCACACCACCGACTCCGGTCGACTTTGGTCGGAGCCGTCCGCGCCCGCCGCGCGGGCGGCTTCGAACCGATGCGACGCAATTTCCAGATCTTCAGCCGTCTTGCCGTTCCGCAGTAGGCACCTGGCATCAACGATGCTCGCCCGCCTTGCCTCGGAAGGCTGTCACGCCGAACAGTGGCTCATAAGAGAGACCGCGAGGAGACTTGATGGTGCCTGAGTTGTTTCGGGACGCCCGGATCCTGATCGTCGACGACGAGCGATCCATGGTGCGTCTGCTGGAGGAGCTGCTCGCGCACGCCGGCTACACGAATCTCCGGAGCACGAGCGACTCTCGCGAGGTTCTCGGGTACTGCGCCGCGTTCCGGCCCGACCTGATCTTGCTGGATCTGCGGATGCCCAATCTCGACGGCATCGAGGTGCTCAAGCGTCTCAAGCAGGAGCGGGCGGAGGCGTACCTGCCCGTTCTCGTCCTGACTGCCGACGTGTCGCGCGAAAGCAAGCGGGCGGCGCTCGAGGCCGGGGCGAGCGATTTCGTCACCAAGCCCTTCGAGCAGATCGAGCTGCTCCTGCGTGTGCGCAATCTCATCGAGATGCGGTTCCTCCACCAGGACCTCCGGCGCCAGAACGAGAATCTGGAGGTACGCATCCAGGAGCGCACGCATCAGCTGCTCGAGGCGGAGAAGCTGGCGACGATGGGGAATCTGCTCGCCGGCGTCGCGCACGAGCTCAACAGCCCCCTGTCGGTCATTCTCGGGCAGGTCGGGCTCTTCGCGCCGAGCGGCGTCGACCCGAACGCCCGGGCCCGCGTCAAGGACATCGGCGAGGCGGCCGAGCGCTGCGTGCGGATCGTCCGGAGCTTCCTGACGATGGCCCGGCGGCACCCGCCGGAGCGTGGCCACGTGTCGCTCAATCACCTGCTGCGAGACGCGGTCGAGCTCCTGGCCTTCGAGCTCCGCATCGCCAACGTCGAGGTGGGCTTCGATCTCGCAAAGGACCTGCCGCTCGTCTGGGCCGACGCGCATCAGCTGAAGCAGGTCGTGGTGAACCTCGTGACGAACGCGCGCCAGGCGGTCCAGGACGCTTCGCCGCCACGCCGGCTGAGCCTCCGCACGCGCCCCGACGCGCAGAATCGTCAGGTGCGCATCGAGCTCGCCGACAGCGGCCCGGGGATTCCACGGGAGATCAAGGCGAGGATCTTCGATCCGTTTTTCACGACCAAGCCCGAAGGGGAAGGTACCGGGCTCGGGCTGGCGCTGGCTCGGGGGATCGTCGAGAGTCACGGCGGGGCGATCGGCGTCGAAAGCGCGCCGGGCGAGGGTGCGCGGTTCGTCATCGACCTGCCGGTGGGGACGCCTCCCGGACCTGCCGACGAGGGAGGCGATCGCGACGCTGCGCCCCCGGTGCCCGGCAAGACGATCCTGGTGGTCGACGACGAGCCCGCCGTCGCCTCGCTGCTGGCCGAGGCGCTGTCACGCGACGGCTACAAGGTCGATCTGGCCGCGAACGGCGCCGTCGCGCTGCGAATGCTCGGGGCGCGCGACTACGACCTCATCGTGAGCGACAGCGGTATGCCCGTGCTGAGCGGCCCGGAGCTCTATCGCGAGGTGGAGCGGCGCGAGCCGCGACTGACCCGGCGGTTCGTGTTCGTCACCGGGGACATCCTGAATCCGCGGACGCGCGCGTTCCTGGCTCGGACGGGAGCCCCGCAGCTCGAGAAGCCGTTCACGGTCGAGAGTGTCAAGCGCGTCGTCCGGCGCGCCTTGGCCGCGCCCTAGCTCCCCGCCCGATCAGACCTTCCATCCCCAGCGGACCGCCGAGCGGTAGCGCCAGCCTCGCCGGGATCTCAGCACCGCCAGGCCCCGCGCGTCTTTGAAGGCGTGGAGCGCGACGAGCCGGCCGTGAGGAGCCAGGGCGGCGAGGTCGAGGCGAAACCTGAACCAGATCGTCCCGAACAGCCCGACCGCCGCCGCCGAGCGCGCCGAGTCGAACATCAGCACATGCCAGGCGGGCGCCGGCGAGTGGAGCGGCGGCGTGACCTCCCATCGGGGGGGCCAGAGCGCGCTCTCGTCGTCCATCAGGTGGCGGCGCAGCATCTCGGACGGCGCGCTCGAGAGAGCCGGCTGGCCGAGCTCGAGCAGGAGATAGCAGTAGAGGATTTTGGAGGCAGCCCGATAGGCGCGACGCCAGTCGTCCGGCGAAGCGTCGAAGGCCGGTGAGCCCGCGGTCGAATCGACCCGCGCCTCAATGGGCCTGCGGCGGCCCCTCGCCGCCATGGCCCTGATGGTGAGCGCGAACCGGGTCGCGAGAAAATCGTCGGTCAGTCCCCTCACTCGCGCTGCGCAGCCCGGGCAGACGGCTCGCTTCAGCGAGAGCCGGCCGCCCAGTGCGGCAGGCAGGACGGGCTCGGCGGTCAAAGCCTCGGCCCGGAACGCGATGCGGCAATAGATGCAGGAGCGCTGGCGTGTCATCTGATTCGCCTCTCTGCGCGGCCGGGGGTGCACGGCAGGTGCCACGGACTCGACGGCGAAGCAGGTATGCGTCGCGAAAACTCAAGACGTGGAAATCGCGCGGCGCTCACAGAAGCTCGCCTCGACGAGCGCGAGCGAGCGAGAAACGTCGGGACTCGCAATGTGACAACTCGTCGCGCGCCGGGTCCAGTCGTTGCTCAAACTGGCATCTCGACGGGCCAGCGCCATCGCACACGCCGGCGGCAGGCAGGGGCTCAGGGCTTTTCCACGGCCATTTGGGGCGCTCGCCCGATTCGGGCCGTAAGCCGGCTCCCGTACGCTCGAAGGGACCATGGCGACGTCCGAACGGATCCCCTCGCTCGACGGATTCCGAGCGATCTCGATCGGGCTCGTCCTGTTCGGTCACCTGCTGGGCACCTCGGGCTTCTTCCTGTCGCTGGAGGCCAACAAGCACCTCGCGCTGGGCGAGCTCGGCGTGCGCGTCTTCTTCGTGATCTCGGGCTTCCTGATCACGAATCTCCTCCTGACGGAGGCGGCCACCACGGGGCGGATCCACATCGGGCGGTTCTATCTGCGCCGCACGTTCCGGATCTTCCCGCCGTACTACGTCTTCATCCTGGCGCTGGTCGTCGGCGAGCTGGCGCGGTGGATCGAGCTCGCCCCCGGCGACCTCTTCCACACGCTCACCTACACGAGCAACTACCACGTGACGCGCTCCTGGAACGTCGGCCACACGTGGTCGCTGTCCGTCGAGGAGCAGTTCTATCTCCTGTGGCCTGCGCTTCTCGTTCTGCTCGGGGGCCGCCGCGCGATCTGGATCGCGGCCCTGTTCGTCCTCGCGGCGCCGCTGGTCCGGCTGGGGCTGTGGGAGCTCACGGTCTCGGCGCGCGAGGGTGTCGGCCACCGGTTCGAGACGGTCGCGGACTCGATCGCCGTCGGCTGCGTGCTCTCGGGGGCGCGGGCGTGGCTACACCGCCAGCCGCTCTATCACCGGGTGCTCGTCTCCCGGTGGCTTCTCCTGGCTCCCGTCATCGTCGTTCTGTCGGGGGCTCTCAGTCAGCATCCGCGGATCGACTTCTTTGTCGGGTTCACCCTCCGGAACGTCCTCGTCGCGCTCTGCATCGACCGCTGGGTCACGTATCCCTCGGACCGGGTCGGGCGCGTCCTGAACTCACGCCCCTTCGTCTTCGTCGGCCTGATCAGCTACTCGATCTATCTGTGGCAGCAGATCTTCCTCAACCGGTACGCGACGTCACTCGCCACCAGCTTCCCGTTGAACATCGCCCTGGCGATCGGCGCCGCGCTCGCCTCCTACTATCTCGTCGAGCGCCCCTCGCTGCGCCTGCGCCAGCGAGTCGAGCGCGTGCTCTTTCCCAGGCACGCTGCGGGTGCGACGCCGAGCCGGGTCGCGCCCGAGCGCCGGGCGCTCCACCCCGAGGCGGAGCGTCCGGCGCCGGCTTCCTAGGAGCCGTTGGCCAGGACGGCGCTGCTGATCGCGCCGCTGATGTTGGCGATCACGACGCCGAAGGTCAGCGGTGAGCTCGACGCCTGGCTGCTCGTGTAGAAGACCGTCCCGTTCTTGGAGTAGCTCACCACCCCGGCCTGCACGCTGATGCGGAAGACGTCGCCGGCCGCGAACGTGACGTCCTTTCGATACACCCCGCCTTCGCGGACCTCGGCGATGTTGCCCTGCAGACGGATGCCGAAGGCGATCGTGTTGGGGTTCGTGACGCTGAAGCTCTGCGTGAGACCAGCCACGCGCAGCGGCCCGGTGGCGCCCGCGGTGAATTGAGCGTAGCCGTTCGTCCCGGTGATCTGCTGCTGGGAGGCGGCGCCGGCGTCGTTGCACCCATCGCAGCCCGCGGTCTTGGCGAGCGAGCCGGCGGTGGCGGTCACATTGACCGGGCCGGTCCAGGTGACGCTCGTGGGGGCGGAGCCCGAGCCGGAGGAACCGGAGCCCGAGCCGGGTGAGCCGGACGAGCCCGAGGCCGCCACGCCGCTGATCACGGCGCCACCGACCACGCCATTCCGGTTGGCGAGCGCTGCCGCCAGCACGAGCGGGTACGCGGGAGCGGCCTGGCTCGTGTAGAAGACCGTGCCGTTCTTGGAGTAGCGCACGACGCCCGACTGGACGGCGACGCGGAACGTATCTCCGGCCACGAACGAGGTGTCGGCGCGGTACGCTCCACCTTCTCGCACCTCGGCGATGGTGCCCTGGAAGCGGATGCCGAAGGCGATGGTTCCCGGGTTCGCGATGGTGAACGACTGGGTGAGGCCGGTCGTGCGCAGCGGCCCCGTAAGGGTGGGGGTGAACTGCGCGTAGCCATCCCCCGCGGTGATCTTCTGCTGGGAGATGGCGCCGGCGTCGAAGCAGCCGTCGCAGCCTCCGGTCTTGGTCACCGAGTTACCGTTCGCGGTGACGTTGACGAGGTTGGTCCACGTGACGTTCTGCGCCCCGGTGTTGCTGGGCGGCAGCGCCGGCGACGGGGGGGGCGGAGCCGGAGCGGGGGCCGGAGCAGGAGCCGGAGCCGGCGACGGCGCGGGAGCTGCCGAGGCGGCCATGGCCGCCGCCATCGCGGTGAAGTCGACGCCGACGTCCTTGCCGTCGGTGCCGGCGCGGACGTACGGAGTGCCGGCAGCGAGCGCGTAGTTGCGTCCGGCTAGATCGACGAAGCCGACGGCGGAGAGGGCCGACGGGAAGTAGTTGTCGGCCGGGAAGCTGGAGACCTGACCGCCGACGATCGCGTTGCGCACGAACGACGCAGCGGGGAAGTAGGTGTTGATCGCCGGCATCCCGAGCCCGACGCCGTAATCGCCGAAGACCCCGTAGAGGTTGTAGGAGAGGGTGTTGTTCGTGAACACGAAGCTCGTGGCCGCGTGCAGCGAGGTCGCGTAGGTGGCGGTGATCATGTTGCCGCTCTGGAGCGCGGTGTTGTGGTCGACGACGATGTCGGTGCCGCCGTCCGCCACCTGCAGGAAGGTGCCCGTGCCGCTCCAGGTCGCGCCGTTGATGTCGTCGAACAGGTTGTTCTGGATCAGGATGCGCTGCGTCTGCTGGCTCGGGTAGATGTAGTCGGTGCCCATCAGATTCAGGCCGCCGCCGCTGCGCCGCACGATGTTGTTCGTGAACGTCACGTCCCGCACGACCGACCAGGGCGCTGTCCCGTCCTGGTTGCGTGGGGTGAAGAGGACGCCGTAGCCGTTCTGGGCGTCCGTCCAGTTGTTCTCGAGCAGGTTACCGTCGACCAGCACGCGCTGGGCGTTCTTCAGCTCGAACAGGTTCTTGACCGCCCAGTGGATACCGGCGTAGCTCGCGCTGCCGGCCCGCCATGTTAGCGGCTTGAACAGATAGTTCTTTCGGATCTCGATGTCGGACGGCACCAGGTTCGCGATGCTCGGATCGGCACCGCCGAACAGGACGTTCTCGCCGGCGG
>Ga0137409_10008742_pt1 | contig 10331 bp, 4 predicted proteins | sample CZODoug1_16funga_FD_122059 | JGI IMG/M metagenome (GOLD analysis project Ga0137409, IMG submission 122059) | Vadose zone soil fungal communities from Angelo Coast Range Reserve, California, USA - CZODoug1_16fungal (Hybrid Assembly) | ecosystem: Environmental > Terrestrial > Soil > Vadose zone...
GGCCGGTCCGCCTCCGGGCGAGCCGAAGCGGCCCGCGTATCAGATCGGATCAGCCGGACGGTTCAACGAAGACTGGTCGGTGCTGAGAGGCGTCGACCTGGACAAGACCGATGACTTCTGGGACCGGCTAAAGTTCATCCCCTTGAGCCCCGACCAGAACGTGTGGCTGACCATCGGCGGGCAGGCCCGCGAGCGCGGGGAGTACTTCAGACAGTTCCTGTTCGGCAACTCGGAGCCCAAGCAATCCGATGGCTATCTCCTCTCCCGGTACCGATTGAGCGCCGACCTCCACGTGACGCGCTACTTCCGCATGTTCGCCGAGGGGAGGAGCGCGTTCGCGCTGGACCGCGAGCTGGTGGGGGGCCGAACGAACGCGTTCGTCGACGAGCTCGACCTGATGAACGGCTTCGCAGACGTCATGATCCCGCTCGGCCAGCAGGCGAGCGTGACGCTGCGCGGCGGCCGTCAGGAGCTGATCTTCGGGTCCCAGCGCCTGGTCGGGCCCGGCGACTTCACGCAGGTCCCTCGCTCCTTCGACGGCGGCGCCGCGATCGGCCAGGTCGCGGGCTGGACCATCACGCCCTTCTGGACCCAGTCCGTGGTGATCGACCAGTACCACTTCAACAAGTCGACCTCGGACCTGGAGTTCTTCGGCGTGTTCGCCACGGGACCTCTTCATTTCCTGCCCGTGAACCTCGACCTCTACTGGCTGGACTCCAACAACAAGTTCGCCGCCTTCAACGGCACCCCCGGACGGGAGCATCGACATACCCTCGGCGGACGCGTGCTGGGCAAGATCGGCGCCACGGGGCTCGACTTCGAAGTGGAGGGGGCGGCTCAGTTCGGGACGGTGGGCCGCGGCGACATCGCGGCGTCGATGTTCACGACCGTTCTCGGCTACAGCCTGCCGGTCGCACGGCTGTCACCGCGCGTCTACGTCGAGTTCGACTACGCGAGCGGAGACGACAGGCCCGGCGGGGACGTCGGAACGTTCAATCAGCTCTTTCCGAACGCCCACTCGTTCCTGGGGTACATGGACTACATCGGCCGTCAGAACGTCATCAGCCCCAACGCCGGGATCAGCATCAGCCCGATCAAGGACCTCACGCTGTCGCTCCAGCAGTACTGGTTCTGGCGGGCGTCGGATCGCGATGCGGTTTACAACAAGAGTAGTGGCGTGCTGCGGGCGGCGGGGACCAACCGCGACCGCTACTTCGGCGCGGAGACCGACGTGTACGGCATCTACAACTTCACCCGTCACCTCCTGGGCTACGCGGGCTATAGCCACTTCTTCACCGGCGAGTTCCTCAACAAGACGGGCAAGCACAGGGACAGCGACTTCTACTACGCCGCGCTCCAGTACACGTTTTGAGCATCCCGATGTCCTGACGGCGTCGGACCCGGGAGCCGGGGGAAGACATTTAGGCGCATAACGCCCAAACCGTGACCTTTTCCCCCTTCGGGGCGTCAAAAGCGCACATATATGTGGATCGTCCGACTCGCGCTGCGCCGGCCATATACGTTCGTCGTCCTGGCGCTGTTGATCGCCGTCCTGGGCATCGTCTCGGTCGTGTCCATGCCGATCGACATCTTTCCGGAGATCAACATCCCGGTCGTCAACGTCATCTGGAGCTACTCCGGACTGTCGCCGACCGAGGTGCAGGATCGAATCGTCACCATCAGCGAGCGGGCGTTCACCACCACGGTGCAGGGGCTCGAGCACCTCGAGTCCGTGTCGCTGCGGGGCATCGCCGTGACCCGGCTCTATTTCCAGCCCGGTGTGCCGATCGCAGGGGCCATCGCCCAGGTGAACGCCCAGGCGAACCAGGTCGTGCGCCAGCTGCCGCCCGGCATCTTTCCGCCGCTCATCATCCAGTACAACGCGGCCAGCGTGCCGGTCGTGCTGGCCAGCCTGAGCAGCGACGTCCTGGCCGAGCAGCAGCTCAACGACCTGGGCAACAACTTCATCCGCCCGCAGCTCGTCACCGTTCCGGGCGCCGCCATCCCGGCGCCGTACGGCGGCAAGGTGCGCGTGGTCAACGTCGACATCGACCCCGACGCGCTCTATGCCCGGGGGTTGTCGCCGCAGGACGTGGCGAATGCGATCTTCACCCAGAACGTCATTCTGCCGGCCGGCACGTCGAAGATCGGAACGCGTGAGTACGACGTCTTCATCAACAGCAGCCCCGAAATCCTGGACGACCTGAACAAGATCCCGCTCCGCTACGTGAACGGGTCGCTGCTGTCCGTGGCGGATGTCGCGTTCGTCCACGACGGGTTCATTCCCCAGACGAACCTCGTCCGCCGCGACGGCCGCCATTCCGTGCTGCTGCCCATCCTCAGCAGCGGCACCGCATCGACGCTCTCGGTGGTGAGCGGCGCGCGCGCGCTGATGCCGAAGATCCTGGCGGGCCTGCCCTCGAGCCTCAAGGTCGATTTCCTGTTCGATCAGAGCCTGTTCGTCCGGGCCGCGATCACGGGCGTCGTCCGCGAGGGCGCCATCGCGGCCGGTCTCACGGGGCTGATGATCCTGCTGTTCCTGGGGTCGTGGCGGAGCACGCTGATCGTCGTCACGTCGATCCCGCTGTCGATCCTGACCTCGATCATCATGCTCAAGATCCTGCACCAGTCCCTGAACGTGATGACGCTCGGCGGGATGGCGCTGGCCGTCGGCATCCTCGTCGACGACGCCACCGTCGAGATCGAGAACAATCACCGTCAGCTGGATCTCGGCAAGCCGCTGCGCCAGGCCATCCTGGACGGCGCCGCTGAAGTCGCCACGCCCGCGTTCGTCGCCACGCTGTCGATCTGCATCGTGTTCGTGCCGATCCTCTTCCTGGGCGGTGTGGGCGGCGCGCTGTTCGCGCCGCTGGCGATGTCCGTCGTCTTCGCCATGCTCGCCAGCTATTTCCTCTCGCGCACGCTCGTGCCCACCATGGTGCTGTATCTGCTGGCGCCGGAGGCGCGCGCACGAGAGAGCCGGGAGGCGGGCCATGACGCTGCGAAGCGGCGGTCGCTCTTCGGACGTGTCTCCGACGGCTTCGAGGCCGGCCTCCGGAGGCTCACGGCCCGCTACGAGGGCGTCCTGGACTGGGCGCTGGCGCACACGCGGATGGTCATCGCCGTCTTTCTCGCGTTCGCGGCGGTCTCGCTGTTCCTGTACCCCTTCGTCGGGCGCGACTTCTTCCCGACCGTCGATGCCGGGCAGCTGCGCCTGCACGCCCGGGCGCCCGCGGGGACCCGCATCGAGGAGACGGAGCGGTATTTCCAGCGGGTCGAGGACTATATCCGCCAGGTGATCCCCGCCCGGGAGCTCGCCGCGATCATCGACAACATCGGTATCCCGAACCCGATCAACCTGGCGCTCAGCGACAGCGTCACGGTCGGCACGGCCGACGGCGAGATTCTGGTCTCGCTCAACACGCCGCACGGCCCGACGGCGGGATACTTGAAGCGGCTGCGTGAGGAGCTGCCGAAGCAGTTCCCGGACATGGAGTTCTTCGCCCAGCCCGCGGACATCGTCAGTCAGATCCTGAACTTCGGCCTGCCGGCGCCGATCGACATCCAGGTCACCGGCCCGCTGCCCAACGCGGAAAAGAACTACGAGGTCGCCACGCAGATCGCCGCGGAGCTGCGGGGTGTCCCGGGTGCGGTGGACGTGCACGTGCAGCAAATCCTCGATGCGCCCCGCATCAGGATCGACGCCGATCGGGCCCTCGCGCTGGAGACCGGCGGCCTGACCCAGCGTGACGTGGCGAACAGTGTCCTGGTCTCGCTGTCCGGCACCGGGGCGACGACGACCAACTTCTGGCTCAACTACAAGAACGGCGTGAGCTACCAGGTGGTCGTGCAGACGCAACAGAATCGCGTGGCGTCGCTCGATGCGCTGCATCGCACGCCGGTGGCGGTCGCGGGGCAGGCGGCGCCGCAGCTGCTGCGCAACCTGGCCGATTTTAGTCGCACGATCACGCCGCTGTCGCTCAACCACTACAACGTGCAGCCCGTGTTCGACGTGTACGCCGGCGTTCAGGGACGCGATCTCGGTTCCGTCGCGAGCGAGGTCTACGACATCATCGCGAAGTTCCAGACGCAGCTCCCGAAGGGGAGCTCGATCGTCGTCCGCGGTCAGGTCCTGAGCATGAACCAGTCGTTCCTGGCGCTGGCGCTCGGCATCGCCTTCGCGGTGCTGTTCGTCTATTTCCTGATGGTCGTCAATTTCCAGTCCTGGCTCGACCCCCTGATCATCCTGATGGCGCTTCCCGGCGCGCTGGCGGGCATCCTGTGGGCGCTGTTCACCACGGGCACGACGATCAGCGTGCCCGCGCTGATGGGCTGCATCATGGCCATCGGCGTGGCGACGTCGAACAGCATCCTGATGATCACGTTCGCCAACGAGCAGCGTCACCCGGAGTTCGGCGCGCACGGGGCGCGGGAGGCGGCCCTCCTCGCGGGCCGCACGCGGCTTCGTCCCGTCCTCATGACCGCGCTCGCGATGCTGATCGGCATGCTGCCGATGAGCCTGGGCCTCGGCGAAGGCGGCGAGCAGAACGCTCCGCTGGGGCGGGCGGTGATCGGCGGTCTGATGGTCGCGACGTTCTACACGCTCTTCTTCGTCCCGGTGACCTACAGTGTGCTGCGCCGCAAGCCTCCCAAGGACTTCGACGCGGAGGAAGCGCCATGAGTGCGCGACGTGTTCGAGGGCGAACGATGTTGCTCGCCGGTATCGGCGCCCTGGCAGTGTTCCTCATCCTGTTCGCGGTCGGTGTCGTTCCGCGGCTCCGCAATTCGCGCGAGCTCGCGGCGGCCGCCGAGCAACTGCGGACCACGCCACCGAACGTCTACGTCGTCCGGCCGGAGCGGGCATCGGCCGCGGACCTGACGCTGGCCGCCACGACCCAGGCGATTCAGGACGCGATCATCTACGCCCGCATCAGCGGCTACCTGGTCCGGCGGCACGTCGACATCGGCGATCGCGTGACGGCCGGTCAGCTGCTGGCGGAGGTCGACTCGCCCGAGGTCGATGAGCAGCTGAGACAGGCCCGCGCGGAGCTACAGCAATCCGAGAAGGCGCTGGATCTCCAGCGGGCCAATCTCGACCTCGGGCGAGCCACGATGGCCCGCTACGAGGCCGCCGACGCCGAGGGCGCGGTCGCCAAGCAGGCCGTCGATCAGAGCGTGGCGACGTTCCGCACAGCCCAGGCCGCCGTGGCCGCGGCCGAGGCGAACGTGCAGGCCTACAAGGCGAACGTCCAACGCCTGCTGGCGCTGACCTCGTTCCAGCGTGTCGTCGCCCCGTTCACCGGCACGGTGATCCAGCGCAACGTCGACGTGGGCGCGTTGATCACGGCAGGGAGCCCCGTGAACAACACCGCGGCGGCACCGACGACCGTCACCGGCGCTGCGAACGGCCTGTTCGAGGTCGCCCAGATCGACACGCTCCGCGTCTTCGTCAACGTCCCCCAGGCCTACACGGCGAATGTGAAGGTCGGTCTCCCGGTTCGGGTGACGGCGCGAGGGCAGCTGACGGAACCGGTGAAGGCCACGGTGACTCGCACCGCCAGTGCGATCGATACGGGCACCCGTACCCTCCTGGCCCAGGTCGATATCCCGAACCCCTCGCATCGCATGCTGCCGGGAATGTTCGTCTACGTCGATTTCGAGATCGGTCCCGCGGGCACCCACTGGCGGATCCCCGCCACCGCGCTCGTCTTCAATGCCCAGGGCACCCGCGTCGTCCTCGTGGGAGCCGGCAACAAGCTGCACTTCCAGCAAGTGGTGGTCGGCCGCGACCTCGGGACCGCGATCGACGTGCAGTCCGGACTCGACGGCACCGAAACGGTCGTCAAGCAGCCGACCGTCTCGCTCCAGGAAGGTCAGACGGTCACACCGATCAAGGCTCCCACAGGCTCGGGAGGTTGACCGCGCGTGCTATTGGCCCGGCTCGGCATCATGCTCGCTGCACTCTCGAGCATCTGCGTCTTCGTCGCGGGCTGCATGGTGGGACCGAACTACAAGCGGCCGCCGGTCGAGCAGCCCCCGCAGTTCAAGTCGGGCGCGACCGCGGCATCGGCTCCGCCGGTCCAAGCCGACTGGTGGCGACTCTATGGCGATGCGGATCTCGATCAGCTCATCGCCACCGCGCAGGCGTCGAACCAGACGCTGCAGCAGGCAGTGGCGCGGGTCGACCAGGCCCGCGCGCTCGCGCGCGTCGCCGGCAGCTTTCTCTACCCGACCATCACGGCCGATCCGCGTTACTCGCGCTCGACGTTCTCCGAGAACCGCAGAAGCACGCTCACCGGAAATAGGCCCACACGCCGGGTGACGTTGAACGACTTCCTCATCCCGTTCAATCTCAGCTACGAGATCGACGTGTGGGGCCGCGTGCGGCGGTCCTTGGAATCGGCCCGGGCTCAGGCGTCGGCAACTGCCGCCGACCTCGGCGTGGTGCGACTCATCATCGAGACGGACGTCGCGCTGTTCTACTACTCGCTTCGCTCGCTGGACGCGCAGGTGCAGATCCTGAGCGACACCGTCGTCGCGTACCGCGAGCAGGTCCGTTTGCTCTCCGTCCAGTTCCGGGTGGGGCTCGTGAGCCAGATCGTGGTGTCGCAAGCGGAGGCGCAGCTCGAGACGACGTTGGCGCAGCAACGAGAGGCGCAGCGGGCGCGCGCCGACCTGGAGCACGCGCTCGCGATCGTGTGTGGCCAGGCCGCGCCCTCGTTCGCCGTCGCGCCGAACCCACTGCACGAGGCCTCGCCGCCCGAGGTGCCGCCGGGCTTACCCTCGGAGCTCCTGGCGCGCCGGCCGGACGTGGCCGAGGTCGAAGAGAACGTCGTGGCGGCCAATGCCCAGGTCGGCGTGGCGACCGCGAACTTCTTCCCGCGGTTCACGCTCACGGCCACCGCCGGCCTGGAAAGCGTCGACATCGCGTCCCTCTTCACCTGGCAAAGTCGGGCCGCGTCGATCATGCCGAGCATTTCGATCCCGATCTTCGAGGGTGGGCGGCTCAAAGCGACCCTCGAAGCGACCAAGGCCGTCTACCGGGAGACGGTGGCCGCGTACGTGAATCAGGTGCTCATCGCCTATGGAGACGTCGAGGATGCGCTGACCGACCTGCACGCGACGTCGGACGAGGTGCAGAACCTGCGCCGGGCCGTGACGGCATCGCGCGAATACCTTCGCCTCGCCAACGTGCAGTACAAGCAGGGTCTGGTCGATTACCTCATCGTCATCGACGCCGAACGGACGCTCCTCGCCAACCAGGTGTCGCTGGCGCAGACGGTGAATCTGCAGATGGCCGCCAGTATCCGGCTGATCAAGGCACTCGGCGGGGGCTGGAATCCCGCCGAGGTTACCGCATCGAAGTGAGCCGCAGCCTTCCGCTCACGGCGCCCTCGGCGCCGGATCCTTCCGCCTCGCCACGTCTGCGGAAGACGGAAGCTCGGCCGCCGTCCAGCCGCCGCCGAGCGCCTGGACGAGCAGGACGGCGGCCGCCATCCGCCGGCCGCGGATCTGGATCGCGGTGATCTCGTCGGTCAGCGCGATCGTCTGGACCGTGATCACGTTCAGGTAGCTGACGGTGCCCGCCTTGTACTGCTGCGTGGTCAAGTCCACGGACTTCCGCGCCGCCTTCACCGCGTCGTCCTGCACGCCATTCTCCTCGTCCAGGATGCGGAGCGCGGCGAGGTTGTCCTCCACGCCCTGAAACGAGGCCAGCACGGTCTGCCGGTAGGTCGCGACGGTCGCATCGTAGGCCGCGCGGGCCGCGTCGGTCTGCGCGTGCCGCAGCCCTCCGTCGAACACGGTCTGCGAGATCCCCGGCCCCACCGACCAGAAGTGACTCGCCGCGGTGAACCACTTGGCCAGGCTCGAGCTCTCCAGCCCGCTCGACGCGTTCAAGGTGATGGTCGGATAGAACGCGGCGACCGCGATCCCGATCTGGGCGTTCGCGGCCGCCACCCGGCGCTCGGCGGCGGCGATGTCCGGCCGCCGCTCGAGCAGTTCGGACGGCACCGCGACCGGAATGGCGGGCGGTGTGGCGGTGAGTGGCGTCGGGGGTAGCGAGAAGGTGGACGGCGCCTGCCCCATGAGGATCGCGATGGCGTGCTCGAGCTGCGCGCGCTGGACGCCCACGTCGATAGCCTGCGCCTGGGTGGTCTTGAGCTGAGTCTCCGCCTGCACCACATCGGCCTGGGACGCCACGCCGCTCGCGAACCGATCCTGGGTCAGGCGGAGGAACTTCTCGAAGGCGGAGACCGTGTCGTCCAGGAGCTGCTTCTGGGCGTCCAGGGTGCGCAGCTGGAAGTAGTCCTGGGCCAGCTCCGCCTGGAAGCTCAGGCGCGCCGCCTCCAGGTCTCCCGCGCTCGCCTGGGCGGCGGCCCGGTTCGACTCCACCCCGCGGCGGATCCGTCCCCAGACGTCCAGCTCCCACGAGAAGTCGAGGCCCAGCTGGAAGTCCGAGCGGGCGCCGCCCGAGGATCCCGACGATCCCGACGTCCCGGTGGACGTCGCGCTGCCCGCGGACGTGCCGCTGGACGATCCCCCGGTCGACCCGAAGACGAACGTGGTCGATTGACGCGACCGCGTGTAGCCGAGCCCGAGCGTCACGGTCGGAAAATACGCGGCGCGCGCCTCGCGCACGAGCGCCCGGGCCTCCCGGTACTGGGCCTCCGACACCGCGAGGTTCTGGTTCGAGATGCTGACGCGCGCCTCGAGGGCGTTCAGCTGCGGATCGGCGAAGATCTCCCACCAGGGGCCGCGGGCCAGGCCGTCCCGAGGCTGGGCGATCTTCCAGCCGTCGAGCTCCTTGAAGGCGTCGGGGCTGATCATCGACGGCCTCACGTAGTCGGGCCCCACGGTGCAGGCGCTCGCGAGCAGGAGCAGCGCCGAGGCGAGCGCGAGCGGGCCGCCGAGGCGCCCGCAACCCGTCCGGTGCCTCACGGCTCGAGCCCATCCGGGGCCGCGGCGGGGGCGAGCCCGTGTCCGGCACGCCCGCGCGCCCACCACAGCCGTACGCGGTCGAGGTAGAGGTACACGACCGGCGTCGTGTAGAGCGTGAGCGCCTGGCTCACGATGAGCCCACCGACGATGGCGATCCCGAGCGGCCGGCGCAGCTCCGATCCGATGCCACGCCCGAGGGCCAGCGGGAGCGCGCCGAGGAGCGCGGCCATCGTCGTCATCATGATCGGCCGGAAGCGCAGCACGCACGCCTGGTAGATCGCCTCCGCCGGGCTCTTGCCCTCGCCTCGCTCCGCCTCCAGGGCGAAGTCGATCATCATGATCGCGTTCTTCTTCACGATGCCGACCAGGAGCAGGATGCCGATCAGGGCGATGACGGTCAGGTCGGTGCGGCACGCCAGCAGGGCCAGCAGCGCGCCCACCCCGGCCGACGGCAGCGTGGACAGGATGGTGAGCGGGTGGATGTAGCTCTCGTAGAGCACCCCGAGGACGACGTACACCGCGAGGAGCGCGGCTGCGATCAACCAGGGCTCGCTGGCCAGCGAGGCCTGGAAGATCTGCGCGGTGCCCTGAAAGCTGCCCTGGATGCCGGCGGGAAGCCCGAGCGGCCGCACCGTGGCCTCGATTGCTGTCACGGCGTCGCCCAGCGCGACGCCCGGCGCCAGGTTGAAGGTCAGCGTCACCGCCGGGAACTGCGCCTGGTGGTTCACCGCGAGGGCGGTTCGGGTGGACTCATACCGACTGAACGCGCTGAGCGGCACCATGCCGCCCTTGGCGGACGGGAGGTAGATGTCCTGCAGGGTCTCGGGGCGCTGCCAGAAGCGCGGCTCGACCTCCATCACCACGTGATACTGGTTGAGCGGGCTGTACATGATCGCAATCTGGCGCTGGCCGAAGGCGTCGTTGAGCGTGTCGTCGATGAGCTGTGGGGTGATGCCGAGGCGCGATGCGGTGGCCCGGTCGATCACCAGCGACGACTGCCGCCCCCGATCTTGCTGATCGCTGCTCAGATCCACGAGCTGCGGCAGCGCGCGGAGGCGTTCCGCGACCCGCGGCCCCCACGCGTCGAGCTCCCGGACGTCGTCCCCCTGGAGCGTGTACTGGTACTGCGCGTTCCCCATGCGGCCGCCCGCGCGGACGTCCTGCACCGCCTGGAAAAAGGCGGGGGCCCCCGGCACCGTCGCCACCCGCCCGCGCAGTCGCGTGATCACCTGGTCGGCGCTGATCTTGCGCTCCGCGAGCGGCTTCAGCATGACGAACAGCCGCGCGGTGTTGGTGGCGGTGCTGGGCCCGTTACCCTGGGCACCCGTGAATCCCACCACGTTCGCGACCGCCGGGTCGTGCCCGACGATGTCCACGATCTCGGTCAGCTT
>Ga0137409_10008743_pt1 | contig 10331 bp, 9 predicted proteins | sample CZODoug1_16funga_FD_122059 | JGI IMG/M metagenome (GOLD analysis project Ga0137409, IMG submission 122059) | Vadose zone soil fungal communities from Angelo Coast Range Reserve, California, USA - CZODoug1_16fungal (Hybrid Assembly) | ecosystem: Environmental > Terrestrial > Soil > Vadose zone...
GTGTTCCTGCTCGTCTCCAGTTGCGGCGCAATCTCTCGGTCGTTCTTCCCAGAGGCGCTCAACAAAATAATCTTGGCTCGACGCACCAGGCCGGCCGCAAGAGAACGCGAGTTGGCCAAGCCCTCCAGCTGTTCGCGCAGCTCCGAATCCAAAACCAACGTCGATTTCGGTCGTCCCATCGCCATAGGCACCTCCATTGTGCACGGGAGATGCCTCTATTCCCAGCAATACTAAGACCAGTTATTTATGGGACAGGACACTAGATCTTAGCGAACTCAAAAAGTCCGAGATGCTGGAGTTCGAGTACGCACGCGCGGCGTTACGAAACGGGCTGAAGCTTGAAAAAGAACTGGGTGTGAACCCGTACAAGTTCGGGATGGTCGGCTCCACCGATTCGCACACCGGTCTCGCCGCCGTGGAAGAAGACAATTTCTTCGGCAAAACTTCCAGCGCCGAGCCAAGTGCAGGGCGCGCAGAACATCCGTTCATAAAGAACCCCGCCCATCCCGGAGTTGTGGTCATGGGTTGGGAGACGAGTGCCTCCGGCTACGCCGGCGTTTGGGCTACCGAGAACACGCGCGAAGCACTGTGGGACGCCATGCAGCGGAAGGAAACGTATGCCACCACCGGTCCACGGATGATCGTCCGCTTCTTTGCCAGCTGGGACTTCGTTGCGACCGACGCAAACACGCGGAGCCCTGCAGTGGTCGGCTATCAAAAGGGCGTACCCATGGGTGGCGATCTTCAACAGGCACCTGCGGGCAAGTCGCCCACATTCCTGGTCGCTGCGCTGAAAGATCCGATCGGCGCGAACCTCGACCGAGTGCAAATCATCAAGGGCTGGCTCGATGGCAAAGGCGAGACGCACGAGAAGATTTACGATGTGGCATGGTCGGGCGATCGCAAACCTGACTCTAAGACCGGCAAACTACCTGCCGTGGGTAATACGGTGGATGTTCCGAACGCGACATGGACCAACACTATCGGAACGCCGGAGCTGATCAAGGTCTGGAAGGATCCGGATTTCGATGCGGCGCAGAGCGCATTCTACTACGTCCGTGTGCTTGAGATTCCGACCCCACGCTGGACGGCGTACGACGCCAAATACTTTGGCATCAAGATGCCGCCTGAAGTGACGATGACAGTGCAAGAGCGCGCCTACACTTCGCCCATCTGGTACACGCCGGCGAAATGAGCCTATGCGGCCGCCCGCGCGAAAGCTGATCCATGAGCCGTTGTTTCACTTCCTCTTGTTGGGGGCGGTGATCTTTTTCATTGCTGGGCGGTCGCGCAGCATCGGTGGCAGCTCTGGGGAGAAGATCGTCGTTACACAGAGCCAGATCGAAACCATCGTCGTCGGTTTCAGCCGTACGTGGATGCGCCCTCCTACCCAGGAAGAAATGCAGGGGCTGGTCGACGACTACGTTCGCGAAGAAGTGCTCTATCGCGAGGCGAAGGCCATGGGGCTGGACCAAGACGACATCATCGTCCGCCGCCGCATGCGGCAAAAGTTTGAATTCTTGAGCGAAGATCGGGCGGCGAGAAGCGGGCCGCCCAACGAGCAGGAACTCGAAGCCTACCTCCGGCAGTACGCGGACAAGTACCGGGAGGAACCGCGCTTTACTTTCGAGCACATCTTTTTCAACCGCGAGAAACATGGAAAGTCCGCGGAGGCTGATGCCAAGGCGGTGCTGGCGCGGCTGACCGGAAAGAACGGTGCTGCCATCGATCTCGAAAAGCTCGGTGACGCCTTCCTCTTGCCTTTCCGGTTTGAGAAAGTCTCAGCGGGAGAGACGGCACGGCTCTTCGGCGAGAACTTCGGGAAGCAACTGGTATCGGTCGAGGCCGGAAATTGGGCCGGTCCGCTGGAATCAAACTACGGGCTGCATCTGGTGCGCGTCGACGAGCGCGCACCGGGAATAGCCCCACCGCTGGCGAACGTGCGCGAGGCCGTGCTCCGCGACCTGCTGAATGAGCGGCGCAAGCAAGAGCTGGACGCGCAGTATGCCAAACTGCGCGCCCGGTACACGATCGTGGTCGAGCCTCCCCCAGCGCCAAAGGTAGCGGAGACACGCTGATGCGCCGTCGGCTCACTTTTGGGGTGGTCCTTCTTATGTTGGCGGTAGTTCAAACAGCCTATGCCCACGAAGTCCGCCCCGGGTATCTCGAACTCCGCCAGGCAGACGCCGGGACTTACGCGGTCCTTTGGAAGGTGCCGGCCGTGGGCGAGATGCGGCTAAGCATCCATCCTCGTTTCCCGGAGAACTGCCGACCGGTTGGCGAGGTAACCAGCTACCGTGGGGGCGATTCGTACGCGGAGCACCTGAGCATCGCGTGCCCGGGCGGGCTAAACGGCCGGACGATTGCCATTGATGGGCTCGCCGCAACGATGACTGACGTGCTTGTCCGGATAGAGTTCGCCGATGGCACGACTTGGACACAGCGCCTGAAACCGTCGGTACCGGCGGCGGTGATTCCCAAGACCGCGTCGCGTCTAGAGACGGCTGGTGTTTATCTCAAGCTCGGCGTCGAACACATTTTGTCCGGCGTGGATCATCTGATGTTCGTACTCGCGCTGATTATTCTCACGCGCGGTGGTTGGAAATTGGTGAAGACAATTACTGCGTTCACTATGTCTCACAGCGTCACGCTGACCGCGGCGACACTCGGCTTTGTGCACGTGCCGCAGCGGCCGGTCGAGGCGCTCATTGCCCTGAGCATCGTCTTTGTCGCGACGGAGATTGTTAAGGTGCGGCGCGGCATCAAAAGCATCACCGCCTCCGCGCCATGGATGGTGGCGTTCTCCTTCGGGCTAATACACGGGCTGGGTTTTGCGGGAGGATTAAGTGATGCCGGACTGCCGGTCTTTCACATTCCCACGGCACTGTTGTTCTTCAGCCTGGGCGTCGAGTCCGGCCATTTCCTGTTCATCGGCGTGGTGCTGTCGTTGATTGCCCTCGCGCGTCGCGCAAACCTGCCCGCGCCGCAATGGGCAGAACTCGTACCCCCTTATGCCATCGGTGCCGTGGCCATGTTCTGGGTTCTTCAGCGCATCGCGGTTCTTTAAACTCGACCAAATTCGAACGGACACAACGATAAAAAGCACGCCCAATCTAGTTTCATCGTAGGAGTCAAAAAAATGCCTACTGGAATTCTTACATTCGCTCCCATAAGGCGCATTTCTCTCCTCGCACCCCTCTTGAGCGTGTCTCCGTTCTCCGGTTGTGGCAGGCCGAAAAGACGTGGTCGTCATGAACAACGGCGATCATTTCACCGGGGAAGTCAAGCGCCTGCAAAACGGTTTGCTGTACGTGGAGACAGACTATGTCTTAGCGGCGCCCCTTTGAGGCCAGTGCCTGTGAGTGGCGGCGGTTGCAATCGTCGCCACTCGGTTCTATTGGTGCGCCACCCGCCACGGATAGCTGTCGGTTTCGGAACAGACAGGCTTCGTTGCGAAGAAGCGATGGAAACCGCTAGTAGAGAAAACCCAGAGCGCTGGGTCGCAAGACCCAGCAACCGAGCACCTGGTGCGGAAGGTCAGAACAGATCCTGCTCAAACAGCTGGGCTGCGAAGCAAGAAAAAATCCAGCCGTTGCAGTTGTGTTTTTTCTTGACTTCTCCCTTTAGAGAACTTACCAGGAGCTGCCAAAATTAAAACAGAACCTCTAGTTTTTGCCCGTGCATTCGACTCGTAGATTCAACGGAATGGTATATACAGTTTGACTTAGCGAATCGAAAGTGATAATTCGACTGTCCTATAAATCTAGGACGTCAAAGTACATTTTTGACTCGGGGGTCGTTATGTTCGAGGAAGGGCCGCAAGAGGAACCGGAAAAATTGTGGCGCTATCTTTTCGAAGAAGCGTCGTTAGGTATCGCAGTGGAGAATACCGAAGGGAAGCTGCTGCTGACCAATCGCGCTTTCTCCTCCATGCTGGGGTATTCCAACGAGGAGCTATCTCACATGCATTGTGCGCAATTCGGGCATCCGGAAGATTCCCAGGACGATTGGGCACTTTTTCAGAAACTCCGGACGGGCGCTATTGATCGCTACTCGCTTGAAAAACGCTATGTGAAAAAGGATGGCACAAAAATTTGGGGACGCCTCAACGTCTCGATCTTAAGGACTAGCGAAGGGTCGTCGCTGGTCTTCGCTATCGTGGATGAGATCACTAAACGCAAGCAGACGGAGGAGGAACTGTCTCGGATGACGCGTCAGTTGCTCGAAACACAGGAGCAGGAGCGAGCCAGGATCGCGAGAGATCTTCACGACGATTTCAATCAACGCCTAGCCATGTTAGCGATTGGGATCGAACAACTTCAGGAAGACCTGCCGAACGCCTCCGCCGGAGTTCTGAGGCGCATGGACCAACTACGAAAGCAAGCACTCGAAATATCGGAAGATATCCAGGCCTTGGCACACGAGTTGCATCCTCCAAAACTCGACTATCTGGGAGTTGCTGCGGCTATGAACAGCTTTTGCAAAGAGTTCGCCGAGCGCCACAACGTGACGATTGACTTCAGCGATGAAGGCCTAAATACCGTGCCGAGTGAGATTTCGCTTTGTCTCTTTCGGGTCTTACAGGAAGCTCTGCACAATGCCCTGAAGCATAGCGGGGTGCGGCACTTCATGGTAGAACTACGCGGAGCACCGGACACGGTTCAGCTTACGGTGCGCGATTCGGGAGTTGGCTTTGACCCTGACGTAATGGTGCAGGGAAGCGGACTTGGACTGACGAGTATGAAGGAGCGGCTGAAGTTGGTCGACGGTATCTTCTCTATCGACTCACAAGCCAATCGTGGTACCACCATCCGAGCTCGAGCGCCACTCAGTTCGGGGAGTGATGCCATGCGCGCGGCTAGGTAAGTGAAGAGAGGAATCTCTCTTCCTCCCAGCACGCTTCCGTCGTCTACGGCCTGATTAACGCGGAATCCGCCGCGAAGCTGGCCAAGCACGACTCGGGAGCTGGTACCCTCTAAAAGGTAAATCGACTTATGAATGCTAGTTCAGTATTTTAGTCTTCAAGTTGGTGTACCCATCCGATAACAGAAATACGTCTCAATGCCAATGACTTCGTTTCCGAGTTGGGGTTGGTATGCCCTGCAAGTCGTGTGGATCAATCAATCAGAGCAACTTCAGAGGGGAGATAGCCATCCATTTTCCCGGACTGAAAAACATTGACAAGCCCGTCGTGTGGGTATTCCCTGACCTTGTGCTCTGTCTGGATTGCGGCACCGCGGAATTTGAAGTGCCGGAAGCTGAACTGCGCCTTCTTGCGAAAGGCCACGCCGCTGCTGCGGAGTAATCTAGAATTGAGTCTTACTATCTCACTCAGAATAAACGGCTGAGTGTTCCGCGCAGATGCTTTGGAAAACGTGTTCGTCTTTCTCGGCGTGAAAGGTGCTCAACGCGTACCCGCAGAGAGTATCAACTCCGTAGATTCTGGCTACCTGGTCCCAGAGTTGTTCAAGCCGAATCGCGGCGTCCGGTTTACCCTCCGCCCACAAGAGAGGCGAACATTCTCCACAAGCCACAACGCGAGGATGCTCTCGCTTCGCCGCTTTGGCGGCTGTTTCAAAAAGACCACCCACGACTTCGAAAAATCGAGCCGAGTCTGGCATGTCATTGACCATGAATGTGGAGAGGGCCTTGGCAACATCTAATTGAATGTATGTCCCCTGCTGAGTGGCGGCATCAACGACCAAGCCCTGTGTCTTCAATCTCAACGCGAGAGCCTCCCGGTGCGACTCGGTGGCCACAACGATAGCTGCACCGCCGGCCTTGAGGGCAACAGCAATAAAACGAGCAATGGTGTCTAGAAAAACTGCGTCATCAGAATAGAATTGAACCTCATGGCGGTGAGGGGCTTTCTCTCTTGCGGTGTCAGTGAACTCATAGCCTTTCAAGCTGCTACTGACAAACTGCTTTCCTCGAAGAACCGCATCCACGGCAGGCACTAGTTCGCTTCCCGCGTCTGTCTTACAAACATAACCCTGAGCGCCCGTGCTCAAAGCTGCCCGCACGATGTCGAGCGCATTGTTCTGACTTAGGAAGACTATTTTGGAGCTGGGGGAGAGTCGTCGTATCCGCCGCGCGGCTTCGATTCCATTCTGTTTTGGGAGACCGATGTCCAGCAGGATTAAGTCCGGCTTCAGTTCTTCGGCCCTCTGAATGGCTTCTGGTCCATCATCAGCCTCGGCAATGACTTGCCATTCTGGCCGTGCCTGAAATAGCAAAAGGACTTGGCGTCGCCAATCTTTGAAATCGTCAGCTATGAGAATGCGAATTGATGACAACAGGTGCTGCTCCATTTCTGCCCTTGTATAGGAACACGCCGCGTGCAAGTTAGTTGCACGAACCCCCAAGTCCCTGCGCCTATCAGGAATGATTTCAGGCCGGGTCATCGTGTCACAGAGCACAGCCCGATGAACCAACTACTATCTCATATCACCGTTTCTAGCAACGCGGTTACGGTGTAGTGCCTAGTGAACGCGGTTACCTGAAAGGTGTGAAGGGCCTTTGCAGAAATACTTACTCGGTCTTCTTTTCCACGTTGGCCGCCTGAGGCCCCTTTGGGCCCTGCGCGATCTCAAATTTGACTAAGTCTCCTTCCGCCAAGGTCCGATACCCTTCGCCTAGAATTGCCGAGTAATGAATGAAAACGTCCGGACCATCATCCCGCCCTATGAAGCCATAGCCCTTCGAATTGTTAAACCATTTCACTTTGCCAATCATCTTGCACTGCTCCTTAGGATCGTCCGGGGGCCTTCCAGGGGAAATACAAATTATGGGAATGCCTCTCAAGCCCTTGCAGTAATTGCAGTGAGCACGGACCGACTCAAGTCCGATTGATTTTCGGGGAGTCTGATTTGAATACTAGTATCGCGGACTGTGCGATGTCGTTGCTCTTGAACAAGTACGAAGTTGTTTTCGAGCAACTAGGGAGCAGCTGTGGAGAGTGAGACTGACATTCCGGTGCTTTGGCTCGTCCTAGAAAAGTGCGCTTGGCGCGGTGTTGGCGAGGTTTTGTTCCTAACCACACCCAGTTGCGTGCGCTGCTGGCTTGACAGGTAGTACAAGACTGATTGACCTGGAGCAATGAGCGATGCGCGTGCTTGTGGCAAAATTGGATTGAAAGAATAAATGTACAAAACTAGAAAAATTTCGAGCTGTCTATGGGTTGCGTACGCAATTCTGTTCCTGTCTGCGCCGTGTGACGCGCGGGCCCAATCGCGAAGGATGTCGGTTCAGCAATCGTCCTCTCAAGAGGGCCAGGACCATCACCTGCTGCTGTACAACACGCACACAGCTGAGCGGATCGATATTGTTTACCGCCGTGGTGAGCAGTACATTCCAGGTGCGCTCGCTCAACTCGATTATTTCCTCCGCGATCATCGGACAGGCGACGTTCGCCATTTCGATCCGCGTTTGTACGATATCCTTTACGATCTCACGTCCTCGATCGGACATGCCGGTGGGGAGATCGACATCGTCTGCGGCTACCGCACTTCGTCGACAAACGAGTCTCTCCGCGCTCGCACCACCGGAGTTGCCAAAAACAGCCTGCACATTCAAGCGGAAGCGATCGACTTGCGCATGCCCGGCATCGACACGCTAAAGCTACGCAAGGCGGCTCTCTCGCTGCGTCGCGGCGGAGTTGGCTACTATCCTCACTCGGACTTCATCCATGTCGACGTCGGCCGCGTTCGCCAATGGTGTTTCGACTGCCCGGGCAGCTTGATCGCCGGCGATTAACCCGGATACGGATATCCCTTCGCAAGAACTTTTTCGAGCGCGGCGTCGTGCCCGTAGATGTCGTCGTAAAAATTAACGAGCCCATCCTCGTTCACGATGACGGTGCCATAAACGATTAAGACCGGAATCGGATGCACAAGATTCACCTGCTGATTTGGACTTCCGTTCATGGCCTCGCGGACGTGATCCATGCCCCAACCCGTATTGTCGCGCAGGACCCACACAGCCAGATCGGCGGGCTTTTCCAGACGAATGCAGCCATGGCTGAAATCCCGGCGGGACTTCGCGAAGAATTCCTGAGCGGGCGTGTCGTGCATGTACACGTTGTAGCTGTTCGGAAAAATAAACTTCACCAGTCCGAGTGAGTTCTTAGGCCCCGGTATTTGGCGGATGAAAAGCTTGCCTGCCCGGAGCTGCGTGAGTATGTCGCTCGTCACTGTTCCCGAGGTGACGACCTGCTGGCCGCTGTTGACTACCTCGAATCCCTTCTTCGCCAGATAGTCGGGATCGCGAGTTATACGCGGGAGGAATTCAGCCTTGGCGATGGAATAGGGAACACTCCAGTAGGGCCGGAACACGGCGTATTTCATATTGTCGCTAAATACTGGGGTATCGTGGTCATAGGCTTTGCCTACCACGACATTCATCGACAGCGCGACATTATAGTTTTCGTCATAGGCGCGAAGCCGAAACTCGGGAATATTCGCGACGATCGGCGTCGAGTGGAGACCAACGGGCAGCCACCGCCAACGCTCCAGAGTCAGTTGCATCTGCCGCACCCGACGGGTGAGAGGCACATTCAGATCGGCCAAGGTTTGCGCGGTGATCCGTCCATCCTGGATTCGGCCATGCCTGCGCTGAAAACTCCTGACTGCGTCCACCAGCGGAGCTTGATAGACCGTTCCATCGGTGGGAAGGCTCGCGTTGGCAGGAAGATCGCCCACCAGCCGGAGCAATCGGATCAGTTGAGGGACGCCCGGATAGGACTCGCCCGGCGCGATCGCTTTTTGTACGGCAGGAAGCTGATTCCCATCATATTCCTTCGCAAACTCCAAGTAAGCATGCAGGGCTTGGATCGTACGTTGGTATCCAGGGTAAGGAGGTTCCACTTTCGCCACGACGCCAGCAACATCAGAAGCATCCACAACATTTTCCTTTAGGAATTCTGGCAAGTCGTATTTCTTGGCCTCGACATCGAGACCAAAGTCAAAATGCTTCGGATTCACCTTGCCGATGTGAAGATCCGAGATATATCTCATCACGCAAACGGTAAGTGCAACATCGAATCGCACAGCATCCTCTTCAGATGGCTGCGGCGCGGCGGGTTTGAGTTTCGCCAGTCGGGCGCTCCAACGCGGCCCGTCGTAATCCTCAGCGGCCAATCCCTTTTGCTCTGCTTGCAATAGGAGCGCGATTACTTGCTGTGCCTGAGCCGTTGGCTCCGTGCCTCTAACCCACGGCAGGGAATAACCATACGATTCGTAAAATTTCTGCATGTGCTTCTTGTAATCGCTGAAATCGGGCCAGCGCAGGTCTGAGAGATTTCCTGCCTGGATGATGGCGCGCAACGAACCTTGGCCGTCAGAGCTGAGCTGCTGAGGCGGCGCGGCGGATTTTGCAGAAGCTTCACCTTGTGTGCGTGCACTTCTTGCGGAGACGATGCCGTAGCTCCACAACAGTGAAATTGATGCAAGCGGCAGCACTAACACCAGACCCATCGAAATGCGCGATCGCTTCACGGAATTCCTCCCTCTCCTACGTCCATCCTCGATGACTTGTGGGTCGCAAAACACACATGCGAAAAGTTATTAGCCGGAATTTCCATTTTGACTTCCCGGCCGAAAGATAATGTACTTCTGGCCTCCTCAGCTGGCATCTTCCGGGGTGATGAGGATACGCAAGCGTCCTTGGTCTAGTCGCCTGTCAATGCTGACAGTATTCGCATGGCAGCCAGGCGGGCCCTAGGATCCCGACTTCATGCCGTAATCGCCACGCAGATTCTCGCCACCCAACTCCTGCAACCGCAGTGCTCGGTCCCAGCAGCAGGATCGTCCCGATCAGCAATGCAACGGAAGTAAGTGGTGAAGGTAGAACTCGCGAGTTCTCCAAGAACGGTTCCAGCTATTCCGGGAAGACTGCCAAACCCAAATTAAACCGGCGGATCTTCGAATAGGTATTCATTCGAGCCCGGAAGGCAGCTATCTAGGTGGTTCAGTCCGAATCAGGCTCAAATAATCTGCCGCACCGAATCATACGCATCGTCCAGACTGTGAATTGCTTTTTCCTGCGACACATTTTTCTCTCCCAACACTGAATAGGTAGATAGAGGGAAGTTCCACAAGCCCGCCTCCTGCTGCTGAGCGGCGCTAAGACGCAACGGGCGAGGTTGTTCGGGGCAAGCCTAGCGTGTCTTTGGACCAGTGCGTTCCGGCCGCAACGCTATGCACGAGTCGGGAATCGGAACTTCCCTCGCATTGCAACGCGCAATGCATTCCGCACGCCGAGGTCTTTCATGAAGAAAAGCAGCATCTCAATTCGTCGCAGTTTTCAGTCCGCACGGGTTGTGCTCTTCACAT
>Ga0137409_10008744_pt1 | contig 10331 bp, 5 predicted proteins | sample CZODoug1_16funga_FD_122059 | JGI IMG/M metagenome (GOLD analysis project Ga0137409, IMG submission 122059) | Vadose zone soil fungal communities from Angelo Coast Range Reserve, California, USA - CZODoug1_16fungal (Hybrid Assembly) | ecosystem: Environmental > Terrestrial > Soil > Vadose zone...
CGGGGTCATGGCCGTGCTGACGCGCGACGACATCCTTCACGACGAAGGCATCGAGCCCTACTACGGCCCGGTGTTCAAAGATCAGACGATCGTTGCGGTCGAAAAAGTTCGCCACGTCGGCGATCCGGTGGCTGCTGTCGCAGCCTTGACTGTCGACGCGGCGGAAGAAGCATTGAAGCTGATCGAGGTCGATTATGAAGAACTGCCCGCGGTGCTCAATGTTCACGACGCGATTAGGCAAAACCCCATTTTGGTGCATGAGAAGGTGCGAATACCGGAATCCGGCTTTGCCGATCTCGCCGAGCTCAAACCGATCGACGGCACTAATATCTGTACTCACTTCAAACTGAACCGCGGCGACATCGACAAAGGTTTTGCCGAGGCGGATCAGATTTTCGAAGACACGTTCACGCTGCCGGCAACGCAGCATTGTTTTCTCGAGACCCACGCTTGCATTGCTTCCGTCGAGCCGGGCGGGCGGATCACGGTCTGGGCAACTACGCAAAATCCGTTTGTTGTGCGTACGCAGTTGGCGAACATATTCAAAGTGCCAGTCGCGAAAGTGCGCGTCATCGTGCCCTATCTCGGCGGCGGATATGGCGGCAAGGTTTATCCGAAGGTCGAACCGATCACGGTGGCGTTGGCGCAAAAAGCAGGAAGACCCGTGCGCGTGGTGCTGTCGCGCGAAGAAGTATTCTACACGATCACCAAGCATGCCGCGGTGATTCGCATGAAAACCGGCGTCAAGAAAGACGGCACGTTGACCGCGCGCGAGTGCGAGATTCATCTCGACACCGGCGCCTACGCCGAGATCGGGCCGCGGGTAGCGAAAAAGTCCGGCTACACCGCATGCGGTCCGTACAGGATTCCCAACCTGAAAATCGATTCCTATTCCGTTTACACCAATAAGCCGCCGGCCGGCGCATTTCGCGGCTTCGGCGTTTCGCAATCTGCCTGGGCCGTCGAGTCGCAGATGGATATCATCGCCGCCGCGCTCAAGATGGATCCGCTCGAGCTGAGAAAAAAGAACGGCTACAACGAGGGCGATACGTTCGTCACCGAAGAAACTCTGCGCGCGATCGGGCTCAAAGAGTGTCTCGACGAAGTCGCCAAGTCGATTGGATGGGATTCGAACAAGTTCAAAAGTTCAAGCGCTCAAGGTTCAAGGTCGGGAAACATCCGGCGCGGCAAAGGTCTCGCTTGCATGATCAAGGCGACGATCACGCCGTCGATCTCATGTGCGGTAGTGAAGCTCAACGAGGACGCGAGTCTCTCCATTTACAGTGGTACCGTCGAGATGGGGCAGGGCTCGGAAACCGTACTGGCGCAGATTGCCGGTAAGGAGTTGGCGATTCCGCTGCAAAAAATCCAGGTGCTCGGCGTCGACACCGATGTCGTACCTTACGATCTGACGACTTCGTCGAGCCGCTCGACTTTTCATATGGGTAAAGCCGTGCAGTTGGCGGCGCAGGACATCATGCGCCAGCTCAAGCAGATCGTCGCGAAGGAATATGCAGTTCCGCAAGATAAGATAGTTTTTGCCGACGGCAAGATTCGTCTTCCTGAGACGCAGCTCGATTATGCCGAGGTGATGTTCAAGCGCTTCGGCATGCAAGGCGGCACACTGGTCGGCGAGGGACAGGTCAAAACTTCCGTCAAAGACGAATTCGGCGAAAAGAGCACTTCTGCGTTCTGGTTTCTCGCTGCCGGCGCCGCAGAGGTCGAAGTTGATGTTGATACCGGAAAATTCAAACTCCTTAAATATGCGACGGCGGTCGACGTCGGCAAGGCGCTCAATCCGCTCGGCTGCCGCCAGCAACTCGCCGGCGCGGTGATCACCGGGATCGGCCAGGCGATGTTCGAAGAGATCGCCTACGACAACGGACAGCTGATCAATCCGAACCTGGTCGATTACGTTTTACCTTCTCTCGGCGATATGCCACCGGTGATCGATCCGATTTGCGTCGAGGTACCCGATCGAAACGGCCCCTTCGGCGCGAAAGGCATCGGCGAGAGCGCGTTGATTCCCGTCGCGCCGGCGATCGCCAACGCGATTTACGACGCCGTCGGCGTGCGCATCAAAGACTTGCCGATCAAAGCGGAAAAAATTTATCTTGGGTTGGAGCATAATAAATCGTAAAATTACCCAGCGGATAAATAATGAAGCGAGACAGAAACAGGATTTATCTAATTTTCATTTGCGCTCTCGTGTGGGCGGGTTGCAACTCGGAGGCTCTGGAGCGACAAGCCGAGCAGATCCGCCAGCAGGAAGCCGAGATCACCCGCCAACGCAAAGAATTGGAGGCGCTCGCCGCGGGGCAGCAGGTCCAGGATCAAAAGCAGCAAGACTGCGTGCGCGCCTTTCGCGAATATTTTGACAAAGCCCAGTCATCGACCAATCGCGATCAGGTGATTTTGCTTTACCGCGACGGGCTGGCCATTTGTCCGGACGATGACGTCGCCCATTATGAATTGGGCCGGGCTCTCGCCGATGCCGGGCGCCGCGCCGAGGCTGAAAAAGAATTTGAAGCCGCTCTCAAGATCAATCCGGACTTCGGCGATGCCCGCCGCCAACTCGATGCCATCCGCGCAAACCGTTGACGCTTTTCAGATTACCAAAGCTAGAAATTGGAGGAGCTATGATGAGAACGCTGCTCGTATTGTCGTTCTCGCTGATCTTATGGATATCGCCTGCGCATGCATTGGACGAAAAAAAGCTCGTTGATTTGACTTATCCTTTCAGTGAAGAAACCCATCACTGGCCGACCGCCAAGCCGTTTCATCTGGAAAAGGTAAGCGAAGGAAGGACCCCGGCGGGCTACTGGTATTCCTCTTACGATTACAGCGGCTCCGAACACGTCGGCACGCACATGGACGCGCCGTTTCATTTTGCGGAAGGCAAGTGGACCGCCGAACAGATTCCCTTGGCGCGAACCATCGGTCCGGGCATCGTGATCGATCTTCGGCGGAAGGCCGAAACCAATGCGGATTACTTATTTCGAGTTGAGGACCTGCGCGCCTGGGAAAAAATTCATGGCCGGATCGCACCGGGCTCGATTGTGCTGGCGCACACGGGCTGGGGCAAATACTGGGGCGATCGCAAACGTTATTTCGGCACCGACGAGCCCGGCAATGTTACCGATCTGCATTTTCCCGGTTTGTCGAAGGAGATCGCGGAGTTTCTCGTCAAACAGAGAAGCGTGAAAGCGGTCGGCATCGACACGCCAAGTATCGACCACGGCCCGTCGCGCGATTTCATCGTCCATCAAATTCTCGGCTCAGCGAACGTGCCGATCTTTGAGAATGTTGCCGCTTTGGATCGATTGCCGGCCAAGGGCGCGACGATTTTTGCGCTGCCGATGAAAATCAAGGGAGGCAGCGGTGCGCCGCTGCGTATCTTCGCGCTCTTGCCTTAGAGGCTCCGTCACCCATGTGTGGCCGAGGTGTTTTGGACAGCGACGGCCACACTTGTCCGCGGTTTTGCTTTCAGTGACTAAAACCAATATATTTTGCCGGCGCCAATCACGGAGGAACTGTATGACCCAAATAAATGTTAGTCAGATACTACGATTAACTGCCGGCATTTTGGCATGCTGGTTGGGTCTTATTGCCTCGGTCCAGGCAACGGAAATTCAGATGCAGGTGCAAGCGGCGCCGGCGACGCCGACTTCGCCGTCGCCGACCGGGAAGCTCCTTACCATAGAAGATGCGGTGCGCATCGGACTGGATAACCATCCGCGTATCAAGTCGGCCAACGAACGAGTCGGGTCTCAGCAAGCGGTGCTCGGCCAACAAATGTCGGCCTACTATCCGACCATCAGCATGAGCAATTCGTATCGCACCAGCCAGAGCAGCACCAACGGGGGCAATGATCACGCAGCAGACGCTTTCTCTAGCCAGGCGATCGCTAACATGACGCTTTATAACTTCGGCAAACGCGAAGGCAATGTTCAGGCGGCGCGGGAAACGCTGGATGCGACGAAAAACGACTACGAGACGACCAACCAAGATATCGTGTTATCGATCAAGCAGGCTTACTACGTATATTTAGGATCCCAGGCTCTTGTAAAAGTTCGCCAGGATACCGTGCGAAGCCGAGAACTGCTGGTGCGCCAGGCAAGAGGGTTCTACGAAGTCGGCACGCGGGCGAGAATCGATGTCGCCAGAGCGGAAGCGAATCTATACAGCGCGCAAGCCGATCTGATTGCCGCTGAGAACGGGGTCAAGATTGCCTGGGTGACGCTCCGAAACGCCATGGGATCGCCACGCTTGCCGGAGCAACCCGTGGCGGTAGACTCGCCGGAGGTGGAAATCTCCATGAATCTCGCGGAGGCCCGAGCCCGGGCGTTTGACGCGCGTACTGAGCTCAAAAGTTTTGACGCCCTACGCCGCGCTTCCGATCAACTGATTGCCGTCGCTCGGCGTAGCCATTTGCCGGATATTATCTTTGATGCCAGCTATGGGCGGCGGCATGTGAGTGATCAACGCGGCCTCAATACGTTTCCGTTGCAACCCACCTGGTCGGTGCAATTAAGTTTGATCATCCCGATCTTCGACGGCTTTCGCACCACGAACCGAGTCGAAGAAACTTTGCACAATTATTACAACGTCAAATTCCAGGAGGAGGAACGCCGGCAGCTGATTGCGCTCGATGTGGAGCAGAGCTACCTTAGGGTGGTGGAAACCCAGGAGCGCATCAACGCCACGGATTCCGCCGCCAAGGCCGCCAAGGAAAACCTCGATTTGGCGCAGGGACGCTATGCGGTGGGGGTTGGCTCGATCATCGAGATAACCGACGCGGAGACTCTTTACACCGATGCACAAACAACATATATACGCACAGTTTATGACTATAAGATCGCTGATGCTCAGTTGGCACGGTCGATGGGAGATACACGAGTCGGCGTATTGAAACCAGGATCGATTAAATAAGCGCGGGATTATACCGGGAAAGGGCTCTTCTAAGGTCCTTAAAATATGAAACGTTCGCTCTGGGTGGTCGCATTCCTCATCGTCGTCATCGGCTTTGCCGGCTTCCAACAATACCAATCCTGGTCACTTAACAAACCTCAAAGCAGCGCTCAAACGCGCTCTGAACAGAGCGGGACGGGCGACAGCGGGCAAGCCCCTTCAACCGGCGGTCAAGCGCAGGGTCGGGCTGGAGGCAGGGCTCGGGGTGAAACCGTTCCCGTTCTAGTTGCCACGGCAGTCCAGAAAAGCGTGCCGACGCAGATCCGCGCCGTCGGCAACGTCGAAGCCTATTCGACGGTTGCGATCAAGAGCCAAGTGACCGGGGTTATCTACAAAATACATTTTAAAGAAGGGGACGACGTAAAAAAGGATCAGTTGCTTTTTACCATCGATCCTCGGCCCTTCGAGGCGGCAGTTAAACAGGCCGAAGCTAATTTATCCCGCGATAACGCCCAACTGGTCAACTCGCGCGAGCAGGTTAAGCGCTACGCCGAGCTTGTCGACAAGCAGTATGTATCGAGGGAGCAATACGATCAGATTCGTACCAACGCGGACGCGGCGCAAGCCGTCGTCGAGGCGGATAGGGCCGCGGTGGACAATGCTAAAGTCCAGTTGAGCTACTGCTACATTTACGCTCCGGTGAGCGGCAGGGTCGGTAGCTTTCTGATCAACGAAGGGAATTTAGTGCGGGTCAACGACGGCGCGCCGCTGGTCGTGATCAATCAGATCAGCCCTATTTTTGTTTCTTTTGCCGTGCCGGAACAACATCTAACCGCTCTCAAGCGACACATGGAGAGCGGTAAACTCCTTATCGACGCATCGTTTCCATCGGACGAAGGACGCCCGGAGCAGGGACGGCTAGAGTTTATCGATAACGCCGTCGATCGTTCCACCGGAACGGTCAGACTCAAGGGTGTCTTTAGCAACGGAGAGCGCCGTCTGTGGCCCGGGCAATTCGTTAACGCGGCATTGACCCTGACGACCCAAGGGGACGCGGTCGTCATTCCATCGGAGTCGATTCAGGTCGGACCGGAAGGCCAACAAGTGTTCGTGGTGACCGGAGACAAACGGGTCGAGCAGCGGCTGGTCACCGTCGGCCAGACCCAACAGGGCGAATCGGTGATCACCAAAGGTCTCGCCGCCGGCGAAATGGTCGTGCGCGAAGGGCAATTCCTCCTCGGTCCTGGCGCGCGCGTGGATATTAAAGACCCTGCGAAAACTGACGAGGCTGCCAAAGGCGAAGGCAGCAAAGGACGCGCCAAAAGCAAAACTAAGGGCGAAGAACGAGGTGCGTCATGAATATCTCGGGTCTCTTCATACGTCGCCCGGTCGCGACGACGCTGGTGATGCTCGGAATCGTTATCTTCGGCGCGCTCGGATACAAATCACTCCCGGTCAGCGATCTACCGACGGTCGATTTTCCGACCATCACCGTCAGCGCCAATTTGTCGGGTGCCAGCGCGGAGACCATGGCTTCTTCTGTGGCCACGCCGCTCGAGAAAAACTTCTCGACGATCGCCGGTCTCGATTCGATGAGCTCGACGAGTACTCTTGGTCGCACGCAAATTACCCTGCAGTTCACTTTGAGCAGGAATGTCGATGCCGCCGCGCAAGACGTGCAGGCAATGATCGCGCGCACCGCGCGCGATCTGCCGCCGACCATGACGAGCCCGCCGTCGTATCGAAAGGTCAATCCGGCAAATAATTCCATCATGCTCTTGGCCCTGACCTCGGACACGCTGCCGCTATCGACGGTTGACGAGTTTGCCCAGACGATCCTGGCGCAGCGCATCTCTATGGTGAGCGGCGTTGCCCAGGTCGACGTGCTCGGGTCGCAGAAATACGCCATCCGCGTGCAGCTTGATCCGAATCAGCTGGCGGTTCGACAGATCGGCATAGACGACGTCGTAGCGGCCGTCCAGCGCGGCAACGTCGATCTCCCCGTCGGCACTTTGGATGCTCCGAACCAAGCCTACACTTTGGTGTCCGACGGCCAATTGTTGAACGGCGCAGCCTTCCAATCGATGGTCGTCACCTACCGCAACGGCGCGCCGGTGCGGATCCAAGATATCGGCCGAGCCATTGACAGTGTTGAAAATAATAAAGTGGCGAGCTGGTTCAAAGATAAGAGGGCCGTCATTATTGGCGTTCAAAGACAACCGGGCGCCAACGTCGTCGACGTGGTGAACTCGGTTAAAGAAATTCTTCCGGGTTTGCGGACGCAAATCCCGCAGTCGGTTAAACTCGACTTCTTCTTCGATCGCACCGAGTCGATCCGCGAATCGGTACACGACGTCCAGTTGACCCTGATCGGCACCATCGTGCTGGTTATCCTGGTGATCTTCTTGTTTCTGCGCAACGTCTCGGCGACGGTTATTCCGAGCTTGGCTTTGCCCATGTCCATCGTCGGCACCTTCGCCGTCATGTACCTGCTTGACTACAGCCTCGACAATCTGTCGCTGATGGCGTTGACTCTGGCCGTCGGCTTCGTCGTCGACGACGCCATCGTCGTGCTCGAAAATATCGTGCGTCATATGGAAGAAGGTGAGAAGCCTTACGAAGCTTCTGTACGGGGCGCTCAGGAGATCGGCTTTACGATTGTCTCCATGACGATCTCGCTCGTGGCCGCGTTTATTCCCGTGCTGTTCATGAGCGGCATGCTCGGCCGGCTCTTGCGCGAGTTTGCCGTGACGATTTGCGTGGCGATACTCGTTTCCGGGTTTATTTCGCTTAGCCTCACGCCGATGTTGTGCAGCCGTTACCTGCGTCCGCCGCGCGACCAGAAGCACGGACGGCTCTATCTGTTCCTCGGACGCTGCCTGGATCTCATGAATCGGGGCTATGAGGTGACTCTGGCGTGGGTGATGCGGCACCACGTGACCACGATGGTGGCATCCCTCATCATTCTATGGGCGACTTACCATATGTTCGGCTTGGTCCCAAAGGGCTTTATACCGAGCGAAGACACCGGCCAGTTGCTGATCAACACCGAAGGTGCTCAAGGAGTGTCCTTCGACCAGATGGTGCGCAACCAGCAACAGCTGGCCGCTATCGTCGGCAAAGATGCGAACATCGAGTCGTTCTTCTCGAGCGTCGGCGTGGGCGGCGTAGGTTTATCCGGTAACACGGGCCGGATTTTCGTTAAACTCAAAGGGCGATCGGAGCGGCCAGTGGTCTGCCCGACATCGTCGTGGTTAAAATCGTGCCGATCGCTCAGCGCGGACGAATTGATCCGTGAGCTCCGACCCAAGCTCGCGCGCGTGCCCGGCATCCGCGTCTCATTACAGAATCCGCCGGTCATTCGGGTCGGCGGCAGGCTCAGCCGAAGTTTGTATCAATTTACCCTGCAGAGCCCTGACGCCCCCGAGCTCTATCGAGCTGCTGCGCAGTTCGAAGAACGCTTGCGGGCGATGGGAGATTTTCGCGATGTCGGCAGCGACTTGCAGCTCAAAAATCCGCAGCTGAAAGTGGTGCTGGATCGCGACCGGGCCTCCGCCATGGGAATCACCGCTCAAGGTATTTCCCAGCGCCAAGTCGAGGAGGCCTTTTGGAGCGCTTATGCGACCCGGCAAGTCTCGACGATCAATACGCCGAACAATCAGTATCAGGTTATCCTCGAGCTCGATCCGAAGTTCCAAAATGACCCCTCGGCGCTGTCGCTGCTAAACATCAGGTCCACCACCGGCCAAGCAGGGACGGCGCAGCCCATGGTGCCTTTGGGGGCTCTGGCGACGCTTGCTTACACGGTGGGCCCGCTTTCGGTGAACCATTCGGGACAGCTGCCGTCGGCGACGATTTCATTCAATCTGCGCGAAGGCGTAGCGCTCGGCGTTGCCGTCGAACAGATCAATAAACTGGCGCGCGAAACTCTCCCTGCTTCCGTTAGCACGAGCTTTCAAGGCACGGCACAAGAGTTTCAATCGTCGATCAAGAGCCTGTGGGTGCTCTTGGTTCTCGCGGTGTTTGTCGTTTATTTGGTGCTGGGCATTCTCTACGAGAGTTTTATCCATCCGATCACGATTCTTTCCGGCCTGCCTTCGGCGGGTCTGGGCGCGTTGATCGCTTTGTATTTGTTCAACATGGATCTGAGCATCTATGCGTTTGTCGGTTTGATCATGCTGATCGGTATCGTCAAAAAGAACGCGATTATGATGATCGACTTCGCGCTCGAAGGGCAACGCAACGAAAGCAAGCCGCCGGCGCAGGCGATTTACGAGGGCGCGCTGGTGCGTTTTCGCCCGATCATGATGACGACCATGGCGGCGATCTTTGGCGCTTTGCCGATCGCGATCGGCTGGGGCGCCGGCGCGGAAGCGCGCCAACCCTTGGGTATCGCCGTCGTCGGTGGTTTGCTCATCTCTCAGGTTTTGACCTTGTATATTACGCCGGTCATGTATCTTTACATGGAGAAGGGCCAAGCAGTCTTGGTGTCATTACCGGCGCGCATGCGCGGTCGTGGCGCGGGCGGCGCTGCGGTACCGGAAGGATCGGCGCTCGGCGCGAAACTGAGCATCAACAATCCGGCACCGCATAAGGCGCCCTAGATTATGGCGTGAACCGATTGTTGAATGGTTCACCTTGACTTCGGGCTACCAATTCGCACGGCCGGTAGCCCGTTTTTTTTCGGTCAGCGAAATTTTCTCTTCGTCAGCAAAGATTTAACGGTGGTTTTTTAGGTGCCGAAGGGTGTCTCCACCGGGTCATAATTTCACTCCCATCAGCCTTTGGGTTTGGGTCGGTTTGAGCGCGATCGTCGCCTTGATCGCTGGTGTCGCTTGGTTCAATTCAGCGCTCCGATTCTTGCCCAACTGGCTTGGCGGCGAACGGGAAATCATCGTTCGGGTCACGCGCGTACGGCAGCAACTCGGGCCTATGACCGTACGCGCAAAGGGCGAGCTTTTACCCGTCAATGAGCTTGATGTTACGTCCCGTCTGGCAGGTAAAGTCACCGAAGTGCGATTTAATGTCGGCGATGCCGTGCCGGCCAATGCCGTCGTTGCCGTCGTCGAGTCACGTACGCTGACGCAACGCGTCGGGGAGCTCGAAGCGGCCCTGAGCACTGCGCGAAAGTCATTGAAAACGAACCAAGGGCAACTCGATGGCGCCGAGAAACAACTGGCGCGCAGCGAAGAACTATACCGACAGGATTTAATCGCCCGGCGCGATGTTGAGCAGGCAACAACGACAATGGAAACGGCGCGCGCGCAAACCGAGCTAGCGCGGGCGCAGGTGGCGCAACAAGAAGCGCTGTTGACCCAAACGCGAGCGCTCCAGGGATTCACCCAGGTAGCGACCCCGGTCGGCGGCGTTGTGATTAAGCGTCACGTGAATCCTGGCGCGACGATCGCGGCATCGAGCGT
>Ga0137409_10002610_pt2 | contig 10329 bp, 8 predicted proteins | sample CZODoug1_16funga_FD_122059 | JGI IMG/M metagenome (GOLD analysis project Ga0137409, IMG submission 122059) | Vadose zone soil fungal communities from Angelo Coast Range Reserve, California, USA - CZODoug1_16fungal (Hybrid Assembly) | ecosystem: Environmental > Terrestrial > Soil > Vadose zone...
TTCCGCGTCTTTGCGTTCGGGATCGGGTATGACGTCAACACGTACCTGCTCGACCGGCTGACCGAGCGGGCCCGGGGTGTCACGGAGTACATCCGGCCCGGCGGCGATATCGAGCAGACCGTGGCCTCGCTCGCGTCCAAGATTGCGTCCCCGGTCCTGACGGACCTGGCACTGCGATCGGACGGGGTCGAGTTATACGACCTCCAGCCGCAGAGTCTGCCGGATCTGTTCGGGGGCGACGAGCTGGTGGTATTCGGGCGCTATCGGGGAGAAGGAAGAGGGGAGCGGTCCGTGACGGTGATCGGGCGACGGGGCGGGCATGAAGAGCGTTTCTCGACGGCCGCGCGGTTCGGCAGCGAGCAGCCGGGCGCCGACTACGTTCAACAACTGTGGGCCGCGCGCAAGGCAGGGACGCTCTCGAGCGACATCCGTCTTCACGGGCCGAATCCGGAGATCGTGAGCGAGCTGAAGCGGCTCGCCTTACGCTACGGCATTCTGACGGAGTACACGTCCTACTTGGTCCAGGAGCCGAACCAAGTAGCGAATGACCGGCAGCTGCGCGAATTCCGCGTCCCGGCGCCGGAGGCCCAGGTGGGGGCGGACGCAGTCGAGCGATCCCGGGAAACTCGCAAGCTCTCCGGTTCACTCAGCCTCGACGCGATTGTGGTGACCGGAGCCGGTCGAGCATCCGATTCGGCCCCGGCCGTGCCCGGCGGACGGCCCGATCGCTCCCAGCGGATTGGCGGCAGGCTGTTCGTGTGGCGTGACAGTGTGTGGACCGACATCGCCCACGCCGACTCGCTGCACGTCGTGAACGTCGCGGCCTTCAGTGATGCCTACTTCGCGCTGCTCCGGGCCCTTCCCGAGCTGGTGCAGACCGCCACGCTCGAGCCAGCCGTCCTGGTGGCCGGGCGCCGCGCGAGCATCAAGATTGGAGCCGGTGGCAAGACCACGTGGACGGACGGTGAGCTGGCAGCGTTGGTTCGTGACTTTCGCCCGTGAGCAGTGTGAGCGCAGAGGATCTGGCCGAGACCTATCGCACGACCTACCGCGCGCTCGTGCGGTTCCTGTACCGCAAGGTGTGGGACGCCGAGCGTGCGGAGGACCTGGCACAGGAGGCCTTTGCTCGGGCCTTGGTACACAAACCCGACAACGCGAGGGGGTGGCTGTTCATCGTGGCGGCGAACATGGCGCGGGACGACGCGCGGCGCGCGGCCCGAGAACGACGGCACCTCACGCTCCTCACGGCCGAGCCGCAGGAGAGCGCGTCGGCCACCGAGGAGGCGTTAGAGGTCGAGAGCGATCGCGCGCGGGTCCGGGCCGCGCTCGACGAGCTCACGCCGCGCGACCGGGAGGTGCTGCTGTTATGGGATTCGGGGCTATCGTACGACGAGATCGCCGCGCAGACGGGACTGGCGCGCGGCGCGATCGGAACAACACTGTCGCGGGCGCGCCGGCGATTGGTGCAGGCCTACGAGGCGGGAAAGTCAGGTGAGCATGTCGCACGTGGATGACGGTACACTCAACGCCTATCTCGACGGTGAGGTGTCGCCGGCGGAGGCGCAGGGCGTCGACGCGCACCTCGCCCAGTGTCCCACCTGCCGCGGGCGGCTCGAGGAGGAGCGCGCGCTGATCACCCGCGCCGGGGAGCTGCTGGCGTTGGCCGCACCACCGGACCACGGGCTCCCGCCGTTTCGCGTCGGGGACGTCAAGCCTCCCACCCGGTTGTGGTGGCGGGTGCGCCTGCCGCTCGCGTGGGCGGCGACCGTCGTCCTCGCATTGGGAATCGGCAGCTACCTCGGCGGGCGGGTCGAACGAGCCTCGCGTGCCCAGACAGCATCGGACACGCAACCCGCGGAGCGCCGCGCTCTCGACGCTCCGGTCCGCTCCAAGCTCGCGCAGCGCGAATCCCGCGGCACGGTCGGGGGCGCGGCCCGCACGCCGCCCCCGGCTCAGCCCGCTGCCCCCGCATCTCGCCAAGAGGCGGATGGCATCGCACTGGAGCGCAAAGTGCAAGTGGCCGCCATCCCGCGCGACACTGCGCTGAGTGCCGCCACCCCGGCCCCTGCGCCGGCCTCGAAGGCGGCGTTCGTCATGGTCGATGGTGCGCTAGTGGAGAAGGGATCTCCCATCAGGATCGACAGCGCGCGTGCGCTGCTCGGAGCCGACCCCCTCGCCGTCCCCGGTGCGCCCATTCGCACGATCTACCGGGCACGCGAAATCGGCTATTCCGCCGTTGTGATCGTCGAGCAAGCGCTCGATTCGAACACCGTAATCGAAGTGGTGAACGGGCGCCGGTCCCCGGTTGCCCTCGAGGCGGTCACGGTCACGGGAGCCGCAGCGCCATTGGTGCGAGCCGACAGCGCGGCGGTGGCCGGGCGGGCACCACTGGATCGTGCCCGGAGCGCGGACTCGGTCGCCGCCGCTCCGGCCGCGAAGGCAGCCGCTCGGCTCGGGCGTTACGAGACGCAGAACTGGTGGCAGCGAAGCCTCGGGGACCTGGACGTTCGAGTGTCGGGTCCGCTGCCGAGCGATTCCTTGCAAAAGCTGCTGCGGGCCGTCCAGCCGGTGAAGCCCTAGCTACGGCTGTACCGTGATGGTGCCGTGCATGCCCGTCGGCGGCGTGCCGTTGACCCCGTGATTCTTGCAGTAGTAGTTGTACGTGCCGGCGACCGTGAACTGGTGGGAGACCGTCCCCGCCGCTAGGGCCATGTCATAGCTGTCCGCCGACCCAGTCGCGCTCGTAACCGTGTGTGCGCCGCCGCCCCCGTTCTCCCATGTCACCGTTGTGCCGGCCGCCACGGTGAGAGTCGCGGGGCTGAACTGCAGACTCACTGTAGTACAAACCTTCGTCGGGGTCGGCGTGCACCCGCCCCCGCCCCCACCACCCCCGCCATACGGCGACGTCGACCCGCCACACGCGGCGAGCAGCAGGGCTCCCGCGGCCCCTAGTGTCAGAGTGCTTACGCTCGACCGCATTGAACCTCCGGGGTGGTGCGTGGAACGGCGACCCACTGTATGACTCGTGCTTACTACCCTTAGGACCAACCGGGAACTGTCAGAGAATGATGAAGCGCCTCCGGAGCTGGAGCTAGTGGCGCTCGCGCTCCAGCGTGTCGGCCGCGAGTCGGGGTGAGAGCATCGGGTAGCGGGCCCCGAACCATCCGAAGGAAAGGAGGAACAGTCCCCCGAACAACAGCGTCACGCCGATCTCCGGTAGGCCGATCGCCGGCCCGGCGCCGCCGTTGATCGAAGGAACGATCTCGAGATAGCGCTCGAGCCAGATGCCGGCGAGGCTCACGAGGGCGAGCGTCACGAGCGCCGGCGGATACTTCTTGGGCCTGACGCCCAGCAGGCCGACGAAGGGCACGACGAACACCAGCAGGAACACGGCCACGCCGATCGGCTTCCACGGGCCGAACAGCCGGTAGAAGATGAAGAACGTCTCCTCGGGCAGGTTGCCGTACCAGATCACCAGGAACTGCGACCACATGAGATAGGCCCAAAACACGCTGAAGCCGAAGCACAGCTTGGCCAGATCGTGCTGCTGCTTGGCGGAGAACAGTCCGTCGAGTCCCATCCGCCGCCGCACCGCGAGCACCAGGACCGCAAGCGCCATCAGCGCGGCGAGGAAGCTCCCCATGAAGTAGAACGCCCCGTACAGGTTGCTCACCCACTTGTGGGCGAGCGACATGACGAGCTCAAACGCCAGCAAGCTGTACCCGAAGGCGTAGCCGACCACGAGCAACGCGGCCTCGCGCATGATCGCGTCCCGGCCTTCGAGCCGGTCGGCGGGCCGCCCGTCGGCGAGCTCGCGGATGTCCGGCGCCAGGTCGTGCCGCACGAAGCGCCACGACAGCCAGGCGAGGAGCAGGTAGATCAGGCCGTTGCGCACGAAGAAGAACTTCGCCGTGAGCCACGCGCCCAAGTCGGGACGCGGCTCGTGCAGCCAGCTGAAGATGTGCGCCCGGCCCACGATCAGCCCCAGATACAGCACCAGTGAGACCCACAGGAACGCGGCCGCGGCTTCGGCGAGCCGGATGACCAACCCCGACCAGTGTCCCTTGGCGAGCTTCTGAGTCGCGGCGAAGACCACCAGTGCCTGCGCCAGCCCGGTCCAGAACATGAAGTTGACGTGCCAGGCCTGCCACGCGCGCGGCGCTCCGCCCGCCGCGAGGACCCACAGGAACGCGGCCCCTCCGGCCACGGCCAGGAGCGCCCCCCACAGGGTGAACGCGCGCGCCGGGAACTGGCTCGCCTTCTGGACCAGCTCCGACCGCGGGACGGCCGCGACCGCGCTCATCGTCTCCCCCGCGAGCTCACCGCCCCGGCCTGCAGCGTGCGCACGTAATTCACGACGTCCCAGCGATCGGTGCCGCGGACCTTGTCTCCGTAGATGGGCATGAGCCCCCGGCCCATCACCTGGCCGCTGACGATCACCGCATAGAGGTAGCCGTCCGTGCGCCGGGCGATCGTGTCGTTCACGAGGGAGCGCACCCCGAAGAAGGGCCCCCCCGCTGCTGACGAGATCGGGCCGTCCCCCCGGCCCGTCGGGCCGTGGCAGACGAGACAATACGTTTCGTAAACGAACCGCCCGCGGTTGATCGACTCCGACGTGCGGGTTCGCGGATTCGCGAGTCGGTCGGCCGTCTGCAAGCTCATGAGGGGCTCCCCACCGGTCACCGGCACGGTGCCCGGGACGGGTGGGATGGGCCGCGCGTACGGCTTGATGCTGCGCTGATGCCGCATGGTCGAGAACCAGCCGACGCGGTGCACCACGTCGTCGGGGTTGCAGGCGAGCGCGGTAACCGCAACCAGGGCGGCAACCGCGGCAGCAGCGGCAAGGGGAAGCCGGGGTCTACGCACGGCGCACCTCCTCCGCCCCGGCGCCGCGGAGCAGCGATTCGAGCTGCGCTGCCTGCGGCGGCTCCGCCGGGACGAAGATGCCGAATTTGTCGTTCGTGAAGCGGGGATCGTAGGCGACCGTTCCCAGCCGCCGTGCCGCGAACAGCGCGTTGAAAGCGATACCAAGAATCGTCGACAGCGCGCCGAACAGGATCGTCATTTCGAACATGATGACGACGTACGGCGGGATCGAGCCAATCGGTTTGCCGCCCACCACGAGGGGCCAATCGTACGACATGTAGAGCGTGAGCCAGGCGCCGACCGCGCAACCCGCTATCCCGCCGATTAGCGTGAACATCCGAACGGGGCTCACCGGCTGCTCGAGCGCGTCCTCGATCTCGTGCCGGGGAATCGGCGAGTACACGGTGAAGTCGGTATGCCCCCCCCGGCGGAGCTGGCCGATCGCGTCGACCGTCGCGTCGAGGTGACCGAACACGGCCAGCACGCCCGGCGTCGGCGGCGGGTGGAAAATCGCGGTCAGCGGGTTCGCGAGCTTCACGACGCCCTCGCCTTTCCGCGCTGCGGGGCGGGCAGGACCTCTTTCACCTCGGAGATCGACACCGCCGGGAAGTTCTTCACGAACAAGAGGAACCACATGAAGAACCAGCCGAAGCTCCCGGCCATGACGCCCCAGTCGGCCCACGTCGGGTTATAGGTCGCGTTGGCGAACCGCTCGAACGGCTCGCCGGCGAGCGACTCGACGATGATCACGAAGCGTTCGAACCACATCCCGACGTTCACGAAAATCGAGATCACGAACAGGGCCAGGATGCTGGTCCGGATGTTCTTGCGCCACAACAGCAGGGGCAGGAACGCGTTGCAGATGATCATCGTCCAGCTCGCCCACCAGAAGGGGCCGAACGCCCGGTACCAGAACGCGGCCCGCTCGGCGGCGTGACCGCCGAACCACGCCGTGAAATACTCCACGCAGTAGGCGTAGCCCACGATCATTCCGGTGAGCAGGCAGAGCTTCGCGAGATTCTCGAAGTGATGAACGGTGATGAGGTCTTCCAGGTGAAACAGTTTCCGGATCGGCACGAGGAGCGTGATGACCATGGCGACGCCCGAGTAGATCGCGCCCGCGACGAAGTACGGGGCGAAGATCGTCGCGTGCCAGCCCGGCACGATGGCCATCGCGAAGTCCCAGGACACGACGCTGTGCACCGAGAGCACGAGTGGCGTCGCGAGCGCGGCGAGGTAGAGATAGCCGCGGCTGTAGTGCCGCCATTGCTCATTGGTCCCGCGCCACCCGAGTGACGTGATCGCGTACAGCTTCTTGCGCCACCCGGTGGCTACGTCGCGCACCGCCGCGATATCGGGGATCAGGCCCATGATCAGGAACACCGTCGAGACGGTGAAGTAGGTCCCGATCGCGAATTCGTCCCAGATGAGCGGCGATTTGAAGTTGGGCCACAGGCCGCGCTCGTTGGGATATGGGATCAGCCAGTAGAAGTACCACTGACGGCCGATGTGAATCAGCGGAAACAGGCCGGCCGTCATCACCGCGAAGACCGTCATCGCCTCGGCCGTGCGGTATACGGCGGTCCGCCAGCCCGAGCGGAACAGGAAGAGGATCGCGGAAATCAGCGTGCCCGAGTGGGCGATGCCCACCCAGAACACGAAACAAGTGATGTAGACCGCCCAGTACACCGGGTGCGAGTAACCCGCGAGCCCCAGTCCGTAGCGCAGCAGGAACAACAGGCACACGACGCCCACACCGAGCAACGCGACCGCCAGGGCGAGCAGGGCGAAGTAGCCCTTGCCCGGATTGCCCAGGGTGCGCGCGATGGTGCGCGTGACGAAGTCGTACGTGACGCCGGTGCGCGGGGCGGGCGTGTCGGCCATCGCCTCAGGCCTCCGCCACGTCGCCGTGCACGACCTTCGCGAGGTACGTGATGGCCGGTTGGGTGTTCAGTCCCGCGAGGACGTGGTAGCCGCGGGGGTCCTGGGCAAGCGCCGCGACGCGCGACGTCCTGTCGTGCAGGTCGCCGAACACGATCGCCTCCGACGGGCAGGCCTGCGCGCACGAGGGCGTGATGTCGCCGTCCTGCACGTTGCGATCCTCGAGGCGCGCCCGGTTCTGCGCGCCGCGGATCCGCTGCACGCAGAAGGTGCACTTCTCCATCACGCCCTTCTCCCGCACCGTGACATCCGGATTGAGCAGCATGTTGAGCGGGTCCGGCCAGCTCTCCCACTCGCCGCCCTGCTCCGCGTAGTTGTACCAGTTGAAGTAGCGGACCTTGTAGGGACAGTTGTTGGCGCAGTAGCGTGTCCCGACGCAGCGATTGTAGACCTGGCCGTTCAGGCCATCGGGCGTGTGGTAGGCGGCGTACACCGGGCACACCGGCTCGCAGGGCGCGTTGCCGCACTGCTGGCACAACATCGGCGTCACCACGGCGCCCACGGGATGACCCTCGGCGCCGCCGGTGTAGTAGCGCTCGATCCGGAGCCAGCTCATCTGGCGGCGGCGACTCACCAGCTCCTCGCCCACGGTCGCGAGGTTGTTCTCGGCATAGCATGCCGTCACGCAGGCGGAGCAGCCGGTGCACTTCGCGAGATCGATCGCCATCGCCCAGCGCGGATGCTCGCCGGCGTAGTTCCCGACCGACGCCTTCTCGTGCTGCGCCTCCGCCCACGCGTCCAGCGCCTTGCGGGCGTAGGCCGGCGTCTCCTCCTCCGCGAATGGATGGGCTCCGCGCTTCAGCTCCCGCGCTTTGGCGAGCGGCAGCACCTCGACGATGCCCCGCCCTTGCTCGCGCGCGTCGCCTTCGACGGTCGCGAGACGGCGATGATCGCCGGTCTTCTTGACGGTGACGCCGACGGCGAAGGCGCGGCCGCCGAAGTCCGCGGGCTTGTCGCTCAGGAGCTCGAACGCGTTGAACGAGCGATCCTTGGCATAGCGCCCGTACGCCTTGTGACCCTGCCCGCTCGGAATCGCGAGCACGTCGGGTCGCACGCCCGGGGTGATCCACACGGGTGCGCGCACGGCACCGTACTCAGACTCGAGGAGCAGGATGTCCCCATTGGCGAGCTGCGACTTTGCCGCGGTCTCGGGATGCACTTCCACCCACCCGTGCCACGTGATTTTCGACACCGGGTCTGGGAGCTCCTGCAACCACGGCTTGTTGGCGCCGCGGCCGTCGTGGAGCGCGATCGACGGGAAGACGATCAGCAGGTGCTGCTCCGATGCGCCTCCCGCGCCGGCCAGACCGCCCAGCAGCTGCGCGATTCCGGGAACGAGCCGCGCGCTCTGCGCCGGCGCGTCGGCATACACGCCGCCGTGCTGCACGGCCTCGCTCCAGAAGTCGTCGAACCCCCGGCCGCGGCCGAACCGCTCGTGCAGGGTCCGCCACCGGGTCTGCAGATACTCCTTGAAGCTGCTCGCGCTGCCGGAAACCTGGAGGATCACGTCGCCGGTGTGGCGGGCGTTGGGAAACACAGGCTGCATCACCGGCTGTTGCAGCGCATAGACGCCGGCGCGCGGCCGCGAATCGCTCCACTGCTCGAGCGGGTGCAGGTCCGGCAGTACCAGGTCCGACGCGGCGGCCGTCTCGTCCAGGTAGGACGAGAAGCTTACCCGGTAGCCGACCTGGCCGAGCGCGTGGGAGAAGGCGGCCGGGAGGGAGTGCGCCGGATTCGCGCCGTGGACGAGGAGCAATGCGACCTTGCCCGCGCTCATGTCCCCGACCAGGTCGGTCAATTGCTTGAACGATCCGGCCGCTTCGAGAGCGTGGTTGGGTCCGAACTTGACGGTTTTCCCCACCTGCCCCGCGACGTAGTTCAGGAGGTTCACTGACGCCACGAGCAGATGGGCGCCGCTCCCGTACTGCGTCGCCACCCCGCCCGCCACGGCCAGCCCGCCCTGCGACGCGGCAAACTCACGGGACAGGCGCCGGATATCGGCCGCGTCCATGCCGAGGAACGTCGCCGCCTGCTGGGGCGCGGGGAGCGACCGCTCGAGACCGCGCGCGTCCGCCGGCGTGGGTGCCAGCCGCTCCGCCAGGATGACCTGCGCCATGGCGAGGGCCAGCATGAACTCGGACCCCGGCTTGGCCGCGATCCACTCGTCCGCACTCATCCCGGTGAGCGACAGGCGCGGGGCGACCGACACGAATTTGGCCATCGAGCCGTCTCGCCCGCCCTCGAAGGCGTGCGCGCGGGTGAACCCGTTCTGGTAGCCGACCGGCGAGAGCCAGGTCTCCATGAAATCGGCGCCGAAGGACACGATGTAGCGTGCGTTGGCGAAGTCGTACCAGGGGATCGCCGGGGTGCCGAACGCGAGGCGGTTGCCCTCGCGCAGTGCCTCGAAGGCGAACGGCTCATAGGTCACGTGGCGACCGCCGAGCTGCTTCATCCAGGTGTCGACGAGCTCGCCGAACGACCCGCTCTCGAGCCCGGTCACGCACGCGATCCCCTTGCCGCGCGCCTCCTTCAGCTTCGCCTGCAGCCGACCGATCGCGTCCTCCCACGAGAGCTTTTGCCACTCACCGTTCGGACCGCGGGCCATGGGATCGGTCACTCGGTCGGGATTGTAGAGTCCCTGAAGCCCGGCCTGGCCGCGCGAGCAAAGCCGCCCCTGGTTGATCGGCGACTCCGGGTTGCCCTCAAGCTTTACCACGCGACCTTCGCGGACCTTGGCATGCAACCCGCACCCGGCCGCGCATTCGCGGCACGTGGTGGCGTAGTACGTGGCGATCCCGGGGACCTGGTTCTCCGGCGGGACCGTGTAGGGGACGAGGTGCTCGGTCGGCTCGGCGTGGATGTCGCACGCCGACGCCGCCGCGGCGGCGCCGCCCGTCGCGCCCAGGACTGTCAGGAACCGTCTGCGGTCCATCGGTCGGGCCTCAGTAGTGACACACGGTGCAGTCGCGCGTGACGTTGCGCTGCACGTGGCAGTTGACGCACCAGCCCATCTTGAGCGTGGCGACCTGGTATACCTGCGGCATGGTGCGCACGTCGCCGTGACAGTTGATGCAGCTCTCGGTGCCCAAAATCTTGATGTGCCGCTGGTGCGGGAAGCGCACGAAGCCCGGAAGTGCGTGCACGCGCGTCCACACCGGCGGCTGCTTGGTGGCCCACGCCTGCCGTACCTTCTGGATCTCCGCCTTGTGGGTGTCGGTGGAGCCGCCGATGATCTGATGACAGCCGAAGCAGGTCTGTACCGCGGGGATCCCCGGCTCGCTCGAGATGGTCACGGTGTTGTGACAGTACAAGCAGGGGATCTGGTCCTGACCGGCGTGGATGTCGTGACGAAAGAAGATGGGCTGGCGGGGACCCTTGAGCCGCCCCGTGTCGCTGATGACGGGAGCCTTGTAGCCAGACGCAGACTGACCGGTTTGTGCCGCGGCCGGGAAGGCGATCGACAGTGCGATCGCGACGCCGGCCCCGACCCTCCCACTCCTCTTCGTCATCCAGAGCGCTCGA
>Ga0137409_10008746_pt1 | contig 10327 bp, 12 predicted proteins | sample CZODoug1_16funga_FD_122059 | JGI IMG/M metagenome (GOLD analysis project Ga0137409, IMG submission 122059) | Vadose zone soil fungal communities from Angelo Coast Range Reserve, California, USA - CZODoug1_16fungal (Hybrid Assembly) | ecosystem: Environmental > Terrestrial > Soil > Vadose zone...
TACGACCGAGTGAGGTAGCTGCGACCTAGCCGGTTGCTCGAACCACCCTTCGTACGCTGACCGGTGTGTTTGGGAAATTCTTGGAATGCCCGCTCCAGCCAGCCAGCTGGAGAACCCGTGGTTCATCAAGTTCGCACAAGGACAACGGCAGAGCAACGGGCCTAGGTCAATCTCACCAGTCTACCGGCAACCCGCGGATGGCCTCCGCGGGTTGTCTATTTTTTGGGAGCATGCTCCAACATCAGGCACTTGAAAACTTAGATTGACCGTACGGAGCAGGACGCCATGAAGCGTTATATTTCGTGCCACTACACTACCCTGGATGATGCTTCCTACTTTCTGAATCAGGTCTGTGGATTACCTGAGACTGCAACATCGACGCCTCTGAGAAGGCGCTATGTTAGCACTTGCATTGTGTTGAGTTGGGTGGCAGTGGAACAAGCTCTCAGGGACACCATCGGTGAACTTCGGAAGACCGGAAGATTGCCGGCTGGCACCAAACGAGGATTAGCAGATCGGATTGAAGAAGTACTGAATGTTCTGGGCCACACTTTTGTGCCCGCAGACTTCTTCAGGCTGCGAAAGGTTCGAAATCACTTAACCCATGCCAACAGAGGGCCGATGCCGCTGGATTTATCTCACGCAGAAGAGTCGTTCCACTACTGTAAGGGGCTGATCGAATTGCTGCTAAGTGTGCACCCTCATTGGGAGTTCAAGGTCCTCGTCTTCTAAGCGTTCTTCCATCTCTGCCAGCGCTTTCGTCGCCCCCTCGACGCCGCCCAATTTTCGCGTTATCTTATTTTCGATGAGGTGGGCCATGCCTATTCCCTCGAAGCTTCACGCCGTCGCGACCCTGCTCTGCTTCTTGCCCGCGCCAGCCCTTCTAGCCCAGGAACCCACCCCGCACTCACCCGACTATCCCGGCGTCCGCACCTTATCCCCGGCGTTTTCGTCACGCCGGTCCCAGGCGCGCCTTTCTCCGGCAGGGTCGAAGTCCTTTCCCAGCAGCTCATGCCAGACGGCACCACCCACACCCGGCGCTCGGTCAACCACATCGCCCGCAACTCCGCCGGCGTCATCCATAATGAGCGCCGCAAACTCGAGCCCTCTAGCTTCAAGGACGAACCGCCCCTCCAGCTATGGCACATCTTCGATCCCACGACGCGCCTGAACACTTTCCTGAATCCAGCGACACACATCGCCCGCCAAGCTGTTCTCCCAACCCCGCCACGCGCCCCCGAAAATAGCACTCCCGAAACGGCCGTCTCGCTCGCCAACGCGCAGAACCTTGTCACCAAAGACCTGGGCACAGAAACCATCGCCGGAATCATCCTGCCGCGGCACCCGCAAACAACGCACCATCCCCGCCACCCTCAGCGGAACCGGAAAAAACGTCACCATCACCGACGATTACTGGTACTCCGAAGACCTCAAGGTCTACCTGGTCCTCAAACACAATGACCCACGCACTGGCGAACAAGTCGTCGGCATTCTCGACCTGGACCGCAAGGAACCCGACGCCGCCGTGTTCCGAATTCCACAGGAGTACAAAGTAGTGGATGAGACGCCGGTGGAACAACAGGCCAAGCGCAGAGCCCTAACTGGCTTCGGCGAGCAACAAACTTACCCGTAGCTGGTATACTCTCGGCGAGAAGTGAACTGTGTCTGCGACCACAATCCTTGCGCTTCCGGAACCCAGGGCCAACTCCGGTTCTGTTACCGTCGTTGGCGTGCTCGCGATCATCGCTAGCTGCTGCTCGGGTCTCTTGTCGTTGTTTCTTATACCCTCTTTGCTTGAGCCAGCCTCGCGGTTTGTGCAGGTGACCGGATGGTTTATTGGTGCACTGCTCTTGCTACTGAGCGCCTTTGGCTCTGCCACCGCGATCGGCCTGTTGCATCGTCAGAAGTGGGCACGCGTTTCCGCAATTGCTTGGGCTATCGCCATGACTTCTCCGGGCCTCAATCTGACCGCGCCCAAGCCCGGCCCCGTGGCGCTGGCCACCGATTTCGCTATGATCTCGGTTGCCTTTTGGGCGCTATTCGTGCTGGTTCGCCCAAAGGCGGATGCAGAGTTTTTCGAACCAGGTCGGGAAAGTCGCCTGCCCGCCGCTGTCTCTGCGGTCGGGTGGCTGTTAGTCCTGTCGAGCCTTGACGTTCCAGCTTGTTTGGTCCTTCACCTTCCGTTTTTCATCTTTGGGCGCGGACTATTCGGCTGGCCTGCAGGGCTTGCTCATGCCCTTACCTCGTTACTTCTGTTCGTCGCGGGCGTGGCGCTGTTGCGTATGAAGTCGTTCGGCATGGGGTTTGCTTTGGGGCTACTGATTCTTGAGATTTGCAATGGCATCGTCAATGATCTCAGTGCAACAGTCCAAACTCAGCTGAATCATGTCATTTCTGACATTCTCGCGAAGTTCAACATGTCCTACGCGAGCACGGCCACTCCACTCAGCTGGGAGATTCTTGCTTCTTCGCTTACAAACCTAGTCATGGCTGCCTGCCTCGTCGGCTTTTGGACGAAGTACCAGGCGTCTGTGACCGCTCGCTTGCCGCTAACCGCTATCGAGGGCTCCTAACAATACTTCTCTCGCCGCCTCCTCAATCTCAAACCCCACCAACTCCTCCCGCGTCAGCCACCTCGCCTCCGCCGCATCCCCGCCAGCCCGCAATTCCCCCGACACCACACGACACAAAATGTCCACCAACACATAATGAAACCGCACCCGCCCCGCATCGTCCAGCACCACGCGATCAAACACGCCCAAAACGCTCCCCGGCCCCGCCAAAGGCTGCCCAGAAATACTCCCCGGCCCCCGCGCCCCGCCCACATCCACCACCAGCTCAGTCTCCTCCAGCGCCTCCCGCGCCGCCGCCTCGCGCACCGTCTCCCCCAACTCCACCACGCCCCCCGGAATCGACCATTCCCCTAGCAGCGGCGCCCGCCCCCGCCGGATGACCACCACCCGTCTTTCGTTCTTAGGGGCGTCGCCCGTCGAGGCATCCACAATCACCGCTCCCACACCCACGAATGGCCCCCTAGGATATTCACGCGACATGCCGAGGATTGTAATGCTTTACGTGGGGACGGCCGCCCTCGGCCATCCGCGGACTGTAACACTGAAAGCCAGAGCTCAAGCGCGGGCAAAGAAATAGAAACCGTCCCCAAGACATATCATCCAAGAGAGGAATCATGGAACTGGTATGCTTCGCCTGGAAGAACGCGAGTTGAAGGCGGAGAAAACCAAATGTCAGCATCCAACGCAAATCCGCAAGCGTCCATGTCCGGCACCATAGCCGTTGCCGAACAAGCCTATCTGCGCTCCGAACTGGAACGCCGCCGCACCCGCCTCCAGTCGGCCCTCTCCTCCCCTGCGAGTGGTTCCCTCACATCACTCCTCGACGAAGTCGACGCCGCCTTAGCCCGCATGGACGAAGGCACCTACGGCATTTGCGAGGCCTGCCACACTCCCATCGAAACCGATCGCCTGTTAGCCGATCCGCTGGTCCAGTTCTGCCTCGACGATCTGACCCGCGAAGAACGCCAAGCCCTTGAAACCGATCTGACGCTAGCCGCACGCATTCAACAAGCGCTCTTGCCCCAGCCTCATCTCTCCGCCTCGGGCTTCCACGCCCGCTACCACTACGCCCCGGCGGGCCTGGTAAGCGGAGACTACTGCGATCTATTCCAATCCAACGGCAGCCTGATATTCCTGCTCGGCGACGTTTCCGGCAAAGGCGTGGCCGCGTCCATGCTCATGAGCCACCTCCACGCCACCTTCCGTAGCCTCGCCAACGTCGACCTGCCGCTCGACCGCATGGTCCAAGCCGCCAACCGCATCTTCGCCGAGAGCACTCTCGCCGGACAATACGCCACCCTCATCGTGGGACGCGCCTCGCAGGACGGCACAGTCGAATTTGTGAGCGCCGGCCATCTCCCGCTCCTACATCTCTCCTGCAACGCGCCCGCCGTAGCCGATGCCACCGGCCTCCCGCTCGGCATGTTCACCAATGCCAGCTTCACCGTCCACCGCCTCCAACTAGCCCCCGGCGACGCCCTCCTCGTCTACACCGACGGCTTCACCGAAGCCCTCAATCCCGACGGCGAAGAATACGGCATCGCCCGCATGAAAACCTTCGCCAGTGGTTGTTCCGCGAAAGCACCCGACCAGCTAATCTCGGACTGCTTACAAGATCTGCGGAGCTTCACAATCGGCACAAAACCGACGGACGACTTAACCCTCCTAGCAATTCAGCGCGCCTAAAAGCATTGCCCGATGGAGGCACGGGTCCCCGCCCGTGCGGCTGTAAAAGGAAATTCGCCGATAGCCGATAGCCGACAGCTGATAGCCTCTGCCCACAGCGTTACACTCTCCCAATGTCCCTCGACGAATACAAACGCAAGCGCCGCTTCGAAGCCACGCCCGAACCGCCGCCCGAACTCGACGCCACCGGCAGCCACCGCTACGTAGTCCAGCGCCACGAAGCCACCCGCCTCCACTACGACTTCCGCCTCGAGATGGACGGTGTTCTAAAATCCTGGGCCGTTCCCAAAGGCCCCTCGCTCGACCCCGACGACAAGCGCCTGGCCATGCAGGTCGAAGATCATCCCGTCTCCTATTTCAGTTTCGAAGGCATCATCCCCGAAGGCAATTACGGCGCCGGCACGGTTATGGTCTGGGACGTCGGCGAATGGCAGCCGCTCTCGCCCACACCCGTGAATGGAAAGTTCGTTCCCGGAACAGACAAAGAAGCCGCCGAAATGCTGACCAAAGGCGACCTGAAGTTCCGCCTCACCGGCAAGAAACTGCACGGCGATTTTGCCATCATCCGCATGAGGTCCCGCCGCCCCGGCACCAAAGGCAACGAATGGCTGTTGATCAAGAAACGCGACGAACAAGCCGAAGAAGGCTACGACGCCGAAGAATACGACAACTCCGCTCTCACCAACCGCACCATGCGCGAGATCGCCGCCCAGCACGACGCCGAATGGATCAGCCGCCCCGCCGGCCCAAAAGGCAGACTCAAAGCCGCATGGCTAGCCGATGCTGTCGCCAAACTCGATGAACAAAAACGCACGGAAAAAGAAACGAAGACTCCCGCCAAAAAGAAATCCGGCAAAGCCGCATCTTCCTACGTATCTCCCGTGCCTCCCGTGGTGAAAAAAGGCCCAGACCCTTTCCCCACAAAAATCCACCCCATGCTAGCCACTGCCTCGGAAAAGCCCTTCGACGACCCCGCCTGGCTTTTCGAAATCAAATGGGACGGCTACCGAGCCATCGCCTTCATCGAAAACAAAACCGTCCGCCTCGTGTCCCGCAATCAGAACGATCTCACCGGCCAATATTCCGAACTCGCCATCCTCCCCACCCAACTGAACGCCGCCACCGCCATTCTCGACGGCGAAATCGTCGCCCTCGACGCCGAAGGCCGTTCCAACTTCAGCCAGATGCAGCAGCGCACCGGGTTCACCTCGCCGAAAAAACGCTCCGCACGCCGCCCCGAAATTGCCGTCCTCTACTACGCCTTCGATCTCCTCTACCTCAACGATCAAGATCTTCGCAAACTTCCATTAGAAGAACGAAAAAAGAAACTGGCGGCCCTAATCCCACCGAACCCCGAGAACCTCCTCCGCTACTCAGACCACGTTGACGCCAAAGGTCTCGCCCTCTTCGACGTCGCCAAGCAAAAAGGCCTCGAAGGCATCGTCGCCAAACGCAAATCCGGCATCTACGAAGAGCGCCGCAGCCCCAACTGGCTCAAAATCAAAATCACGCAAACCCTCGACTGCGTCATCGGTGGCTACATCCTACCCCAGCACAGCCGCCAACACTTCGGCTCCGTCGTACTCGGCCTCTACAACAAGAAAGGCCAACTCGTCCACGTAGGCCAGGCCGGCAGCGGATTCGACGAATCCACGCTCGACTCCGTTTGGAAGCAACTCCACTCCCGCGAAACAAAAAAGTCCCCCTTCACCGGAAAAGTCGAGGCGCTCAAGGAAGTGAAGTGGATCCGCCCGGACCTCGTCGCCGAAATCAAATTTACTGAGTGGACCCAACCCAGCGACACCACCCCCAAACTCCGCGCCCCTGTATTCCTCCGCCTCCGCCCAGACAAATCCCCGGAAGACTGCGTATTCGAGGATGTTCCGTAAATGAAGAAATCGAGGAAGAAATGAAGAATCGACGGGGAAATGAAGAATCGATGGAGGCACGGGCGTCCCCGCCCGTGCGGGAATGCCCTTACGCAAATAGGCCCTGCCCAAACGAACCGAATCCCCCTCATGGCATCCCTGTCCCAGGCCGATAAGAAGACTGACAAGTCCCAAACCCATGGAAACCATTCTTCTAGTCGAGGACAGCAAGTTCCTAAGAATCGCTACCGAGCGCGCCATCACCAAGGCCGGCTACCAGGTCATCTCCGCCGGAGACGGAGAAGAAGCGGTCGCCCAAGCCACTGCCAAACTCCCCGACCTCGTTATTCTCGACATGCTCCTGCCCAAACTCAGCGGCCCCGCAGTCCTGCAAAAACTCAAAGCCAATCCCGTCACCGCGCGCATTCCCGTCCTCGTCCTCTCCAGCCTCTCGCAAAAGAATGAAGAGAAGCTCCTTCAGGAGGGTGCCACCGCCTTCCTCGAAAAAGGCCCCCTCCTCGAGAACCCAAGCCTCTTGCTCAAGGCCATCAAAACAGCCCTAACAAAAAAAGCCGCCTCAGCCCGCTGAATTTCGTGTAGTCGCGGCCAGGCTCGTGTCGCGGGCGCTCCCGCCCGCGTGGTCTTGCCTCTTCTTTAAGCTTTGCTCTTAAAGGCTTGTTCCCAGGTTCCTTTACTTCAAATCCTTCAACATCACCAGCGTCCCAAAATCTCTCCCAGAGGCCTCCGTCGCCCGCGCCTCAATCGCCGCAAACCCATCCCTCAACTCCGGCCACTTTGTCACCAGAGCCCGAACAACCGCCTGAGTCTCGGCCACCGATCGTGCCGCATCCGATACATCCTGACTCTCAAACTTCACCACCAAATTAATCTGCCCAGCCACCCCATACGCGAAGGCGTTCTTCGCTTTGTAATTCTTCCCGGCCCACGTCAAGTCCTTCGGAACCCCGTCCAGCGCGTCAGCCGGCGCAATCTTTTGCGCCTCGTCATATAACCGGTCCGTAACCCGCGTGCTCATAAACGGCACCGCGGTCGCCAGATTTCGCGCCTCCAAAAAGTAATACCAGGCGTTGTGCATCTCACTCTTCGCGGCGAACGCCCGCGCCTGTTGCGCAAACCACGCGCTATCATGCCCAGCCGACCGCACGGCCTTCACCTGAAATCCGCCCAGTTTCCAGTCTCCATCCGCCTGCTGCAAAACAAACGCCGCCGAATAAGGACCATCGTCCGGCGCAGCCTTGTTGCTCACATCCAGAATCACAATTCCGTACTGCCCCGGCGGCAGGGAGTTGAGCACAAACTCCGCGCTTGTAGACGTCTGCCCCGACTTCCCAAACACTCCGCACAGGAACTCCGCCCGCTCCAGCGGCGCATCGCCCTCTGCGATCAACTCGAACGTCGAACGCGTCACCCCCTCCGCTTTCGCGAAGCTCGGCTGATTCTCTCGCACCGCCGCCGCAATCCCCGAAAAATCGGCTGACACGCTCGGAATCGCGTGGTCCTTCAATCCAGCCACATCGCCTTTCGCTGCCAAGTCAAAATACTTCGCCGCCGCAGCCTCGAGCTTGGCCCGCACCGGCGCTTCCAGATCCTCGCCCGTGAGGCAGGCCTGCCCCCACGCCGCCGAAGCCAGCATCGCACTGAGCGTTAGGCAAGCACTCCACTTCCCGGCAACCGTCGAGCTCCACCCCGGTCTCAACATAATCCGCAAGAGTCCTACCTCTCAGCGTTCCAACCAAGAGGTTTATACCGCTTCTCGGGTACTCCCGTGTAGCAAAATCGGCAGGCAGCCTTTGGAAGCGGTGCTAAAATCGGCATTTAGGATACGGATTGTCCCGCTCTGGTCGCGCAAGTAACCAGCAGGAGAGTCTGCAAGATTCAAGGGGCAACTCAGAGGTTGTATGCGGCGCAGACTACTAGCCATCGTGATAGCCGGAACGCTCCTCGCCGCTTCCGGCGCGTGGGCGTCGACCTCAGCCGCCGTCCGCCGCAAACGCCACCACAAGCCTCCGGTCAAAGCAGCCGCGCCCGCGCCCGTTCCAGTTCCCGCGCCGCCGCCCCCTCCGGCCTACCCGGTCCACGACCCCGCCGTGCCCCCGGAGGTCTCCTACGTCAACGGACAGCTCCTCATTGACGCCAAAAACTCCACCCTCTCCGACGTTTTGAAAGCCGTCGAAAAAGACACAGGCGCCACCTTTGATATCAGTTCCGGCGACACCAGTGAACGCGTCGTAGGCCGCATCGGCCCCGGTACACCCCGCGATGTCATGGCCGAATTGCTCAACGGCTCCCATTTCAACTACGTAATGCTCAGCCCGATTGGCAATCCCAGCGCCCTCTCCAAGGTATTGCTCACTCCCCGTAGTAAGGGCGCGACTGAAACCTTCACGGCACAGCAACAACCCCAACCGTTCCAGCAGCCGATGCAAATCTCACCCGCGCTCCAGGTTCAGCAGCAAAACACCGTCGCCGAAGAATCCTCGGACAACGGCGACGCCGCCGACGAAAACGCCGACAACCAAAACCAAGACCAAACCGAGGGCCAACCTGAAGCCCAGGACGCCGCTCAAGCCGTCCAGGCACCCCAGCAACCTCCAGGCGTCAAGACCCCAGAACAGCTGCTGCAAGAGCTCCGCCAGCAGCAACAGCAGGTGATCCAACAACAGCAAGTCCCACAAGGCGGACAACCCCAGCAAGAAGACAAGTAAGGGGTAAGCTTAGCTTGTGTAGTCGCGGGCGCCCCGCCCGCGCGGTCTTGTCTTAAATGGTTTTGCTTTTAAGGCTTTGCCTCAGGACACAGAAATCCTAACTTACGCGCACCCCGCGTGGTGGCGACCGTCGCCGCCTGCCGGCAAGAATTAAGGACCCCAACCCGCAAGCCCACGCAAATTGTTACGGAAATCCAGCCCGAAAGGCCGTAAAAAGGAAGAAACCCTAATCCCCAGCTGTCGCAGCTCTAGCCTGCTCCGCTGCCGGCATGTTAGCCCGCGATCCAAACGCCCCCAGCACCATCCGCACCAGCCAATAGCTGGTGGCAACACCCATAGCCAAGCTCAGCCCGACCGAAAGAATCAACAACACCGTAGCCAAAAATGCGTCCAAAGAGCCCGTCCCCAGAGGATGTCTCACCGCAACCAGCATGCCCCAGTGTCACACGCGCGGCGCCCAATCCGCGCCGCGTTGACGCTCCGCTCCATTAGCAAATAAGATACATAAGCAGAGTTGTCTCCTATCACTGTCAGCCCTCTCTGTGCACCCGTCCATATTACGAAGGGACCAGACCCACTCAAGCTCCGCCTGATCGATGCCTATTACCAGCATTACCGTGCGCGGCGCCCGCCAGCACAATCTGAAAAACATCGACGTCGAAATCCCTCGTAACACCCTGACCGTAATCACCGGACTCAGCGGTTCCGGCAAGTCTTCACTGGCTTTCGACACGATTTACGCCGAGGGCCAACGCCGCTACGTCGAGACCCTTTCCGCTTACGCCCGCCAATTCTTGGACCAGATGGAGCGCCCCGACGTCGACGGCATCGACGGCCTCAGCCCAAGCATCTCCATCGAGCAAAAAACCACCAGCCGCAGCCCCCGCTCCACTGTCGGCACCATCACTGAAATCTACGACTATCTTCGCCTTCTCTACGCCTCCATCGGCAAGCCGCACTGCCCGAACTGCGGCAAGGAGATCGCCCGCCAATCCGCCGACCAGATCGTCAGCCGCGTCCTGGCTCTTAAGCCCGAAGACCGGGTCATGATTCTCGCCCCCATCGTCCGCGGACGTAAGGGGGAATTTAAGAAAGAGATGGAGAAGCTAGTCCAGCAGGGCTTCACTCGAGCCCGCGTCGACGGCGAAATCGTCAGCCTCGAAGATGATCTTCAACTCGACAAGCGCAAGAACCACACCGTCGAAGTCGTCGTCGACCGCCTCCTGGTCAAGCCAGGAATCGAAGGCCGCCTGGAAAATTCCGTAGCCGTCGCCATGAAGCTGGCCGAAGGCCTGGTCCAGGTCGCAATCGTCGGCGGCGACGAGCAGCTCTACTCCTCCAAACTAGCCTGCCCCGACTGCGGCATCAGCGTCGCCCAACTCGAGCCCCGCTCGTTTTCGTTTAATAGCCTCTATGGAGCATGCCCCGAGTGCCACGGCCTCGGCAGCAAGTACGATTTCGATCCCGACAAAGT
>Ga0137409_10008747_pt1 | contig 10327 bp, 7 predicted proteins | sample CZODoug1_16funga_FD_122059 | JGI IMG/M metagenome (GOLD analysis project Ga0137409, IMG submission 122059) | Vadose zone soil fungal communities from Angelo Coast Range Reserve, California, USA - CZODoug1_16fungal (Hybrid Assembly) | ecosystem: Environmental > Terrestrial > Soil > Vadose zone...
TGGATCGTCCTTAGGCGGCGGCGGGCTCTTCCCGCAGCTTCAAGGCTTCGTCGATGTCCACCGCCACTACGCGCGACACGCCTCTCTCCTGCATGGTGACCCCGACCAGCTGGTTGGCCATCTCCATGGTGATCTTGTTGTGGCTGATGAACAGGAACTGGGTCTGCTGCGACATCTTCCCGACCAGACTGCAGAAACGCTCCGTGTTGGCGTCGTCGAGAGGCGCGTCGACCTCGTCGAGCAGGCAGAACGGCGCCGGGTTGAGCTGGAACATCGAGAACACCAGGGCAATCGCAGTCAGGGCCTTTTCCCCGCCGGAGAGCAGGTGGATCGTGGTGTTTTTCTTTCCCGGGGGCCGACCCATCACCTGCACGCCGCAGTCGAGGATCTCCTCCCCGGTCATGGAGAGTTGGGCCTCGCCTCCGCCGAACAGCGCGGGGAACATCTCGCCGAAATGCCGGTTGACCGTGTCGAAAGTCGACTGCAGGAGGTCGCGCGTCTCGCGGTCGATGCGGCGGATCGCGTTCTCCAGAGTCTCCAGCGCGGCGCCGAGGTCGGCGGCCTGCGCGTCGAGGAATTGCTTGCGCTCCTGGCTCACGGTGAGCTCCTCCAGGGCCGCCATGTTGATCGCGCCGAGCTCGGTGAGGGCATTGGTCAGCCGCGTGATCTCGCCCTGCAGGGGCGCGGCCTTCTGTCCCTCCTTCATCGCGGCCACCAGAGCGGCCTCGTCGGCACCCGCCTGGCGCAGCTGCTCGGCGAACTGCTCGGCGGTAATCTGCGCCGCCTGCTCCTTCAGCCGCAGCTCGGCGATCCGGTCCCGCAGCGGCTGCAGCTTGTGCTCGGCGCCCAGCCGCGCCTCTTCGAACCCCCGAAGTCTCGCGGCGATCTCCTCCTGCAGGTTGCGCACGCCGGCCAAGCTCTGCTCACGCGCGATCCGCGCCTCCAATCCCTTCTGCAACTGGCTCCGCAGGGTCTGATCGTCGATGGTCGCGAGCTCGGCTTTGAGCTGCTCCAGGTTCTGGTCGGCCTGGTCTATTTGATCATGTAAAACATTAAATGATTCATTTATATCGCTGATTTTACTGATACATTCTCGCTCTCTAAATCCGAGCTGCTGGGTGTCGCGCTCGGCCTCGAGGACCCTCTGACGCTGCTGCTCCAGCTTGGCCTCCAGCTCCTCGTGTTCCTTCTGGCTGATCTCGATCCTGCGGTAGAGCTCGTCGATTTCCGCCTGATGCTTCTCAAGGCTCGCCTCCGCCGCCGCTTGGGCGGATCGCTCGTGAGCCTGCTGCGAGGTGATTTCCGCGAGCTCCCCCTCTATCTGCCGGCTTCGCTCCTGGTAGCGATCCTCGCCCTGGGTGAGCTTGAGGTGCTCGAGCTCGAGCTCGTGGTGACGCTGCTTGAGGGCCCCGCCCGCCGCGCGCAGCTTCGCGAGCCCTTCGTCGTGCTCGCCCAGCGAATGCTCGAGATCGGAGAGGCCACCCCGCTTCTTTTCAATCTCGACCTGGCGCGCGGCCGCCTCCTGGCCCAGAGCCTCGATATCGCGCTGCCGGGCGAGAATCCCGCTGTCAGCCGGGTCGGGGGCGTGGAAGCTCACCCCGAAGCGCCCGAACTGATGGCCTTCCCGGTTCACCAGGACCGCGTGCGGGGACAACTCCATGCGGGTGAGAAGGCGCGGAACGCCCTCGACGGCGTAGTACGGGGCGAGCCAGGCCTTGACGACCGCCAGCACGGCCGGCTCCGCGGAGTTCACGTAGTCCGCGAGAGGCGTCAGCCCCTTTTCCCGCCGCAGCTCCGCGTCGCTTCCCGGGCTGAAGGCGCTAACCCTTGCCGGCGGCGGATCCTCGAGCAGGCGCTGCAGCAGCTCCGGATCGGACATTTCCATCGCGTGCAGGCGCTCGCGGAGGACGGACTCGACCGCGGTCTCCCACCCCTGCTCGACGCGAATCTTCTGCCACAGCCTCGCCTTGGACGCGAGCTGGTGCCGGGCGATCCAGTCCTGGATCTTGCTGTTCTCCTCGACCTGGCTCTGGATGTTCTGGAGCGTGGCGAGCTTCCCTTCCAGGGTCGAGAGCTCGCGCTCCAGGGTCTGGAGCGTATCCCCGTCCGTCCTGCGCCGCTCGTCCACCGAAACGCGGGCCGCCTCGAGCTGATCGAGCAGCCCCTGCTGCCGCGCGAGCTCACCGCGGCTCTGTGTCAGTTCGTCGCCCAGCCGGACCATCGCCGCGCTATCCGGCGGAACCAGCTCGGCCCGCTCGGCGAGCAGCTTCTCGCCGCGCTGCTCCAGGGATTGCAACGTCTTGTTCGCGTGCGCGAGATGCGCCTGCCTGACCTGGAATGCCTGTTCCGCCTGCGCGATCAACTCACGCTCGCCCGCGATCCGCCCGAGGAGCAGACGCGCTGCCTGCTCCGCCTGGGGCAGCTTGACCTTTTCCTCTTCGAGCCTGCGCTTCGCCTGCTCGAGCGCCTCGCGCGATTCCGCGAGCTTGGCCTCCCAGCCGCCGAGCGCTTCGCGCTGGTCGAGCTCGCTGCGCCGTCCGGCGTCGCGCTGCGCGCGCATCTGCGCGAGCTGCGTTTCGAGCCGCTGCCGGCTGTCGGCAACGTAGCGGATCTCCGTCTCCAGGCGCGAAACGTCGGCGTTGGCTCCGTACAGCTCGCCTTGCGCCGCGCTCAGGGCATCCCCGGCCGCATAGTGCTCCGCCCGCGCCTGTTCGAGCGTACGCTCGTTCTCCCTCAGGCGCGCGGTCTCGGATTCGAGCTCGATTCCCACGCGCTCGATGTCGCGCGCGTAGCGCTGCGCCTCGTTTTGACCCTCGTTGCGCCGGAGGAGCCACAACAGGTTCTGCTTCTGGGCCCGCTCCGCGGAAAGCTCGTTGTAGCGACGCGCGATCTCGGCCTGCTTTTCGAGCCGATCGATCTGCGACCCCAGCTCCTGCCGGATGTCGGCCACGCGGGAAAGGTTCTCGCGCGTATCCGCGAGCCGGTGCTCGGTTTCGCGCCGCCGCTCCTTGTATTTCGATACTCCCGCGGCCTCCTCGAGGAACACGCGCAGCTCCTCGGGCCTCGCCTCGATGATGCGCGAGATCATTCCCTGTTCGATGATGGCGTAGGCGCGCGGCCCCAGCCCCGTGCCCATGAAGATGTCCTGCACGTCACGGCGGCGAACGTGGGAATTGTTGATGAAGTAGGACGACTCGCCGTCGCGCTGCAGCACGCGCTTGACCGAGATCTCGGCGTATTGCGACCACTGGCCCGCGGCCCTGCCCAGGCTGTTGTCGAAGGACAGCTCGACGCTCGCCCGCGCGACGGGTTTGCGCAGGGAGGAGCCGTTGAAGATCACGTCCTGCATTGAGTCGCCGCGCAGAGCCGCGGCGCGCGATTCGCCGAGCACCCAGCGGACGGCGTCGATGATGTTCGACTTCCCGCAGCCGTTCGGCCCGACCACGCCCACCAGCTGTCCCGGGACGTTTACGGTAGTGGGATCGACGAAGGACTTGAAGCCTGCGAGCTTGATTTGAGTGAGCCGCACGCTATCAGAGGCCGCTACAGATCCGGATAAAAGAAAACCGGCTGCGCACCGGATTCATCGCCGACAAAAACGGAGGACATATAATACCATCTCCATTTCCGCCACCGCCTCCGAAATGCCGTCCAAGCCGAGCGCATCGCTCGAGAGTTTCCCCAATCCGAGCCCGGGACGCGACTACCTGATCCGGATGCAGATTCCCGAGTTCACGTGCCTGTGCCCGAAGACCGGGCAGCCGGACTTCGCAACGCTGTTTCTCGACTATGTGCCCGACCGCAAGTGCGTGGAACTGAAGAGCCTCAAGCTCTACATTGGGTCCTATCGCAACGTCGGCGCCTTTCACGAGGCGGTGACCAACCGGATCGGCGACGATCTCGTGCGCCTGCTCGCCCCGCGGCTGCTGCGTCTCGTCGCCCGCTTCTTCGTCCGCGGCGGCATCTTCACCAGCGTCGTCGTCGAGCACCGCCGCCCGGGCTGGAAGCCTGCGCCGGGCTTCGAGCTCCCGCCGATCGAGGAGCAGCGGAGCACGCGTTGACGCGCGCCGCCCCAGCGGCGCTCTCCGATATCCGGCGAATGAACCCGAGACTGCAGTCGCTGCAACCGTACCCGTTTGAGAAGCTGCGCGAGCTTTTTGCCGGCACCGCGCCCGATCCGGCGCTCCCCCACATCAGCCTGGGCATAGGCGAGCCGCGTCATCCGACGCCGGAATTCATCAAGCGGGCGCTCGCCGAGAGCCTCCCGAAGCTCGCGAGCTACCCGCCCACGGCGGGCGGCGACGCGCTCAGGCAGGCCATCGCCGATTGGCTGGTCCGCCGCTATAAGCTGCCTTCCGTGGACTGGAAGACCGAGGTGCTGCCGGTCAACGGCTCGCGCGAGGCTCTGTTCGCTTTCGCCCAGGCGGTGCTCGACCCGTCGCGCTGCGACGCGGTCGTGGTCTGCCCCAACCCGTTCTACCAGATCTACGAGGGCGCGGCCCTGCTCGCGGGCGCGCAACCGTACTACGTCAACGCCTTGCCCGAGCGCGCCTTCGCCGCCGACTACGGCTCCGTCCCAGAGGCGATCTGGCGCCGCACGCAGCTGCTCTACGTCTGCTCGCCCGGAAATCCGACCGGGAAAGTCCTGGGACTCGGGGATTGGAAGGAAATCTTCGCCCTTGCCGACCGTTACGGCTTCGTCGTCGCCTCCGACGAGTGCTATTCGGAGGTCTATTTCGACGAGGGCTCGGCGCCGCTGGGCGCGCTCCAGGCCGCCGCGCAGCTCGGCCGCGGTTTCGAGCGCGTGGTCATGTTCTCCAGCCTGTCGAAGCGCTCGAACGTCCCGGGCATGCGCTCGGGCTTCGTTGCCGGCGACGCCGCCGTCCTCAAGGGCTTCCTGCTCTACCGCACCTATCACGGCGGCGCCATGAGCCCGGCGGTCCAGGACGCCAGCGTCGCCGCCTGGCGGGACGAGGTCCACGTGCGCGAGAATCGCAGGAAATACGCCGAGAAATTCGCCCGCGTCACCCCGGTGATGCAGACCGCGCTGCGCGTGGACCCTCCCGAGGCGGGATTCTATCTTTGGGCGCCGACGCCCATCCCCGATACCGAGTTCGCCCGGCGCCTTTACGCCGAGCAGCACGTCACCGTGCTACCCGGCAGCTTTCTCGCGCGCGAGTCGGGCGGCGTCAATCCGGGCGCGAACCGCGTCAGGATGGCGCTGGTGGCCGAGACCGACGAATGCCTCGAAGCGGGCCGCCGTATCGTAGAATTCGCGAAAACGCTCTGAGCCGATGAAACAATTTCAGGACACCATAGAGCAAGCCTGGGAAGCGCGCGCGAGTCTCGCCCCGGGCTCGGCGCCCGCGAAGACCGGCGAGGCCGTCGAGCGCGTGCTGGAGGAGCTCGACCAGGGCAGGCTGCGAGTCGCCGAAAAGGTGAACGGAAGCTGGATCACGCACCAATGGCTCAAGAAAGCGGTGCTCCTGTCCTTCCGGCTCGAGGGCAACCGTCCGATGCAGGCGGGATCCTTGCAGTTCTACGACAAGGTTCCGACCAAGTTCGAGCACTACGACCGCGAGCAATTCGAGCGCGGCGGCTTCCGCGTCGTGCCCCCCGCCGTGGCGCGGCGCGGTGCGTATATCGCGAAGAACGTGGTGCTCATGCCTTCGTACGTGAACGTCGGCGCCTACGTCGACGAGGGCACCATGGTCGACACCTGGGCGACGGTCGGCTCGTGCGCCCAGATCGGCAAGAACGTGCATCTTTCCGGAGGAGTAGGCATCGGCGGTGTGCTGGAGCCGCTTCAGGCCAATCCGACGATTATCGAGGACAACTGCTTCATAGGCGCGCGCTCGGAGATCGTCGAAGGCGTCATCGTCGAGGAGAACGCGGTGATTTCGATGGGCGTGTTCATCGGCGCGAGCACCCGGATCTACGATCGCGCGAGCGGCCGCATTCTGCAGGGAAGAGTTCCGGCCGGAGCGGTGGTCGTCCCCGGGACCCTGCCCTCACCGGACGGGAAATACGGCCTATACTGTGCCGTGATCGTGAAACAGGTCGACGCGAAAACCCGCGCCAAGACCAGCACCAACGACCTCCTGCGCGGCGAGTAGAACCTGGAAGGGATGCCCATGTCCGCAATGAAACGGCTGTTCCAACTGATGGCCGAGAAGAAGGCCTCCGATATCTTTCTCTCGGTCGGTTCCCCCATCAACATCAAGATCAACGGCGTCGCGATGCCGATCAATCAGCAGATGATGGACTCGGCGACCGTGCGCGGTCTGCTCTACGAGGTGATCGACGACCGGCAGAAGAGGGACTACGAGGGAACGCTCGAGCTGAACATCGGCTTCACCTTCCCGGGCGTGGGCAGCTTCCGCATCAGCGCTTTCCAGCAGAAAGGCTCGCCCGCGGTGGTGGTGCGCTACATCCCCGGCGTCATTCCGGGTTTGGACACGCTGGGCCTGCCCCCGGTGCTCAAGGACCTGATCCTGGAGAAGCGCGGCCTGATTCTCATGGTGGGCGCGACCGGGTCGGGCAAATCGACCACGCTCGCGGCGATGCTCGATTTCCGCAACGAGCAGAGGACCGGCCACATCTTCACGCTGGAGGACCCGATCGAGTTCGTCTTCCAGAACAAGAAATCGATCGTGAACCAGCGCGAGGTCGGCACCGACACGCTCGACATGAAGACCGGCCTGAAGAACGCTCTGCGCCAGGCGCCTGACTGCATCCTGATCGGCGAGATCCGCGACAAGGAAGGCATGACCTCCGCGCTTCAGTACGCCCAGTCGGGGCACCTGTGCCTGGCCACGCTGCACGCGAACAACAGCTACCACGCGATGAACCGCATCATCAGCTTCTACCCCCTGGAGAGCCGTTCCGCGCTGCTTCAAGACCTGGCGGCCACGCTGAGGTGCGTAATCTCGCAGCGTCTGATCAAGAACGTGAGGGGCCTGCGCTCCGCGGCGTCGGAGATCATGCTCAACAGCCGCTACATGGCCGAGCTGATCGAGAAGGGCGAGGTCAACCAGATGAAAGAGGCGATGGAAAAGGCGCTGACCCCCGGGTCGCAGACCTTCGAGCAGTCCCTGTTCAAGATGATCAACGACGGCATCGTCACCCAGGAAGAAGCGCTCGCCAACGCCGACTCGGCGAACAACCTGCTGTGGCTGATCAACAACACCGAGGCTGGCGCGGCCCTGGCCGCCGGCAGCGAGAGGAAAGCGGAGACCAAGTCCGGCATGGACCCCAACAGGACGTACAGCAACTTCAAGCTCGACGCGACAGAGGACGCGTAGCCGTTTGATGCGCGCCTCAGGAAGTCCGCATCATGGCGGCGGTTGAAGCGGCCCCTGCCCTCCGGCTCACGCGCGAGCTGATCTCGCGCCGCTCGATCACCCCGAAGGACAACGGTTGCCAGGAACTGCTGGCCGAGCGGCTCGCACGACTGGGGTTCGCGATCGAGCCGGTTCAGCGCGGCGACGTGACGAATCTCTGGGCGCGGCGCGGCAACGCGCGCCCCCTGTTGTGCTTCGTCGGTCACACCGACGTCGTGCCCACCGGACCCCTCGATCAGTGGCACAGCGACCCCTTCGTCCCCACCGAGCGCGAGGGCAAGCTCTTCGGCCGGGGGGCCGCCGACATGAAGACCTCCATCGCCGCCTTCGTCGTCGCGGTCGAGGATTTCCTCGGCAGGCACGGCTCGCACAAGGGATCGGTTGCGCTCCTGATCACCTCCGACGAGGAGGGACCCGCCGTCGACGGCACGGTCAAGGTGGTCGAGCTGCTGAAGAGCCGCGGCGAGCGCATCGACTACTGCCTGGTGGGCGAGCCGACCTGCGTCGCGAAGCTCGGCGACACGATCAAGAACGGGCGGCGCGGCTCGCTGTCCGGTGCGCTGAGAGTCAAGGGGGTGCAGGGACACATCGCGTATCCGCACCTGGTGAAGAACCCGGTCCATCTCGTCGCGCCCGCGCTCGCCGAGCTTGCCTCCACCGAATGGGACAAGGGCAACGACTCCTTCCCGCCGACGACCTGGCAGGTCTCGAATATCCACGGCGGAACGGGCGCCGACAACGTCACGCCCGGCGAGGTGGAGATCCGGTTCAACTTCCGCTTCTCCACAGCCAGCACCGCGGACGGACTCAAGCAGCGGGTTCACGCCCTGCTCGACCGGCACAAGCTCGACTACAAGCTCGACTGGACGCTAGGGGCGGTTCCTTATCTCACCCCGCGCGGCAAGCTGGTCGATGCGCTGTCGGCGTCGATCCGCGAGGTCACCGGCGCGGCACCCGAAGTCAGCACCACGGGCGGCACCTCGGACGGGCGCTTCATCGCCGACATCTGCAAGGAAGTCGTCGAATTCGGCCCGGTGAACGCGTCGATCCACAAGCTCAACGAGCACATCGACCTCGCCGCGATCGAGCAGCTGCGCGAGATCTACCAGCGCCTGCTCGGGCGGCTTCTCGCGCCCTGAACGGGTCCCTGCGCGACTGGCTGAGCGCCGCCGAACGCAGGCTGCGGCGCGGCCGCCTCCACTTCGGCCACGGCACCCACAACGCGCGCGACGAAGCTGCCTGGCTCCTCGCCAACGTGCTGCGGCTTTCCCACGACGAGCTCGCGCACAGCGCCGACCGCAGGCTGAGCGCCGCGGAAGAGCGCAAGGTCCTGCGGCTGCTCGATGCGCGCCTGCGCACGCGAAAGCCCCTCGCCTATCTCATGCGCGAAGCCTGGCTGGGCGATCACCGCTTCTACGTCGACGAGCGCGTGCTCGTGCCGCGCTCGTTCATCGCCGAGTTGCTGCGCGAGCGGCTCAGGCCCTGGGTGTCGCGCCCCGTGACGAACGCTCTGGATCTGTGCACCGGATCGGGATGTCTCGCGATTCTGCTCGCGCTGACGTTTCCCAGGGCGACGGTAACCGCGACCGATATCTCGCGCCCCGCGCTCGCGGTGGCCCGAAAAAACATCGGCATCTACCGCCTAGGCCGCCGGATCAGGCTGGCGCACGCGGACCTGTTTCCCAAGAGGCGCAAGCCGTACGACCTCATCGTCGCCAACCCTCCCTACGTCGGCGCGGCCGCGATGCGCAAGCTGCCGCCCGAATACCGGCGCGAGCCGAGGATCGCGCTCGCCGCAGGCGCAGACGGGCTTGCGTTCGTCCGGCGGATCCTGGATGGCGCGCCCGAATTCCTCCGGCCGGGAGGATGGCTCGTGATGGAAGTCGGCCACGCCAGGCGCGCGGTCGAGCGCGCATTCCCGCGCCTGCCCTTCGTCTGGGCCGAGACAAGCGCGGGGGACGACTGCGTGTTCCTGCTCTCCTGGGAGGACCTATACAATAACCGGCCATGAACGACCCGCGTCCCTCCAAGCTCTGGAACGACTACGATCAGCCGCATCTCGATCTGCGCGAGTTCCTGACGCGCATCGAAAAGGCCGGCGAGCTGCTGCGCATTCCCCGCGCCGACTGGAACCTGGAGATGGGCACGCTCGCGGAGAGCGTGAACGAGCGCTCCAACGCGCCCGCCATCCTGTTCGACGACATCCCCGGCTACCCGAAGGGCTTCCGGACGCTCTCGGGCTCGACCAATTCGATGAAGCGACTGGCGATCACGCTCGGCTTTCCGGTGCCTTCGCATCCGCTCGACGTGGTGCGCGCCTACCGCGACCGGATGAAGACTCACGAGCCCGTTCCACCGCGCGTCGTGACCCAAGGCCCGGTTCTGGAGAACGTGCTCTCCGGCAACGAGGTCGACGTGCTGAAATTCCCCGTTCCCTTCCTCCACGAGCTCGACGGCGGGCGCTACATCGGCACCGACGACCTCGTCATCATGCGCGACCCGGAAGGCGACTGGGTGAACTGCGGCACCTACCGCGTGATGGTGCACGACGCGAAGCGCGTCGGCGTGTGGATGTCACCGGGCAAGCACGGCCGCCAGATCCGCGAAAAATATTTCAAGGCCGGCAAGCCCTGCCCCGTGCTCGTCTCCTGCGGCCACGACCCGATGCTGTTCCTCGCGGGCGGCAACGAACTGCGCTACGGCCTCTCGGAATACGACTACGCAGGCGGCCACCGCGGCCTCCCCTTCGATGTGATCGAAAGCGAGCTCCATCGCCTGCCGATGCCGGCGCACGCGGAGATCGTGCTCGAGGGCGAGATGCATCCCGGCGAGACCGCGCCCGAGGGGCCGTTCGGCGAGTTCACCGGCTATTACGCGGGCGGACAAAGCGAGCAGCCGGTGATCCGGGTGCAGCGCGTCTACCACCGCAACGATCCCATCCTCACCATGGCGACGCCGATGCGCCCGCCCTCGGACTTCTCCTA
>Ga0137409_10008749_pt1 | contig 10326 bp, 8 predicted proteins | sample CZODoug1_16funga_FD_122059 | JGI IMG/M metagenome (GOLD analysis project Ga0137409, IMG submission 122059) | Vadose zone soil fungal communities from Angelo Coast Range Reserve, California, USA - CZODoug1_16fungal (Hybrid Assembly) | ecosystem: Environmental > Terrestrial > Soil > Vadose zone...
CGCGAGGCGGCCTTCTTCTACGGCCTGTTCCTGCGCGGGCACTCAGCCGAAGAGCTCCGCCGCGACATTGAAGTTCCACAAGCGGTGCTGCTCAAATGGCATCGCGAGGCCGAGCGCGAGCCTACCCTTCGCGACGTGTTCACTCGATTGGTCGAATACCGCCGCCACGTGCTCGCCATCTTCGAGGCTTTGGTCAACACCGAGTCCCGCTCCCAGCGCGTGCAGTAAGGCTTCCGCTCCTGAACAACTCAACTTTTTCCAGATGATATCGGTGTAGTGGCGCGGCATGCCGTGCGCCTACGAGAGTCTCGGCGACTCGCTTCTGCGCCCCGTGTTAGACTTTGCGGGAGTCTTGCAGAATGCTGGATCGCGAGCGATCGGCAATTAGTTGGATTGACTTCCTCTGGCTCGTCTTCCTGGGCGGGCTGGCGCTGCTTCCACCGCTATCGGAAATCCACAAACAACTGATCATTCTTGCGATTGTCGTCGTTCAGCTTTTCGAGGGCTGGCTGATCAATCGCCAGCCGGCACGCGGCCCTGCCTACGTCGTTGCGATCAAGATCCTCCTGGCGACGCTGCTGCTCGATCATACCGGCGATATGGGAATCAACAGCAACTACTATCCCATTTTCTTTTTGCCGGTCGTGAGCGCAGCCGTTTACTTCGGTCCCATCGGCACTTTGGCGTGGACCACGGTCGCGTCACTTGCCTACCTTTCTCTCTTGATCGAGGCGCTGCAGGAGTACGAACTGGGCTCTTCCGGGATCAGCATCCTTACGATCCGGGTCCTCTTCTTTTTCATTGCGGCCATTCTGGTGAACCGCTTCGTGATGGAAAATCGCCGCCAGGTCGAGCGGCTGGAGACTCTCTCGAAAAAACTGGAAGAGACTAACCGGGACTTGCGCCGCGCGGAAGCCGAAGCGCGCCGCGCCGAGCGCCTGGCCGCGCTAGGGCAGCTCTCCGCGGGGCTCGCGCATGAAATTCGGAATCCGCTGGGAGTGATTAAAGGTTCGGCGGAAATGTTGAGTCAGAAAGTTGCCGGTTCGCAGCCCCTCGTGGCCGAGCTGGCGGGTTACATATCCTCCGAAGTGAACCGGTTGAACGCGCTCGTGGTGCGGTTCCTCGATTTTGCCAGACCCTCCAAACTCGAAACGCGTCCCGAGCGCATTTCCGAGATTGTGGACCACGCGCTCGAGTCCGCCGCGGCTTCGTTCCCTAATGCAAAGGTGAAAATTGAACGCCAGTACGCTCCCGGATTGCCGGAAATTCAGGCCGACCGCCAGCTTTGCGAACAGGTTTTCGTCAACCTGATCACGAATGCGTTGCAGGCGATGGAGGGACAGCCCGGGTCATTGAAGGGAACCCCGGACGGAACATTGAATGGGATGCTGCGCTTGTCGATTGCGCCGGAAGTCTCGAATGGAGGGCCTGGTGTTTGTGTAACGGTCGAAGATTCGGGCCCAGGCGTGCCGCCCGAATTGCGCGAGCAGATTTTTAATCCATTTTTCACGTCGAAGAAGGACGGAGTCGGACTGGGGCTTTCCATCGTCGCCAAGATCGTGGACGACCATCGCGGCACGATCCGTTTGGACAGCGACACCACCAAGGGCGCGCGCTTCCGCGTGTTTTTCCCGCAGGCCGCACCTAGCTAACTGGGATCGAAACGAGAGACGATCATGATCACTCGTGCGAGCAGAAGGCGTTCTGTCGTCAAGGCCATCACCTACCGCGGCATCATTGTTGTTCTCGATTTTATGGTGATCTGCCTGCTGAGGGCAAGGTGGCCACGGCGGCCGGTTTCATGATTATCAGCAACATCTATACGACCGTTGCTTATTTCCTGCACGAGCGAGTGTGGTCCGGTATCAAGTGGGGGTTGGAACCTCAAGGCGGAAATTGATACTTGATGGATGCTCTCTGCATTAAACGCCGAAAAGCACAACACAGAGGTCACAAAGCACCACAGAGGACCACAGAGAAATCGGCCTCTCTTTCCGTCATCAATTATTTTCCGTCTCCAGCAAGCCCTCTGTGCGCTCAGTGGCTTTTCTCCGCGTTCTCTGTGTTAAATTCCGAAAAGCGCAACTAAAAATGCGCACCCCGTGCAAACAGTTCGACGCCCATGCCCGAAGAAGTGGGAGTGAGATTCCGCGCACCTAAATCTGCGAATAGGCAGTCGGCGTAAGGATAAAATTGTTGATCGTGGAGACGATGGCCTCGAACGCGTACTTAGGTTGCGTCGAGTACGTCTTCCATTCATCGGAAGCTCGAAACGCGGCCCATTTCTTGTCGCGATCGGCCAGGTTATCGAACGCCAGCATGTAAGTCAGGCTCGGCAACCGCGATCCAATCAGCGTCTCGCTATAAAATACTTGCTCGACCCCTGCCTTGGTGAAGATTTCCGATTCGCCCGACTGCATCATTTCCACTTTTCGCCGGTGATCCTGATCGGTGGCTCCTTCATAAATCCGTAGCTCAAAAACGCGCGGGGCGTGCGTAGCTGTTGCCGCAGGCGGGACGATTTTGGGCCATTTCTCGAACGCCTGTAGAAATGAACTCTCGATCCGGTCGAACGCAGGCTCCTTGGCGGGAGCATTCAAGAAGGCCGCACCGGCTTTCACGTATTCGGCGTCCTGGCCTAGGCGAGTCTCCACCGTGGCCAGTAATTCCGCCGAGAGGCTCGGCATCAGCACATAAATCGAAGGTGTCTCCGGCCCGATCGAAAGATCGAACACGCCGATAGGAGAAATCGCTAGGCGGTTCAGCGCCGGCACAAGAGCATCGCGGAAAAAATCGTCGCAAAGTTTTCTTTGCGGCCCACTGTTGAGGTGATAGCGGCGGAGTTGGTAGAACTCCCGACCCTTTCCCTGCATGGCTCCCTGCGCAGCCTCCGCATAACTGCCGGTTGTGGTGACAGCAAGCGCCGATGCCGCGAGCGATGAAGCCAGAAATTTGCGTCTTTCCATGGAAGCCCTCCCTTGCGAGCCTGTAAGCCACTAGCTCACTACTTGGCCGGTATCCTCACATAATTTGAATCGCGTGTCCATTGCCGTACGCAGCAGATAGTATTGCGATATACGATTTGCGGCTTCACTTCGCTGTGCGCGGGCTGGCACAATGATGGGACGGCCCGATGGGCCGCGGCATCGAAACCTCCGTGAACACGCGCCAAGAAAAAGCGGCAATTCTCGTCGTCGAAGACGAAGCCAAGATGAGGCGGCTGCTCGAGCTGCAGCTGGGCGAGGAAGGCTTCGTCGTTCACTCCGCATCGGATGCGGAAGCCGGCCTGCAACTTCTGGTCCGCGAAAAACCGGACCTTGTGGTGACCGACTTGCGCCTTCCGGGAATGAGCGGGCTGGAATTTCTACAGGCCGTAAAACGCGTGAATGCCGCGCTGCCCGTGGTCGTGATGACGGCCTACGGCACGGTCGAATCGGCCGTCGAAGCGATGAAAATCGGCGCGAGCGACTTCGTGACGAAGCCGTTCTCCCTCGCCGAACTCGTGCTGGTGATTCGCAAGGAACTGGACTCGCACCGCCTGCGCGAAGAAAACCGTTCGCTGCGCGAGGCGCTCGGACGCCGCTACGCCTACGACAATATTGTGGCGCAGAGCGACAAAATGCAGGCGGTGCTGGCGCTGGTCGAGCGCGTAGCGCCGACGAACTCCACGGTCCTGCTGGGCGGCGAAAGCGGCGTCGGAAAAGACCTGATCGCCCGCGCCATTCACGAGCACTCGCAGCGCGCTTCAGGCCCCTTCATCAAAATCAATAGCACGGCGATTCCGGAAAACCTGCTGGAAAGCGAGCTGTTCGGATACGAGAAAGGCGCGTTCTCCGGCGCGTCGGGAACCAAGCAGGGGAAATTCGAGCTGGCCGATAAAGGCACGCTGTTTCTTGACGAAATCGGCGACGTGCCGGCGGCCACCCAGGTAAAACTCCTGCGCGTACTGCAGGACCGCGAATTCGAGCGCCTGGGCGGCACGAAAACGCACAAAGTGGACGTCCGCCTGGTCGCCGCCACCAACCGCGACCTTCGCGCTGCGCTCGAGGACGGCACCTTCCGCGAGGACCTCTACTACCGGTTGAATGTTGTGGCGATCGACATTCCACCGCTGCGCGATCACAAGGAAGACATCCCCGCGCTGGCGAATTATTTTCTTGAGCATTATGCGCGCGAATCGGCGAAGCCTGTCACCAGCATCACGCCCGAAGCCATGAAGCGATTGGTGGCTTACCACTGGCCGGGAAATGTCCGCGAACTGCAAAACATTATCGAGCGCGGCGTCACGCTCTCTTCCGCCCCGTCGCCGGGCACAACTTCGGGTACCATGCTTGATGTTACCGACATTCATCTCGACGATCCCGCCGCGCGCACTCCTTCGATTTCAGGCCACGTCCTGCCGCCCGGCATGACGCTCGAACAATGGGAAGATGAAACTATCCGCGAAGCCCTCCGCCGCGCCAATGGCAACAAGAGCCAGGCCGCCCGCACCCTGGGTCTTTCCCGCAACGCACTCCGTTACCGCCTCTCGAAACTCGGCGTCCCCGATCCCGAAGGAAAAGAAAGTTAGAAGCAAACTTTGCAGATGCCCCGGTGTTACACACTTGCGGGGCTCGGCGTAACGAATGGCTGCGCCACAAAAATCACACCCACGGCTTTCCAACCGAAGTCCTGTGTACGCAAGGCGCCCGTCGTTACCTTTTGGAAGCCGAGGCGGATCGAGAAGAGCAATTGACGCGAATCTGCCACGCTAAATAGACTCTTTTGTGTCTTTTTTACCACGCATACGTTACCGTTTGGTCGCAACTTATTGATTTTAATGAAGTAACTAAATGGCATCAGGGCACATAAGATGCTATAGTTCCGGCTCGATTATGACCTATCAGACCACGATTGAGAGGCCCGTTTCGACCAAAGGAGTCGGGCTGCACACTGCGGTGAAATCGCACCTGCGACTCGTGCCCGCGTCTGCCAACACAGGAATCGTTTTCCGGCGCGTGGATTTGGACAACTTTGAGATCGAAGCGCACGTGCGCAACGTCGCTCGAGTGAGCTACGCCACCAGCCTGATGAAAAAAGGCGTGCTGCTTTCCACGACCGAGCATGTGCTCGCGGCTCTCTATTCTTGCGGCGTGGACAACGTGTATATCGAACTGGATGCGCTCGAGTTGCCAATCCTCGACGGCTCCGCGCAGCCGTTCATCGAGATGCTGGCGCAGGCCGGGATTCGCCGGCTGAGAAGGCGGCGGCGCTACCTGAAAGTTGTGAAACCTCTGGAAGTTTCCGAAGGCGGCCGGCGCATCGGGATTTATCCCGCCGACGATTTCCAGGTTCGCTGTTTTGTGGAATACGCGCACCCGTCGGTCGGGGCGCAGGAAGTCAAGTTGCGCGTCAGCCGGGAATCCTTCAGCCGGATGCTGGCGCCCGCGCGGACGTTCGGCTTCGTCCAGGACTTCGACGGGCTGCGCCGGATGGGGCTGATTCGCGGCGGCTCGCTCGACAACGCCATCGTGCTGAACGAGAGCGGCGTCATGAATGGTCCGTTGCGCTTCCCGGACGAATTCGGGCGGCACAAGGCTCTCGACCTGATCGGCGACCTGGCGTTGGTCGGACACCCGCTGCTGGCGCGCGTCGAAGCCCACAAGGCGGGACACGCGCTGCACACGCAACTCGTCACGCGCCTGCTGGCCGATTCCTCCCTGTGGACCGAGACGTATAACGAAGCCCCCTCGGAACATCGCCAAATCCGCGCGGTTGCCACGGCTCCCGCCGGAAACTAATCGGCCCCCATCGCATTGCGCTGCAGAGGTGCCCCATTCGCACAGTCCGGCATCGCAGTTCGTTGTCAAACGGGCGTGAACCACTGACAATGTAGGCATGGCAACTTCTGATTACGTGGTTGTGATCCTGGCTGCAGGCAAGGGCACGCGGTTGAAATCCGCCCTGGCGAAGGTGCTGCATCGCGCCGGTGGGCGTACGCTTATTGAACACGTCGTGCGCGCGTGCCAACCGCTCAAGGCGCGTGAAATGATTGCGGTCGTCGGTCATCAGGCCGAGGACGTAACTGCTGCGGTCGCGCCACTCGGTGTGAAGGCGGCGTTGCAGCAGCCGCAGCGCGGCACGGGCCATGCGATGCTCGTGGCGCGGCGCGCGATCCCGTCGCGCGTCAAATTCGCCATCCTGCTGCCGGGCGACGCGCCATTAATCCGCACGGAGACGCTCGCGGCCCTCACGCGCGCGCACCGGGAAAGCGGCGCCGCTGCCACGATTCTTTCCGCAGAAATCGAAAATCCCGCGGGCTACGGGCGGATTGTGCGCAGCGACGGCGGTTCCGTTGACGCCATCGTCGAGGATTCGGCGCTCACCGGCGATCAGCGCGCGATCCGCGAGATCAATTCCAGCATCTACTGCTTCACTCTTGAAAAATTGTGGCCGTGCCTCGGATCGTTGAAACCTCAGAACGTTCACAAAGAGTTGTACCTGACCGACGCGATCGCGGCGTTGCGCCGGAAAGGCGAGAATGTGCAAGCCGTCCTCGCCGCCGATCCTGACGAAGTCCTTGGATGTAACACGCGCGCCGATCTGGCCGCTGTGGATGCGGTGTTTCGACGGCGCAAACGCGCCGCCGTAATGGATGCGGGCGTGACGATCGAGATGCCGGAGACGGTGTTGATCGATCCGGAAGTCACCGTCGGCGCGGACTCGCGCATCGAGCCGTGCGTGCAACTCCTGGGAAAAACGCGCGTCGGCTCGCGCTGCACGATTCGCACCGGCAGCGTGCTGGCTGACGCCGTGCTCGAAGACAACGTGCTCGTCAAGCCGCACACGATGGTGATTGCGAGCCACCTCTCGCGCGGGACGCAGGTCGGGCCGTTCGCGCATCTCCGCGACGGCGCGCGACTGGAAGAAAACGCACGCGTGGGAAATTTCGTGGAAGTGAAGAAGAGCGTTCTCGGCGAAGGCGTCAAGTCCATGCACCTGACGTACCTGGGCGACGCGCGCGTCGGCGCGGGCACGAATATCGGCGCGGGCACCATCACTTGCAACTACGACGGTGTGAATAAAAACTCGACGACCATCGGCAAGCGCGTCTTTATTGGCAGCGATACGGCGCTGGTTGCGCCGGTGCGTGTGGGCGATGGCGCATACGTCGGCGCGGGTTCCGTCATCACTGAAAACGTACCCGCTGACGCGCTGGCCCTCGCGCGCGGACGCCAGGTGAATATGGCCGGCTGGGCCTCCTCCCGTCGAAGAGAAATGGCCGCAGCGGCCAAGGCAGCAAAATCACGCCCACGTAAAAAATCGAAGCGCCGCGCGCCTGCACGCCGCAGCAAGGCGAGATCCCATCGGGCCAAGCCGCGCAAGTCTTCCCGCCGGCGATAGTTTCCTCACCGAAATGCTGGAGGACCTTCCTCCCGAACGGCTCACGTTATATATTGCCCTGCGTCGAAGAGCACAGTGGGACGGCGCGCTGCGTGAGAACCACGTAAGGCGCCGCGCCCGATTCCAGCGGTGGAGAACCATGAAGAAAACTATTCTTTGGGGCGCCGCATTTGCCCTTTGCCTCCTTCTATTCGTAGGAGCGTCGCAGGGCCAAACTCCAAACTCGGATTCGCAAAAGCCTCGATACACAGAGGGAAAGTTAATACGTCCTGATGACTATCGGGAATGGATCTTCCTTTCTTCCGGCCTGGGTATGAACTACAACCCGTCTCCCGGTAGCCACGAAATGTTCACGAACGTATTCGTTCCACAGTGGGCTTACCGCCAATTCCTGGCCAGCGGAAAGTGGCCGGACAAAGCCATGTTCGTTGTGGAGGATCGGGAATCGCAGCACAAAGGCTCCATCAACAAAACGGGCCATTTCCAGACCGATCTGATGGGGATCGGCGTAGAGGTGAAGGACGAGACCCGATTTCCGGACAAGTGGGCTTACTTCAACTTCAGGACGGACATAAAAACAGCGGAGGCAAACCCGAAGGCCGCATGCTGGCAGTGTCATGAAGATCATGCCGCAGTGGAACACACGTTCGTGCAGTTTTATCCTACGCTGAAGCAGGTGGCGAAGAAATTTGGGACCTATCGCGCTGCGGCGGAAAATGTTTCGCAGGTCAAGTAAATGCGGGCTGTCGTAACGGATTTCTGAATCGATCCCCCTGGATCGCAGTATGGGCGCGAGTGGGCCTCGCGACTGTGATAAAATGCGCGAATGAGGGGAGAACTCGCGCGATGAAATTCGGTGTGGTCGTGTTTCCCGGCTCGAACTGCGACCACGACGCCTACCACGCCCTGGGCCAGGTCCTTCATCAACCGGTTGAATTCCTGTGGCATCAATCCGAACAAGTCGCTGGTTTTGACGCCATCGTTTTGCCCGGCGGGTTTGCTTATGGCGATTACCTGCGCACGGGCGCGATTGCGCGGTTTTCTCCCGTGATGCGCGCGGTGGAGAAATTCGCGCGCGCCGGCGGACTTGTCCTCGGCATCTGCAACGGCTTTCAGATTCTTTGCGAAGCGGGCTTGCTGCCGGGTGTGCTCACGCGCAACGCCGGTCTGCGCTTTATCTGCCGGCAGGTACACATTCGCGTCGAGACTACGGACACGCCGTTCACTGTCGAGGCCAAATCCGGGCAGGTGCTGAAAATGCCGATTGCGCATGCCGAAGGAAATTATTTTTGCGACGAGGCGACCCTCGCCGAGCTTGAGCGCAACCGCCAGATCGTGTTCCGCTATACGACGCCCGAGGGGCGCGAAGATGCGTCGGCGAATCCGAACGGTTCGCTTGCAAACATCGCGGGCGTCTCGAACCGGGAACGCAACGTGATGGGCCTGATGCCGCACCCGGAGCGCGCGGTTGAAGCGGGGCTCGGCTCAACCGATGGCCTGGTGGTATTTCGTTCGCTGATTCAATCACTCATGCGGCAGTCGACGGTTTCGGCATAAGCGCGCAACTTTTGGTCTTGCTGCAAATCGGGCGAGCGTGCCGAGTGTTTCGAGGTGTCGTTGTTTCGTAGCGCCGGCTTCTCGCCGGCATTTTTGCTCCTTAGTTGTGTTCCAAAGAACAGCCGGCGGGACGCCGGCGCTACCAGAAAGCCTTGCAGACTGGAAGATGCTGGACATCGAAATCAAAGTCACACCGGAACTCGCGGCTGAACACGGCCTCACCGATGAAGAGTACGCGCGCATCCAGAAAATTCTTGGGCGCGAACCGAACTTCACCGAGCTGGGCATCTTCAGCGTGATGTGGAGTGAGCACTGCTCGTACAAGTCGAGCAAGGTGCATTTGCGCCGCTTGCCGACTCGCGGCCCTCAGGTATTGCAGGGACCGGGCGAAAACGCGGGTGTCGTCGATATCGGGGATGGTTTGGCCGCGGCATTCAAAATGGAATCGCACAATCATCCGAGTTACGTCGAGCCGTTTCAGGGCGCGGCGACGGGCGTGGGCGGGATTCTGCGCGACATCTTCACGATGGGCGCGCGGCCGATTGCCGTGCTCGATTCGCTGCGGTTCGGGCCGATCAGTGCGGGCGCTTCAGGGGCTAAAGCCCCTTCCATTGCGTCGGCTGAGATGTCGCGGCTAAAGCCGCGACCCACAAACCCTTCTTATGCCTCAATAGAATCTCCTGATGCCTCATTTGGATCATCGGCTACTTCGGAGGGATTCCCAAGTGCCCAGCAAGAATCCACGTCCGCGAAGTTTGGAGGGGCGGGCTTTAGCCCGCCCAAACAGACCGTGACCCAAGGAGGGGCTTTAGCCCCTGAAGCGGTTGACGGCGAAACAATCGCGCGCAACCGGCGCATTCTTGATGGCGTGGTGCGCGGCATCGCGCATTACGGGAATTGCTTCGGAGTGCCTACCGTCGGCGGCGAAGTGCAATTCGAGCCAAGCTATTCGGCGAATCCGCTAGTGAACGTGCTGGCGCTCGGCATTGCCAAGAAAGAAGATTTATTTTTTGCGAAGGCTCGTGGCGCGGGGAACCCGGTGATTTATGTAGGCGCGAAAACCGGGCGCGACGGCATTCATGGCGCGTCACTGCTGGCTTCCGCCGAATTCAGCGAAGAATCGCAGCAGAAGCGGCCCAACGTGCAGGTGGGCGATCCGTTCATGGAAAAACTCCTGCTCGAGGCGTGTCTCGAAGCGATGCAAACCGGCGCGGTTGTCGCGATTCAGGACATGGGCGCGGCGGGGCTCACCAGTTCCTCTTGCGAGATGGCATCGCGTGGCGGCCTGGGAATTGAAATTGAACTTGCGCGTGTGCCGCAGCGCGAACCCGGCATGACGCCCTACGAAATGATGCTGAGCGAATCGCAGGAGCGCATGCTGCTGGT
>Ga0137409_10008750_pt1 | contig 10326 bp, 5 predicted proteins | sample CZODoug1_16funga_FD_122059 | JGI IMG/M metagenome (GOLD analysis project Ga0137409, IMG submission 122059) | Vadose zone soil fungal communities from Angelo Coast Range Reserve, California, USA - CZODoug1_16fungal (Hybrid Assembly) | ecosystem: Environmental > Terrestrial > Soil > Vadose zone...
GATGCGGTGACCCATGAGGTGCGCAATCATGTCGTGATGGTGGTGGCGCGCAACGGTGAGAACGCGCGGCTGCTCGGCGCACTGCAATACCCGGCGCGCCGGCTCACCATCGAGCAGCCCTGACATGGCGGAACCCCACCGAATACTCATTCTCGGCGCGTATGGATTCTTTGGCAGCCGCATCGCCACGGCGTTGGCGCGCAAGTCACGCATCCAGCTGATTCTCGCGGGGCGGAACCCCGAAAAGGCCACGGCCCTCGCCTACCAGGTCGGCCTGCGCGCGGAGAATGCGCGCGCGCTGGATGCAACGAATCCGCAGCTGTCGCAGCAGTTGCGCAAACTCGGCGTGAACACACTGATTCACACGGCGGGGCCGTTCCAGGAACAGAACTACGGCGTGGCGCAGGCGTGCATCCAGGCCGGGTGCAACTACCTCGATCTTGCCGACGGCCGGCAATTCGTCGGCGGCATCGGCACACTGGATGCCGCGGCACGCGCGGCCGGAGTCTGCGTGGTGAGCGGCGCAAGTTCATTGCCGGCGCTCACCTCCGCCGTCGTCGACCGCTATCTACCCGATTTCGCACGGCTCGACGCGATCCGCAGCGGCATCACCTCCGGCGCCGTCGTGCCGGGCGTTGCCACCATGAAAGCCGTGTTCGGTTATTGCGGCCAGCCGTTCCGCGTCTGGGAAAATGGCGCCTGGCAGGTGGAACACGGCTGGCTCGATACCCAGGTACACGATTTCCCCAAACCGGTGGGCCCGCGACCACTCGGGCGCTGCGACGTGCCGGATCTCGACCTGCTGCCGCAGCGTTATCCGGGAGTGAAGACCGTCAGCTTCCATGCGGGCTTCGCAAGCTTCACCGCGCACCGCTGCGTCGAGCACCTCGCGACGTGGGTGCGCGATGGAAAATTGAGGAGCGCGCTGCCATTTGCGGGCGCCTTGTTCCGGATCGCGCGCTGGATCGAGCCGCTGGTGAGCGACCGCGGCGCGATGTTCGTCCGGATGGAAGGCCTGCACGAGAACGGCGCGCCGCTCGCGCTCACGTGGAATCTCGTGGCGCGCGAGAATCACGGGCCGAACATTCCCTGTGCGGCCGCGATTTCCCTGGCTAACAAGATTGCATCGGGGCAGGCACCGCCACCGGGCGCGACGCCATGCATGGGAATGCTCAGCGTCGACGATTTGCTCGAACCGCTGAAGGGCCTGAGCATCCGCGAGCTGCCACCGCCGACGGCGGGCGGCGTCAGCCGCTAGCGCGGCGCCTCGTTAAAAATCGAGCGTCACGGCCGCACGCACCGCGAGCGGCGAGCCCGGCGTGATGTTGTTGTTGCTGTTCGCATTCGAGTAGTAGTCCGCGTCGAGCAGGTTTTCGACGTTGAGTTGTGCGCGCCAATTCGGGCTCGGCGAATAGAACACTCCGGCATCGACACGCGTGAACGACGGCAGGGTCACGGCGTTGTCGGCGGCGGCAAACATTTCCGCCTGGTAGATGAGACCGACACCGGTGCCCCACCGCCCGTTGAAATCATATTTGTTCCACAGCGAGAAGACATTGCGCGGCAACTGGGCCAGGTTTGCACCGCCCAGGTCGTCGGAGAGCCTGCCGTCCTGATAGGCGTACCCGCCCTGGATGCTCCAGCCCTCGCTGATCGTGCCGCTCACGCCGAGTTCGACACCCCGGGTCGTCTGGCCCTTCACGAGAATCGAAACCGTCGGATCGGTCGGATCCGGAATCACGACATTGGTGCGATCGAGGTTGAACAACGCGAGTGTGAGCGCGAGATTTTCGCGCGCGTCCCATTTCATACCGATCTCGGTGTTTTCGAATTCTTCGGGGGCGAGCGCCTGGTTGGTCAGATTGAGCGAAGCGAGTTGCGCGCCAGCGCGCGGGACGTACGTCAGGCTGTAGCTCGCGTAGATGGACACAGGGTCGATCGGCTTGTAGATCAGCCCCGCGCGCGGCGAGAGCAAGCCATCCGAAGTCTCTAAATTCGCTCCGGTGCGGTTGTTGGTGAAGTCCATGTCGAACTGGTCGTATCGCAAACCCAGGACGGCCTGGAATTTCGGCCCGAACTCGACCTGGTCCTGTAGATAGGCGGCGGCAATCGTGGCTTTGCCATGATTGTCGGCATCGGTGGCGCCCTGGCGGAACGTAACCGGAACCGAAATCGTCGGATCGGACAAGGGCGCCTGCACCGTGGTCACGGTGTTGTTGAAGAAGCCGGTATTGCGGAAATTGTCGGTCACCTGGCGCCCAAGCTCGACGCCCGCAAGGAAACGATGCGTGAGCGAGCCCGTGTCGAACGTGAACGTCAGGTCGGTCTGGTTGAAAAGATTCTCGCGCTGTTGCGCGTTGTTGTAAGCGGAGATCGCCACGGTGGTGACCGCAGTGTTGATCGCGCCCGGAAATACATTCTGATAGAACTTGTCGTAGTCGCCGTAGACGGTACGGTTGCGCAGCGTGATGTTGTCGTTGAAGGAGTGATCGAGCACAACCGTCGCGATGTTCACGGTCGCGTTGGTGAAACTCCTCGTGGGATCGCCGAAAAATGTCGCGGAATCGACTTCGTACGGGCGGCCGGCGAGCGACGGGATACCGCGATCAGCGACACGATCGTAGTCGTAATACTCATAGGAGAGACGCAAAATGGTGGCGTCGCTCAGGCGGATCGCCGCCGTCGGATTGACGCCGAATCCCTCGAGATCGACGCCATCGCGGTAACTATCCGAATTCTGGTACATGCCGGTGAGGCGCAGCGCGGCGGTCTCGTTGTCGGCATCGCCCAAGTCGAAGGTTCCACGCAGATTGCTCCAGGAACCCCCTTGCAGCTGGAACTCGCGCACGCGCTCCCAACCGGCCTGGCGGGTCACGCGATTCATGACGCCGCCCGCGCCGCCGCGGCCAAAGATCATTGCATTCGGACCCTTGAGCGCTTCGACGCGTTCGATGTTGTAGAGATCGCGGAAATACTCGACATCGTCACGCACGCCATCGACGAAGAAATCTGCGGTGGAACTATTGCCGCGCAGGATGATGGTGTCGCGATTGCCCTCGCCTTGCGCCATTCCGGCGCCGGGCACGTACCGCGCCACGTCCGCGAGACTCTGCATCGACTGATCCTGGATCAGCGCGCGCGTAACGACACTGATCGACTGCGGGACATCGCGCAGTGCCGTATCGGTCTTGGTTGCCGTGCGGCTTTCGGGGGCCGCGTACGGGACGGGCTCGCTCGCTTCGACGGAAACCTTGGGGAGAGTCTTCGGCTCATCGGCCGTTTGCGCCTGGGCCGCGGTCGCGCCGAGCGCGATGCTCACCGCGACCGCGATACGACGGTGAACGCGCGCAATTACCGAACTCGAAGCTTTCATAAACCGTCACTCCCACTTGTGTTGACCCGGTCGCACTGGCTGTCCCGCTGGGAGTGGCTGGCTGAATTGCCGGAGCGGTGCTCTGAAATTGCGATTTGCCGCCCCAACCAGATACATCGTAATGCGAATCATTCTTATTAGCAACTAAGAATGATTGCTATTGGGAGGGGACTCTTATCTATATGTCCGGGGCCAGCATCCGGAGAACAGCGGCTCGCTATCCGCCGGCATGCGCGAAGTGCGCGGCGAAGGCTGGTCGCAGCAGGAGTCTGGCGATCGCCCGCGGATATCGCGCCACGAGGGCGCGTGCGAGCCCGCTAACTCCCCTGCTTGTTAGGGTCCCGCCACACGCGCTCGAACGGCAATCGCCAGGCATGCGGCGCAACCAGCTGATGGATCGCATTCGGACCCCACGAGCCCGGCGAATAGCCACGCACCGGCGGCGGCGATTCGAGCAGCGGCACCGACACTTCCCACAATCGCTCGATGCCCTCGGCGGTGGTGAACAGCGTGTGATCGCCGCGCATCGCATCGAGAATCAGCCGCTCGTACGCCTCGAGCACATCGCCTATCTGCCCCGTGTCACCCATCGCGAACTGCAGGCTGTGTTTGTCGAGCCGCATGCCGGGGCCCGGCCGCTTGCCGTAGAAAGACAGCGAGGTGCGCGCGGCATCCGCGAGATCGAACGTCAGGTGATCCGGGCCGTGCGCGCCGATGCCCGAGCCTTCCGGAAACATGCTCTTCGGCGGCTCGCGAAATGCGATGGAGATGATGCGCTGCCCTTCCGCGAGTTTCTTGCCGGTGCGTAGATAGAAAGGCACACCGGCCCAGCGCCAGTTGTCGATCGAACATTTGAGAGCGATGAACGTCTCGGTATCCGATTCCGCGGACACGCCCTCTTCGCTGCGATAACCCGTGTACTGCCCGCGCACCACCTCCGCGGGCTCGATTGGCAACATGCTGCGAAACACCTTGTTCTTCTCTTCGCTGATGGGCTTCGGCGCGAGGTGCGTCGGCGGCTCCATCGCCATGAATCCCAGGATCTGGAACAGGTGCGTGACCACCATGTCGCGATACGCGCCGGTGGATTCGTAGAATGCGGAGCGCTTGCCTAACCCGAGCGTCTCGGGGACGTCGATCTGTACATGATCGATGAAATTGTGATTCCAGATGGGCTCGAACAAACCATTCGCGAACCGGAACGCCAGGATGTTTTGCGCCGGCTCCTTGCCGAGAAAGTGATCGATACGGAAAATCTGCTCTTCCGCGAAAACCTCGTGCAGCTTCGCGTTCAGCGCCACCGCGCTCGCGAGATCGGTGCCGAAGGGCTTCTCCATGATGATGCGCGAGTTCGCGACGAGCCCGGCCTCGCCCAACATGCGCACCGCCGACAGCGCGGCGTTCGGCGGCACCGACAGATAGTGCAGGCGGCGCGACTCCGCGCCGATGGCCTGCTCGGCGCGCGTGACCGCGGCGGCGAGCGCAGCGGGCCCCGCGGACATCGCGACATAGTCGAGCGAGTTCGCGAAGGCATTCCAGTCGTCGTCCGAAACCTTGCGCGCCGAGAATTCATCGAGCGCGGCGCGCGCGAATTTGCGAAAGCCTTCAGCGTCGAAATCGTCGAGTGACACGCCGATGATGCGGCAGGAGGGGATGAATCCAGCGCTCGACAGATGCAGCAGGCCCGGGATGAGCTTGCGGCGCGCGAGATCGCCCGTTGCGCCGACCAGAACGACAACCTGCGGAAAGCGCGGACCGACGCCCGCGAGTACCTTCGCCACGGTGCACTCCCTTTCTTATTAGTAGAGAACACCCCCCGTAACACAGGTTTTACCACACCGCGGAGTTACCCCGCGGCGTCGATCGTGATCTCCGCGCCCTGATACTCGACGGTCGCATCGGCGGCGGCATCCAGATCCGCCGGCGGTTTCGCACCCGCCTTGATCCAGCGCACCTTGAAGGTGCGGTGTTCGGGCATTCCCTTGTACGTCCCGGTGCGCGCGCCGATGGTCAAGGTCTCCTTCACCGCGTCGTAGCGCAGCGGTATGCGCGCGAACTCGCCGCGCTCGTAGCCATAACTGACGCCGTCATCCTCGTAGTAATCGAAGCTGCCGGCGGCGCCGGTGAACACCAGCAGTGTGATCGGCGCGCCCGGCTTCTCCGCCGTGTACTGGACATCCGGCCCGACCGGCACGATGGACCCGGCGCGGACGAACAGCGGCATGCGACTGAGCGGCGCGGCCGCCTCGATGCTCTCGCCGCCCGCATGCTGCGCGCCGCTGTGGAAGTCGTACCACGCCGCGCCGGCCGGTAGATAGACCGGGCGCGAGCGCGCCTGGTACTTGTAGATCGGTGCCACCAGGAAGGCCTTGCCATACAGGTACTCGTCGCGCACGTTGCGCGCCGCCGCATCGGCGGCGAAGTCCATCGGCAGTCCGCGCAGGATGGTGCCATCGCGATGATAGGTGTCGGCAGCGAGCGTGTAGGTGTACGGCAGCAATCGGTAGCGCAGCTTGTCGTGCCACACGAGACTGTCGAACACTTCAGAGCCTTGCGGCGCGATATTGAAGATCTCGCGGAACGGGTATTCGCCGTGCGCGCGGAACAGTGGCATGAACGCGCCCATCTGGTACCAGCGCAAATTGAGTTCGCGCCACTCCGCAGCGTCTTCGGGTTTCGGCTTGCTCGCGCTGTACCGGCCTTCATTGGCGAAGCCGCCGATGTCGAAGGTCCAGTTCGGCAGGCCCGCATAAGAAATGCTGACGCCCGCGGAGATCTGGTTGTAGAGATCATCCCAGCGCGCCGCGATGTCACCGCTCCACACGGCCGCGGCATTGCGCTGCAGACCCGCGAAGCCGGAACGCGTCAGGATGAATACGCGCTTGTCCGGGCTCACCTGGCGCGAACCCTCGTACACGCCGCCGGTGTGCACCAGCGGATAGGAGTTGAAGAAGTCCGCCGCCGGACCGAGCGCCGTGGGTCCGATGCGCGCCTTGATGGAGTCGATATCGAGGTTCGAATGCGGATCGGGTTCGGTGGCGTCCATCCACCAGGCATCGACCCCGAGCACATTCAGATGCTCATTGATCTGCCGCCAGTAGATGTCGCGCGCGCCCTTCGAATACGGATCGTAGAAGGACGAGGTGTAGCCCGGGCCCACCCAGTCTTTCGCGCCGGCTTCGATGTTGCCGTGATACATGTAGCCCGCGGCATCGAGCTCCTTGTAGTTAGCGGTTCCCGGGTAGAACTTCGGCCACACCGAGATCATGAAATGCGCGTTCTGCGCATGCACGGCGTCGAGCATGCCCTTTGGATCCGGAAAGCGCGTCTTGTCGAATTCGTGCGAGCCCCACTGATCCTCTTTCCAGTAAAACCAGTCCATCACGATGTTGTCGAGCGGGATTTTGCGCTTGCGATACTCGTTGACGACATCGAGCAGTTCTTTCTGCGTGGTGTAGCGCTGGCGGCTCTGCCAGAATCCATACGCCCAGCGCGGCAACAGCACCGCCTTGCCGGTGAGCGCGCGATATCCGGCAATCACTTCGTCCTGGGTTCCGCCCGCCACGATGTAGTAGTCGATCGCGCGGCCCGTGTCCGAGGTGAACGTGAGCGAATGGCGCTCAGTATCCGGCAGCGGATCGTTGTGCAGCAGCGCGAGATAGCCGCCCTCCGGAATCCATTCAATCCTCAACTTGACCGGCGTGCCGGCGGTCATCGCAACGTCGAAGTTGTGGTACCACGCGGCCCAGTTCTGGCGCCAGCGATCGAGCACCAGCTTGTCATCGACATACACCTTGAAGTAGCTGCTGCCGTAGAGCTGGAACTTGTGCTGCCCGGAGTGCGCGGATTCGACCGTCCCCTCCCAGGTCACGGACTGGTTCGGCAGGATGTTAGGCGGCGAACCGGTCGCCGGCTCCTGCCCCGTCAGCAATTCCTTCGGCCAGCTGGAGCGGTCGCGGATGTACTGGTAGTTGATATCCTTCTCTATGCGCTCGCGCTTCTGGACCCCCGCGATCGAATAGCGCGCCGTGAAGCCACCCTCCTTGCCCGCCGCATCGCGAATCTTGAGATCGCGCGACGCGAGCCCGTAGGGCTTCGGGTTGCCGATGCGCGTGATGCCGTTGTTGTCCCACAGCACGCCGTAGTTACGCGTCGACACCACGAACGGCACGCCGATATCCATGTTGTGCTGGGAGAGCTCGACGTCTTCGCCGTTGAGATCGAGCTGCGCGTTCTGGTGCTGGCCGGAACCGAACAATCCTTCATCGGTGCCGGCGTTGAATCTCTGCGAAACCGCCCACGCACTGCGCGGCTGTTCCTCGAGCAGCGGCTTGCCGGCGGAATCCGTGAAACGCACGGCGCCGTTCGCGAGCGATACGTGCGCAATCAGCTGCGCGGTGCTCAGCACCACCCCGTCATCCTGTTTCGTAACCGTGAACGCCGGCGCGGGCGCGCTCGCGCCCACGACCATGAGACTTTTCGGCAGCTCGAGGTTTTCATCGTTCACCGCGGTCACGCGCATGATCCGATCGCTGCGCACTTCGAGGCGCACGCGGTGCGCGGCGCCGGTAGCCGGCGTCACCACCACGCCCGCCGCGTTCTGCACGAAGGATCCCTCGGGCGCCTTCGCGCCGCAGGCGGCTAACAAGGCACAGCAAACCAGGCTCGTAACAATTTTCATGGTGCTTTCTGTCTCGGCTATGTCTTAAGGACACGTTTGGATCGCGGGATTGTGCCCTTCGGTGGATTTTTTTGGGCGCGCCAGAAACCGCCGGAAAGCGAGACCCTGCGTCGTGGGGCGCCGCAGATTCTCGCCTTCCGGCTTTGATGGCTGGCGCGAACGCCAACCGTATCGCCGTCGCCGCCGGATTCCCGGTGCCTGCGCTCTGCAAAGCGCGGCACGTGAAGGCCGGATCGACGACCCGATTCGTGAGATCCCAGGAGCACTGTTTTCCCGAATGAAAGTACAATGCTCTAATGAAACTTGAGGATCAAGTGTTTTGCGAGGGAGGCGCCGCGCAGCGCGCTTACCGAGCCCGTCCTTAACGGGCACAATCCCCCGCCGGTCATCACAACTACAAAAGAAAACATGGCGATAAAATCGAGTCCCCCGCGCACGACAACGCCGGAAATTGCTCCCAAATCCAGTCGCTACCGGGCGCCTGCGCTGGAAAAAGGCCTGGATGTCATCGAACTGCTGGCGGCCGAGAAATCTCCGCTGAATCTGTCCGCGATTTCGCTGCGGCTTGGCCGCTCCTCGGGCGAATTGTTCCGGATGCTCCAGGTACTGGAATTCAAAGGCTTCATCACCACGGCCGAGAACGGCTCGGGTTACGTACTCACCAACAAGCTGTTCGCGCTCGCCATGGCCCAGGCGCCGGTGCGCTCTCTCGTCGAGACGGCGTTGCCGATCATGCGCAAGCTCTCGCACGACATCGGCCAGTCCTGCCACATCACCGTAGCCTCTGAAGATCAGATCGTGGTCATCACCCGCATCGAGCGTCCGGGCGATCTGGGGTTCTCGGTACGCATCGGGTACCGGCGCGAGATCGCACGCGCCACGTCTGGCCTCGTGTTGTTCGCGTTTCAGAACGATGAGGTGCGTCGCACCTGGCTCAAGCGCTGCCGCCTGAAAGGTGAGGCCGCGGAATCGTTCGTCGAGCGCGCCAACGTCGTGCGCGAGCGCGGTCATCACGAGGCGAATTCGGATTTCGTGCGCGGCATCGTCGATCTCTCCGCGCCCATCCTGCGAAATGACACCGCGGTTGCCGCGCTGACGATTCCGTTCGTGCACAGCAACCCGCTGGTCATGGAGATGCCGCAAGCGGTCGAACACGTGTGCGCCGCCGCCAAGCAAATCTCGGCGGAGATCGTGCACGGGGATCCGCCGTGAGCCCAGGCGCGCCGCGGCGCGCATTCATCACGCCGGGCTACCGGTTCGCGACGATCCTCATCGTCGGGCTGTTTTTCATGTGGGGCATCGCGAACAGCCTCAACGACGTACTGATTCCGCAGTTCCGCAAGGCCTTCCAGCTCGATGATTTCGCTTCGAGCCTCGTGCAGTCAGCCTTCTATTTTGGATACTTCTGCTTCGCGATTCCCGCTTCGCTCTTCATGCGGCGCTTTGGCTATCGCGCGGCGGTGTTGTTAGGCCTTGCCCTGTACGCCGCCGGCGCGTTGCTGTTCCTGCCGGCGGTTTACGGCAGCCAGTACTACGGATTCCTCATCGCGTTGTACGTGATCGCGAGCGGCCTCGCGTTTCTCGAAACCTCTGCGAATCCGCTCATTGCCGTCATGGGTCCGCCCGAGACTTCGGACCAGCGCCTGAATTTCGCGCAAGCCTTCAACCCGATCGGCACCATGTCGGGTTCGTTCATCGGCGGCACACTCATCTTCTCGAGCGTCAGCTATACGCCCGAGCAACTGCAGGCCCTCACCCCCGAAGTGCTCGCGGCGTTTCGCGCGGAAGAACTCGGCGCGGTCAAGCTGCCGTACATCTGCATTGCCGTCATGGTGCTGCTGTGGGCCGCGCTCGTCGCCTGCGCGAAATTTCCACCGGTCGACGAGGAACGTAATTCCGACGGAAGCGCACGCACCGCCGGCGCATTCGGCGGGCTCGCGCAGTTTCCGCGCTATTGGTTCGGCGTGCTGGCGCAGTTTGCCTACGTCGGCGCGCAAGTCGGCGTATGGAGCTTTCTCATTCGCTACACGCAGTTCAATTTCCCGGGTTCAATCGAGAAAGGCGTATTCCACGTGCTGCCGATCTCCTTCGGCATTTTCTTCGCCGGCCGGGTAATCGGTACGGCGCTGATGTCCGTGATCCGTCCCGCCATATTGTTAGCCACGTTCGCCGTGGTCGACGTGGTGCTCTGCCTGGTCGCCGCCAGCGTCGGCGGAACCGTGGGCCTGGGCGCGCTCATCCTGTCGAGTTTTTTCATGTCCATCATGTTTCC
>Ga0137409_10008751_pt1 | contig 10326 bp, 6 predicted proteins | sample CZODoug1_16funga_FD_122059 | JGI IMG/M metagenome (GOLD analysis project Ga0137409, IMG submission 122059) | Vadose zone soil fungal communities from Angelo Coast Range Reserve, California, USA - CZODoug1_16fungal (Hybrid Assembly) | ecosystem: Environmental > Terrestrial > Soil > Vadose zone...
TCACGAGATGCCGTGATCGCTGACGACGCGCGGTGACGGGCGTCGTCGCGCGCGGGCGCCGGCGTCGTGCGCATCGCGAGCGCGTCGTTGGCAAGCGGAATGCGTAACCCCTTCGCATGTTTCGCCATCTCGCGCGCCGACAAATCGCGCCTCTCGTGTTCGTACTGACGTCCCTCAGCGGAGGGGTCGCCCGTGCGCAGGATGCGCCGGCGAACGGTCCCGCCGATCCACCGGCCGCCGCGGCGGTGCCGCGACCGACCGGCCTGCCGAAAGCGATCGATTGGAAGTTTTCGTTCGAAGCGGCCTGGGGCAGCTTCGGCTTCAGGAATGCGGTGTTCAACGACCCGCGGGAGAACGCGCGCGTCGATTTCGGGACGCACTGGTTCGAAGGATCCGTCAAGCCGGTCCTGTCCGCGACCGTCGATCTGCCGTCGTCCAGCCAGGTGTACGGAACGCTGAGCGGCGTCGGCGAGCGCACGTACGGCTCCGCGCCGCGCATCGTCGGCCCCGACTTCTCGTCGTTCCTGCCGGAGGACGTCGCCATCGGCTGGCGATCCGGTAAAGCCTTCGAGAGCCTCGGCGAGAACGCGCTCGACTTCACGGTCGGCCGCGCGCCCTACAAGGTCGGGCACGGCTTCCTCCTGTGGGACGGCGCCGCCGAAGGCGGCACGCGCGGCGGCTACTGGAGCAACGCGCGAAAGGCGTTCGGGTTCGCCGCGATCGGCCGCTTCAAGCCGGGGCAGCACACTGTCGAGTCGTTCTACCTGAAGAAAAGCGATCTGCCCGAGCACGACACGGGTACGCGGCTCTGGGGCGCGAACTACGAGTACCGCATCGGCGCCGACACGACGCTCGGCGCGACCTACCTGAAGTTCCGGGGCAAACCCGACCTCGTCCCGCAGCGCGATCAGCTGGACGTCTACAACGTGCGCGCGTACACCGCGCCGATTCCCGCCGTGAAAGATCTGTCGCTCGAGCTCGAGTACGCCTGGGAGCGCAATCACGACGCGCTCCATTCCGACGCCTGGACCGCGCAGGGCGCGTACCAGTTGAGCGCCGCACCGTGGAAGCCGAAGGTCTCGTACCGGTACGCATTCTTTCAGGGCGACAACCCGACTACGACGCGCAACGAAGCGTTCGATCCCCTGCTGCTCGGCTTTTCCGACTGGGGCACCTGGTGGCAGGGCGAGATTGCCGGCGAGTACTTCGTCGCCAACTCGAATCTGATCTCGCATCTCGTGCGCGCGCACGTCTCGCCGAGCGACGCTGTCGGGGGCGGCGTGATGGTCTACAAGTTCCTGCTCGACCAGCCAGGGACCTATGCGCCCGGCGTCACCGACCGGAACCTCGCGGTCGAGGTCGATTCCTACGTGGACTGGAAGATCAACAAGAACTTCACCGCCAGCGTCGTCGCGGCGTTCGCCAATCCGCAGCGGGCCGTCGAACAGGCCTCCAACCGCACCAAGAGCTTCGCGTACGGAATGGTGTACCTTGCCTACAGCTATTGAGATTGAGCCGCAGGAGGCGGTCGCGCCCCCTCCGATTCCGATTCCCTTCCACAAGCTGCTCAAGATCGTGGCGCTCGTCGACGGCCACGATCGCCAGACGCGCGAGCTTCTCGATCAGATCGCGGCGGAAGGCTTCGAGATCGACGTGAGCGATCGTCTCGATCGTGATGTCTCCGACGACGCCGCGGTCGGCGCGTTCATCGCGCTGGTCGACGGCGACCGCCGCGAGCACGCGCGCCGCCTCGTCCAGACCATTCGGGCGATCGGCTTTCGCATGCCCCTCTGGGCGCTCGCCGATTCACATCGCGTGGCCGACGTCGCCGTGCTCGGCCTGACGGGCGAAGTCGAGGGATACATCTATCTCGGCCAGCAGTCGCCGGCCTTCTACGCGAAGCAGGTCGTCGCGAGCGTGATCAAGTACGGCACGAGCCTGCTGCCGCCGTTTTTCGGCGGGCTGATGGCGTACGACGCCGGCGCGAACGTCGCCTTCGCGTGCCCCGGCCATCAAGGCGGACAGTTCTACCGGAAGTCGCCCGCGGGTCAGCTGTTCTTCAAACATTTCGGCGAGCGGATCTTCCGCAACGATCTGTGCAACGCCGACGTGGATCTCGGCGATCTGCTGATTCACGAAGGCGCCGCCGCGCAGGCCGAGCGCCATGCGGCGCACGTGTTCGGCGCCGACCGGACGTACTTCGTCCTGAACGGCACCAGCACGTCGAACAAGATCGTCACAAACGCCCTGCTCCGGCGCGGCGACCTCGTCCTCTTCGACCGGAACAACCACAAGTCCCTGCACCAGGGCGCGCTCGTCCAGGCCGGCGCCGTGCCGATCTTCCTCCCGACCGCACGCAACGGGTTCGGGATGATCGGCGCCGTCGATTGGAACGCCTGGAGCGAGGAGCGGCTGCGCGAGCAGATTCGCGCGCACCCCCTCGTCACCGATCCGGCGCGCGCGGGGGCGCCGCGGCCCTTCCGCCTCGCCTGCATTCAGCTGGCGACCTACGACGGCACCATCTACAACGTGCGCAAGGTGCTCGAGAAGATCGGGCACCTCTGCGACTACGTGCTCTGGGACGAAGCGTGGATCGGCTACAACGCCTTCCATCCGCTGTTCGACGACCACAGTCCGATGCGTCTCGAGGAGCTCGATCCCGAGATGCCCGGTCTGTTCTCGACGCAGTCGGTCCACAAGCAAGGCGCGGGCTTCTCGCAGGCGTCGCAGATCCACAAGCGCGACCGCCACATTCGCGGGCAGCAGCGCTACGTCGGGCACAGACGCTTCAACGAGTCGTTCCTGATGCACGCCTCCACCTCGCCGTTCTATCCGCTCTTCGCCTCACTGGACGTCAACGCGAAGGTGCACGAGGGGCGGGCCGGCCAGGCGTTGTGGGACCGCTGCATCGAGCTCGGCATCGAGATGCGGAAGAAGCTCCGCCAGTTCTGCCGCTACTACGCGCTATCGGGCGGCGGCGCGCAGGAGAAATGGTTCTTCGATCCGTTCGTACCCGACGTCGTCACGATTCGAAACTCGAAGGTCGTCGCTGACGTCGTCGACGTCGCGTGGGAAGAGCTGCCGACCGACGTCCTCAAGGCCGAGCAGCAGTGTTGGACGTTCGCGCCGAACCGCGCGTGGCATGGCTACGCGGGCTACACCGACGGGTACGCCATGGTGGACCCGAACAAGCTCACGCTCCTCACGCCGGGCATCGACCGCAGGACGGGTGAGTACCTGGACTTCGGCGTGCCGGCGACCGTCCTCGCCAACTTCCTGCGCGAACAGCACGTCGTGCCGGAGAAGTGCGATCTGAACAGCATCCTCTTTCTCATGACGCCGGCCGACGACGAGAGCAAGCTGAACACGCTGCTCGCGAAGCTGGTCAAGTTCAAGGACCTGTGGGATCGCAACGCCCCGCTGGCCGACGTCCTGCCGACGCTGTGCGCCGCGCACCGCGAGCGCTACGCCGGCTATACGCTGCGGCGCATCTGCGGCGAGATGCACGCGTTCTACCGGCAAGCCAACATCAAGGAGCTCCAGCGTCTCTGCTTCAGGGCTGAAAGCTTTCCGCAACCCGCGATGTCGCCGAAGGATGCGTACGAAGCGCTCGTCGCCAACGATGTGGACTACCTGCCGCTCACCGAGATCCGCGGGCGCATCGCCGCGACGCTCGCGTTGATCTATCCGCCCGGCATCGGCGTCGTCGTGCCCGGCGAGCGATGGGACGAGCGCGCGAAGCCGATGATCGACTACTTCCTCGCCTTCGAAAAGTCGTTCAACCGGTTCCCCGGCTTCAACTACGAAGTGCAGGGAGTCTTTCAGGAGCGCGTCGACGGCCGGATCGTGTTCCACTCCTACGCGGTGCGCGAATGAAAGGGGACGGCATATGTCCGAGAGGAAGATGAATCTCACCCAGCTCACGTTCATCGTCGCGGTGAACATGATGGGCTCCGGGATCATCATGCTGCCGACCAACATGGCGCAGGTCGGCGCGATCTCGCTGCTGTCCTGGGGCGTGACGGCGCTTGGATCGGTGGCGATCGCCTACGGGTTCGCGCAGGCCGGCCTCTTCAACGAACGCGCCGGCGGCATGGCGGCGTACGCGGAGGACGCGTACGGCAAGGCCGGATATTTCCAGGTCTTCTATCTGTACTTCCTGTCGGTCGCGATCGCGAACGTCGCCGTCGCGATCTCGGGCGTCGGCTACCTGGCCGCGTTCTTCCCGTCGATGTCGGCGTCGCCGGCGGCGACGTGCGCCACCGTGATCGCGCTCCTGTGGCTGACGACCGTCGCCAACTTCGGCGGGCCCGCCGTGACCGGACGGATCGGATCGATCACGGTCTGGGGCGTGATTCTGCCCGTCGGGCTGATCTCGGTGATCGGCTGGCTCTGGTTCCACCCGTCGACGTTCGCCGCGGCGTGGAACCCGAAAGGGCTCACGATCGGCGCGGGCATCGGCTCCAGCATCACGCTCACGCTCTGGGCGTTTCTCGGCATGGAATCGGCGGCGCAGAACTCCGCGGCCGTCGAGAACCCGAAGCGCAACGTGCCGCTCGCGTGCCTGTTCGGCACGCTCGGCGCGGCCGTGATCTACATCCTCTCCACGACGGTCATTCAAGGCATCGTGCCGAACGCCGATCTGGGGGCATCGACCGGACCGTTCGGCCTCGCGTACGCGCGCATGTTCGGGCCCACCGTCGGCTCGATCGTGATGGCGCTCGCCGTCATGGCGTGCCTCGGCTCGCTGCTCGGCTGGCAGTTCACGCTCGCGCAAACCGGCAAAGCGGCGGCCGACGATCAGATGTTCCCCGCCGTCTTCTCGAACGCGAACCGCACGGGCACGCCGATCGCCGGAATGATCATCATGGGCGTGGTGCAGACGCTGATGGCGCTGATGACGATCTCGCCCAGCCTCAGCGAACAGTTCAGTGCGCTCGTCAATCTCGCCGTCGTCACGAACGTCATCCCCTACATCATCGCGCTCTCGGCCCTGCCGGTGATGCTGGAAGCGGCCGGCCTCGGCGGGGCCCGCTATCGGCGCACGGTGACCATCGCGTTCGTCGCGATGCTCTACGGCGTGTTTGCCATCTATGCGTCCGGCAAGGATGCCGTCTTCGGCGGCATGCTCGTCGCCGGGATCGGCTGGATGATCTGGGGGTTCATCGCACCTCGATTCTCGGCCGGTCCGGGTGTCGCGATGAAAGAGGCCGCGTGAAGGAGCCCACCATGTCACACGCTGCCTGTCGACTCAGAGCCGCCGCCGCGCTGCTGCTCGTCGCGGCGCCCTTCGCGCTCGCGCAGACGGTGCGCGCCGCCGGCGCCCTCGATCGCATTCGCGAGGCGGCGCGGCTGCGCGTCGGCTATCGCGTCGACGCGCGTCCGTTCTCCTACAAGACCGGCGAGAGCGATATCGCGGGCTATTCGATCGAGCTCTGTCGAAAAGTCGCGGACGACGTGAAGACCGAGCTGGGGCTGAGCAGCCTCTCCGTCGACTGGGTGCCGCTCGGCCTCGACCAGCGCTTCAGCGCGCTGCAGCAGGGACGCGTCGACATGCTGTGCGGGGCGGATACGGTGACGCTCGAGCGGCGGGCGGAGGTCTCCTTCTCGATTCCGATCTTCCCCGGCGGCGTCGGCGCGCTCATTCGCGCGGACGCGGCGCCGCGCCTGCGCGACGTCCTCGCCGGACGCGGCCAGCCGTTCCGGCCGACCTGGCGCGCCGCGGCAACGCAGCTGCTCCAGACACGCGTCTTCTCCGTCGTCGGTGGAACGACGGCCGACGAATGGCTCGCCGCTCGCTTCACCGACCTCCACATTTCCGCCGACGTGCGGCGGGTTGCGAGCTACGACGTCGGCGTCCGCGCAGTGGTCGATCGCACATCGGATGCGCTCTTCGGCGAGCGCGCGATCCTGCTCGCCGCCGCCCGGCACTCGGGCTCGGGGCGCGACGTGGTCCTCGTCGACCGGCTGTTCAGCCACGAGCCGCTGGCGTTCGCGCTGCCGCGAGGCGACGAGAACCTCCGCCTAGTCGTCGACCGGTCGCTGAGCCGGCTGTACCGCTCGGGCGCCATCGGCGACATCTATGCGCACGCGTTCGGCGAACCGGACGAGCAGACCCTCACCTTCTTCCGCTGGAACGCCCTGCCGGACTGACCATGATCCAGCGCACCATCAAGCGACTGAGCCTGCGGGCCCTCGTCGTCGACGACGAGCTGACGGCGCCGACGGCGGAGGGCCGCGCCGCACGCGCGCTGGTGCAGGAGCTGCACGGCCGCGGCGTCGAGGTCGTCGAGGCGGCCTCCGCCGAAGACGGGATGTCGGTCGTCGTCTCCGACTCCGCGATTCACGCCGTGCTGCTGGACTGGACGCTCGGCGACGACGGCGACCACGACCGCGCGCGGGCGCTGCTGGAATTCGTGCGGGCGAGAAACGCCCGGATCCCCGTCTTCCTGATGGCGGAGCGCGGCGAGGCGTCGTCGATCCCGATCGAGGTGATGGCGACCGTCAACGAGTACATCTGGACGCTCGAGGACACGGCGGCGTTCGTCGGCGGCCGCGTCGCGGCCGCGATGCGGCGTTATCTGGCGCTCCTGCTGCCGCCGCTGGCGGCGGCGCTCACGAAATTCAGCCAGGAGTACGAATACTCGTGGCACACGCCCGGGCACGCCGGCGGCACGGCGTTTCTCAAGTCACCGGTCGGCCGAATCTTCTTCGACTACTTCGGCGAGAACCTGCTGCGCTCCGACCTGTCGATCAGCGTCGGCGCCCTGGGCTCCCTCCTCGATCACACGGGGCCGATCGGCGAGCACGAGCGATACGCGGCGCGCGTGTTCGGCGCGCATCGCACCTATTGCGTCACCAACGGCACGTCCACGGCCAACCGCGTGATCATGACCGCCGCCATCGGCCGGAACCAGATCGCGCTGTGCGATCGCAACTGCCACAAGTCGATCGAGCACGGGCTCGTGCTCACCGGTGGCATTCCGTCATACCTCGTGCCGCTCCGCAATCGGTACGGCATCATCGGCCCGATCCCGCCGGAGCGGCTGCAGAGGGACGCGATCGACGCGGCGCTGGCCGCCAACCCGCTGATCGGCGCGGACGTCGACCCGCGGCCGGTCTACTCGGTGATCACCAACTCGACCTACGACGGCCTGTGCTACGACGCCCGTCGCGTGGAGGAGCTGCTCGGCCCCAGCGTCGATCGCATTCATTTCGACGAAGCGTGGTACGCCTACGCGCGCTTCAATCCGCTGTACCGCCATTGCCACGCGATGCGCGGCGATCCGGCGCACCACGACGGGCCCACCGTGTTCGCCACGCACTCGACGCACAAGCTGCTGGCGGCGCTCTCGCAGGCGTCGCTGCTGCACATCCGCGACGGACGCCGTCCGATTCCCCACGAGCGCTTCAACGAGTCGTTCATGATGCACGCCTCGACGTCGCCGCTCTATCCGATCATCGTGTCGAACGACATCACGGCCGCGATGATGGACGGACCAGGGGGCCTCGCGCTGACGGACGAATCGATCGCCGAAGCGATCGCGTTTCGCCAGACGATGGCGCGCGTCCACCGCCAGTACGCGCGCAAGAGCGAGTGGTTCTTCAACACCTGGAACGCCGACAAGGTCAGGACGGGCAAAGACCACCGCAAGGTGGCGTTCGAAGACGTGCCGCCCGACCAGCTCGCTCACGATCCGGACGCCTGGGTGCTGCATTCGGGCGATCGCTGGCACGGGTTCGACAACCTCGAGGACGGCTACTGCATGCTCGATCCGATCAAGGTCTCGGTTGTCACGCCGGGCGTCTCGGACAGCGGAGGGCTCGACGCGCACGGCATCCCGGCGACGCTGGTGACCGCCTATCTCCACCAGCGCGGCGTGGAAGTCGAAAAGACGACCGACTTCACGATCCTCTTCCTCTTCTCGATCGGCATCACGAAGGGCAAATGGGGCACGCTGCTCAACGTCCTGCTCGACTTCAAGCGCGACTACGACGCGAACGCGCCGCTCGCAGAGGTGCTGCCGCAGATCGTCGCCGCGAGCCCGGACACGTACGGCCGCCTGGGTCTCCGCGATCTGGCGAACCAGATGTTCGAACAGCTCGAGCACACGCGCCAGACGCAGTGGCTGGCCTGCGCCTTCTCGACGCTGCCGACGCCGGTCCTGTCGCCCAACGCCGCGTATCAGCATCTCGTGCGGGCCGACATCGAACGCGTGCCGCTCGATCGGCTGGCGCATCGCGTGCTCGCCACCAGCGTCGTGCCGTATCCGCCGGGCATTCCCATGCTCATGCCGGGCGAGGCGACGGGCGCCGACGACGGCCCGTATCTGAGCTACCTCCGCGCGCTCGCCTCGTGGGATCGCCGCTTTCCCGGTTTCGGGCACGACACCCACGGCATCGAAAACAGCGACGGCCTGTACCACGTGCAGTGCCTGAAAGCGGCGCGTCCGTCCTGACCGTCGCGCCGAGGAGTCCGCGATGACGACAGTTGGCGTTCACAGTGAAGTCGGCACCCTGCGAACCGTGATGGTGTGCCGTCCGGGCCTCGCGCACCAGCGTCTGACGCCGGGTAACCGCGCGGACCTGCTCTTCGACGACGTCCTCTGGGTGCAGGAGGCGCAGAAGGATCACTACGACTTCGTGCTGAAGATGGAAGAGCGCGGCGTCGAGGTGCTCGAGCTGCACGATCTGCTCGCCGAGACGTTGTCCGACGCCGACGCGCGCGCGTGGGTGCTCGATCGCCGGATCACGGCGAACGACGTGGGCGGCGGAACCGCGCCGGCGCTGCGCGCATGGATGGACGAGATGCCGGCCGCGGCGCTCGCGGAGCATCTCATCGGCGGCGTCGCCATCCTCGATCTGCCGAACACCGAGCAGTCGGCGATGATGGCGGACGCGTACGGCGGCACCGATTTCATCGTGCCGCCGGTCCCCAACACGCTCTTCCAGCGCGATCCCTCCTGCTGGATCTACAACGGCGTCACGGTCAACCCGATGTACTGGCCCGCGCGCAGGCCCGAAACGCTGCTCCAGCGAGCGGTCTACAAGTTCCACCCGCGCTTTCGCAACGCCGACTTCACGATCTGGTGGGGCGACTGCGACACCTCCTTCGGCGCCGCGTGCCTCGAGGGCGGCGACGTCATGCCGATCGGCAAGGGCGTCGTGCTCATCGGCATGGGCGAGCGCACGACGCGGCAGGCCGTCTTCGAGGTCGCGACGCAGCTGTTCGCGCACGAGGCGGCGACGCGCGTCGTCGCCTGCCTGATGCCGAAGAGCCGCGCGGCGATGCACCTCGACACGGTCTTCACCTTCTGCGATCGCGATCTCTGCACGACGTTCCGCGAGATCGCGGACCAGATCCGCTGCTACAGCGCGCGCCCCGGCGACAACGGCCGCATCGACGTGCGCCCCGACGAGGGATCGATCTTCGACGTCGTGAAGGACGCCCTCGGACTGAAGACGCTCCGCATCGTCGAAACCGGCGGCAACCTCTGGGAGGCGCAGCGCGAGCAGTGGGACGACGGCAACAACGTCGTCGCGCTGGCGCCGGGCGTCGTCGTCGGCTACGACCGCAACACACACACGAACACGCTGCTGCGCAAGGCCGGCGTCGAAGTGATCACGGTGCGCGGCGCGGAACTGGGCCGCGGGCGCGGCGGCGGCCACTGCATGACGTGCCCGATCGGCCGAGACCCGGCGTACTGAGGAGACGTATGAGCTTCAACCTTCGCAACCGCTCGTTGTTGACGGTGCAGGACTACACGCCGCGCGAGTTCCGCTACCTGCTCGACCTCGCTCGCGATCTCAAGCGCGCGAAATACGCGCGCACCGAGCAGAAACACCTCGAGGACAAGGAGATCTGCCTGATCTTCGAGAAGACGTCCACGCGCACCCGCTGTTCCTTCGAGGTCGCCTGCTCCGATCAGGGCGCGCACGTGACGTACCTCGATCCCTCGGGTTCGCAGATCGGCCACAAGGAGTCCTTCGCCGACACCGCCCGTGTGCTGGGGCGGATGTTCGACGGCATCGAATACCGCGGGGCGAGCCAGGCCGGCGTCGAGGAGCTCGCGAATTACGCCGGTGTCCCCGTGTTCAACGGGCTCACCGACGAGTACCACCCGACGCAGATGCTCGCCGATGTCCAGACAATGCGCGAGAACAGCGACAAGCCGATCCAGGACATCAAGTACGCCTACATCGGCGACACGCGTAACAACATGGGCCACTCGCTCATGATCGTCGGCTGCCTGATGGGCATGGACGTGCGGATTTGCGGCCCCAAGTGCCTGTGGCCCGCCGACGAGTTCACGTCGATCGCGCGGT
>Ga0137409_10002182_pt1 | contig 10325 bp, 7 predicted proteins | sample CZODoug1_16funga_FD_122059 | JGI IMG/M metagenome (GOLD analysis project Ga0137409, IMG submission 122059) | Vadose zone soil fungal communities from Angelo Coast Range Reserve, California, USA - CZODoug1_16fungal (Hybrid Assembly) | ecosystem: Environmental > Terrestrial > Soil > Vadose zone...
AGTATGGTTGCGTGTGTTATCTCGAAGAAACTTCTCCTACCCCTCCCACCGCTCCACGCCTAACCCTCGCTTTTTCATACTATTGCGGACTCTTTGTCGTCGCCAAAAAAGTCAACTCCTTTGCAATCAAGCAAATCCAAACTCTTTTCGCAAAACACCCGGGGTGGGGTATCCCGAACGAATCTACGGCACACATGGATCAAGGCAGCGCCACAATGCGAAGCCAGTCTCCGCAAGTCCCTTTAGAATGAACACTTGCAAAACTGTATCAAAACAAATGACTTTAACTCCCTTTAGAATCAACACTTGTAAAAAAACGGGGGGGGTAACTCTGCATATAACATCAATGTCTCTTCACGTCTGCGCGGCGGCTAACTTTCGCAGGCACGCTTCACAGAGGCAGTCGGCATAGCGTGCTCGCAATTGCGCCAACGTTGCGGATTCCAGGCGCAGGGTTGCGCACCAACATCCGGCCTCCTGTTTGCACGTAAACGATTCGCCGCAGTGTGGGCACTTTTTTTCAACGTTCGTCGGCACAAATTCCGCCATCTTACACTCCGAACCTTTGGCGGTAGGCGCTGGGGCTGGCTCCAGTGTGTCGCTCAAAGAGTTGCCGGAAAAAGGCGGCATCTTGATAGCCGACGGCGCCACTGACCTCCTGCACGGTGCGATGGTCGCTCTCGAGAAGGCGCTTGGCCGCGGCGACTCGTAGCTTCTGCAGGTAGATCAACGGACTGTCTCCGGTAGCTTGCTTGAAGCGGCGAACGAAATTGCGCGGGCTCATGCCGACGCGATGGGCGGGAGCCTCGAGCGGGAACGTCCGGTGAAAATTCTGATGCAGCCACTCTTGCGCGCTGGCGATGGAGTCGTCGGAGTGCTCGGTTTTCAAAGGGACGATTCCGAAGCCAGCCTGCCATGCGCGGGGCGTGTCGATGAGCAGCGCCTTGGCGCTTTGCATGGCAATGTCGTGGCCGCAAAATTTCTCGACCAGATATAGGCTGAGATCGAGCGCCGCGTGCACGCCACCGCCGCAGTAAAAGCCGCTGTCCTCGGTGACCATCAATTCCGGCATCCACTTTACCCTGGGATACTTTTCGCGGAAGCGCTCGGCCAAACCCCAGTGTGTGGTAGCGCGTTTGCCGTCCAGCATGCCGGTAGCCGCAGTTAGACCCACGCCCGAGCAGACGCTGGCGATGGCCGCTCCCCGTTTGTGCCAGCGGCGCAGCCAAGGGACAACGGGTGCATTGCGCTCGACTACGTCGTCCAAGCTTAGTCCAGTTGTCGGGATGAAAATGAGATCGATCTTGCGGATGGCTGCGATTGCGGCGTTAGGCCGGATTCGGATTTGTCCGTCACAGCAGACGGCGCGTCCATCGGCCGATGCTGTGGTTACTTGAAAGCGAGGAGCCGGCCGCTTCCCAGTGAGAACGTTCCACAGTGAGCCGGCATGGCGGAAGACTTCCATCGGACCGACGGCGGTAGAGGAGAAAGTTCCGTCGAGAAGCAAGACCGTGACGTGGATCAACGTGGGCCCCGATTCACCTGTGGCTGAATCACCTATGCACAATGGCATATCTGCCATGTTGTGGCAAGACCGATCCGCGCCTATTCTTGGGCAATCGAACGCAAGTCATTAATCGACGAAAATCTGAGGAGGATACCGTGAAGAAATATATGATCGAGCGAGAGATCCCGAAAGTCGGGACTTTGGAGCGAGAACAATTACGGGAAGCTGCGGCAAAGTCTAACCAGGCACTGCGGCAACTCGGACCGGACGTTCAATGGATCGAGTCCTTTGTTGCAGCCGACAAGACGTTCTGTGTATATCTGGCCAAAGACGAAGCGGTCATCCGCCGGCACGCGGAACTAAGCGGATTTCCTGCCACCAAGATTACGGAGATCAGCAAGACGATAGATCCCACGACTGCCCAACAACGATAAACGATAGAAGAGCAGGTCTGATATTTCCTGGGTGGCGGAAACGTATTTTTGAGAGTAGCGCGCCTTGGCGCGAGGCGAAGCTGGGCCGACAACGCATCCACGAAGCGGATTATAATCACGATAAGTTTCTCCTGGTGGGGGAAGGTATTAGCCAAATGTCTGGCATCGGAGAGAAACATTTCACGAGGGGCGTTGTGGGCCTTCAAGTCTCAATCAGAGAGTTCGATGACGTTACCGTACTCGACCTTCGAGGAAGGTCGACCATCGATGATGGGTCCAGCGAGCTGCTGGGCGACCATTTGCGAAAATTGGTCGCCGGCGGCGTGCGCAAGCTGCTGCTGAACCTGGTCAACCTGACCCAGGTGGACAGTTCCGGGATCAGCGTCATCGTCGGGACTTACGTTTCTCTCCAGCGACAGGGTGGCGATCTGAAATTGCTCTGCCCCTGCGGCCGTGTGCTGGAAGTGCTGACTGTATTTCACCTGCTAAACACAATTCCAACCTTCGAGGAGGAGGCGCAAGCTATGGCCAGCTTCCAGCCTCGCGGTCAATCAGCAGCTTCCTGAGATCTTCAGCAGTGGCAGGATCGTGTGAATAGCGGGTCGTGCCGTCTTCTTGTCACAGACCATCCACACTAAACAATTTAGTTTCATAGAGATGAGGGTTCTCCGAAAGCGTGCCGATGTCCATGCTTTCGCGCGGCACTCTACGCTTCCACTTCATGCTCAGCTCGGTATAATCGAAGCTTGCATGCAATTTCAGAGTATCCAGAACGCTATCGATCTTTTGCCGCCGCCACCTCCTCCACCCGACCAAGCCTTGACTGAAAACTTGGCGGGGACGGTCGAACCCAAGCTTGAGGTTGGGTGGGGCAGTTTCCATCAGGGTTTTTGGAGCAGCGTTGCCGCCCAGTTTGGCCCACGGGCAGGCAATGACGCGATTAATGGCAGCCCTTTTCGGGACAGTTGGGTGGAAGGGCGAATTCCGAAGGGTGCAGTGGTGGCAGCGGCGCTCTGGCATGTGGCGATTTTGGCCTTGCCGATCTCTCTATTCACCGTGATGCCGCACAGGAATCCTTTGTTGCAAAATTTTGAAGTGACGTGGCGGGGGCCGATCGACGACCTGCCGCTTCTTAGTATTGTTCGGGAAAAACCCAAAGAGGCTGCGGCCCTTAAACCCAAATCGCCCGAAACGAAGGCTTTGGAGGCGCCTCCGCAGCCGGTGCTCGACGCATTTCATCCCCGGCAGCGTATTTTTACCGATCCTGTGCGTCCCACGCATCCGCGGCAAACGCTTATCAATCCTAAGGCTCCTGATGTAGCTCCCAAGCTGCTTGCCAACTTGCCGAATATTGTGCAATTCGAGCAGGTCGCCGGGCCGGCTAAGCCGCGCTTGCAGATCAGCGACGAAATGCTCCAGAAATTGCATCCCAAGGAAAAGCGTTCGGCGACATCGACGGCGGCTCCACCGGTCGACGTCGCCAACATGGAGCAGCACGTCGCGGAAATGAATCTTCCGGCCGCGCAAAACGGTCCGGCGCGGCCGAGACTGGAATTGAACGCGGGAGCCGCTCCGCGGCTGGCGCAAAAAACGCAAGCGGGTGACGCCGGTCCGGCACCCGAAGTTGGCTCGACGCAATTAACTGCAGCCAGTGGCGCTCCCAACGCTTTGATCGCGCTCTCGGCGAATCCCGGTCCGGCTGCCCCGGTGCAGCCTCCGCAGGGCAATCTTGCGGCGCGCGTTTCCGCTTCACCAGAAGGTGCGGCGGGCGCACCGGTCAGTGCGCCGCCGAACGGTGCCGAAAAGTCGCCCGCACCCGATTCAGCGAGCGGAGCAGGGAAGAGCGCGGTAGGGATCAGCATCAGCGGCGGCAATCCGCCTGCTAACCCGAGCGGCGCGAAAATCGTGGCGCCTGCGCGGAAATTGATGACGCGACCGGAGCCGAAAGGCGAGAGCGAAGATGTCGCCGAACGCACTGGTCCGCCGGATTTTGCGTCACTGCCGCCGGGCGCAAAACCTGAAACGGTATTTGCTTACAAAAAGATTTACACGCTGAACGTCAACATGCCAAACCTGAACAGCGCGACCGGAAGTTGGATCTTGAATTTTTCTGAGCTGCACAGCGATTCCGAAAATACACACCACGCCCAGCAGACCACGGAATTGTCCGGGCCCGTGCCGGTGCAAAAAGTGGACCCGCAATATCCGCAGACTTTGAAAAACGAGCGGGTCGCGGGGGAAGTCGTTCTGTACGCGGTGATTCGACGCGATGGTTCGGTCGACAGCATCCAGCTGGTGCGCGGGATCGATCAGCAGCTGGATGCCAATGCAATCAGGGCGCTGCGGCAGTGGAAATTCCGTCCGGGAGCGAAGCAGGGCGCTCCGGTGGAGCTAGAAGCGATTGTGCACATCCCGTTCCGTTTGCCGGAATATCCGTGAGAGTGCGAACTGCAAAAACCAACGCAGAGAACGCAGAGGAGCGCAGAGCGGAATTACTTCGTTGCGGCGGCACCCGATTTTTGCGCTGCTATTTCATTGCTTTCTTCGGCTAGCTTCACCAAGGCGAAGAGCGCGTGATTGACGGGGGTGGGGACGCCGAGTTCCGCGCCGCGGCGTGCGATGTAGCCGTTGAGAGAATCGATCTCGGTGCGCTTGCCGCGCATTAGATCTTGTCCGGTGGAAGAAATCGCATTGGACATTTGCGTAGCAATTTTCAGAGCGCCAGCCAGTCCAGCTTGCGGAGTTTCCACGCCGGGAAGTTGAATGCGTGCGGCGGCCGCGACGGCTAGCACTTCGTTTACGACAGTTTCCACGACTTTCATCGCGTCTTCGCTTGCCGCAATTTGCCCATATTTCGCGCGACCTAACGCGGAAATTGCATTGAGGGCACAATTCCAAATCAATTTGGTCCAGAGTTCGCCGTCGATATTGCCGGAAATGCGGACGGCCACTCGGGCTCGTTCGAAAAGGGCCGCGATATTTTCAGTGCGCGCGTTGCGAGGGCCGACCACGAGATCGCCGCGGCCGACGTGCTTGATGTGCGCGGGTTGGGGGACGGATGCCGCAACGTAGACGACGGCGCTGAGCGCATCGATACCGGCGGCGCGAATTTTGTCGGCGTTGTCGACACCGTTCTGCAAACTCACTACGGTTGCGGAAGGAGAAAGCAGCGGCGCGAGCGAGCGTGCGGTGGATTCGGTGTCTGTGGTTTTCACGCAGAATAGGACAACGTCCGCGCCGCGAACGGCTTCGAGTTCCGTGGAAGCTTCGACGCGCACGGTTTCCTTGAATTGCAGGGTGTCCAGCAGCAGTCCACGCGTTCGGACGGCTTCCACGAACGGGGCGCGTCCGATCATCACAACGGGTGCGCCAGCGCGTGCGAGCATTCCGCCGAAGTAACCGCCAACGGCACCTGCGCCTACCACTGCGATGCGCGGCCAATTTTCCGAGGAACTCATACCGTGATGGCGGCGATCAGGCGATCGATGTCGCGCTCCGTATTATAAAGGTGTGGAGACACGCGAATATTTCCTTCGCGAAGACTGGTGATCACTTTTTCTTTCACGAGCTGGTGATAAAGCTCGGCGGTTTTCTCCGGCGAGCGCGCGGCAAAGCAGCCGTAGGGGCCGCGCTGCGAGGAATCGAGAGGGCTGGCGGCGACGCAGCGGTCTTTCGGGAGGCGTTCGAAAAGCAAATCGATTAATTTGCGATTGTGGGCATAGACGGTTTCGGGTCCAACCTGCAACACGAACTGGAGCGAAGCGTCCATGGCAGCGAAATTGAAATAGTTTGAGGTTTCGGCGATGTCCCAGCGGCGCGCGCCGCCGGCAGGCTTGGGGTTTTCGAAGGCAAGGGAGTGAAAATTTTCGGCGCCTTCGGCGGCGGCCCAGTAAAAGGGGCCGGGGCGCATTTTGTCGGTGTGTTCGTTTTTGGCCCAGAAAAAACCGGTGCCGTAAGGGCTGAGCAGCCATTTGTAACCGGCGCAGACCATAAAGTCCACGCCTAGCGCGGTGACATTAAGAGGCATGCCCCCGCAGCACTGGCTGACATCGAGCAGCAGCAGGGCGCCTTGCGCGTGGCACGCGGCGGCGATGCGCGCGGCGTCCAGCAGCACGCCATTGTCAAAGCGAACTATGCTGACGGAAACCATGCGTGTTCTAGGAGTGATGGCGTTGATGAAATCGTCCGCAGTGATGAAGCGATCGCGGGGCGCGACAATTTTCAGTACGATGCCTTCGCGCGCTTCCATGGGTTTCCAGGTGGCGTACTGAAGGGGAAACTCGCCCTTGGCGGTGAGGATCTCATCGCCAGGCTTCCAAGTAAGCCCGTAAGCGACTGCCTGCATTCCCGTGCTTGCGCCAGTAGTCAGCGCGATCTCTTCGGGTTTGCCGCCAATTAGCCTGGCGATAGAGGCGCGAATGCGATTCGGCACTTCAAAATAAGCTGAGTCGGGCATGTGGTGCGGATTTTTCTTCCACTCGAGTGCGGCCTGCACGGCGCGGTGCGCCACCTTTGGCATGGGACTTTGTCCAGCCAAATTCAAATAAGTGGCGTCTTCGATTTCAAACCATTCCTGGCGGTAATCGGTAATGGGGGAAGAAGTGGCAGTGGCCATGAGATTCTCCTGCTTACCCTTAATGGCCTACCATTGTTTTGGAGATGGAGCGGTTAACGCAACATCCAATTTGGATAACCAATTAAGAGGTAGGCAACTGGATCCCGCCGTCCCCTTAACAAAAACCGTACTAACTGATGCTCAATCATTAAGTTATCTATGAGATGTCTTCCGCGGCATGCAGAAGACTGATTTCGCAATTTTTTGAAGGGCTCCTGTTCGAAAACTGTCCTTTCGGCCGTTGTTTCACACTCTAATTCGACTTAAATTGAAACATCGGCGTGCCCTTTCTCTTTGGTTGCGAGCTGGGATGAACCATATCTTGGCAGGATTCTCACTCGCGAGGACCCGGCTATCGACCATTCCAATCTTGATTCGTGCTGCCGGACGTGGCCGGCTGCTGTCCTCTAATTCGAGATGTGTTTGGGGCAAGTCTTCCTTCGGAGAGAAAGGAGACCCATGTCTCGCAATTTGAGATTCTTCTCGGTGCTTGTCCTCGCCGTTTTCGTTACCGCGTCTTCTGTCTCTGGGCAAGTCGAATCGGGCGTAAATGCTCGTCCCAGAGTTAACCAAGGCATTGATGAAATAAATCGCGTCACGCTGGGAGGGAATACCCGTCCCGAAGCGCGGCCCGCTAACGACCGAGGCGCGGTGGCTAACGACTTCGCCATGCAGCACATGCTGCTCCAACTTAGGCGTTCTCCCGAGCAAGAACTCGCCGTCCAGCAATTTGTTGACGAACTCCATACCGCAGGCTCGCCTAACTTCCAGCACTGGCTCACCGCGGAGGAATTCGGCGAACGCTTCGGTCTGGCGAAGCCCGACCTCGATGCTGTGGCTGGGTGGCTCCAGTCCTATGGATTCCGCGTCAATGTAGTCTATCCCAGCGGTATGCTTATCGACTTTTCCGGCACCGCCGCGCAAGTGCGCAAGGCCTTCCAAACGGAAATACACCACCTGGATGTAAAAGGGCAAAGGCATGTTGCCAATATCGGCGACCCGCGAATTCCTTCCGCCCTGGCTCCGGTCATAGCCGGCGTTGTCTCTCTCCATGACTTCCGCCCGCATCCGATGTATCACCTGCTCAAGGCCAAGAAGGAATTCACGTTCACTGACGCCTTGGGCAGTGCAAATTACGCGGTGGTACCCGCAGACTTAGCGCAAATTTACAACTTGAATCCACTCTTCGGCGCGGGAATTTCAGGCCAGGGCCAAACCATCGCGCTTATTGAAGATACGGATGTATTCAGCGCCTCGGACTGGGGTAATTTCCGGCAGACTTTCGGCCTCTCCGGGTACACTTCCGCTTCCTTCACGCAAGTGCACCCGCCGGCACCTCCCTCGCAGCCTGGAAATAACTGCGCCGCTCCGGGGGTCGTCCCACTTAATGATGGGGAGGCTATCCTCGACGCTGAATGGGCTAGTGCCGCTGCGCCCGGCGCGTCAATCTTGATGGCTGCATGCGCGGATACTAGCACCACCTTTGGCGGCCTGATTGCCGTTCAAAACCTCATCAACGCTAGCGCTCCGCCACCGTCCATCATGAGCATCAGTTACGGGCAGTGCGAAACGGTGAATGGAGCAGCGGCCAATGCCGCCTATAACTCCACTTATCAGCAAGCGGCCGCGATGGGCGTCTCAGTTTTTGTGGCCGCCGGAGACAGTGGTGCGGCTGGCTGCGACAATGGCGCCGCCGAAGCCACCCACGGCATCGGCGTCAACGCTTTCGCTTCCACCCCCAACAACGTCGCCGTTGGTGGCACAGATTTCAGCGACACATACTCGGGCACCAACGCCAGCTATTGGAATTCCAGCAACACCTCGGCGTTCGGTTCGGCTATTTCGTACGTTCCGGAGATCCCCTGGAACGATTCCTGCGCCGGCTTCTTGCTCTCTAACTATTTGGGTTATAGCCCCACTTATGGCTCGACAAGTCTATGCAACGATGCGCTCTTCGGCCCTTTCCTCATGAGCACGAACGCTGGTGGCGGCGGTCCTAGCCAATGTGCCACCGGTTCACCCTCCGCGGCTGGAGTTGTAGGGGGTTCGTGCTCCGGATGGCCAAAGCCGTCGTGGCAGACCGTGCTGGGAAACCCGCACGATGGGGTGCGCGATACTCCGGATGTGTCCTTATTCGCTGCGGACGGCCTGTGGAGCCACTACTATCTGTTTTGCTGGTCGGACACCCACAATGGTGGACTTGGCTGTGGCTCCGACCCCAGCGCCTGGAACGGCGCAGGTGGCACCTCTTTCGCTTCACCGGTCATGGCCGGCATCCAGGCGCTCATCAATCAAAAGGCTGGTGGACCCCAGGGCAACCCCGCTCCCATGTACTATCAGCTCGCCGCTGTAGAGTATGGTTCGAGCGGCAATAGCTCTTGCAACTCGGATAATGGTGGGGCGGTCGCCAGCAACTGCGTTTTCTACGACGTGACGTCGGGGGATATGGATGTGGATTGCGTCGGGCCGAACTGCTATCTCGCAGACGGCTCTGTGGGGGTGCTTTCGACGTCCAATACCTCGTTCGCTTCCGCTTATGGCACGGGGGTCGGCTGGGACTTCGCCACCGGCATCGGGAGCGTCAACGCTGCCAACTTGGTCAACAACTGGCCCTCGTCATCCAAACCGCCGATGCTGAGCATCAGTAAGACGCACATCGGTACTTTCTCACAAGGTCAGCAAAATGCTGCCTATTCCGTAACCGTCTCCAACGCGGCGAATGCCGGACCCTCCAGCGGAACGGTGACGGTGACTGACAACCTTCCATCCGGGTTAGCCCTGGTTACCATGGTTGGCAGCGGATGGGCGTGCTCGGTTAACCATTGCTCACGCAGCGACGTTTTGAGTCCCGGAGCCAACTTTCCCCCAATCGCGGTGAGCGTGAACGTCTCCTCGAACGCCGGGTCGCCGCAGGTGAACCAAGTGAGCATGTCCGGCGGAGGCTCGGGAAACTCTAATGCCGTGGACCCCACCATCATCACGGTTGTCATACCCCCGGCCGCGGCCACCTTTGTAGCTGCAGATACCGCGACGCAAGGCAACTGGCATGGTGTTTACGGAGCCGAAGGGTATTCCGTAGCCAACGACTCGCAAAGCATCCCAAGCTATGCTTCCCTGGCCGTCAAAAATCAGCTGAACTACACGTGGGCTTCAAGCACCGTTGATCCTCGAGCTTTGCAAACCGGGAATGGTTCCGGGAGAATTGCCGCAACCTGGTATGGCAATAGCACGTTCAGCTTTGACGTCAATCTCACCGACGGCAACCCCCATCCGTTCGCCCTCTACGCCGTGGATTGGGATGCAAGAGGAAGAAACGAAACCGTGCAGGTTCTCGACGCCAATACGAATGCGGTCCTGGACACGCGCACTCTCTCCAGTTTCAGCAATGGTGTCTATCTTGTGTGGAATCTCTCCGGCCACGTCAGAATCAACGTAACCTGGACTGGTGGGGTCAATGCGGTAGTCAGCGGCGTCTTTTTTGGAGGAGCCAGCAGTGGCGGCGGTACGAAGGCAACCGCGAGCTTTATCGCCGCCGATAGCGCCACGCAAGGCAACTGGCATGGCGTTTACGGAGCCGATGGGTACTCCGTGGCGAACGAGTCACAAAGCATCCCAAGCTATGCTTCCCTGGCCGTCAAAAATCAGCTGAACTACACGTGGGCTTCAAGCACCGTTGATCCTCGAGCTTTGCAAACCGGGAATGGTTCCGGGAGAATTGCCGCAACCTGGTATGGCAATAGCACGTTCAGCTTTGACGTCAATCTCACCG
>Ga0137409_10008752_pt1 | contig 10325 bp, 14 predicted proteins | sample CZODoug1_16funga_FD_122059 | JGI IMG/M metagenome (GOLD analysis project Ga0137409, IMG submission 122059) | Vadose zone soil fungal communities from Angelo Coast Range Reserve, California, USA - CZODoug1_16fungal (Hybrid Assembly) | ecosystem: Environmental > Terrestrial > Soil > Vadose zone...
TCTTCTGCCAGGCGTGCAGGTCCCAGTGCAGCGCGCCCAGGCACACACAGGCGGCATAGCGGCGCTCGAAGGCGGCGATGCGCGGCGCGTAATAACCGCCGAAGCTGTAGCCCATGATCACCACCTTGCGGGGATCGACGTCCGCGCGTTTCGCGACGAACTCCCAGGCCGCGGTGCCCGGCGCCTCGTAGTCGTGGCGCGCGTAGATTTTCCGCAGGCGCAGCGTCTCGCCCTGCCCGGGCCCGTCGATGGCGAGCGTGTTGAAGCCGCGCCTCGCGAACTCCATGCCCGCGAACAGCACGCTCATCTCCTTGCAGTTGTCCATGCCGTCGAAGAGCACCACCGTGGGCGCAGGACCCGTCTTCGCCGACTTCATGAAATACGCGGGCAGCGTCTTGCCCTCGTAGGGAACCTCGCAGAACTCGATCTCGGGGTGACGGCGCCTGAGGCCTTCCTGGTAGCAGCGCAGCGCTTTCCCGTAGATCGCGAGCTTCTTCTCCCCGAGCGGCACGAAGCGCTCGCCGGCGTAGTAGTAGTTGCCCGCGCGCAGATAGAGGTTGCCTGCGGTCGCATCGCGACGCCCGGCGGCGGCCGCGTCGGCGAGCGCCTCGATCCTCTGCGCTTCCGCGCACCACTCCTGCGGCCACGCGTCGGGGTCCTGCGGTCCCCGCGTTCTCAGGCGCTCGCAGATCCGCTCGATCTCCTCGAGCGCCACCGCGCCGTACGGCGCCATGCCCTTGCACACCAGGGTCGCGTTCGACCACTGGAAATTGCCCGGGAACGAATCGGTCCAGGTGCTGCCCGCAGACATGCCACTCCCCCTTGTCGAATCAGAACATCCCTAGCCCGGGCCCGGCATGCGCTGGGCGCGGACGCGGAAGCGCAGCGCCAGGCCGTCTTTCACCGCGATTGCGCCGCCCAGAAGCGCGTAAGGCGTGATGCCGAAATCGGTCTGCTTGAACTCGAGCTTCCCCGACACGTCAAAGGTCTTCCCGTCGGCCTCGATCTCGGCCGGAACCTTGAGCGTGCGCGTGTGGCCGTGCAGGGTGACCGCGACGGCGAGCGTCGTCTTCTTCTCTTTCGCGTCGGCGCCGGTCACGCCGATGAGCGCGAAGGGAAACTTGTCCGCTTCGAGCACGTGGTTCAGCATGTTGGCGCGAGTCCCCTCGATGTCGGACTCGGTGGGCTGGGTGTCGAAGCCCGATTCCTTGCGCAGCGCCGGCTCGTCGACGACCAGGCGCGCGAGGACGACATAGAGATCGGCGCGACCCTCGCCCGGCGCGACGTAGCCGGTCACCTCGTGGCTCGCCACCACGTGGTCGTGCCCCAGGCGCGCGAGCGAGCCGCCGCGGCGCACCTCGATCACGACGAGCGACTGCGCGGGATCGATGCGGAACACGGGCTTGCCGGCTTTCAGCGCCTGCTGGTAGTACCCTTCCGGAAATTCCGGCGGCGGCGCGAGGGGCGCTTCGACGCGCAGGAGCTCCGCGCATCCGGCGAAGGCGAGCACGAGGACGGCGGCCGCCGCAACCGCGGCGCGATGAAGGCGAAAGGCCATCTTCAGCCCTTCTTCAGCTTCACCTTGAACTTCACCTTGACGTCGGCGCCGATCGTATCGGTCGCCTTCCACTCGCCCAGGCCGATGCCGAAGTCGCCGCGCTTCAGGGTGAGCTCGCCTTCCATGACCGCACCGTCGCCGGAGGCCGCCCAGGTGAAAGGCACCTCGACCGGCTGCTTCACGCCTTTCAGCGCGAGCGTGCCGCGCGCGACGTACCGATTGCCGTCGCGGCGCAAGTCCGTCGAATGGAACTCGGCCTGGGGAAACCCCGAATAGTCGAACCAGTCCTTGTTCCGGATCTCCTTGTTCACATCCGCGATGCCCATGTCGGCGCTGGTGACCTTGACCGTCACGTCGAGGCTGCCGCCCGCGGGCTTGGCCGGGTCGAAGCGCAGGTGCGCGTCGAACTCCTTGAATACGCCCGACGCCGGGGTCTTCTCGAAGGTGGCGATGAACTCGAGCTTGCTGCCCGAGGGATCCATTTTCCAGGCCGCGGCCTGCGCGAGCGAGAGCGCCGGGCAGGCGAGCAGGCACAGTCCGAGCGCGGCGATTATCCTCCTCACGACGTTCCCCAGGGAAGCATGCGCGAGAGCACGGTGTCGCGCTTGACGTAGTGGTGGCGCAGCGCAGCGCCGATGTGCGCGAAGAGGACGAGTGCGAGCAGCGTCACGAGCCATCCGTGGATCGTCGCGAACAGGTCGGCGAGCGCCTTGTCGGGCGCCGCGATCGCGGGCAGCGGAAACTGCCAGAAGATCCGGAAGGGCACGTTGCTCGCCGAGGCGATGACCCAGCCGGTCAAAGGCAGGGCGATCATCAGCGCGTACAGCAGCAAGTGGGACAGGTGCGCCCCGGCCCGCTCCCACAAGGGCATCTCCCAGGGCAGCTCGGGCGCGCGGTGCGAGAGGCGCCACAGCAGGCGCAGCGCGAGCAGGGCGAGGATCAGCATGCCGGTCGACTTGTGCCAGACGAAGAGATTGAGCTTGGTCGGCGAGATGCGCCAGCTCACCGCGGCGAGGCCGAGCGCGATCTGCGCGAAGATCAGCGCCGCCATCACCCAGTGAAACAGCTTGGCGGTCGCGCCCCAGGATTCGATGTCGTGGCGGACCACCCTATTTCTCCGCCACCGCCTCGACCTGGATGCGCAGCGTCACCTGAGGCTTGAAGCCCCACTGCGGCGCGTAGTCGAGGCCGAACTTGCTGCGATCGATCGTGCCGATGGCGTCCGCGCCGCACCACTCGCGCTTCAGCATCGGATGCGGCATGCACTTGAACATGTTGATCTTCAGGGCGACCGGCTGCGTCACGCCGTGCATCGTCAGCTCGCCGTTCACCTCCGCCGGCGCGCCCTTGACGAAGCGCCCGAGCTTCCCCTTGTAGGTGATCGTCGGGTACTTCTTGGCGTCCAGCTGGTCCGGGGCCAGCATGTTTTCGGCCAGCTTGGCGTGGCCGAAGTCGATGCTCGCGGTCTCGATCGCGATCTCCACGGTACCGGTTCCCGCGGCCTTGTCCATGGTCACCTTGCCGCTGGTCTTGTTGAACCTGCCGCGCCACATCGACATCCCCATGTGGTCGGCCTCGAAGCTCGGATAAGTGTGCTCGGGATCGATGTCGTAGGCGACCGGCGCGGCCGAGGCGGCGCCGCAGGCTGCAAGGCCGATGGTGATCAGAAGTGCATTCTTCACTGCATTCCCCCTTTTCCAGGATGATTACCTATTCCTGCGCCGATTGCAGCAGGATCTCCGCGAGCTCCCCGGGCACGAGGACCATGGCGTCGTGACCGGTCTTGAGCTCGTGGAAGCGCCACTTCGGATCGCCGCGGTATTTCGCCGCGAACTGGTCGAAGGTGCCGGTGGCCGGCGACGAACAGTAGATGAACGTCTTGGGCAGTGCTGCCGCCGACGAGTTCACGCGCCGCACCGCTTGCGTGAGCGTTCGATAAGGATGACGCGTCTCGCGCTGTCGTGCGAAGGCGACATGTTCGGGCTTCGCCAGGCCCCACAGCGACACCGGCGGCGGATCGACGAAGCCGTGCCGCTCGCCCTGCGCGCGGAATCCCGCCGCGCGCTCGGGCACGATGTAGTCGAGAGCGCACTTGCCGTTCTCGGGAACGAAGGCGTCGAGGTGAACGAGGCGGCGGATGCGCTCGGCCGCGCGCTCGGCGACGCCGGTCACAACCATCCCTCCGTAGCTGTGGCCGACGAGCACCACGTCGCTGAGGTCCTCCATCTCGAGGAGCCCGACGACATCCTGCACGTGCACGTCCAGGTCGATGTCGGGGCTCGCGAGGTGCGCGCGCTCGCCCAGTCCCGTGAGCGTGGGCCGGAACACCTCGTGCCCGGCGCGCCGCAGGATAGGCGCGACGAAGCGCCATTTCCAGCCGCCGGACCAGGCGCCGTGCACCAGAACGAAAGTCGTCATGATCCCCTCGGCGGAAGGTTCCGCATCCATTCGACGAGCGCCGCGACCACCGCCTGCGGCTGCTCGGGGACGAGGGCGTGGCCCGCATCCGCGATCGTGACGACGGTAACGCGATCGCCGAATTCCTCGCGCAGATCATGCGCCGTCGCGTGCGGCCTGAAGGCGTCGTGCTCGGCCTGCAGGTCGAGCAGCGGCACGCTGCCCGCACCCCACCATTGCTCCTGCGGCGTCGCCAGCCCCGCGGCGCGCTGGCTCGCGTTCACCTCGGGATGAAATCCCGAAAGCCACGCGCTCGCGTCGTGTCCCGGCGCGAAGAACGCGAGCTGCAGGTATTTCAGGCGCTCCGAGTCAGGGAGCGAGGGATCCGCGCATTTGCTCACGGCTTCAGCCAGCGCTTCCGGATACCGCTTCGCCGCGGCAGCGAGGATCGCCACGCCGCGAACGAGCTCCGGGTGATCGACGGCGGTCATGCGCGCCACCCAGTTGCCGAAGGCGTGCCCGACGACCACCGCGGGCCCGGCTCGTTCGTGCTCGATCACCGCGGCGACGTCACGCGCGAGGTCGTGCAGGGTGAGGCCCTTCATCGGGCCCGTGCTGCCGCCGATGCCGCGCGGCTGCGGACGCAGCACCCGGTACCCGGCGGCCGCCGCTCGGCGGGCGACCTCGTCGTAGTCGTCCGCGCCGCGCCCGCGCGAGGGCAGGATAACGACGCAAGGACCACGGCCTTCGGCGATCGTTTCGATGCGGGCATCGCGCGCGGCCACCAGGGCGTTCATCGCCCGCATGATACGCGCTCGATTCATCCCGGCCAGGGGCGAAAAAAAAAGAGGGCGCCGAGGAACCCCCCCGCTACACTCGGCGCCCAACGCACCTGCGAAAACTTGTCTCCTTATGCTTGTTTCGGCTCGCGGCTCGGGAGCCCGACGCCCCCGGACCGGAGGGCACACTGCAGGGAAAGCACCGCGCCCCAGGCGAAGAAAGCGACGACCACGACGTGGATCAGGGAATCGATATGCATGACTGGGTCCCCCTGTGTTCTCCGGCGTTCGGTCAGAACGTGTCCGTCATCGCCACGATTTCGGTGGCCTGGTTGACGACCTGGGCCGGGAGATAGCCGACGACGGAGTCGGCGTCGTTCGCGACGGGAATCTCGGTGGTCGCGTGTGCCGGCATCAGCAGGACTGCGATGGCGCAGATCGTGATGGCGACGATCGCCATGGTCAGAAGGTTCGACGGGCGGGGTTCGACGGTGTTGGTTTCGCGGTTGCTCATTTGGGTCTCCTCTTTGTTTTTCGATCCGGCGGAAGTCGCCGCTCGATGGAGACCACTTTAGGACTGCGCGCGCGCGGCTTCGCCGTCTTACGGCGCAGGGGATTTGTGGCGGATGCACATTCCAGTCCGAAAACTGCCGCAGGACACGGCGATTCTGTGCCAAACGCACATTCCGGGCCGGGAGCCCGGGGAAGCTAGGGTCGCGCGGCCCTCACCAGTGCGCGGGCAGGCGCTTGTGGACCTTTATCTGCTTGGCGTCCACCGAGATGTAGCCGCCCGCAGTGAGGTCCTTGACGATGCGGTTCACCATCTCGCGCGAGCCGCCGATGCGCGCCGCGATGTCCTGCTGCGTCAGGCGCTCGGGCACCACGCGCGCGCCGTCCGCCTCGATCGCGCTGTCGTCGACGAACTTGGCGAAGCGTCCGTAGACGTCCTTCAGCGCGAGGTCGCGAACCTGCTTGACGAGGCTGCGGGTCTTGGCGATCAGCATGTTGATCAGGTGGCGCGCGAACAGCGGGTTGCTCTCGAGCAGTCCCTGGATATCGCTCATCGGCATCACGAAGCAGCGGCACGGCTCCAGGGCCATCACCGAGGCGGAACGCGGCCCCCCGTCGAGCACCATCTCCCCGAAATAGTTGCCCTCGCGGGCGGTGCTGAGCACCATCTCCTTGCCATCCTCGTCGCTGACGAACACCTTGATGCGTCCGGAGAGCAGAACGTACAGCGAATCGGTCTCGTCGCCCTCGGTGATGATCAGGGCGTTCTTGGGAAACGCGCGGATGGCGCCGTGGGGCGCGAGCTCGCGCAGCGCCTTCTCATCGAGCGTGGCGAGCGGGCCGATTCCCTGCGACAGCGCGTGCGACTCTGACACGGGCACCCCCCTTGGATGGCAGCGTGAGGCGGAATTCTGGCACGGTCGGGGCTGCTTGTGCACCAGTCCGATGTCATGACCCCCGGGTGCTAGACTCGGCCCGATGACGGCTCTCCGCGCCGCCCTCCTCGCCCTGTGCGCCGTGGCTCCCACCCACGCCCTCGCCCAAGGCTACCCGTCGAAGCCGGTCCACCTCGTCGTTCCCTTTCCGCCCTCGGGCGGCAACGACATCTTCGCGCGCATCGTGGCGCAGAAGCTTGCGGAAAGCTGGCGGCAGCAGGTGCTGGTCGAGAACCGCCCGGGCGCCGGCGGAACGGTGGGCACCGAGTTCGTGGCGAAAAGCGCCGCCGACGGCTACACCCTGCTTCTCGGGAACACCGGGACGCTGTCGATCAATCCGGCGCTGTACACCAAGCTCGGCTACGAGGCGTCCCGCGATTTTGCGCCCGTCGCCCCGCTCGCCTCCGCGCCGCTCGTCCTGGTCGCCAGCCCGGCGAGCTCGATCCGCTCCGTCGGCGATGTTCTCGCGCAGGCGAAGGCCCGGCCCGGAAAGCTCAATTACGCCTCGAGCGGCAGCGGCACCGGCTCGCACCTCTCCGCCGAGCTGCTCCAGTCCCTCGCCGGCGTCAGGCTTACCCACATCCCTTATAAGGGCACGGCGCAGGCGATGACCGACCTTCTCGGGGGGCAGGTGCCGATGATGTTCAGCGTGATCTCGCCCGCGCTGCCGCAGATCCGCGCGGGGAAGCTGCGCGCCGTCGCCGTGACCAGCGAGCGGCGCATGCCGCAGCTCCCCGAGGTACCGACGGTCGCGGAAAGCGGGCTGCCCGGCTACGAGAGCACCCTGGCGTACGGCATCGTCGCGCCGCGAGGCACGCCCGAGGCAGTGATCGACGGGATCCACGCCCGGGTCGCGCGGATCACGACCACCGGCGAATTCCGCGAGCGCGTCGACTTCGAAGGCGCGGTGGTGCTGGAAGGAACTCCGGCGGAATACGCGGCGCTGATCCGCGCGCAGAGCGACAAGTGGGGAAAGCTGATCCGGGCGGCGGGTGTCAGTCCCGATTAGGCCGCCCGAGCGGCGGCCCGCCGCGGGGTCAGGAGCGCCAATACGGCCGCGACGGCGATCAACGCCAGAACGTCGCCCCAAAGATGCCCGATATGCCGGTGATTGGCGAGGGACTGAACGCCCATGATCGCGCCGTGCACGACGCTCGACCAGACCGCAAACCAGATCAGGCTCGTGTGCGCCATCGGGTCACGCGAGGCGAGGACCAGGAACACGCCGAGCGTGGCATAGATGCCCAGGATCATCTCCAGGTACTCCGAGCGTCCCGCCTCGTGCCAGATCCAGCCGGAGGGCCAGACAACGCCGAGCGGCCAAATGCCGAAAATAAAGGTCAGCCCCACGACTATCAGGGCGATGCGCAAATACTTGATGCGATCAGCTTCAGCCATTTTCCTCACTCCCAGTGGTCAGGTGTAGCGCAGTTCATTGTACAAAGACGGCGTGTCATGAGACCTGAGTCCCAGGCGGCGCGCGTCAGCCGCCGGGTTCCGCGCGCCGACGAACCACGTCGGTCTCCGCATTCAGCGTTTCGGCAGGAACGGCACGAGCATCGGCACGCGCCGGCGGTATTCCTGGTAGGCCATGCCGAACAGCTTGATCAGATCGTGCTCCTCGAGCTGCAGCGCAACCAGGATGTAGCCGGTGGTCATCGCCGCGAACAGCAGGTGACCCGCCGTCATGTCGGCCGTCCCCCAAAAGGCGAGCAGGAACCCGAGCATGATCGGGTGGCGCACCAGCTTGTAGAGCACCGGCGTCTTGAATTCGGCTTCGGGCAGGTCGCGCTGGCGCAACTGAGCGAACACCTGCTGCAGGCCGAACAAGTTGAAATGGTTGATGAGGAACGTCGAGAACAGCACGATCGCCCAGCCTAGCCAGAACACGCCCGTCAGCACGATGCGGCCGGCGTCGTTCTCTACGTGCCAGACCGGCGTCGCGATCGGTACCCATTGCCAATACATCAGCAGGAGCGCCAGGCTCGACGCGAGCACGTAGGTGCTGCGCTCGGACTCGTGCGGGATGATGCGCGTCCACCAGCGCTTGAACGCGGGCCGCGCCATCACGCTGTGCTGGAGCGCGAACACGGCGAGGAGCAGCGCGTCGATGACGAACGCCCCGGCGAGAGAGCCCGCACCGCCCGTGTCGATCGACTTGGGCACGATCAGATTGCCGACGAAACCGACGGCGTAGAGGATGGCCACGAGAAATGCCGCGTAGCTTGCGATGCCGTACAGGAAGATGAAAGTGCGGGTGAACATTGATTACTCTCCCGAAACGAAGCAACTTTGCAGTCTAGCGAACGCCGGCATGCGGAAGATTTTGCGCGCCGGCCCTTTTTGTTTCGTTTGTTTCCAGGGCCCGGCGTGCAGCCGCTCGATTTTCTCGATCATTTCCGCAGGCAGCGGAACGCCGGAGATGCGGCGCAGGGCGCTCCCACCGTTGAGCGCAACCCACTCGCCTGGCGTGTACAGCTCGCCGTACCCGCCCCTGAAGTCGGCGACCCAGGAAACGCCGTCGCAGCGGTAGATTGCGATCTCGCGCGTTTCGCCCAGCCGCAGCAGACTGCCCTCGGGCGCTGCTGCGGTCCGTCCGCGATTTCCGTTCATGGTCCGTCTCCTGTCCAATGAGCCACGGTGCCCATTGTGGGAAAACGACGACGGCGCGTCATGAGACCGGCGCCCCAGACGCGGGGGAAAACCGTTCCGGAAGCCGGCACGACCTGGGACAGGAGTCCCGGTAGTCGCTCTAGGGCACTCTTTTGCCGAAGCCGGCCTCGCGCGCGAGCACGATGGCGCGCGCGCGGTTCTCGACGCCGAGCTTGGCGAAGATGCTGGTGATGTGGTTGCGCACGGTCTTGTCGGAGAGCTCCAGGCGCGCGGCGATCTGGGTGTTGTCGAGCCCCTGTGCGATCAACTCGACCAGCTCGGCCTCGCGCGGAGTCAGCTCGGAGAACGCTCCCCCGGCGCTCCCGCGCGGCAGGAATTCGCGCACCGCCTCCAGCCACTGCGGCCACGCCGGCTCGTGCTCGAGCAGCACGTGGTTGCGGCTCTCCAGGGGCACGAAGCGCGCCCCGGGGATGAGGCCCGCGATCAGGCGGCCTTCCTCGAGCGGGATGCGCATCTCCGATTTCGAGTGTGTCACCAGCGTCGGGCAGGACACCCGCGGCGCCAGGTCGGCCACGTCGAACAGGCCTGCCGCCTGCATGAAGCGCGCGGCGTTCGCGGGCGAGATCGTCGAACGCTGCAGCTCGTTCCACCAGCGCTGCTGCTCGAGCGTGGAATCGGGGATGAACTGCGTGGTGAAGAACTGGCGGTACGCCGGGTCGTCCTTGCCCCAGCCGATCTCGGCGAGCTTGACCATGGTCTCGGCTTCGTCGCGCTCCTGCGGCGAGACGGCGCGCGCGAGCCGCCCGCGGGCGAACGCCCCGTGCAGCACGAGATGGCTCACGCGCTCGGGATGGCGCGCGGCGTAGGCGATGGCGATCGCGCCGCCCTGCGAGAGCCCGAGCAGCGGGAAGCGCGCGATGCCCACTGCGTCGGCGACCGCTTCCAGGTCGCGCACCCAGGCTTCGAGCGAGATGTCCGCGACCTCGCGGTCGGACAGGCCGCAGCCGCGCGCGTCGTAGCGAATGAAGGTGCGGTCGCGCGAGAGCTCGCGCAGCCACGGCCGCCACACCGAGCTTTCCCAGTCGAGCTCGACGTGCGTCATCCAGGTGCCGACCTTGACGAGCGGCGGCCCGCTGCCGGAGATCGCGTAGGCGATGCGCACGCCGTCGGCACTGGTGCAGAACCGAATCTGCTGCGAGGGGGCGGGCATGGAAATGGCTGAAGGTTCGATCCGGAGTTATTCGGCAACGATCGCCCTCAAGCGCCGCATCGCCTCCGGACGTTTCGCCGCAAATTCCCGCGTCACGCCTTCGGTTCTCTCCCGCCACGCCGCGACCGCTCCTTCGCGCACGACCGAATACTTCGCCCCATGCGATACCAGCTCGCTGATCAGCCGCGCGTCGTCCGCCTGCATTTCGCTCCATTTCCCGGTGACGGCGACGCGGGCGGATTCCGCAAGCGCTTTCTGTTCCACCGCCGGCAGGGCGTCGAACCACGCTTTGTCGGCAATCAGGAAGTAGGTATAGAACAGCA
>Ga0137409_10008753_pt1 | contig 10325 bp, 6 predicted proteins | sample CZODoug1_16funga_FD_122059 | JGI IMG/M metagenome (GOLD analysis project Ga0137409, IMG submission 122059) | Vadose zone soil fungal communities from Angelo Coast Range Reserve, California, USA - CZODoug1_16fungal (Hybrid Assembly) | ecosystem: Environmental > Terrestrial > Soil > Vadose zone...
TGTCGAGGTACTCGAAGAAGAAGGCCAGGCCGACCCCCAGGCCCAGGCCGGTGACGAGGCTCAGCAGGATGTTCAGGGCGATCTTCGGCGACGACGGACGGCTCGGGACCTCGGCGACGTCGACGATCCGCACGTTCCCCGCCACCAGGTCGTTCAGGCCGGCGGACGAGGAGGTCTCGCTCTGACGCTTGACGAGCGCCTCGAGCGTGGCGCGCTGGTTGGCGATCTCAGCCTTCAAGTTGTTGTAGTCGATCTCCTTCAGGTTCGCCTCCTGGGAGAGGCGCTTCTGCTCGTCGAGCGCGCTCTTCAGGAACCCCTCCTGGTTCCTCGCCGACCGGTAGGCGCTCTCCGCGGCCCCCAGGACCTGGTCGTAGATCCCCTTGCGCTCGGTGTCGAGACGCTCCTCGGTCTCCTCGATCTCGCGGCGCAGCCGCACCATCGCGGGCCAGTCGGGCTTGAACTTCTGCGACAGGTCGGCCTGCTGCCGCATCAGCTCGGCGTATTTCGCCGCCATGTCCTGGATCAGGCGGCTGTCGAGCACTTCGGGAAGGTCGCCCGGGCTCGCGTCGCGGAGGGCGGCGTAGCGCGCCTCCTTCGCGATCCTTTCGGCCTGCGCCCGGGTGTACGAGTCGCTCAGATCGTTGAGCTTCTTGAGGGCGATGTTCTGCTTGTCGCTGAGGGCGATGATCTGGTTGTCGCGGGCGTAGGCCTGGAGCTTCTTCTCCTTGACGTCGATCTCGTCCTGCAGGTTGGCGATCTGGTGCGTGAGGGAGGTGGTGGCGCGCTCGGTGGTGTTGTACTGCGCCTGGGAGTTGAAGGCGATGTAGGTGTCGGCCACGCGGTTGGCCACCTTCGCCGACAGCATCCGATCGTAGGAGGCGAACGCGATGTCCACCAGCCGGCTGTTGCGCACCGGCGTGACCGTCAGTTTCTTCAGGAACCTGTCGATGCGCTTCGCCTCGGCCTGCTCTTCAGGGGCCGGACCGTCCGCGGCGCCGCGCGACACGCCGACCCGGAACTCGTCGATGTCGGCCAGATGAAGCGAGTCGATCGCCTCGCGCGCCACGCGCCGGCTCTGGATGAGCCCGTACTGCGTCTGGTAGAAATCGTTGCGGAAATCCGGCACGCTCGACATGACGTCCTGGAACGGCAGGATCTTCGGCGTGTTCTGCTCGATCTGCAGGCGCGTCGTCGCCGTGTAGACCGGACGCTGCAGGAACGTCCCGAGCGTCGTCACCGACACCACGACCGCGAGGGAGGTGTAGACGACCCAGCGCCGCTTCAGGATGACCTGCCAGTAATCGAGCAGATGGATCTCTTTTTCCTGCCTCTCACCCATCACTGCGGTCTCTCCTCAGAAGAACGTCTCCGGCACCACGACAACGTCCCCCTCCTCGAGCATCGGGTCGGGATCCTTCCCCTGGCGGATCTTCTTCAGGCTGACGCGCAGGTCGGCCTGCGTCCCGTCGCTTCCCCGCCTGAGGATCTGGATCGCTTTCAGGTTGGCCCTCTCGGTCACGCCTCCCGCCTTGGCGATCGCCTGCAGGAGGCTGATCGGGCGGCTGGCCAGCTCTTCCAGGCGACCCGGGGTCTTCACGGCGCCGTCGACGTAGACGTACACGGGGCGGTCGAGCGGCACGCTGATGACGTCGCCCGGGCTGATGGACAGGTTCAACTCGGGATCGCGGTTCATCAATAGATCAGAGATCTTGACGGGAATGGCGTCGGTCGCGCCGCCGGCGACGGCGCGGATGACGAACAGGTGCGAGCCGGCCTCCTTCTCGAGGCCGCCGGCCTCGGACAGCACCTGGAGGAGCGTGCGCGGGCCGAGCATCTGATAGACGCCGGGCTTGCCGACAGCGCCGATGACCGACACCTTCTTGCTGCCGAACTCGCGCACGAACACGGACACCTGGGGGTCCTGCAGGTACTTCTGGCTGAGCGCCTCGCGCAGGTGGTCCTCGAGCTGCATCGCCGTCAGTCCCCTGACCTCCATCTCCCCCAGGAGCGGCAGGGAGATCGTCCCCTTCTCGGAGACGCGCACGATGCGGTTCAGCTCGGGGATCTCGAAGACGCTGATCTCCAGGAGATCCTCGGCGCCGACCGGGTGCTCCGGTCCGGCGATCGTCGCCAGGGGGATTGCGGCGTCGACCCCGGTCTCGAGGGGCGGCAGGATGGCGGCCGGCGGCGGAGTGGGCTCCGCGATCGTGTGGACGAGCGTGCCCTGCAGCAGGAGCGCTGCGAAAAGAGCTGCTGGAGTTCGCGTCATGGGCTCACCTAGAAACTGTAAGTCGTGCCGAACGTGTAGAAGCTCCGGGTCCGGTCGTAGAAGTCGTCCGTCGAGTCGCGCGTCACGCGGGAGGCGGTGATTCCGATGGTCATCTGGGGATTCGTGCGGTAACGCACGGTCGTCTGCCAGGTGGTCAGGCGGTCGTCGTGGATCAGCAGCACGCCTGGCGAGGACACGCTCATGACTTCCTTCGGGTAATGGTTGAATCCCCGGCTGTAATAGACCTCGCCGCTCACCCGGCTGGAGAAGAACTGCTCGTAGGCCGCCGACCACTGGGTGCCGACGTAGTACAGGTTGTCCCCCAGGGTCGAGAACTCGACGTTACGGTCGAAGCCTGTCTTCACCCGGCCGGCCCGCCCCACGCGGGTCGTCAGGTGCCCGTCACCGACGATGCCGTGGTAATCGCTGCCGTCACGGTCGAGTGCCGTCATGACCAGCGGACCGGCGCGCAGGTCTCCCTGCACCGCGGCGGTCGGGTCGAAGCGGAAGCCGGGCAGAAGGGCGCGCTTGCGTGTGTCGCGGTCCTGCGTCCTGTCGTCGAACGCGATGCTCGACACCGCCCCCTCGAGCGTGAACGTCGTCTTCGGAAGCACTTTCACTTCGCCGATCACCGACAGGGTGGTCTCGTCGCGGTTCAGCAGCGCGCCGATATCGCCGAGCGTGGAATTGTCCGTGGTGTAGTCGATGCGCTCGTCGCGGAGGTACGACTTGACCGCCAGGCGCCCCCGGCCGAGAGTTCGTATTGCGGCCGTCACGGCGTTGTTGTCGCGGCGGATGCGCTGGTCGATCTCGCTGCTGGGGCGCTCGCGATCGGAGGCGTAGCGCTCCTCGAGCGACAGCGCGGCGCGCTTCAGCAGCAGGACGCCGCGCGCCCGCGCCGACCCGTTCCAGTGATCGAGGTCGGTGTTCTTCTGGAAGGTCACGTAGTCCGCCTCCTGGAAGAGCCGCAGGCCGCCGCGGTCCCCCGCCAGAAGGACGGCGTCCAGCCCCGCGCCGGCCGTGGCGGTGCTGTCCCCCTCGCGCGTCTGCGCCTCGAAGCGGATGTTGTCGTCGTACCCGACGTCCTTCAGGACGGCGAAGGGGCGCAGGTGGAACGGCCCGGCGCGGCGCATCCCTTCGGTGGACAGGTCGGGATCGGCGGCAGGCGGCGCGTCCTGCGTCCCGGCGGCCGCAGTCCCTGTCCACGCCGCAAGCGCGCAGGCCAGCGCGGCGCCTCCGAGGCGCCGTCCGCTGCCTTCCGGTCGGGGACGGTTCACCAGGGACGACCCACGGTTCAGGGGGACGAGGGGCTGGCGTTGTTGTTGCCCTTCGTGTTGTTGTAGATCGCCACCGCGGCCCCCGCCGACAGGACGCCGATGAGCACCTTCCCGCTGGTCGAGGTCCAGAACGGCGGCGACTGGAGCGTCGTCTCGCCCACGGTCGTCGCGCTTCCCTTGGGGGCGGGGAACTTCGGGATCGTCCGGTTCGCCGGTCTCGACGGCTGCAGGGAGTAGGACTTCGACACGCTCTCTCCCGGCCCGACGTCCTGGATGTGGTCCGCCACGAACATGTTCCCGCCCACCTCGATCACGACGTCGTAGGTGCCCGCCGGCAGGCCTCGGATGTCGTAGTTGCCGTTGTCAGTCGTCTCCTCGCTGGTGTACCTGGTCCCGGTCCGCACGTTGATGGCCGTCACCTTGCCCCCGGCCAGCGACGCCTTCTCGTCCGACTGGTACAGCGTGCCGTGGATCGAACCGTGCCCGACCTCCTCGTCGCCCGCCGCCTGGGCGGGCCGGAAGGTCGTGAGGGCTGGAACGGACGCCAGGCAGAGCGACAGGACGAGAGCCAGGGCTCCGCGCGCGGTATCGGGTCGGCGAATGGCCATCTCCTTGGACCTCCAACGTGATCTGGACGTGCTGTTGCTGATTGGAGCAGGAACGCGCAGAACATATATCCGGCGCGGCTTCGATCCGTCAATAGGGCCAGAGGCCCGGTGAATCATGGCGTTGCGGACGATTGGCCTCTGAAGGTCTTGCGCGGCGGTCTGTATGCGGGAGGGCTGTTTGTGGAAATTTCCCGGTTAGGGTGCAGCCCCCAACCGGTCCCGGATTTACGACTTCATCAGGGCGCCGAGGATGAGAAGCGCCCAGACGGTGCGGCAGACATCGTAGTCGTTGAGCTTGCTGGCTTCGCAGATCTCCTCGAGCGACGTCGGGGCGTCGCACATGAGGAGGATCTCCTTCTCTTCGGGAGACAGCGGCAGGTCGCGCGTGATCTTCGGCATGTCGCGGGTGGTGCGGTACTCGGTGTTGAGGCCGCCCACCTCTTCGTAGACGCGGACCCAGGATTCAATCCGCTTGACCCCTTCGAGGAGTATGACGTCGGCCGGAGCGCCGATGACGATCGTCTCGGCGCTCGGAACGCGGCTCTCGAACGAGTAGCGGCCGCGCGTCCACTGGAAGATCGAGTAGACGATCTCGCGCACCTGGACGCGGATCCACTTCTCGACGTCCTCGCTGGTGAGCATCTTGAACCGGACCATCACCTCGCCCAGGCGGTCCTTGGTGACGGTCATCACCTCGAGGGCCCGCATCAGGCTCTTCAGCGAGATGGCCCCCGACTTCAGCAGGAACTGCGAGAAGCGGTCGTCGCGCTGGTTGGAGGAGGCGAACAGGACGTGTCCTTCGCCGAACTGGACCGACTTCTTGACGTCGCCCTCGGTGAGGTGCAGGAAGCCGGTGGCGCGCGCCTCCGAGAACTCGTGGAACAGGTTCGGGAGCGTGGTCGACCGGATATCCCCTTCGCGTGCGACCCGTCCGGGGACGCCGGTGGCGCGTCCCTGCGGGGACGGAGAAGAGGGCCGGGACGAAGAGGCGGCGCGGCTCATGATTCGAAAATGTAGTGTCCGGTCAGGGCCTCGTCAACCTGCGCGTCGGCGCAAACCCGGGCGCCGGGGGGCGGGCGGGGCAGGGGCGTGGCTCATGTTCGCTCGCGCGGCCAAGTGAGTGCCCCGCCAGCGCGCATGGCGCGGCTCAAAATCGCCACGCCCCTGCCCCGCCCGCCCCCCGGCGCCCGGACGGCTTCTGCGTGCAGGTTGACGGTCCCTTGGAACGATGGGCTAATGAAGAGCAGGGGCATTCAGTAGTTTTGCGGAGCCGCCACGGCACTTACTCGATCGCTTTGAGCATGCGTGCTGCGGCTGCGGAGGCGGAGGGGCCGTCGCCGGTGTCCAGGGTGCTCCCCGCCTGGCCGGCCGCCTGCTGGAAGGCCTCGCGGGCGGCCTGGGGGTTCCCCCGCCTCAGGGCGTTCAGGCCGCGGTAGTAGAGGACGGTCCCCTGCGACACCCCCACGACCGCCGGGAGGGAGGCGCGCGCGAACCCTTCCGCGTCCGCCTTGTCGTAGGCGCGGAAGTGCATGTAGATCACGCCGAGGTTCAGGAGCGCCGCCCCCTTCTCCGCCTCGTCGGCGGCCGCCCGCGCCCGCAGACGGAACTCGGCCAGGGCGCGGTTGTAGAGGAGCGCCGGATCGCTGAGCGGCACGACGATCGGACCGTCGTCGGGGGCGACCCGCACGGTCCGCGGACCGCCGCTTCCTTCGACCGCCAGGACGAGAGTCGGCCGGAGACCGCCCGGGCGCGCCATCTCGGCGGCGACCGCCTGCTGCACGTCGCGCACGCTCCCGGTCTTGCGGCTGCCGATCGCCTTGACCCGGTCGCCCGCCCGCAGCCCGCCCTTGGCGGCGGGCCCCCCGGGCAGGACGCGCACCGCGAGCGGTCCGTCGGCGTCCGCCTGTCCCGGGTCGAGCAGCGTGTCCACCAGCCCCATCCCCCACCAGGGGCCCGACAGGGACGGCGCCGTGTCGAGACGGCGCACGAAATCGCGCGCCGCTTCGGGTTTGTCGGCGCGCAGCGCGACCACGTCGGGGGCGTGGTGCAGGACGGAGTAGAGGCCCAGGGTCCACGACTTGTCCGCGTCGCCGCCGAGCGTCAGGCCGGCCAGGACGAGGTCGGCCCTGGCCTTCGACGCAATCTCTTCCAGGAGCGCCGGCGACAGGATCGTGCCGGCGCGCACCTCGCCGGGGGCGGTGATCATCCATTTGATGACCGAGTCGCGCAGACCCTGCAGGATCTCGGGCGTGCGCACGATGTTCAGGGTCTTGAGCCCCTTGTTGAGCTCGTCGAGGAGAGGCTTGTCCTCGTCGCTCCAGGTCGCCCGGCCCCACTCGTCGAGACGGAACGTCCCGAGGTAGATGAGCGTCGGACGCAGGCGGACGTCGAGCGTGTTCACCTCGCCGGGGATCAGGCGGATGCGCTCGGACCAGGAGCCGACGTCCTGCTTGACGACGAGGAGATCGCGCTCGCCGCCGCACAGCCCCTGCATGGTGAACGGCGTCGTCCCTTTCTTGTCGCCGTCCACGAAGACATCGGCTCCCGAAGGCGTCGAGGTCAGACGCACCTCGGTCTTGGCCTCCTGCAGGATGACCGGCGTGAACTTGAGCGGGGCGTTGGCCTCGGGATCGAGCGACACTTTCACCGTGAGGGTGCGGCTGGTGTAGCAGTCCTTGTCGAAGCCGACCTTGTGATCGCCGGGCGTGACCATCGGAAGGAGGAGAGGGGCGGAGGCGTTCTGCGGATCCGCGCCGGCCTGCCGCGCCATCTCCTGGGAGTCGGGGGTCGGCGGCCCCGCGCTCGTCCCGTACGGCTTCCCATCGATCGAGACCGAAACACCGGCGGGGACGGTGACGAACTGCAGCACGCGGCGGTTCGGGCGCAGACGCACTTCCTTGCGCGTCTCGGCCCCCGACACGACCGCGAACATCTCCTCGTACGGATCGTAGCCGTCCGCCTCGATGCGCAGCGTGCGGGTGCCGGACAGGAGCGGCACCTTCCCCCCCTCCTGCGGCTCGACCGGCTCGCCGTCCACCAGCACGTGCGCCTTCGGTGGATCGACCAGCAGGGTCAGGATCCCGGCGATCTTGGCGCGCACCCGGTCGAACAGGTCGACGACTTTCGGCGACACCGTCTGGCGGTCGATGGCGTAGGCCGGGTTGAGCTTCAGAAGCGCCGTGAAGTCGGCCTCGGCGCCGCGCGTGTTGCCGAGGTTGAACTGGGCGCGCGCGCGCATGTCGTAGGCGGCGGAGAGCAGGCGCAGCTCCTCGACGCTCAGGTCCTTCGCCTTCTTGTCCTTGCGCGGCTCGATGATCGACGACAGCTCGCGCGCGGCGCCGAGGAAGTCGAGGTTGTCGAGCCTCTCGCGCGCCCGGTTGAAGGCGGCGCGCATCGTCTTCAGGTCGGCGGTGAGGTCCTCCTCCTCCTGCGCGAACGCGGGGAGGCAGGAGACCGCGACGACGCCCAGGAGGGACGCCGCGAACAGGAACCGAAGCGCGCGCCGGAACGTCATTGGAACCTCAGGACCGCCGGGCTCTTGCGCCCGGACACGTAGACCCGGCCGATGGCGTCCACCGCCACCGACGACGCGTCGCCGAGACGGGAGAGCGCCTCCTTCGGCGGGCGGATGACCGTGATGCGCTCGCCGGTCGGGGAGGCGACGTACACGAAGCCGCTCCGGCCGTCCAGGAGATAGAGGTCGCCGAGGCCGTCGGCCGCCAGGGCGACCGGCTCGGTCGCGCCGAGGCCGGCGAGGTTCACCTTGCGCGTCGTCTTCCCCTGCGTCAGCTCGAGGGCGAACTTGAAGCGCGTCTCGAGGACGAACACGCCGCCGTCCTCGTTCTTCGCCAGGTCGGCGAAGCGCCCGTCCTTCACGTCCGGGCGGATGTTGCCGGCCAGCCGCCGGGAGCGGTCGTAGATCAGCAGGACGTTGTCACGCGGATCGAGGAGGTACACACGGCCGGACAGGTCGGTGGCCACAGGACCGAACTCGCGCGGCGGCCGGCCGTCGTACGATTTCAGATCGGGGCCGCTCCAGTTCTTGGCGTTCAGGGCGATCTGGCCGCCGCCGGAGATATAGACCGCCAGGCCGTCCCCCACCGCGACGTAATCGGGGGAGGGATGCGGAATGCGCTCCTGGACCCGCCCCTTCGGGTCGAGGCGGAACACGCCGGGTGTCTTCGGGCTGGCCAGGACCAGGAGACCCTGCGCGTCGACCGAGATGTCGCTGGCGCCGCGGAAGGTCTCCTCGCTCTTGCCGGCCTGGCCGCGCGCCGCCTGCGGCGCTCCGTACGAGGCGTCGAGCCGGTACAGCTCCGGCTCGGGGGCGGCCGCGGGCGGCGACGGGCCGATCTTCTGGGCGGGGGGCGGGCTCCCCGGCTTCGGCCCGGCACCCGCGCGCAGGAGCGCCGGCTGCACGCGCAGCCGGTGCAGCAGGGTGATGCGGTCGAGGGCCCGCGGGGCGAAGCGCGAGTCGGCGTAGCGCGTGCGCACCCGCTCGAGGGCCAGCATCGCCTCGGTCGGATCGTCCAGGTGCGACAGGGCGACACCGTAGCGATACAGCGCCTCGGCGGCCAGCGGGCTCGCCGGGCTCTCGTCCATGAGGCGCGCGAAGAAGTCCGCCGCCAGCGCCGGCCGGCCGCGCAGCGTCTCGCACATGCCGGACCCGAAGTAGGCGTCGTCGGCCGAGTCGCTGTCAGGGTAGACCTGCGCGGCGGTGGCGAAGCGGCCGCAGGCCTCGTCGAGGTCGGCCTTGGGATTCGCCGGCTCCAGGAACAGGTAGCCGAGCTTGACCAGCGCCTTGGGCGCCTCCCGCGAGGAGCGGTATTTCTGCGACAGCGCCAGGAGCAGGTCGGAGGCGTCCTTGATCGCCTGGGACGACGCCGAGCCGACCTGGTCCCAGGCGGCCACCGGATAGATCAGGTCGGCCGCCTTCAGGAGAGCCTGCGAGGCGAACGGGCTGTCGGGAAAATCCTGGGAGAGCTTCCGGAGGATGCGGATCCCCTCGTCGCGCTTCCCCTGCTTGACGGCGTCGATCCCCTGGGTGAAGGTGCGGGCGTCGAGCGGCCGGTCGTCGTCCGGCTGCGCCGCGGCGGGGGCCGAGGCGCCCGTGGTGCACAGCAGGACCGCCAGCGCCGGGGCCAGGATCGAGGCCCGGAGCTCTCGACTCAAAACTTCACCGTCACGAGCGCGTTCTTTCCGCCGGTCACCGCGACCGCCTGCTCCTGCTCGGCGCCGTTCGGGACGAACACGACCTTGACGCGGTGGCCGCCGGACGCAATCGGCAGCTCGAGCACCGGCGTGACATCGACGTAGACGCCGTCCACGAAGACCTTGCAGTTGCTCGGCTGCGCCTGGACCGTGAGCGTGCCGAGGGCCGGGAAGGTGATGACCGGCTGGGACTCCTTGCCCCCTTCGACGGTCACCTGGGCCGTCTCCTTCACGAACACCTTGTCGTTCTTGAAGGTCAGGCTGTATTTCCCCTCGGTCAGGGTGAGGGCCTCCCCCGCCTTGCCGATCCGCTTGTCCCCCGCGAAGATATCGAGGTCGTAGTCCGGCGGCTTCTTGATCCGCAGGGTGCCGGCCGGGATGGCGTCGAGCCGGATCGTCTTGAGAGTCTTCACCATTCCGTCGAAGTCGTCGTCCGGCTTGTAGGTGGCGTTCCATGGGCGGTACCCCTCGTGCACCAGATCGAGGCTGCGCTCCTCGCAGCCGTCGAGGGCCAGGACCGCCGGGGTCACCTTGCCGGTGTCGTGCCCGTTCAGGCGGATGCGCGCCCCGGGCGGCTCGGAGGCGATCATCACCTCCTCCTGGCGCGGTTTCAACTCCATCACCAGGTTCCCCTTGAAGGATGCCAGATCGGACGCCGTCATCGCCGCCACCGCCCGGCGGCAGCCGGCTTGGGCGACGATGTCGTGCGGCCGCGTGTCGGAGAGCGCCAGCACCACTTTCGGCTCGGCCAGACGCGTCGAATCGATCGTGATCGTCCCGCCGTGCGGGATGGTCGAGACCTCGACCGACACCATGCCGCCCCGGCCGCCACCGGGCGGCGCTCCTCCCACGGACGCCGACGTCACCTCAGCATTGGCCCCATCGTTCGCTTCGCCCGAGGCGAGTGCGGGCTCGTGGCGGTTCACCAGCCGCGGGAAGAACACCAGCCCCAGGACCGCG
>Ga0137409_10008754_pt1 | contig 10324 bp, 10 predicted proteins | sample CZODoug1_16funga_FD_122059 | JGI IMG/M metagenome (GOLD analysis project Ga0137409, IMG submission 122059) | Vadose zone soil fungal communities from Angelo Coast Range Reserve, California, USA - CZODoug1_16fungal (Hybrid Assembly) | ecosystem: Environmental > Terrestrial > Soil > Vadose zone...
TAGCCAGCCTGTTGTCTTGGGAACGCGCGCCAGATGTAGGTCGCCGGGTAAATAAGTAACGGATTCAAGAACCGAAACCGCATCGTCGTAGTCACGGCAGCCGAGCCGGGAAAATCCAGCCCGAAGATCGTACCCGCCGCAGAAACCGTGACGGTCACCGATTGGCTCGCACCGCCGCAGCTCAGCGTGAAGGTGCTGGTGACTGTGAGTGGGCCAGATGTTTCGCTTCCGGAGGTGGGTTTGCTCCCCGTCCAGGCGCCCGAGGCCGTGCAGGAGGTCGCGTTCGTCGAGGACCAGGTAAGCGTTGAAGATCCGCCGCTCGCGACCGACATCGGCTTCGCCACCAGCGACACCGTGGGACCTGGGGGCGTTACCGTTACCGTCGCGGATGCGCTGGCGGTCCCACCCAGCCCGGTGCAGTCAAGAGCGAACGTACTGGTGCTCGTCAACGCGCCGCTGGGCTGGCTACCGGAAATCGTCTTGAGACCCGACCATGCGCCGGAAGCGAGGCAAGAGGTGGCATTGGCTGAGGACCAGGTGAGCGTAGAAGACCCGCCGCTCGCGACCGACGTCGGGTTCGCCGCCAGCGATACCGTGGGACTTGGCGGTGGCGGTGGCGTGCCGGAAACGGTAACCGTCGCCGTGGCGCTTGCACTCCCTCCCAAACCGGTGCAGGTGAGAGAGTAGCTGCTGCTCGTCGTGAGCGGGCCGCGTAGTTCACTGCCGGCCGTGCCTTTGCTCCCCGTCCAGGCACCCGAGGCCGTGCAGGAGATCGCGTTCGTCGAGGACCAGGTGAGCGTCGAGGGCCCGCCGATGGTGACAGACGTAGGGTTCGCTGCAAGCGACACGGTCGGAGGCGTGGACCCCCCCGAGCCGGCCGGTGCCGATTCCGGCCCACCCGCGCCGCCGCAGGCGGCGCACACCAGGGCGAGCACAGGAACGAACAGCAATGTCTTCAGTCGCAACATAGCGATTCCCATTGCTTGAACGACACAGCGACTTTTCGCGACAGTCTCGATTCCGATAACCCTACGAGAAGGAATAAACGATCGAGGTTTCCGTCGCTCCCGCCGTCTGCTGGGCCGGCGGGCGACTTGCGATGTCGCGGCGAACTTCGATCCGCCGTACGTCATGCAGACCGCCGTTGATATTAACATGTCAGATGGCCGCCGCGGAGCGTATAGCAAATGGTTATGAGGGGAAACATTCGGCAAATGAGAAATACTTGGCAGAGGCAATGGCCTCATCAGCGCTATATGCGCAAGTCCTCCAAGGCCAATCCACGCTACGATGGAAAACCGCCAACCCACTGGCTACGATTTACCGACTCCGGTTAGGCGAAGTCGGGAAGACTCGACAAATGAGAAAGAAGACGGAGGGCATGAAAACTTGGCCGGGAGCCGTTCTGATCGCGACGGGCGCGATCGCGTCGACCTACGGCGGGTTCGACGAATGGCACCAGTCCTTCGTGCCGGGACGCTCGCGTACTAGATCGAGCGGACTCGCTCCAGATACACGCCGAATTGTGCCGGATAGAAGCCCGAACTCAAAGTCTTCCGCCCTTCGTCCGTCTTGAGTGCCGAGCGAATGCCGTCGATCACCTGGCTCCAGTCGGTCGTGCCCTTGACTAGTTTGTTGAAGGTCTTCACCTCCGGCCATAGGACCGAGCGGACTTGTTTCTTCGACAAGAATCCATCCTCCCCCTTCAACAGGAACTTGATAGAGATCGCATGCTTTGGAGAGCTGACATTGGTTTTGTGGAAGCGGCCCGGATCGATGGCGAGAACATCGCCCTTGTGAACAACCGGTGTATGAATCTGCCTCGCCTCGATTTCACTCTCAGAGCAAGTCATCCTCCGCCCTTTGTGGTACTCGCTGAAGACGAAGTTCCCCTTTTCGGAGGTCACACTGTGGAAATAGTTCTCGGGCGACGCGTTCAGACCATCGATGAAACCGAGCGGATCTGAGACTTCCTCGGGAGACAAGAGAATCCAGGCGTTCACCGCGCGATCAAAGCTGAAGAGTTCGGTATCCATGTGCCATGCTGTCTTGAACGAGCTGTCCGTGTAGATATAGAAGTCGTTTAGGTAGAACAACTCCTCACCGATCTTCTCCTCGAGAGCGGCCGTGATCTTCGTCACCGTTTTGGACTCAAGGCGATCGATCAGCGAGAAGCAAGGGATTCGCTCCATCTCGAGCACCTCCTTGCATCCATTCTTGAGGTAGTTGATATCATGCTCGTCGAGCACACCCTTCAGGTGCAGATACGAAGCCCCAGACTCGAACATTGTTCCTCCGCTACGGTGTTGCATTCGTTTCATGCGGAAAATCATGCCTTAGCCAATCGCGGCAAGTCAAGCGCGGGCGCCCGGCGGCGTTCAATGTAAAGGAAGCCTCTAAATGGTGTAACCGCCCTTACCCGTGCAAGTGCTCCAAGATCAATTTACCGTGAGGAAGCCCAGGCCCCTACTGGGTACAATTTGCCAAATGACAACGCGAACACCGATCTGCATGCTTGCGGTTGCATTGGCGATATTGTTCGCGCCAGCGAGCCAGCACGCCGCCGCCGACACGCGGGAGGCGATGCGCGAAGGGGAGGAGCCGGCGATGCTGCGCGTCGGCGCGACGCGGGAACTCAAGCGCCCGAGTGCTGCTGCGCAGATCGCCCGCGATGGAGACGTCATCGAGATCGACCCCGGAATCTACGACAGCGACGCTGCGGTCTGGCGGCAGCATCGGCTCACGATCCGTGGTGTCGGCGGGCGCGCTCACCTGCGCGCCGACGGCGCCAACGCTGAAGGCAAGGCGATCTGGGTCATCAAGGGCAACCACACCACGATCGAGAGCGTGGAGTTTTCCGGCGCGAAGGTGGAGGACCAAAATGGCGCGGGCATCCGGCTCGAGGGCCTCGGCCTGACCGTGCGCGACTGTTATTTTCACGACAACGAGAACAGCATCCTCACCAACGCCAACCAGGCGAGCGATGTCCTCGTCGAGCACTCGGAGTTCGCCCACAACGGGTTCGGCGATGGCCAGAGCCACAATCTCTACATCGGCAACGTAAGATCCCTCACGCTGCGCTTCAGCTACGTGCATCATGCGATCGTCGGACACAACGTGAAAAGCAGGGCGCTGAAGAACTACGTCACCTACAACCGCATCATGGACGAGAACGACGGCAGGTCAAGCTACGCCATAGAATTTCCGGACGGCGGGCTCTCGTTCGTGATCGGCAACGTGATCCAGCACGGGCCTGCGGCCGAAACCCCCACGGTCGTCTCCTACGGCGCCGAAGGGTTGAAGCACCCGCTCAATGAACTCTACTTCGTCAACAACACCGTGGTGAATGACCGGCCCGCCGGCGGCCGTTTCCTCTTCGTCAGGGACGGCACCGACGCAGCCCGGATCGTGAACAACGTGTTCTCCGGGCTGGGCGAGGTCTTAAGCGGACCCGGCGAGCTGCGCAACAGTATGATCGCCGCGAAAACCGATTTCGTCGACCCGGCAGGTTTCGACTACCGGCTCAAGGCTGGCGCCGCGGCGATCGGCCGCGGCGTCGATCCCGGGAGCGCGCATGGCTTTCGCCTTCGCCCCACGGCGGAATACGTTCACAACGCGCAAAAAAGGGCTCGAAGCAGCTCGGGGAAGCTCGACGCCGGGGCGCTGGGATACCGGGACGAGCACTGAACCTCAGAGGCTCTTGACCCACGATTCAGTCCAGCGCTCGACCTGGTCGCGCCAGTCGCGCCTTGCGAAAGTATGGTTTGCCTCTGCTAAACGGTACCGGGTAATGCGCTTGTCTTCGAGCAACTTGCGCCAACGGCGAGAGTTTTTGACGACGCCCTCGAACGCCCGCGACGTGAGATCGTTGCCGCTCAAAATGAACAAGACCTTGCCGTGGAACTTGCGTAATCCATCTTCCATTCTGTACGGGAGCGGCGCCTCGCCCGCGGAGGACTCCTCGGTGGGGTCCGACGAGCGAAGGCGCCTCATTGCATCAACGACAATTCTACCGAGTGCGCCCGCCGCCTCGCGAAAATTGAACTCGCCGCGTGCCACCTTCCGCCACAGACTCGCCTGGAGCAGCCGCCGCAAGTAATAGTGCCGGAGGTCTGCGAGCCCAACTCCCTGCCCTATGCGCACCTCAGGGTTGAGCAGTATCAGCCCGCTCACCCGCTCATCCTGGTGAGCGTAAAACAGAGCTGCCGAGGCCGCGTCGCACAAGCCCCATATTGCGACGTCTTTCAACCCGGGGACGCTTGCGAAGAACCCGTCGATTGCGCAGCGGATGTCTGCGCCCACGCGCTCGAACGTCCGCACCTCGCCGTCGCTGTCTCCCATCCCGCGGTAATCGAATCGCAACGCGGGCACGCCGCGTTCCGCGAGACGGCGGGCCAGTAACCTGAACTGTCGATGGCTTCCCACCCGGTACTGCGGCCCGCCCACCACAATCAGCACACCGCGCGTTGCCGGAAGTCCAGCTCCGCTCAGGACACCGACTAGCGATTCGCCCTCGCAGTCAAGTATGAGCGCATTCTCGTTATCGATCATGACCGAACGTAAGCGCACACCGTAGCCGCCATTGCTTCGATGTCTTGCAAAGACAAGTCCTGATGACAGCCAAGCTGAAAGACCCGACGGGCCCAGTCCAGTCCATGGTCGCCATCGAGCATGGGCGTACCGGGCCAGATCTCGTCCCAGCGGAATATCGGGATACCCGCGGAGCGCAGCCGCCGATAGCTTGCCGCTGGGTCGTTCACGTAGAGCGGGAAGACGTACGGTGTCGCATCATCCGGCAGGTCGGGACGCAGCGCGTGCGCTCCATCGATTCGTGAGAGGCTGCTTGCGAGCGCCGCGTAATTGCGGCGGCGATTCCTGACGATCCGGGACCGGTGTACGCTGATCGCAATCCAGGGCGCCGCGACTGCGGGCCGAAGGGACTCGAGGCGAACGTCAACGGCGGCTTTAGCGCTTTCGCTGCCACAATTCTCAGGTGCATCGATGAGGGCATGGCGGCGGCGCAACCAGTTTTTCATACGGAAGGCGCCCCCAAGTAGCGAGTTCAGCCCCGCAAAGCGACCGTGCCCGGCCCCGATCTCGATGGCATCGACCGCCGCCTTGACTTCGTCGCGCCAGCTGCACGGCGTGAAGTCGAGCTCCTTCAAGGGGTGCGTTGCGGACACGATCAGGCCGCCCTCGGGCACGGGAAAGAACTTTGGCAGGCTCGCGATCGCGAGGTCTCCCCAACTCCCTACCGCCACCCCTTCAGACATGCCAAAACAAGCGTGGGCGCAGTCCTCGATCAGCGCAATTCGATTAGCATCGCAAAAAGCGCGCAGCCTCGACATGGGTTGCGGAAAACCGAAGTAGTGGGTCGCGAGTATGGCGCGCGTGCCGGCAATAGCCGCGCGCTGGAGCCATTCCAGATCCACGCCCCCGGACGCCGTGACGGGGTAGAACATCGGGTCTGCGCCGCTCTGCACGACCGGCGCAATCATCGTTGGGCAGTGGTAAGTGGGAACGAGCACCTTGTCGCCCGGCCTGATTTCGAGCACGCGCAGCGCGAGCGCGATGGCGGCTCGGCCGCTCGTCGTGTAACGCCGATGACGGGCACTCAGGACCCCGGGGGTGGGCGCGGCGCGCGCGCCGGAAAATGCCGACCAGCCGAGTACCGGGAGTTTTGGATAAGATCGCATAGCATTCTGCTCTTTCCGGCATTGTATTGGCTTCGACACAAGCCGTGCCAATGGAAATATTCCCACCAGTTGGGGCGCGACTCGCGCAACGGGGCTGGTTTGACACTCCCGGTATCCTGATGCATATTGCCGCGGGCGCAGGTCCCGCCGAAGATTGCGGCGGATGATTGTTGCGATGCTTGAGAGAATTTGATGTTACTCGATGATGTGAGGACCGTCGTGGGCAGCGCATTGCAGATCGGCAGCCGCGCGCAGCAGATGGATGCCGCCGCGCCGCTGCTCGGCGCCGTTCCCGAACTCGACTCGATCGCGGTGGTCAACCTCATCACGGCGTTGGAGGAGCACTTCGGCATCACGGTCGCGGACGATGAAATCGGCGCATCGACCTTCGAAACGCTCGGAAGCCTGGCGAAATTTATCGAACGTAAGCTTCCACGATAGGCCCCAGTCTGCGGGCGGACGTGTCCAGCGCATTCTTCCTTCCGGCCGAGCCCGGTAATCGATTCTGCATCTATCATCGCCCCACGCAAGGTGTCGCGGGCCGTGGCTTCGTGTATGCGCATCCGTTTTGCGAAGAGATGAACAAGGCCCGCAGAATGGCGGCGCTGCAGTCCCGCAGGCTCGCGGCCGCGGGATACGCCGTGCTGCAGATCGACCTGTTTGGCTGCGGCGACAGCAGCGGAGATTTCGCCGACGCGAGATGGGAAATTTGGAAACGAGATCTGCACATCGCCCTCGGCTGGCTGAAACCCCGCGTCGACGGGCCGCTGAGCCTCTGGGGATTGCGCCTCGGAGCGACGTTGGCCGCCGACGTCGCCCGCGACCCCGGCCAGGGCATCGAGCAGCTTCTCCTGTGGCAGCCGGTAAGCAACGGCGAACAGTTTTTAACGCAGTTCCTGAGGCTGCGGCTGGCGGCCGAGATGCTCGCCGAAGGAACCGCGCAGACCGGCGTGCGTGAGCTGCGAGAGACGTTGCACGGCGGGGTGCCGCTCGAAATCGCCGGCTACGATCTCCACCCGCGTCTGGCAGCGGAGATCGACGCGCTAAGCCTTGCCGATCTGGCACCGGCGGTTAAGCGCGTGCATTGCCTGGAAGTCACTGCAATGCCGGAACCGAAGGTCTCGCCAGCGTCGCAGCGTGCACTGGAAGCGTGGCGATTGAAAGGACTGGATGTTCGCGCAGCGGCCGTTGGAGGCGAGCCGTTCTGGTCTACGATCGAGGCCGCAGAGTGCGAGGCGCTGCTCGCAGCGACGGAAGGTAGTCTCAGCGACGAATCGTAGGCTGCAGAGACACGCGGACAGGACCTGACAAGATCCCTACCCTGACTCGATTCATAGGCGGACCCAGATAGAACTCACAATGCTGAGCATTCCCAGTTCATGAAGCGGCTTCTGATGATCGCCTTCCACTTCCCGCCGCTCGCGGGAAGCAGCGGCATTCAGCGCACGATTGGCTTCGCACGCCATCTCCCCCAGTTCGGATGGGAACCCCTTATTCTGACCGCACATCCGCGAGCCTACGAGCGCGTGAGCGACGATCAGCTCAGGGACCTACCTCCAGACGCCATAGTGGAACGCGCATTCGCCGTGGATTCGTCGCGCCATATTGCCGTCATGGGCCGCTACCCTGCATTTGCCGCCCGGCCGGACCGCTGGGTTACGTGGTGGCTCGGTGCGGTTCCAAAGGGCCTGCAGATGATCAGGAAATACCGCCCCCACGCGGTATGGAGCACCTACCCGATAGCAACCGCGCACATGATCGGGCATACTCTTCACCGCCTTTCCGGTCTGCCATGGATTGCGGATTTTCGCGATCCCATGGCCCAGGACGGTTATCCGGCGGATCCGAAAACCTGGCATAGCTTCAAGGAAATCGAAGAGGGCGCGCTGCGCAGCGCGTCCTTCAGCGTGTTCGTGGCGCCTGGAGCGGCGCGCACGTACCGGGAGCGATATCCGGAAGTGCCTGTCGCCCGCCTCGCGGTAATCGAAAACGGGTATGACGACGAGAGTTTTTCCTGGTTCGACGATTCATCCCAGAACATGGGCGCATTGCTGCCGGGAACATTTACACTAGTCCACAGCGGCATCGTCTATCCGAACGAACGCGACCCCACGCAGTTGTTCCGTGCGTTGCGGCTATTGCTCGATGAAGGCCGTCTGAAGCAGGGTGAATTGCGATTGCGCTTGCGCGCTCCTGCCCATGAAGACTTGCTGGTGAAGCTGATCGACGAGTTCCGCGTGGCGGAGGTCGTGGAGCTTTGCCCTCCCATACCTTACGGTCGCGCGCTGCAAGAGATGATGCGTGCGGACGGACTCCTCGTGCTGCAGGCAGCCAACTGCAATGATCAAATTCCGGCGAAGCTTTACGAGTACCTTCGCTGCCGGCGCCCGATCATCGCCCTCACCGATTCCGCGGGAGATACCGCAGGCCTTCTGCGCGGAGCCGGTGTTCACAGCATCGCTCAGCTCGAGTCGGCTGAAGGCATTGCGCTTGAACTGTCCCGTTTCCTGGCGCAGGCGAAGCGCGGCGAGGCGCCTCTGCCCGACGAGGCGTTTGTCGCTCGGGCATCCCGCCTACATCGCGCGCGCGAGCTCACGAGCTTGCTCGAGCGGCTGGACAATTGCGCTCGGGCCCCCGCTATCTGAAGCTCGTGGAGCGAGTCAATGCCGATGGACGAGGATCACGTGGTGAGCTCCGACCACCGATCCGCGCCAAGTTGCTCGCCAAAAATGCTGATTTCCCGGCCGTTCCAGTGGCAGCCGTCTGGCCACGCGATGCTAGAATCGTCGCGCTACGCCAGACCGTTGCCGCCGGGGATGACGTTCACCGAGGCACAGGTGCCGGCGCCGGAGGTCGGCCCGCGCCAGAACAAGGGAGAGGGAACTGATATTGCGGACACACGCTGTCACCGTGTACACGGATCTGGCCGCTCTGCCCAGTCGTTACCAGGAATTGTTCCGCCAAGCCGGCGCGGATAGCCTGTATCACACCTTGCCTTGGTACCGGAACTTCATTCAATCGGGGATCGTTCCGACGGAGAAGGTGCGCATATTTGCGGTGGACGCGGCGGGGAATCCTCCCACACCGCGCGCAGTGCTGATGATGTATTGCGACGATGTCAGCGCGGGCGTATTCCGGCCCAGGACGCTCGCTGCTCTCTCCAATTACTACTCTTCGCTGTTTGGCCCGGTGGTCGAGCCCAATATGCCCGACCTGCAGGAGACACTCGACGCGCTCGCCGATGCGATCGCGCACGACAAGATCCGCTGGGATGTAGTAAACCTGCATCCGCTCGCCTCGGACAAAGCCACTTTTCCGAGCCTGGTGACGGCCTTCAGAAAGGCGGGCCTGCTCGTACAGACCTATTTCTGTTTCGGCAACTGGTACATGGAAGTGAACAACCAGACGTTCAGCGAATACCTCAAGACCCGCTCTTCTCGACTGTCAAAAACGGCCAAACGCCAACGGAGAATCCTCGAGACGGGTACGCGGTTCCGTTTCGAGCTTTTTGCCGGCACCAGTGAATTGGAGCGCGGCGTGGCCGACTACAACACCGTTTACAGCTCCAGCTGGAAGGTACCCGAGCCTTACCCTAAATTCATGAGTGGGTTGATGCGGACCTGCGCGGAGCAAGGCTGGTTGAGGCTTGGAATTGCGTATATGGACGGCGTGCCCGCCGCCGCGCAAATTTGGATGGTCGTCGACGGCACGGCATCGATTTACAAGATGGCATACGATGAACGCTTCGCGAAGGAATCGGTAGGCACGGTGTTGAGCGGTTTGCTCATGGAGCACGTCATCGAAGTGGACAAGGTCAAGGTTGTGGACTATCTGAGTGGCGACGATGCTTACAAGCGCGACTGGATGTCCCTTCGTAGAGAGCGCTGGGGCATCATGGCGTTCAACCTCCGAACTCCGCGCGGCATGCTCGCCGCAGCGCGACACGTGGGCGCGCGGGCGGCGAGACGAGCGGTTGACGCCTTCGGCCGTCTCGGTGGGACGAAGGCTTGAGCAGGGCTTGGAGCAGTTGGTCCGTGCCGCCGTTTCCCCGCCCGGACAGAGCGTTCGTATGCTCGACGTTATCAGGGAGGCACCGGAAGCCGCATGCCTAATTTGATTCACGAATTGCTGCTGCGCAGCGCCGAGATTGCGCCAGAACGGGAAGCCCTGTCCTATCAGAGCACGCGCCTCGACTACGACGCCCTCGCAGCGCTGGTCGTCGACTGTGCGGCCGGCCTGCTGCACCTGGAACTGGGTCGCTCGGAACGCGTCGCAGTCTATCTCGAAAAGCGTCCGGAGACGGTGACCGCACTGTTTGGCGCCGCGGCGGCAGGCGGGGTATTTGTGCCAATCAACCCGCTGCTGAAGCCTGACCAAGTCGCGTACATCCTCAAGGATTGCAACGTCCGCATCCTGGTCACGTCCATCGAGCGGCTTAGGCTCCTCGCAGCCATTCTGCATGATTGTCACGATCTGCACGCGGTGATCGTCGTGGGCGGCAGAGCCGAACCCACGGGGAACCTGGAACTCGTAGCTTGGGAAGACGCGCTGTCCCGCTCCGGCAAGGCGCCGCCGCACCGGGTGATCGACTCCGACATGGCGGCGATCCTTTACACCTCCGGCAGCAC
>Ga0137409_10008755_pt1 | contig 10324 bp, 11 predicted proteins | sample CZODoug1_16funga_FD_122059 | JGI IMG/M metagenome (GOLD analysis project Ga0137409, IMG submission 122059) | Vadose zone soil fungal communities from Angelo Coast Range Reserve, California, USA - CZODoug1_16fungal (Hybrid Assembly) | ecosystem: Environmental > Terrestrial > Soil > Vadose zone...
TGGAGAAGATCGCGTTGCCGTGCTGGATCGCGGTGACGCGCCTCGTCGAATAGCTCTTGCCGTCGCGCAGCCGCTCGACCTGGTAGATGATCGGAATCTGGGGATCGCCGGGCAGGATGAAATAGCAGTGCAGCGAGTGCGGCAGCCGCCCTTCGACGGTGCGGCAGGCCGCCACCATCGCCTGCCCGATCACCTGCCCGCCGAACACGCGCTGCCAGCTCGTCTTCGGGCTGTTGCCGCGGAACATGTTCACCTCGATCGATTCGAGGTCGAGAATGGCGAGCAGGTCGATCAAGCTCTTGGACATCAAAGCCTCTTGGGCATGAAGGTTCCTTCCCTCTCTGTCATTCCGGGCCTGGTGCTTCGGACCAACCCGGAATGACAGCGGGGTCACTGGAACACTTGTTTCACAGACCTGTTTCGCCCAGCTATAGTCCGGTAGCAAGGGTAACGATTGAGCGAGTGGTCAGCATGTCCGCACAGCGAAGCATTGTCATCGGCGGCGGCGCATTTGCCGGGCTGGCCCTGGCGCTGGCGTTGCGGCAGGGGCTCGGCGCCGACATTCCCGTCATCGTAGCCGATCCGGCGCTGGCCGTGCGGCCAAGCCGCGATCCGCGCGCGACCGCCATCGTCGCGGCCTGCCGCCGGCTGTTCGAGGCGCTCGGCGTCTGGGGCGAGGTCGCGGACAACGCGCAGCCGATCCTCAACATGGTGGTCACCGATTCCAAGCTGGAAGACGCGACCCGGCCGGTCTTTCTGACCTTTGCCGGTGATGTCGCCCCCGGCGAGCCGTTCGCCCATATGGTTGAAAATCGCCACCTGATCGATGCCCTGACCAGGCACGCCGAGAGCTCCGGCGTGGATCTCCGGCCCACCGCGGTTTCCAGCTATGATCAGCCTGCGGACGGTATCGACGTGACGCTGGCGGACGGCAGTGTCGTCGCGGCCAGCCTCCTGGTCGCGGCCGACGGCGCCCGCTCGAAGCTCAGGGAGCGCGCGGGCATCGCGACCCATGGCTGGGACTACGACCAGTCCGGCATCGTCGTCACCGTCGGCCACGAACGCGACCATGGCGGCCGCGCCGAGGAGCATTTCCTGCCCGCGGGCCCGTTCGCGATCCTGCCGCTGGCCGGAAAGCGTTCCTCGCTGGTCTGGACCGAGAAACGCAACGAGGCCGCGCGGATCGTCGCTCTCGGCGACGACGAATTCCACGCCGAGCTGGAGCGGCGCTTCGGCCTGCATCTCGGCGAGGTGAAGGCGCTCGACAAGCCGCGCGCGTTTCCGCTGTCCTATTTCGTCGCGCGCGCCTTCATCGGCGAACGGCTGGCGCTGGTCGGCGACGCTGCGCATGTCATCCATCCGATCGCGGGCCAAGGGCTCAACATGGGACTGAGGGACGTCGCGGCGCTGGCCGAAGTGGTGGTCGATGCGGCGCGGCTCGGCCGCGACATCGGGCAGTTCGACGTGCTGGAGCGCTATCAGCGCTGGCGGCGGTTCGACACCATGGCGATGGGCTTTGCCACCAACTCGCTGAACGTCCTGTTCTCGAACAGATCCACGCTGTTGCGCACGGTGCGCGACATCGGCCTCGGCGTGGTCGATCGGGTCCCGCCGCTGAAAGACCTGTTCATCCGTCAGGCCGCAGGGCTCGCGGGCGAAGTGCCGCGGCTCCTCAAGGGCGAAGCGCTGTAGCAATAGCCGGAACAGGCCGTCGTCGCGTCAGCGGCTCTCGCTTCCCGCAATGAAAGCGGCGACGGCCTCGATCAAATCCGGATCGAGCGGACGTTCGGACTGATTGTAGGCGGCGAGGTCGTCGGCCTCGTCGGTGACATCGTTCAGCACGTGATTCATGTCCGGCAGCCACAGCGTCTTGGCAGCTGGCGATGCGGTGGACAGCGCGATGAAATCCAGCCGCGCGACCTGCCGGTCGCGACCGCCGCCGACGATCAGCGTCGGCGTCACGATCTTTTTCAACGGAGCGATCGGATCTTCGACAAAGGCCGAGGCGATGCCGGGCTGCATCGCCGGCGGTATCGATAATCCCGGTGGCGGCGGGTCGACGATCTGCCCGGCCATGATGTCGTCGACGGCCTTCGCGATCGGCGCGAACATGTCAGGTGCAAGCTTCTTCTCGAGTTGCGCCTTGAGCAGGTCGCCTTGTCGTCTGGCGGACGCCGCCAACAGAACGAGCCGGTCGGCGCCCACGCGTTGCGCCGCGAGGATCGCGACCAGGCCGCCCTCGCTATGCCCGACCAGCGCCACGCGCGAGAATTTTCCGCTCTCGCGCAGATAATTCTGCAGTGCGACGACGTCGTCGGCATAGTCCTTGAAGCGGAAATCCTCCGGCCGGCCGAATTCCGCCTTCCATCCGCCCGCGCCGCGCTTGTCGTAGCGCAGCGTCGCGATGTTGCGCGCGACCAGTTGCGCCGAAAGCTTCTTCAGCGTCGCGGGCTTGATCTGGGGTCCATTGCCGTCATGATCGGTCGATCCCGAGCCCGCGATCAGCAGCGCAATCGGAGGTCGTTCGACGCCTGAGGGAACCGTCAGCACGGCGTCGATGGGGCCGACGCTGATCTTGCTCTCCTCGGCGAACGCGCTCGCCGCGGCGATGAACGGAAACAGCACCAGCGCGATGATGAAGCAGGACCAGCGCCGCACTGACGACCGGCTTGCTTGCTTTTGGTCGGGGAGCGCTGGAGAGGGCCACGCCTCGAAGCGAAGATGTGTCATGAACCCTCTCCTCGCCCCCGTCGAGGCAGGTTCTCTCGCGGGCAGGTTCTATCGGCAGCACGTCGCCTCACTCGATCTTGCGCGCCTCTTCCGGCAGCATGATCGGGATGCCGTCGCGAATCGGATAAGCGAGTTTCGCCGAGCGCGAGATCAATTCCTGCTTGGCCGCGTCGAATTCAAGCGGTCCCTTGGTCAGGGGGCAGACCAGGATTTCCAGGAGTTTCGGATCTACGGTATTTTCGAGGCGTTCGGGCGTCGCAGTCATAGGTGGTTTCTCCGGCTGTCCTCACCCCTATCATATCCAAGCGGAGCCTGTCGCCGCGCCGTTATTATGGCGAAGCAATCCTCAAGAGCTCGTCGAGCACGGCCTGCTGCCGCGGTTTGGGCAACGGCTTGCCCGCGAGCGCGGAGCCGAGAAACGTCCAATAGAGAATTTGCGCCCGCGCCTGCGCGGTCTCGCGCGGAACACCGGTGTCGCGGAGCAGGCTCTCGACATAGTCCAGCCGCCGCTGGTCGATCGCCTGCACCGCGTCGCGCGCGGCGGCATCGAAGGCGGCCCAGCTTCGTACCGCCTTCTCCAGCGCGAGCTTGCCGGAGAAGGCCTGGCGCAATAGCACCGGCAGCGGATCTTCCGTGCCGGCGGCGGCCTCGACATTGGCGATGATCTGCTCGGCGGCGACCTCGCGCCAATGCTTCAGGATCGCGGCATGAAACGCGCCGATATCGGCGAAATGCCAGTAGAAGCTGCCGCGCGACACTCCCATCGCCTTCGCCAGCGGCTCGGCCTTCAGCGCCGCAAAGCCGTCGGCGGCCAGGGCCTTGAGGCCCCGGTCCAGCCAGTCCCGCGCCGAGAGCTGATCGGTCATGATGCCGCGACCATACACTGGTGTATTGACAGGCGCCAGCCGCCGGCGTAGCACCATACATAACTGTATGGAGGATGCGATGCGCGATATCCTACTGCAATGTTCCGGGCTCGCCGCGATCGCGGCGGCCTTGATTCACGGCGTGCTCGGCGAAACCAAGGTGTTCCCGCGAATCACCATCGAACCCGAGCGCCTTCGCACGCTGATCCGGCTGGTCTGGCAGGCCTCGACGGTCGCCTGGATCGGCGGCGGCGTGCTGCTCGCGGCCGCGCCATGGATGGCATCGGATCCAGCCCGGCACTGGATCGTCGCAACGCTGGCCTGCGTGTTCGCCTTTGCCGCGCTCGCGAATGCCTGGGCGACGCGGGGCAGGCATTTCGGCTGGATGGCGCTGAGCGCAGTCGTCGCGCTGGCCGTCGCGGGTTATTGAGCGAGCCGGAGCACGATCGCGAAACAGCCACCCCACACTTGAGGCGGGGGCGGGCTTTTTCGGGATCATGCTCTAGCTTCCTTCCGCCAGACCTGCCAGCATCATCGCCGCCTTGAGTTCATGCACGGTCGCTTTCGCGCCGCCTGTAGCCTGGAATGCCAGGGGCGCCGGGCTCAGCGGCACGCGCATGACATCGGCGGGGCCCCGCAGCGGCTCGAACGCCATCGCCTCACTTGCACCAAAGTGGATCTGGTTCAGCTGGCGAATGGCGTTGCGCATCTCGCGCAATCCGGCATTGAGCGGCACCACCAGCGGCCGCTGTTCGGACCAGACCCCTAGCGCCCGGGCTGCATCCGGCAGTCCGGCTCCCGTCTGCCACGGATGACCAATCGGCTGCGCGGTCTCCTTGAGAATTTGGAACAGCCGCTCGACGCGTTGGAAGTCCCGCCTGGCGAAGCTGCCCTTGAAATCGCCGTGGTCGGCGAGGATCAGGGCTGCGAGCGCGGTGACATGAGCCGCGGCCAGCGAGGTGCCGTCGCAGATCGCGTAAGCGTCCGGCGACTGGCAGGCAATGACGGCAACGCCCGGTGCGCACAGATCGACCTCCGGCCCGCGGCACGAGAACAGCGGAACGAAGAACCCGCCCGCGGCCGGGGTCGCTGCTGCGGCTTGGGCCGCCTGCGGGCTGTCTTCGGGATAGCTTCCGGTCTGTCCGACCGCCGCAACCGCCAAGACATGCGGCGAACAGGCCGGAAACAACACCGCCCCGGCAGAGTTGCCCGCGGCTGCGATGATGCTGACGCCTTGCTGCTTTGCCATCGCGATACGCTGCTCGATCAGCGCCGAACCGCGCTCGCAACCGAATCCCAGGCACGCCACGTCGATGCTATTCTGCAGGCAATAGTCGAGCGCCGGAATAAGGTCGCTGCAACGGGCCTCGGGAGGAAGCTTGCAAACGTGTAGCTCGCTGTCTGGTGCGTAGCCCCGGATGCCGTGGGGGGCCTCGGCAACGGCGTTGATAAGCCCTGCGCACGGCGTGCCGTGGCCCATGAGATCCTCCGACCAGGATTGTCCGTTAGCGTCCCTGATATCGAAGCCGTGATCGATCTTGGTCAATTGCTTGTGGCCGGTCGCAATGCCACTGTCGACGAGGGCGATCCTGATCCCGGCTCCGCGACATTGGTTCGGAAGCCGATCGAACCGCATCGCTGCGCCGCCCCAGTCCGGCACGTCGGGCAGCGACAGCGGTTTCAGGGTGAAGGTATTCACCGCATCGGCCTCAAGGTACGGGCGATGCTGCCACAGACCCCAATACGCGGAACGCGCGTTGACGAATATTTCGGCGACGGTTTCCGGCAGTTCGCCATTGAGCGTCAGCTCGACCTTGCCGTCGCTATCCGTCAGTCCCTGAACTGACGCATGCTCGCCAAGCAGCCGCACTGCGGCCTGCTCAACGGGCATGCCGGTTTCACTCGAAACACGAACCGCCACCTTCAAGTCCGGCCCAAGCGGGGTCATCATGGCCGCCGCCGGGAAAAACGACGACGTGCCCGCGAACGCTGCAGCGCGGAGGTAGCTATCGGCTTCGATGATCAATGTGCCGGCTGCGGAGCGACGGAATGCGGCGGCGTTATCGTCGGACATGCGTACGACCGCAATCGGAGGAGAAATCGTGTCATGTTGCGCATAGGTCCGTAGGACTTCGACGTTGCCGAAGCGGTTGAGCCGATCGGCCAAAGCCTGGCCGGTCACGCCGGGCTCTGCTGGCGCGATCATGTATTGAGCGGTGCGCGCGGGCTTGCGTCGATCGCCAGTGGGGGCGGCGCGTGCATCTCGCGCGGGCTTGCGGCGATCGCCCGTCGGGGTCGAGCGCGGATCATCTGGATTTGCTGCCATGACATCGCCTCTCAGTTCAATGGACTGACGATTGAGTTTGCTGCGCTTGGTCGGTCGGAGCCTGCCGCAGCAGCGGAAGCCTTGGATCGCCAGCCCGGATCGTTTCGATCGTGCGGTAGGTCAGCCAAATCAGGTTGAAGGCCTGCGCATAGTCCCGCGCAGCAAAGCTGTGCGCGGCTTGCGTGACGATGGGAACGCAACTTTCCAGGCCGGCATGCTGTGCGGCGTTGGCCTCAAGATAGGTGGAAAGCGCGCGCAGCGATTCCGCGATCATGTCGCCGATCAGGTTTTCCGCCGCCTGACGGTCGTGCATCGGGTTCGGAGCCACAATATTGCCGGACATGGTCTGGAACGGCTGCTCCACGGTTTGCGACTGGAAGCGCTGCAGAAGCGGCATCAAATTGCCGAGCAACGCAACGAGCTGCTGAATGTCTGACGATCGCTGCTGCGACGCGGTTGCGGCAGACGGGCTGGAATCTGACATGGGATGTTCTCCTTCGTGAGGACGCGTTCATGACGGCCGGCAGCGCAACCTTTGCTTCGCTAGCGGGGCGGATTTGACATTCGCTGGGCCGCGGGCCCGCGACGGCGAATGTCAAATCCAAACTCCGCTAGTTGTTAGTGGTCCTTTGCCTCTAACATTCGCAAAGACGCCCGCCGAAACAGGATGCGAATATCAGAATCGGACCGCCAGTGGCCGCGCAGATTGCCGGGCGAACTGGCCGCGATTTGCGGTCAGTTCATCCGCTGCTGGTTGAAGGCCTGAAGGTTGCCGATGACTTGAGGGATCACACCGATCAACTGTCGGGTAATGTCGGCGACATCCTGCTGTGTCAATTGCCGCTGTTGCTGGCCAAAGCCTCCCACACCGCCGAACGCCGCCTGGAATTGCGGCGCGCCAAATTGCGCACCGAGGCCCTGCGCGGGATAGCCCAGTCCGAACTGACCCAGGCCGGGACCGCCTTGCATGGCGGCATATTGGAGTTGCGGCTGACCCTGCAGCATCCCGACAATCTGGGGCACGATGGGCAGGATCTGCCGCACCACTTCACTCACGTCCTGCTGGCTTAGCTGTCGCGGCGCCTGGCCGAAAGCCGCATAGCCGACCGCCGCATGCGGGGTTTGTGCTTGCGCCAGTATCTGAGGCAGCACAGGTACCAACTGGCGCACAACCTCGTTCACATCCTGTTGCGAAAGCTGGCGCTGTTGCAAGCCGCCCCACTGCTGGCCCCACGCTTGCGGTTGCGCACCCCAGCCGGCGCCGTATCCAAATGCGCCGATGGACGGCTGACCACCATATTGATATTGGCCGTATGGCTGGCCATAGGCCGCCTGTCCGAGCCCAAAGCCTCCAATCCCTTGCATCGAAGGTATATTGAGCCACCCGCCATAGGGCTGCGCAGCTTGCGAACCAAGTCCTCCCCATTGCTGCGGGCCAAACTGCCAATTGTGCGCCGAGTGCTGTTGCAGGGTGTCATAGTAGGTCATCGCTGTTCTCCTTGCGATGGTTGGAGCCCCTCAGCCCGCAACGAGGGATGTCGCTCGAATTCTCACTCGATGTATTTCAGGACAGCAGCAAAGCTCGGTCACATCGGCCGATGTGACGGACTTACGTCCCGAACACTCAAATCGAAATCAGGCCGGCTCGATGGGTCACGCGTCTTGCCATTTGGAGCAAGATGCATGTCGCTGGCGGCATATGAACGTGAACGGCTCTAACGTAGCGCTGGGGGAAAAAAGGTGCGAAGGCGCCAGCGCTGTCTTGATCGCTTGTTCCCCTCAACGTTGATGCGTGGAAGTGGACCCCGACAATGCTCCACAAGCGCGATAGTTTCGCGGAGGCGCGGCAATATTTTTTGTGCGACTTGGTTTTATTTTTTCACGTGGAGCGGAGTTCCGAACCGCCGCAATCGTCATTGCAGCCTCTGCGAATGCATTGAAGAATGCATTCGCGTTGTTCGATCGAACGTCAGTAGGCGAGGCTCAACAAAGTGCCGACGCGTTCTGAAGTGGCCGGATGGCTGCGAAGCAGCCGCATCGAGCCATCCTCAAAGGCCAATGCGGACGCCGCAGGACCTGCGTGATGGCGCTCCAGCTTGCCAAGCGCGGTGATCAACGCGTGTGAATCTCCGGTCAGCTCGAGCGCGGTTGCATCTGCGTCCAGTTCGCGGACGCGGGACAGTGCCAGACCAAGCAGTTGGCCGAGAGCCGGAGCGGCGCTCAGCAGGGCGGCTAATGGCTGGCTGACAGCCAGGCCGCCATGATGACGTTGTGTTCGCAGCAACGAGAGGCCCGCCAGCGCGGTCCAGTTGTTGATCGCACAACGCAAACTGGCCGCCCAACTCATCGTCCAGGCGTCGTTGTTGCGGATGTGGGCGACTTCATGGGCCAAAATGCCGGCAATCTCGCCGCACGTCAGGCCGCGCAGCAACCCTTCGGTTAATACGATGGCGCCGCCACCTGGGCTGCCCAGCGCGTAGGCATTCATGTCACCCGGCGCGGCCAGGCAATAGAGATCCGGCAAACGGGACAGGCCGGCTCGACCGCAAACATTCGCCAGAATGCCAAACAACTTCGGCAGTCCGGCCGGAGAGAGCAGGCGAGCGCCGAACCAGCGATACATCATCTCAGGCGAGATGGCCGAGTCGCCCCGGCGCGGCACGCTTCCCATCAGCGCCCGCTGGACGCCCTCGGCCCCACCGACGATCCAGCCGCAGAGCGCGAGCAGCATCATCATCGCGACGATCGCCAACTGAGACGATTGATGGTTCGCAGTCTGGTGGGCGCGCCGCCGCCGCCGCAATGGTTCCTGATCCCGGGAGTGCAACTCGATGCGGCAGCGCAGGAAAACGCCGGCCTCTCCCGATGGCCAATGGATTTCCACGATTACGGTAGTGCCGCGGCATGCAACACGCAGCGTGTCTGCCTGCGGCGCACAGCGCACTAAGTCCAATGAAACCGCTGGTGCAGAGCCGGAACCGCCCCGAACCGTCCGGCCACCACGCAGAGCCATGCCTGTCGCGCCAGCGTACAACACCCTAGTCCTCCAAAAACCTGACCCGAGTTTGTCAGGCTAAGTTTCACTTCATGCACTGTCATGCTAATTCCATGCCATGGCCACAGAAATGTCGCAGACCCATAACCGTTCATCTACGGCCAAGACCGAAGCTCGGGGCATCGGGAACCGGTTCCCAATGTCCGAGTTCATCTTGATTGAATAATTCTGATTGAATGCTGAATGACGCGCTGCCTCGCATGTGCAGCGTAGAAGGTAATCACTGCAGTGGCGGATCGCCGCTGGTGCGCTTCTTGGCGAGATCCATCTCGGTGACAGCGATCAGGATCTCGGCCCGGGTCTTCAGGTCGGGCGCCTCCAGCATTGCCTGCTTTTCCGCAGGCCCATAGGGCGACATCATCGCGAGCGCATTGACCAGCGCCTCATTGGGCGCGCTCTCGACGCCTTCCCAATCGACCTTGAGATTGTTGGCTTTCAGGAAGTCCGTCAGCACCGCCAGCAGCGCCTCGCGGTTGACCTCGTCCTCGCCCTTGCGCGCGGTGAAGTCGTCGATGAACGGGAAATAATCCACCCTGCACTGCCGGTAGGCGGTCAAGACCGACATTTCCTCGACCACCTTGAAGCGGGCGATGCCGGTGAGCTCGAGGATGTAGCGGCCGTCGCCGGATTCGGCGAGCTGGGTGATGCGGCCGACGCAGCCGACATGAAACAGCACCGGTCTTTCCTCGCTGTGCGAGTGGGTGATATCGGGCTGGATCATGCCGATCAGCCGATGGCTGTCGCGAAGCGCGTCGTCGACCATGGCGAGATAGCGCGGTTCGAAGATGTTCAGCGGCATCTGGCCGCGCGGCAGCAACAGCGCACCGGGCAGCGGAAATACGGGAATCACCTCGGGAAGGTCGGACGGCCCGCGATATTCGGCGTTGATCGGCATCCGATGCCCCGTTTCCGAAGTTCGAGAACTCTCGCAAGCGCCCCTTGACGCAAAGATCGGAACAAGGGGTGTTCTATCTTATCCCAGTGCCGCCATCGATTGAAGTTCTCGATCCGAATTCGCTGGGCGCCAGCGCAGACCATCCGGAGCCGCGATATTTCGCGATTTCGGTTCCGTTTTACGAAAACAGAATCGTCGACAGCCGCTTGCGTCCATTCACCGTCGCCTCGTCGGCGCCGCCCCACGCTTCGAAAAGCTGCAGCAATTGCAGGCGCGCGGCATCTTCGTTCCATTTGCGGTCGCGTTTGACGATTTCAAGCAGATGGTCGGTGGCTTCGCTGCGCTTGCCCATCGCGTTCAGCGCGGTCGCAAGATCGAATCGGGCCTGATGGTCGAGCGGGTTCGCGGCGACCTTCTGTTCCAGTTCCGTCACCGGGCCGAGCGAAGAGGCT
>Ga0137409_10008756_pt1 | contig 10324 bp, 12 predicted proteins | sample CZODoug1_16funga_FD_122059 | JGI IMG/M metagenome (GOLD analysis project Ga0137409, IMG submission 122059) | Vadose zone soil fungal communities from Angelo Coast Range Reserve, California, USA - CZODoug1_16fungal (Hybrid Assembly) | ecosystem: Environmental > Terrestrial > Soil > Vadose zone...
AACCTTGCTTTTCAGCAGCTTCAGCTGGCCCTGTTCGCCTACCTCGGGAATTCGAAGTTGCCGGCTGTATCGCGCCATCTGGTCCTTGCCGACTTTCTCCGGCGTGACGAACGGCATTCCATTGTTTTTCCACTCGTTGAAACCGCCGCGCATCGAGTAGACGTCGGTATAACCCAGATCCTGCAGTGTCTTCGCTGCCAGAGCGGACCGAGTGCCGCCGGCACAATAGACCACAATCGGTTGACTTTGATCCGTCAATAATTTGTCAGCTTTGACTTCGAGAAATCCACGAGGTAGAAAAATCGCCTGATCGAGATGACCCTGGCCAAGGCGCATGCGCTCGACGACGCCGACGTTTGCCTCTGGCTTGCCGGCGATCCGTCGCACTACGCGGCCGCACCCGGACAGAGGTGGGCCCGGCAGGAGGGCGCGGATCTCGGCGCGCGCATGGCGCACGCGTTCGTCGTTACACTCGCGCGCGCTCGCGTTTGTGCGCTGATCGGCACCGATTGCCCGGCGCTCACCACGGCGCACTTGCGCAACGCTTTTGACGAACTTGACGGCAACGACATAGCGATCATTCCGGCCGATGACGGTGGTTATGTGCTGATTGCACTGCGCGCGCCGCAGCCGCAGTTGTTCGAGAACATTCCATGGGGAGGGCCAACCGTGCTGCAGGCTACCCGCGCGCGCATCGAGGCGAGCGGTCTGCGCGCTGCCTACCTTGCCCCTTTGCCCGATCTGGACACACCGGCCGATCTCGTGCGTGCCAGGGCGGAAGGTTGGCTCGGGTCCTGATGGCCGCGGTTGGTGTTTTTTTCGCTGCCGCGGCCACCGCAGCATCGACGCTCACGCCGTTTTCGACCGCGAAGCCGGGCACCCCGCCGGCCCCATGGCGCCTCACCACGTTGCCCAAGATCCCGCGTCACACCAGTTATTCGATCGTCGAGCGTGACGGATCCAAGGTGCTGCGCGTCGAGGCCGACGCTTCCTATGCAAACCTGCTGCGTCCGCTGCAGACGGACGTGGCGGCGACGCCTCGCCTGTCCTGGCGCTGGCGCGTGGAGCAGCTGAGCGCGCAAACCGACATCACGCGCAAGGAAGGTGACGACCTGCCCGCGCGCCTGTGCGTCATGTTCGACCTTCCCTTGTCGCGCCTGGACGCCGAGGACCGGGTTGCGGTGTTGATCGGACGGGCGCTTTTCGGTCCGGATCTTCCGGCAGCGACCATCTGTTACGTCTGGGACGCACGACTGCCGGAGGGAACGTGGCTGGCGAACGCCTACACCGCCCGCGTGATGATGCTGGTGCTGCGGCGTGGCATCGCCCAGGGTTGGGAGGCAGAGGAGCGCGATTTGCGCAGCGATTTTGCGCGGGCATTCCCCCACGAAGCAACCAACGGCCCGGCGCCACGCATCGCCGCTGTGGCGATTATGGCCGACGGCGACAACACCGGCGCGCATTCGCTCGCTTTCGTCGGCGACATTTCGCTCGGCAGATGAAGGCGGCGGTTTGACCCAACGATTGCTGCTGGCGGGTGCCGGCCATGCGCATCTCGGCGTGCTCGAAGAGTTCGCCCGCGCGGCGCCCGCGCACGCGGAGATCACGCTGGTCTCGCCGTTTGCGCGCCAGGTGTATTCGGGCATGTTGCCCGGCTGGATCGCCGGGCACTACGAGCTCGACGAGTGTCTGGTTCATCCGGCGCCACTCGCGGCGCGCGCCGATGTGCGCTTTCGGCTGGCCCACATCGCGCGGGTCGACCTCGATGCGCGTACCGCTTATACAGAGGCGGCCGAGCCGATCCCCTTCGACCTGCTGTCGATCGACACCGGTCCCGTCATCGACACCTCGGTAATTCCCGGCATCGCCGAGCACGCTATTTCGCTGCGTCCGATCGAATCGTTGATCGCCCGGTGGGAACGCCTGCTTGCGCACTTCGCCGATACCAGCGAGCCAAGCACGCTGACGATCATCGGTGGTGGCGCGGGCGGGCTCGAACTCGCGCTGGCGTTCGGCTTCCGCGCACAGACCGGGTTGCCCTTGCGCGTGCAACTGGTAGCGGGTCGCGCGGGCGTGCTGCCGATGTTCGATGCATCGATGCGCGAACGCTCGATCCGGTTGCTGCAAGCGCGCGACGTGCGATTGATCGTGGACGACGCCGTCGAAATAACCCGCCATACCGTGCTGCTGGCCGACGGCGGAGAGCTGACCACGCAAGCGACGATCGTGGCGATCGGCGCGGGGGCGGCCGCATGGCCGGCCGCCAGCGGGCTTGCTACCGATGCAGCGGGCTTCATCGCGGTCAATGACTGCCTGCAATCGATCTCGCACCCGTTTGTGTTCGCCGCCGGTGACTGCGCCACGATGGTCGGTCACGCCCGACCGCGTTCGGGTGTCTATGCGGTACGTGCCGGGCCACCGCTGGCGCGCAATCTGCGGCGTGCGCTCGCGCACCGGAACCCGGTCCGCTATACGCCGCAGAAACGGGCGCTGTACCTTCTCTCGTGCGGCGCCCGCCATGCGGTGGCAAGCTGGGGCAGCTGGAGTGCCGAAGGAGCGTGGGTCTGGCGCTGGAAGGATCGCATCGATCGCCGCTTCGTGGCGCGTTTTGCCGACCACTGACCGCGCCGCCGCCGCGCAACCGCCGTCCCCGGCGATTTGCGGCTAGGCTTCACGCTCGCCGACTTTGCCGGACATGCCGATGAGTACGCTCTCCACGCTGGCGATCGTTCTTGTAGCGCTTGTCGCGCTGATTTTCATCGCGGGCCGCGTGGGCTGGCTCAAGGGCCGCACCCCGCAGCTTGGGGTGCGCGACGGACGCCTGCAACCACCCAAACGCACACCAAACAGCGTCAGCAGCCAAGCCGCGCTTTACCCGGATGCGCCGCAGAAGGACCACGCGACGATCGAGCCGTTTGTGGTACGTGAAGACGCGCGCAAGTCGCTCGAACGGTTGCGTGCCATCGTCACCACGATGCCCGGGGCGCAGGTGATGGAGGCGCGGCCCGACTATCTTTACGCGCAGTTCACCTCGAGCGGACTGCGCTTTGTCGACGACACCGAGTTCTGGTTCAGCCCCGGTGAAAACACGATCCATGTGCGGTCCGCGTCGCGGGTAGGTCGGCGCGATTTCCACGTCAACCGCAAGCGCGTCGAAACGATCCGCGCGGCATATTCGGCACCATGAAGGTGCCGGTGATCCCGCGTTTCATCCTTCTGGGCGCGGTCGCGTTTTTCACCGCTGCGTGCAGCACGCCGGTTCTGAGCCCGCAACCGCGCCCGAATCCCCCGAATCCCGGCGCGAATCCGGGCGCGGTGCTCGAGGCACCCGCGGCATTGAAGATGAACAACGTCGCACCGGTGCCGCGGGCACTCGTGCAGGCGGTTGGTGGTTATGCCAACTTCCGGGCCATGCGGCTTGCCGACTGGCATCCGCAGGGGCACGGACTGCTGGTCGGCTTCGAGCGCGACGGACGCGTGCAGTTGCATCAGGTCGAGTCGGCCGGTGCCCCGCTGCGCCCGCTCACGCGCGCGAACGAGCCGACTCGCTCCGGCAGTTACGTTCCGGCCCAGCCCAACCTGGTCGTCTTCGAACGCGACAGTGGCGGCGACGAGGCCGCGCGCATCTATCGCATCGACCTCGCCAGCGGAACTGAAACCGCGTTGACCGAATCCGGGCGGCGTTACGGGCTCGGGCCCTTCAATCAGGCTGGCAGCGCGTTCTTCGCAACCAGCGTGCCGCTCGACCGCAGCACCGGCGGCAGCACGCTCGAGCGGGCAAACAGCGCAGTGACCACCGAGGTGCTGCGGATCGATCCCGTCGCGGGATCCGGCAAGGTCATCGTCGCACTGCCCGGCACCGGCTGGGTCGTCAATGACGTGAGCGTCGATGAACGAAGCCTTCTGCTGATGCGCTACCGCTCGGCCACCGACGCCGAGTTGTGGTTGCTGGATATCGGCCAGGACCCGATCGGTACGCCGCGACGCATGCTTCCGCGCGAAGGAGAACCCGCCGCGTACTACGGCGAAGCGCTGTTCGCGTTCGACGGCAGCATTTTCGTGGTGACCGATCGCAACGGCGAGTTCCGTCAGTTGACCCGGTTCGATCCGCGCAGCGGCAGCCTCGACGCACTGACCGGCGACGTACCGTGGGATGTGGACCGGCTCGACCGCTCGGTCGACCGGCGCACGTTCGCAATCATCACCAACGAAGGCGGCCTCGGCGTGCCACGCGTTGTCGATGCGGCAAGCCGCGCCATATCGACGATCGCATCACCTGCCGGCGCAAGCGTCATTGCGGTGCGCCTGGCGCCCGATGCGCACCGCCTGGCGATCGCGTTCACGTCGTCATCCAGTCCATCGTCGGTAAGCGTGATCGACCTTGCGACACGCAGCACCACGCCGTGGGCCAGCGCGGATACGGCTGGAATCGATACCTCCCGCTTCGGCGCAACCGAGATCTTCAGCTGGGACAGTTTTGACGGACAGCGTGTATCGGGGTTGATCACGCGTCCGAATGCGCAACGTTTTCGCGGCAAACGTCCGGTCCTGATCGACATCCACGGCGGCCCGGAGGCACAAGCCAGGCTGGGTTTCCTGGGCCGCGACAACTACCTTGTCAATGAACTCGGGATCGCGGTGATCAGGCCGAACGTGCGCGGCTCGAGCGGCTTCGGCAAGTCCTTCCTGGCGCTCGACGACGGACGCAAACGCGAGGATTCGGTCAAGGACATTGGCAGCCTGCTCGAATGGATCGCCACCCAGCCCGGCCTCGATGCGTCGCATGTCGCGGTCACCGGCGGCAGTTATGGCGGCTACATGGTGCACGCGGTTGCCGTGCACTATTCAGCGCGCATCCGCGCCGCGGTCGCCGTGGTCGGCATCTCGCACTTCGTTTCGTTCCTCGAACACACCGAGACCTATCGACGCGACCTGCGGCGCGCCGAGTATGGCGATGAGCGCGATCCGCAAATGCGGGTGTTCCTCGACAGCATCTCGCCGCTCACCAACGCCGGTCGCATCAAGGTGCCGCTGTTTGTCCTGCACGGCCGCAATGATCCGCGCGTCCCGGTCGCCGAGGCCGAGCAGATCGTGCGTACGGTGTCGGCCAACGGCGTTACGGTCTGGAGCATGATCGCCGACAACGAGGGCCACGGGTTCGCGAAGAAGGAGAACGTCGATTACGCGTTCTACGCGCGGGTGCTCTTCCTGCGACGTTACCTGCTCGACGGAGACTGAGCCTTGCTCCGGCGCGATAGCGCAGGTGTCGCGCGCGACGACGCGCAAAAGCCGGCCATCGAAGAAACGCGGGTGCTGGGAACAGTGACGTTCGGCGCCTCCGACCGGCGCACGGCATCCGTCGGGTTCCAGGTTCCGCTGGACGTGCTCGACGGCGGACGTACCTGCATCGATATCTGGTCCGGCACGGCAGCAGCGCGCGCCATGCGGATCGGCGACGTGAACGTCGCCACCGACGGCCACCTGCTGTTCGGCAAGGTAGAGATCGATGAAGGCCCGACACGTGGACCACAAGCGGCCGCGCGCGAAGCCTATGCATCGATTTTCGCCGCACTCGAGCAGGCCGGACCCGCCAATCCGCTGCGGTTCTGGAATTACGTCCCCGACATCAATCAACCGTTGGACGGACTGGAGCGCTATCGGCACTTCAACGTCGGGCGGCAGGAGGCGTTCCTCACGGCACGGCGAACGGCGTTCGAAGGTGCTCCCGCGGCCTGCGCGATCGGTGCTGACGCGCCGCGACTCAGTGTGTATTTCGTCGCCGCCGTCGACGCACCGATACCGATCGAAAATCCGCGCCAGGTAAGCGCGTACCACTACCCGGCTGAATACGGACCTCGCAGTCCCACGTTTTCGCGCGCGACGCTGACCACCGGCGCCGCCCCGACGCTGTTCATTTCCGGCACGGCGAGCGTGGTAGGCCATCGTTCGATGCATCCCGGTGATGCGGTTGCGCAGACACGCGAGACGTTCGCCAATCTGCGCGCGCTGGTCGACGCCGCCAACGCAAGGTTGCAAGCGCGGCTGCAAGCGCCCGTGTTTGCCCTCGACCGGCTGATCTATACCGTTTACGTGCGCAACCCGGCAGACCTGCAACGGATTCGCGCGCAGTTCGAAGCCGAGGTCGGCACTTCAGGAGCGGCCGCGCGCAACGCGATTTTTCTACGCGCCGACATCTGTCGCGCCGACCTGCTGGTCGAGATCGAGGCGACCAGCACCGCGGGCTGAACAGGTCGGGCACGCCGCGGGTCGCACCGCACGCGCGTTTCTTACGCCCGCACCAACGCGAGTTTTCCCGCCGTTCGCACGGAGAAATTTCCGTCGTCCGCGTAATGGCGGCGCCGACAGCGCGACCAATCCGCGTGACCTGAACAAGCAGGCGCGACATCCGAAATCACAGAGCAACCGTATCTCGGATGTCAGTGATTCAAATTTCCCTTAGCAAGTAACAACCCAACCCGACCGAGGAGCAAACCATGAACGCAAAGCACATCCTGATCGCCGCCGCCATCGCCGCCCTGGCGCCTGTCGCCAGCCAGGCCGCGCAGAAGTTCGGCGAGGCGTATCCGCTCGACACCATCGAAACGCCCAGCACGCTGACCCGCGCGGAAGTGCGTGACGAGTTCCTGGCGCTGGACCGCCAAGGCCAGAACTTCGGCCAGGCCTTCCCGTACCAGGTAAAGGACCCGATGACGATGCGCTTGCTCGCCGAGGTGCGTCGCGAAGCCCGCAACGCGCCGCGCATGTACGGCGAGGCCAACGGCGACCGCGGCCACAACTAGGACCGGGCAAAGACTCAATGCCAGACGCGCATGCGAAGCGCGCTGGCTCCGACTTCTCCCTGCTCCACGAGCTATCGGGCGCGCATCCACTCCGCGCTCGTTTTTTTGCCCGCGCGCGTCGAAAAAAAGCCGGGCACGAATGCCCGGCTTTTTCCAATCTCAGCCTCACCTCAGCTGCGGGCAATCTGCCCAAAGCGGCCCGACTGAAAATCGGTGAACGCTTGATAGATCTCCTCGTGCGTGTTCATCACGAACGGGCCATACCGCGCTACGGGTTCGCGTAGCGGCTGGCCGCCCAGCACGAGGGCGCGCGTGCCATCCTGCGTCGCCCGAAGCTTGAGCGTGTCGCCGCGCGCAAGCATTGCCATGTCGCCATCGGCCGCCGCACGGCCGTTTTCACCGACTTCCAACGCACCGCCGAACACGTAGACGAACGCGGTCTGGTTATCCGGCACTTCGAGGTTCACCGCGGCGCCGTTTTCAAGCGCGACGTCGAGGTAAGTGATCGGAATGCGGGTTTGCGCCGCTCCTTCGATCCCCATCGCGTTGCCCGCGATCACCTTCACGGTCGTGCGCCCATCCTCGCTGCGCCAGGTCGGCATGGTTGCGGCACGCACGTCCTGGTAGCGCGGCGCGATGCGTTTGTCACGCGCCGGCAGGTTGACCCAGAGCTGGAAACCATGCACCCGGCCGCCGCGCTGCTTGATCCAGTCCGCGGGCATCTCGGAATGGATCACACCATCACCGGCGGTCATCCACTGAACGTCACCCGAGGCGATCGTGCCGCGGTTGCCGGCGCTGTCTTCGTGCTGGAACTCGCCGTCCAGGATGTACGTGACGGTCTCGAAGCCGCGATGTGGGTGATCCGGCGCGCCGACCGCTTCACCGGGGCCGTAATCCACCGGGCCCATCTCGTCGAGCAACAGGAAGGGATCGATGTGATCGAACTCGGCGGTCGGGAACGGCCGGCGGACGATGAATCCGCCGCCCTCACGCATCCGCTGGGAACGCACGATCCGCTGGACTTCTCGCGCAGCCATGACTGTTCACCTCGCTGTATGAAAAACGAGAGGTGCGGCCGCGGCGCGCCAAATCAACCCCGCCGCGGGTGGCAGCCCGCGGCCGAAACGACCCCTAGCGCCTGCCGGCGTTGTAGTCGCTGATGGCCTTGGCAAGGTCGCGGTACTCGTCGCTGTACTTGCCGCCCACCTTTTCGAGGCGCCCGAGCTGTTCGTTCGCCTTGGCCGGCTGGTCGGCCTTGAGATACGCGACACCGGAGTACTCGAGTGCGCCCCGGTGCTTCGGGTTGAGCTGCAACGCGTGGTCATACGCGGCGAAAGCTTCGTCCATCTTGCCCATCCAGCGCAGCGAAAAGCCGAGCATGTTGTACCCGTCGGCGTTCTCCGGTTCCGCGTCCACAACCTTGTGGAAGCTCGCAGCGGCACTTGCCCAATCCCTGCGTTCGACGGCCTTCTTCCCGGCCACGTAGTCGCGGTTTCCCGCATTCGCGACCGGCATGGTCTCCGTGTCTACCGCATGGGCGACCGGACCAAGCATTGTTAGTGCCAACAAACCTGTAATCACGAGCCTTTTCATGTTCGACTTTCCTATCGAGTAGCGGGTAGTCCGCGCCCGAGCCGACGCGGTGCCAACACTTACGCCGGGCGCGGACGGTTGGATGCAGCGGTGCAATCCAATCCTTGCTGGGCTATCGTGCAAGCAGTCTTCGCGGGAACTTTGCCTATGTCGACGCCTGAGATTCCGGCCGAACCTGACAATTCCGCCTACGAGCGCGCGCGGCGGAAAGTACATCAGATCAAGGGCCTTTATGTCCACGCCACTGTCTACTGCATTGTCATCGCGGGATTGTTCCTGATCAACTTCTTCTCGGGCCGGCCCTGGTGGTTTTTCTGGCCGGCAATCGGTTGGGGCGTCGGGCTTGGCTTTCACGCGTTCGGGGTCTACGGCACCGAGGCGCTGTTCGGCGCCGATTGGGAAGAGCGCAAGATGCGCGAGCTGATGGAGCGGGAACGCCGACGCGGCAGCTGAGACGAGGGGCACGCCGAACTAGGCCGGTGTGCGAACCGCCTCTCTGGCCGCCGGGGCAAGCGCCTGCAGCAGGTTCGGCAACAACCTGTCCACGAGCTGCGGATCCCGGCCTGGTTGCGCTTCACGCGAGACCAAGGTGGTCCCGCTGCGCGCCTGCCAGATCACCAGCTTGACCGGATCGCCGCCAAGGCCATCGACCAGCAACGACTGGGTCGGTCGTAGCCGATAACCTTCGAGCTGCGCGAGCGCTGCGTGATCGGTGCGTTCGAGCACTGCCATCCCGAGCGAACGCGCGCCGGATTCAATGCTCTCGGCGGTTTCGCCAACCCCGAGTCGACTGACTGACAGCACTCGACACGGATTGTCGACGAACGCGGCATTGGCACTCCACCAGAGGAACAGGCCCACCGTGGCTCTTTCGAAAGCAGCCATTTTCTCTCCCGCTTGCCACTCCAGCCCGCTTAGTCCGCATGCAGCGCCGATCGTTCGCTGCATTTACATGCTTTGACCGGGTTTATGCGCCCCCACCGCTACAATCGGATGACGCATGCGTTACTCCAACGCATTGCCAAACCGCCAGGCACATCGATGGTCGAAAAGGTCGTCAAGAAGGGCGACTCAGCTAACCAATCCAAGGGTCCCAAGTCCGAGGGTCATGAGCGGGCGGGACACGCTACCAATTTCCTGCGCAACATCATTGCGGCCGATCTGGTACGCGGAACGTATGACGCGCGCAACTGGGCCGGCAAGCCGGGGCTGTACGACCTGCACGAACACGCACCGGCGGATACGGCCAGGATCCGCACGCGGTTCCCGCCCGAGCCCAATGGTTACCTGCACATCGGCCACGCCAAGAGCATCTGCCTGAACTTCGGGCTGGCGCGCGACTACGGCGGCCGTTGCCACATGCGGTTCGACGATACCAACCCGGTCAAGGAAGACCAGGAGTACGTCGATTCGATCCTGGATGCGGTGCGCTGGCTCGGTTTCGACTGGGAGCACATCGGCCCGCGCGGCGCGGAGAGCAATCTTTATCACGCCAGCGATTATTTCGAGGAGATGTACCTCTTCGCCGAGTACCTGATCAGTACCGGCTACGCGTACGTCGACGAACAAAGCGCAGAGCAGATGCGCGAGACGCGCGGCACGCTCACCGAACCCGGCCGCAACTCGCCGTATCGCGATCGCGCGATCGATGAAAACCTGCAGTTGTTCCGCGAGATGCGCGCCGGCAAGCACGCCGAAGGCAGCATGATCGTGCGCGCCAAGATCGACATGGCCTCGCCGAACATCAACATGCGCGATCCGGCCATCTACCGCATCCGTTTCGCCGAACACCACATGACCGGCGACAAGTGGGTGATCTATCCGATGTACTCGTACGCGCATCCCATCGAGGATGCGCTCGAGAACGTCACCCACTCGCTCTGCACGCTCGAATTCGAAGACCAGCGGCCGTTTTATGACTGGACCCT
>Ga0137409_10008758_pt1 | contig 10323 bp, 8 predicted proteins | sample CZODoug1_16funga_FD_122059 | JGI IMG/M metagenome (GOLD analysis project Ga0137409, IMG submission 122059) | Vadose zone soil fungal communities from Angelo Coast Range Reserve, California, USA - CZODoug1_16fungal (Hybrid Assembly) | ecosystem: Environmental > Terrestrial > Soil > Vadose zone...
CGGCATCGACGGCGCGGTGCGCGAGATCGTGAACAACGTCATCGAGCGCTTCCCGTTCGAGGGCACGGTGATCGGCGCGGAGGACGACCGCTATCGCATCAACATCGGCAGGAACTGGCGCATCGGCCGCGGCACCGAGTTCACGCTGACCACGCCGACGTTCGCTGAAGGCGGCAAGGTGTCGGGTTACCGCGAGACCGGCCGTATGGAGGTCAAGCGCGGCGACGACAGCAGCTCGCTGGCCGAGGTCGCCACGCTCAAGCAAGGCGAGAAGGTGCAGATCGGCGATCGCGTGGTGCGATCGCGCGAAGGCGAGGAGGGCGATCGGCGCACCTACGTCCTGCTCACCGCGAAGGGCGGCGTCGGCACGGACGTCAACCCGCTTGCAGGCACCAACGTCTACCTGAACGGCGAGTGGAAGGGCGCGACCGGGGCCAACGGTCAGGCCGAGATCCCCCTGCGGCTCGGCCGCAACTACACGCTCCTGCTGTACCGCCACGGCTACCAGCAGGTCGGCGGCAAGATCAGCGTCGACAAGAGCGGCGAGGCGCGCGAGTTCGTGCTCGCCGCCAACAACGCCCTGTTCAAGGTCGACTCCGAGCCGTCCCCGGCGAGCGTCTACATCGACGACCAGCCGGTCGGCAAGACGCCGCTCGCCGGCGGCAAGACGGTCACCCTCGGCTTTCACAGCGTGCGCCTGACCTACGGCGAGGATTACCGCGACTTCTTCGAGGTCATGGAGTTCACCAAGAAGGAGGAGGACCGCACCGGCGAGCGCCGCATCGTGCTGCAAAGGGATTTCCTCAAGATCGGCGAGCGCGCGCGCCAGAAGGGCGACGTCGAGGGCGCCATCAAGGCCTATGCCGCCACCGGCCGCGACCACCCGGATTACGCCGAGGCGCGCCGGCGCCTGGGCGACATATACCTCGACGACAAGGAGGACTACGACGCCGCGATCGCCGAGTTCGAGACCGTGCTGGCGCTGCCGGAGAACCAGCAGCTCATCTACAAGCAGTTCGCGGTCACCTTCACCAACCTCGGCCATGCGTATTGCGAGAAAGGCAACCGCCTGGTGACGAGCGATCGCGACGCCGCGTCCAACCAGTTCGCCAAGGCGATCAAGGCGCTGCAGACCGCCAGGCAGAACACGCGCTTCTTCCCGAGCGCGGAGTACGACGAAGCGGTGCACGACACCTACTACTACACGGCGCTGTCCTACCACAAGCTGTACCTGATCACGAAGCAACCGGCGGTGATGAACAGCGCGAGCCTGGCGTGGCGCGAGTACTTCGACTTCTTCCCGAAAAAGCTCGAGGCCAATCCCACTTTCGTGCAGGCCCGCGAGGCGGCGCGCCGGTACCGCGACCAGATCCAGGAACAGTGAACTCGTGCGCTCTCTGCTGGTCTTGTTCGCGGCGGCTGCGCTGCCTGCGTTCGCCGAGGAGCAGGCCGAGCCGGCCGGGCTCGAGCCGGAGTTCGTGCGGCCGCTTGTTCCCATCGCCGCCGGACGCAACGACTCGAACCCCGTCTGGTCGCCCGCCGGCGACATGCTCGCGTTCGAGCGTTCGCGCGGTGACGACAAGGAGATCGTGGTCGTGCGCCTCAACGGCGACATGGTCCAGACCATTCACCACCAGTCTCCGCCGGCGCAGGGACAGAGCCAGTTCTTTTTCCCGGGGGTCGTGGAGCAGACCAGCTACAACTCCGGCATCAGCTGGTCGCCGGACGGCAAGCGGTTCGTGTTCATGAGCAACGGCGGCGAGGGCAACTACGATCTATACCTGCGCGAGCAGGACGGCCGCATCACCCGCATCACGAGCGATAAGGAGAAGGACGGGCACGGGCACTGGTCGCCGGCGCATAACCGGATCGCGTTCGTCTCCGGCCGCAGCGGCAAGGGCGACGTGTATTCGCTCGACCTCGCCACGAAGACCACGACGCGACTGACGCTCGGCGAGCAGCCCTATCTCTATCCGCAGTGGTCGCCGGACGGCAAGCGCCTCGCGGTCATCCGGGGCAGCAACGAGAACCACGACATTTACGTGCTCGAGCCGGGCCGGTCTCCGCCGGTGCCGCCGAAGCCGTTCAGCACCTGGCGTTACGATGATCTGCGTCCGGTGTGGTCGCCGGACGGCAAGCGCCTCGCGTTCTACACGAACTACAACCCGGCCGGCGATCCCAAGGTCTGGGCGATCGCGGTGGTTGCCGCGGACGGGTCCGATCCGACCGAGGGCGAGGGGCTGGCGGCGCGGGTGGTGGCGACCGACGTGGTCCCGGACGTCGAGCGCGGGCCGGCATGGTTGCCGGACAACCGCCGCATCGCGTACGTGCGCGACGAAAGGCAGGCGTACAACCCGATCTACATCGCCGACGTCGAGAGCCGCGCGAGCTCGCTCTTGCGCACCGGGACCAAGATGAACCATGACGTCACCTGCTCGCCCGGCGGCCTGATCGCGTTTCGCGCCCAGGTCGACCAGTGGGACCAGGTGTACGTCGCGAAGCTCAGGGACTGACGCCATGACGCGCCGCCTTGCCTGGTTCGTGATAGCGCTCGCTCTGGGGCTCGGCGCGAGCGCGGCTGCATGGGGCGCCGACGATCCGGTGCCCGCGGCGATGAAGCTCTACGAGAAGCGCCGCTACGAGCAGGCCGCGCGCATGCTGGAGGGAGTCAAAGATATTGCCCCCCAGGGGCAACTCGTGCTCGGCATGATCTATCTGCGCAACGCCGATCTGCACGAAGTTCTAGCGCGCACCGCCGCTGCGGCCGAGCTGGACTATCTCGACAAGCTGCTCAAGACCAGCGCCGAAGGCCACAGCCGCTACGCGCGCCTGTACCTCGCCGAGGCGCTGCTCGCGCGTGGAAACGCCCGCGAGGCGGCGCGGCACTTCGAGCAGGTCCGCGCCGACCCGGCGATCGAGAGCCGCTACCGCGCGATCGCCAGCATCGGCCTGGGCAGCGTCTTGTGGACGCAGCGCGACGCCGCGCGCGCGCGCGGCCTCTGGTCCGCGGCGGCCGGCGCGGACGGCGCGGCGGAGATCGTGCTGGCGCGCGCCGCTGCCCAGGCCGGGGCCCGGGCCGTGGACGTGCAATCGTTGCGGCGCGTGGCCGACGGCGCGGGTAACGCACGCGAGCTGTCGCCGCGTGCGCGACGCTATCTCATCGAGATCTATCTCGCGGCCGGCGCGCCCGACAAGGCGCTCGCGGTGGCGCAGGCCGCCGACCTGGGAACGGCTTCTTATGTCGAGGGGTTCAAAGCCGCCAAGGGGACGGCCAAGAGCATCTCCTTCTACGACCTCGCGCTGCTCACGGACCTGGCGCAGCTTTATCGTCAGCTCGCGCGGCGCCAGCTCGAGCAGGCCGCGGCCGACGCGCGCATGAAGCCGAGCGCGGAATACTATCTTGCCGAGGCATTGAACGCTCTGGGCAGCAACGACGAGGCGCTCGCATTCGTGCAAGCCTTCCTCGCCCGGCCGCAGGCGCCGGCGCAGTACCGCGAGCGCGCCCGGGCGCGTCAGGCGCTGATCGCCCACCGCCAGGGTCGGGGCGCCGAGGCGGAGAGCGCCTGGACCGCCATGGCGGAGACCAGCAGCGACCCGGAGGTGCTGGCCGACATCGTGCTCGGCTGCGCCGACGCCCAGGCCCAGTGCGCCAAGGTGCTCGCGCGCGTCGCCCAGGTGATTGAAGCGGGCGACGCACGGCGCTACCGGCGGCTCAACTTTGCGCTCGGCAGCTACCATCTTCGGAAGAAGGACTACGCGCGCGCCATCGCCTTCATGGAGGCCGGGCGCGACAAGAGCAACAAGAACAAGATCGAGGCCAACGACCCGGAAATGCTCGCCGGTCTGGCCGAGGCCTACTATCGGATCAAGAAGTTCTCCGAGGGCCTCGAGATCTTTTTCGAGATGAGCCACGAGTTTCCCGTGGTGCGCCAGATCCAGGAGGCCGTGCAGGGCGTCTATTCGATGGAGCAGCGCAGCGCGGGCGACGTGAGAATCCTTTGATGGAGGTAGCTATGAAGTTGATCGCGAGTATTGCGGTACTGACTTTATGTCTCTCGGCGCAAGCCGGGCCGAAAAGCGACGGGCGCCCCGACGGCGGCGTCCTCAACTACAGCGAGTACGGCCGCACGGCGACGCTCGATCCGATCACCAGCAATGAAACGATCTCGCTGCGCATCACGGAGCTGGTGTTCAACGGCCTGGTCGGGATCGACGAGAAGCAGGAAATCGTGCCGGAGCTGGCCGAGCGCTGGGAGGCGTCGAAGGACGGGCGCGTCTACACGTTCACCCTGCGCAGGGACGTGAAGTGGCACCCGCGCGAAGGCGAGGAGGCGAGGCCGTTCACCGCCGACGACGTGGTGTTCACCTACAACATCATGATGCACCCGAAGACCATCACGCCGCTCAAGGTGCGCTACGAGTTCATCGAGAAGATCGAGAAGACCGGCGACTACACGGTAGTGTGCACGCTGAAGCGACCGATCCTGAACGCGCTGGCGAAGTTCAGCTTCAAGATCATCCCCAGGCACGGGCCGACGAACTCGCAGTTCCTGACGCGCGAGGACCCGTTCGTCCGCAACCCGATCGGCACCGGCCCGTACATGCTCAAGACCGTGACCGGCGACGGCGAGGTGGTGCTGCTCGCGAACCCCGACTACTTCAAGGGCCGCGCGCACATCGACAAGTTCATCGCCAAGCCGTTCGCCGACCAGAACATCATGGCCCAGGCGCTGATGTTCAATGCCGTCGACATGATCGTGCTGGTCAACCCGCGCAACCTGCCCGAGGTGCAGGGCGACAAGCGCTTCGTGCTGCAGCCCTACAACGCGCTGTCGTACTCGTTCTTCGGCTACAACGTGCGCAACCCGCTGCTCGCGGACCGGCGCGTGCGCGAGGCGATCGCGGTCGCGGTCAACCGCCAGGAGATGCTCGACTCGTTCTTCAACGGCCAGGGCACGGTCATCTCCGGCCCGTTCGCCCCCGGCAGCTGGGCGTACAACCTCGACGTCAAGCCGCTGCCGTTCAGCCCCGAGCGGGCGCGCGCGCTGCTCGCGGAGGCCGGCTTCAAGCCCGGCGCCGACGGCATCATGGAGAAGGGCGGCCAGAGGCTGGCGTTGTCGCTCAAGGTCCCGATCGAGAAGGAGAGCGAGGCGGTGAAGCGCGTCGTGCTCGCGTTCCAGAACTACCTCAAGAGCGTCGGCGCCGCGATCAAGGTCGAGTTCAAGGAGTGGCAGGCCTGGAAGGAGGACGTGTTCCTCGAGCACAACTTCGACATCGTGTTCGCGTCCTGGGTGTTCGACGACTCGGCCGACATCTCGTCGCTGTTCCACTCGGCCGAGATCGGCTCCTGGAAGAACAACTTCGGCGGCTACTCCAACCCCGAAGTGGACGGGTTGATCGTCGAGAGCAAGCTCACGCTCGACCACGAGAAGCGCCGCACGATCAACCGCAAGCTGCACGCGATCCTCGCCGAGGAGCAGCCGTACGCTTTTCTTTGGACGCTCACCAACTACAGCGCCTACCACAGGAAGCTGCGGCGCGTGCAGATCCACCCGTACAAGTTCTTCTCGTTCGCCGACGAATGGTTCATTCCGGCCAGCGAGCAGAAGTGATGTGAAGTTCGCCGCGGTCAAGCCGGTCAGCCGCGTCCTCGCGCGCGAGCTGGCCGTGACCGCGCTTCTGCTGCTCGGCGTGAGCGGGGTGGTGTTCGCCATCCTCTATCTCGCCCCTGGCGACCCGCTCAACGTCCTGCTCGAGGGCCAGTCGCCGCGCTCCGAGCTCGCCCTGGGCATGCGCGAGGCGCTCGGCGTGCCGCGGACCTGGTACGGCCAGTACGCGGCGTGGTTCGGCAAGCTGCTGCAGGGCAATTTCGGCAACTCGATCCGCACCGGCCTGCCGGTGCTTCCGGAGCTGGCGCGCGTCGGCGTCAACACGCTGTACCTCACGCTGGGCTCGCTCGTGCTCACGCTCCTGATCGCGGTGCCGATCGCGGTCCACGCGGCCGCGCACGGCGACACCGCCGGCAACACCGCGGCGACCATCGGCGCGTACATCCTGTCGGCGGTGCCGGTGTTCTGGTTCGGCTACATCGTGGTCTACGTCTTCATCCATCACTTCGGCATGTTCCCGCTGATCTCGGGAACGGCGACGAGGCAGGCGTACGCGTGGCTGTACGTCCTGGTGCCGATCTTCGTGCTCGGGACGGCGAGCGGGACGCTCTCCGAGGTGATCCGCCACCTGCGCGAGGAGCTGTCTCGCGTGCTGGCCGAGGACTACATCCGCACCGCGCGCGCCAAGGGCGCGCCGGTGTGGCGCCACGCGTTCAAGGAGGGGTTCCTCATTCCGGTCACCGAGATCGTGAGCGCCAAGATCCCGTTCCTGCTCGGCGGCGCGGTGATCGTCGAGCAGGTGTTCAACTGGCCCGGCATGGGGCGCATGGCCTGGCAGGCGGCGCAGGACCGCGACTTCCCGGTCATCATGGGCATTGCGCTCGTCGCCGCGGCGTTCGTGCGTTTCGGCAGCCTGCTGCAGCGCGTGGTCTTCACCGCCGTCAACCCGCGCGCGTCGAGAGAATAGGTCGATCAGGGCGCATGCGCCGCTACGTCCAGAGCCCCGGTTCGGTCGGCGAGTTCTCGCAGCTGCCGCTGTGGCAGCGCGCGGCAACGCTGGACCTGGTGTATGTCGGCTACGGTCTTCTGGTCGTCGCGCTGGTGCTGGCTTCGTACCTGCTCGGGGCGCTCGGCTGGCTGCCGCATGATCCGCAAGCGATGAACGTCGGGCTGATCAACGCGGCGCCGTTCACGCCCGGGCACCTGCTCGGCACCGACTTCCTCGGTCGCGACCTGCAGGCGCGGCTGATCCTCGGCATCCAGGCCTACTTCCTCCCCGGACTGCTCGCGGTCACGATTTCCGTCGTCGCCGGAAGCGTTCTCGGCATCCTGGCGGGCTACCGCGGCGGCTGGTTCGACACGATCATCACCTACTTCGACAACCTGCTCGACTCGTTCCCGCGGCTGGTGCTGATCCTGCTCGTGATCGCCAGCTTCAAGCCCGACATCTACTATGTCATGGTGGTGGTCGGCATCACCGGCATGCCGGTGATCGCCAACCTGATCGCGGGCAAGATCGCGTTTCTGCGGCAGACGAACTTCATCGAGGCCGCGCACGCGCTCGGGTTGCCGGCGCACACGGTCATTCTCAAGCACATCCTGTGGTTCAATTGCCGCGCGCTGCTGGTGATCCAGGCCACCCTCGGCATGGCCGAGGCGATCCTGGTCGAGACCAGCTTGAGCTACCTCGGCTTCGGCGTGCAGGAGCCCACGCCTTCGTGGGGCAACATGGTCCAGGCCGGCGCGAACTATTTCCTGCAGGGGAACTTCTGGCCTTCGACCGCGCCGGCGCTCGCGATCCTCGCGACCATCCTCGGGTTCCAGCTGCTCGGCGACGGGCTCAACAACCTCCTCGAAGGCAAGCGGGGCAGGTGATGGACGCGCCGCTGCTCGCCGTCGAGAACCTGCGGACCTACTTCTACTCGCGCGCCAAGCGCGCTTTCATCCGCTCGGTGGACGGCGTCAGCCTGCACGTCGCGCCTGGCGAGACGCTCGGCATCGTGGGCGAAAGCGGCAGCGGCAAGAGCGTGACCGCGCTCTCGGCCGCGGGCCTGGTCAGCGCCGCGCCGGGCGTGATCGGCGGCCGCATCGAGCTGCGCTCGCATCGAGCACGGCGCAACCTGCTCGACGGCCTGGAGCGCTACGTGCGCGTCAAGGAACGCGATGGGCGCATCATGGCGGTGGAGAAGGACGACCGCGGCTGGCGCAGGCGCGCCGAGACGTTGATGGAAGGCGTGCGCGGCAAGGAGATCGCCATGATCTTCCAGAATCCGCGCTCGGCGCTGAACCCTTACTCCACGATCGGCACCCAGCTCGTGGAGACCATCCGCCTGCACACCAGCGTCAAGGGCGGGCGCGAGGCAAAGGAACGCGCGATCCACTGGCTCGAGCGCGTGCGCATCGACTCGCCGCGGCTGCGCTTCGACAACTTCCCCTTCGGCATGTCCGGCGGCATGTGCCAGCGCGCCATGATCGCGATGGCGCTCTCCGCCGAGCCGTCGCTGCTGATCGCGGACGAGCCGACCACCGGTCTCGACGTCACCATCCAGTCGCGCATCGTGGATTTGCTGGCCCAGCTCAAGACCGAGACGGGCATCACTACGCTCCTCATCAGCCACGACATCAGCGTGATCCAGCGCCTATCGGATCGTATTGCGGTGATGTACGGCGGCACGGTGGTTGAGACCGGTCGCGCCGCGGAGGTGCTCGCGCCGCAGGCGCAGCTGCGCCACCCGTACACTGCGGCGCTGCTTGCCTCGGTCCCGAGCGCGGAGGCGATACGCCGCAAAAGCTATCTGCAGGCGATCGAAGGCGAGGTGCTCGATACCATCGAGGTGCCGCGCGGTTGCCGCTTCTACGGTCGCTGCAACCGCGTCACCGAGGCGGTCCGCCAGAACTGCGCCGGTCTCGAGCCGCCGCTCGGCGAAGTCGCACCCGGCCACAAGGTGCGCTGCTGGTTGTACCCGGCGGCGCGCAACGCATGAGCCGCACTATTCTTGACGTCACCGATCTGCGCAAGGACTACAGTCAGCGTCGCGGCCTGATCTCGATGCTGACCGGCCAGGAGCGCGTGATCCCGGCGGTGGACGGCGTGAGCTTTTATCTCAGGGAAAACGAGACTGTAGGCCTGGTCGGGGAATCCGGTTGCGGCAAGACCACCATCGGGCGCACGGTCCTGCGCCTGACCGACCCGAGCAGCGGGCGCATCGTATTTGACGGGCGCGACATCACTCGCCTGAGCCGAGCCGAGCTGCGCCCGCTGCGGCGCGAGATGCAGATGATCTTCCAGGATCTCGACGCCGGCCTGAACCCGAAAATGCGGGTGCAAGCCATCCTGCGCGAGGCGCTCACCGTTTACGAGCGCCCGAGCGACGCCGAGATCGCGAGGCGCATCCGCGAGCTGCTGGAGCAGGTGAATCTCAAGGACAGCAAGCTGGCGAACTTTCCCGCGGAGCTCTCCGGAGGCGAAAAGCGCCGCGTAGGCATCGCGCGCGTGCTCGCGGTGCGCCCGCGCCTGATCGTCGCCGACGAGCCCACGAGCGCGCTCGACGTCTCGATCCAGGCGCAGGTGGTGAACCTGCTGCGCGACCTGCAAAAACATCTTGGGCTTACGTATCTCTTCATCTCGCACGACCTCCCGGTCGTGGAGCTGGTCAGTCAGAAAGTGGCGGTGATGTATCTCGGACGCATCGTCGAGATGGGTCTGGCCGAGAGCATCGCGCATCAGCCGCGCCATCCCTACACTCGCAGCCTGTGGTCATCGCTGGCGGACAAGCAGAGCACCGAGGCGAGTCTGTACGCCCGCTCTAGCGTGACCATCGAGCGCGCCCCCCGCACCTGGGGCGTGTTTGACTTCGAGCAGCCGGTCAACGGTTGCCGCTTCGCCCCGCGCTGCCCGCTCTACCAGGACAAGGGGCGTCCCGCCGTCTGCACCGACCCCGCGTCCGAGCCGCCGTTGCGGGACCTGGGGAAAGGGCATGTGGTGGCCTGCCATTTCGCCTAGCTCGTGCGGGCCCTCACTTGCAAGGGAACGTGTCCTGCAACCCCCTTAGCAAGGCAAGCGACAGCACGTCCAGCGGGTACTCGGTTCGCTGCACGTAATCGTGCTTTGCCTTTTTGTATTCGGCGACCGCGATGTGTGCGTAGTCGCGCGACGTAAGCGATTTTCCCGGGGGCGGGCAGAAGAGCCGGTGGCCGGCATCTTTGGTCTCCAGCTCGGCGTTGACCCAGTTATACGCGCTGCCCGCGGCATTGATGAAGGCGATGAACTCGCCTTTGCCCGTCTGCGACTGCTGCTGGAGCAAATCGACTGCCTTGTCCAGGCGCGCTTGTTCCGACCGGGCCGCCGGGGCGGACGGCAGAAGCACAAGCACCAGAACCGCTGTGGCGACTATGCGCACAGACGCCTCCTTTAGACCCCCTGAATACTCCCGGCAAGGACTGCGGCAACTGCTGTTTTTTATAGCCCGGATGCTACCGCAACTCTCAGCGCAGCGCTTCGAGCAGTTGAGGAAAGACCTTTGGTGTCGCCGCGCTGATGTCGCCCGATTGCATGTAACGCGCTTCGCCGCTGAAATCGCCCACCAGCCCGCCCGCTTCCTGGATCAGGAGCGCTCCGGCCGCCATGTCCCACGGCAATAGCCCCATCTCCCAGAACGCGTCCAGTCGCCCGCAGGCGACATAGGCCAGGTCGAGAGCCGCGGCGCCGGCACGC
>Ga0137409_10008759_pt1 | contig 10323 bp, 11 predicted proteins | sample CZODoug1_16funga_FD_122059 | JGI IMG/M metagenome (GOLD analysis project Ga0137409, IMG submission 122059) | Vadose zone soil fungal communities from Angelo Coast Range Reserve, California, USA - CZODoug1_16fungal (Hybrid Assembly) | ecosystem: Environmental > Terrestrial > Soil > Vadose zone...
AGCCCGACGCCCAGGCGCGACTTGGCCGGGCGGATGTTGGCGTAGAGATCGAGCTTGGTGCGGAATTCCGCGGAAGGATTGAGGCCGCCCCGGTCGCGCGCCGGGTAGTCGTAGGTGGCGAGCGGACCGAGGATCACACCCGCCGCCGAACGCGCCGCGTTGAGCACGCGCGCCGGAAGCGTGGTGCCTTCTTTCTTCAGGGAGGGAAGGCCGATGTCCTCGCGCTGCCATTCGAGGCCGAGCTTGAAGAGCGTGTCGGCGCGCTCGAGCACCTCGAGGGTCGCCGCGGTGATCTCGGGCCCGATGCCGTCGCCGGGCAGAACCAGGATCTTCATTGGGCGGGGATTCTCGCCTCTTTGATCAGCTTCGCGTAGGCCTGCAGGTCGCTGCGGATCAACGCGGCGAACTCCTCGGGCGTGCCGGTGACGATGTCGTTGCCGCCCTGAACGGCGATGCGCTCGTGAACGTCGGCGGCGTGCATCGCCCGAACGGTCTCGGCGTTGAGGCGGTCGAGGACCGCTCTGGGCGTTCCCGCGGGCGCGAGCAGGCCCTGCCATTGCGAGATATCGAAGCCCTTGATGCCCGCTTCCTGCATCGTCGGCACCTCGGGCAGGCTGGAGGCGCGCTTCGGGCTCGACACCGCAAAGGCGCGCAGCTTGCCGGCCCGGATCTGCGGCACGGAGGTGATCACGGTGTCGAACATGAACGAAAGCTGGCCGCCGAGGAGGTCGGCGAGCGCCGGCGCGCTGCCCTTGTACGGCACGTGCGTGAGCTGCGTCCCGGTCGCGAGCGCGAACAGCTCGCCCGCGAGGTGATTGCCGCCGCCGGCGCCGGTCGATCCGTACGAAACGGCGCCGGGCTTGGCGCGCGCGCAGCTTGCCCAACGCTACGCGCAAAAGACTGGGCGCGATCTTTCCAACATTGTCTTTTACTATGTCTTTGCGATCTTTAAGGTGGCGGTGATCATCCAGCAGATCTATTACCGCTATCATCAAGGACTCACCCAAGACGAGCGTTTCGCCCGGTTGGGAGAATTTGCCAAGATGCTCTTGCGCGTAGGGTTAGCCGCTGCTGGACGGGGCCACATCTAAAACTGGAGGGCAGTGTGACCGACGAGGAATTCCAGAAGTATGCGCACGAAAGCATCCATGAGTTGATCGACCTGAATGAAAAATATCATGTGGAATTCAAGATCGGGGATTATGGGCGCTGGGACTATGATCTCGACAAAGCAACTCTGACATTCTCGGACAAGGATATTCCCTATGTGGTGGCAGATATTCAAGCGGCAGGGAGTATTGCCCATGCATCCAAGAGTTGGCTTTGGTCTTGGAGCAATCAAAGCATGCCAGATCACGTAACGAGGTCGGTTCTAGCAGTACGGGAGTTTGGGGAGAAACACAAGGTCCTGAAACTCACAGAGGACTATTGGAAAGCAACCGAAGAAGATGGCTGGGAGATGTCCGCAGTCGCTAATCGTATTCTTGCAGGAAAAGGTGTTTATCGATGTCCTAATGAAAAGGGATTCTTCTTCCTGATACTCACCAATATCTATTTTGTTCCAACTTACCGATAGTACCGCACCACCCATTCGGCCACGCAGCAAGGCTTGTCGCTGTTCTCCAACTCCACGGTGGCATTGAACACACCCTCAACGCCATCAGGCGGAACGTCTTTCAACGACTGCAACACGATGCGGGCGCGAATATTTGATCCGGCACGTACAGGAGAAACAAAGCGAACGCGGTTCAATCCGTAGTTCACGATCATGCCGACGCCGTTTTGAATCTGCAGCGCCTGCTGTGACAGATCGCTGAGTAGCGAGAGTGTCAGGAATCCGTGCGCGATGGTTGCGCCATAGGGCGATTCGCGTTTCGCGCGAGCGGGATCGAGATGGATCCACTGGCGATCTTCGGTGGCTTCTGCGAATTTGAGAATGCGGTCCTGAGTAATTTCAAACCAATCGGTGACGTTGATTTCGCAGCCCACGAAATCTTTCAGGTCATCGAAACTCTTGAGCACCAGGGGCGGCATGGAATAGTCCTTCTGCTAAGCAGGCACTTTGGTTCTGCGAGCATCGAGCAGCATGTAAGTCACGAGCGCTGTGCCCAGATTGTTGCCGCGCGTATCAGTGAGGTCAACGCTTCCGACGCAGAGAGTGGATCCGATGCGAAGAAGGCGAGCGCGTGCAAGGATGCGGCCTTTGGTGGCGGGAAGGAAATAATTGATCTTCATCTCGACCGTGGTAATCGGGCGCTTGCCTCCAAAGTGCCGGTTCAGCGCTGTGCCGACCGCCGCATCGGCCAGGGTGGCCGCGACGCCTCCGTGAGCGACTGCAAAGCTGTTGGTCAGCTCAGGGCGCAGGGCGCACTCGATGGTCACGCCGTCGCGATGGACGCGGGTGAGTTTTATTCTGAGCAGCGTAGCAAACGGGACCCTGGGCAGGAAGTCGCGAATCTGCTGCGCGGTGAGTTTGGGATGCTTCATGATGAGGAGGTTCAGGTTTCAGTTGCTAGTTCTCAGTTCTCAGCTTGGTCGCTCGAACAGGCCGGCTGCTCCCTGGCCGCCGCCTACGCACATGGTTACGACGCCGTAGCGCGATTTGCGGCGATCCATCTCGTTGGCGATCGTTCCCACCATGCGTGAGCCGGTCATGCCAAAAGGGTGGCCTATGGAAATGGATCCGCCGTTCAGGTTGAGTTTGTCCATGGGGATGCCAAGACGGTCGCGGCAATAAATTACCTGCACGGCAAAGGCCTCGTTGAGTTCCCAGAGGTCGATGTCTTCCATTTTCAATCCCTGACGGCGGAGGAGTTTGGGGACGGCAAAGACTGGACCGATCCCCATTTCGTCGGGCTCGCATCCGGCGATCTGGAAGCCGCGGAAAATCAGTTTATACGGGATGCCGAGTTCGTCGGCCCGCTGCCGCGACATAAGAAGAGTGGCGGACGCTCCATCGGAGAGTTGGGACGAGTTCCCTGCCGTCACCGAACCCAGGCCACTATTGGGATCGAAGTGAGGCTTGAGCGCGAGCAATCCTTCGAGCGTGGTGTCGGGGCGATTGCACTCGTCGCGGTCGCAGCAAACTTCCTCGGTGCCGATTACGGCGCCGGTCTTTTTGTCGAGCAGCGCTTTCGTGACCTTCATGGGAACGATTTCGCCGGCGAAAAAGCCCTCCTGTTGGGCGCGGGCAGTGCGCTGCTGGCTGATCAGTGAATATTCGTCCTGGACCTGGCGGCTGATGTGGTAGCGCTTCGCCACCACCTCGGCAGTTTCTCCCATCACCATGTAGAGGCCGGGATATTCCTGCTTGACGGCAGGGCTCGGGTCGTTATCGCGAACGATCAGGCTGATGGTTTCCACTCCTCCTCCGATGGCGGCTTCGGCGCCTCCAGCCACTATCTGGTGGGCCGCCATGGCGATCGCCTGCAGCCCGGAAGAACAAAAACGATTTACCGTAATCGCCGCCGCGGAGACCGGCAGGCCGGCGTGCAACGCGGAAACGCGCGCGATATTGTGGCCCTGGATTCCGTGGGGTTGGCCGCAGCCGAGAATTACGTCTTCGATTTCCTTGGGATCGAGTTGCGGGGTCTTGTTCAGGACATCCTTGATGCAATGGGCGGCCAGGTCTTCGGGCCGCGTCATATTGAAAGAGCCGCGAAATGATTTTGCAAGGCCGGTGCGCGAACTGGCTACTACTACCGCTTCTCTCATGTGGGTCGTTGGTCGATCGTCGTTGGTCGTTGGCCAGACATTATGGGATGGTTCAAGAGGCTATCCGGCTGCAACTTTTTGTTTGTCCAGGTCGGCGAATGTGCGTCCTTCGGCGGCCAATCGTTTCAGCAGCGGAGCAGGTTCCCAGAGTTCGCCGTGGGTGCGATGAAATTCGCTGATGTGGTCGTAAGCCTTCTTTAGTCCGACGGTGTCGGCGTACCACATGGGGCCGCCGCGATAGGCTGGGAAGCCGTAGCCATTGATGTAGGTGATGTCGATGTCGACTGCACGTAATGCATAGCCCTCTTCGACAATGCGCGCGCCTTCGTTGACCAGGGCGTAGATACAGCGATCGACAATCTCCTCTGCCGAAATCTGGCGCTGCGGGATGCCGGCTTCGGCGGACCATTTTTTGGTTAGCGCAGCCACTTCAGGGTCAGGCGACGGCTTGCGATTCTCGTCGTACTTGTACCAGCCGGCGCCAGTCTTCTGGCCGAACCGGCCCATCTCGCATAGATGGTCAGCGGCGAAAGCCTGCCGGATGCCGGGTTTCTCCAAGTGTCGATATTCTTTGCGAATGCGCCAGCCTACGTCGAGTCCGGCAAGGTCGTTGGTGGCGAGTGGGCCCATGGCCATCCCGAAATTGTAGAGCGCCTGGTCGACTGCTTCTATGCTGGCGCCCTCCTCCACCAGAAAGACCGCTTCACGGACGTAGGGATGGAACATGCGATTGCCCACGAAGCCGCGGCAGTTGCCGACCAGCACACCAATCTTCCCCAGTCTCTTCGAGAGTTGCATGCAGGTGGCCACGACTTCCTTGCTACTGGCTTTGCCGCGCACGATTTCGAGAAGACGCATGACGTTGGCTGGGCTGAAGAAATGTGTGCCGATGACGGATGCAGGGCGCGAGGTGGAGGACGCGATTTCGTCAATGTTCAGCGTTGAGGTATTGCTGGCCAGGATTGCGCCCGACTTGCACACCCGATCGAGTTCGCCGAAAACTTCCTTCTTGAGGGCCAGGCCTTCGAAGACTGCCTCGATGACCATATCCGCCTGGGTGAAGTCGTCGTACGTGAGGGTGGGTTTGATTAGCGCGAGTCGCTCGTCGACGGCTTGCTGGGCGTAGCGTCCGCGATGCACCGACGCAGCATAGTTTTTGCGAATGTTGGTAAGTCCGCGGTCGAGAGCAGTCCGGTCGGCGTCTTTGAGAAGAACCGGAATGCCAGCGTTGGCGAACACCATGGCGATGCCACTGCCCATGGTCCCGGCCCCGACGACGGCAGCCGAATTGACCGTGATAGTTGGCGTTTCTTTCGGGATATCCGGCACCTTGGCGACTTCTCGCTCGCCGAAAAACACGTGAATGAGCGCCTTCGACTGATCGGAGTATAGGCAATCGATAAACAGCTTCGCCTCAACCTGGCAGCCCTCCTCGAAAGGCAGGGTGGAGGCGGCTTCTATGGCGTCAATGGCGGCAAGCGGGGCGATCAGGTTGCGTTGTTTCCTGCGAACGTTTTCGCGGGCAGCTGCAAAGATCGGCGCGTTCTGCTCAGGCGTCCCCAGCTTCTGATTGCGTTCGCGAGTCCTGGGGGCTGGCTTGCCCGCGATCTCACGGGCGAAAGCCACGGCGCCTTTCAGCAGATCGCCTTCGATCAACTGGTCCACGATTCCGGCCTTCAGCGCGTCTGGCGCCTTGACCGGATTGCCATCGGTGCACATCTCCACTGCCTTGTCCACACCGGCAAGCCGCGGCAGGCGTTGTGTGCCTGCGGCTCCGGGAATCAGGCCGAGTTTCACTTCCGGCTGTCCGACCTGGGCGCCCGGCGCAGCCACGCGGTAATGGCCCGACATGGCCACCTCCAAGCCGCCGCCGAACGCCGTGCCGTGAATCGCCATCACCACCGGCTTGGAGCAGTTCTCTATTTTCAGCAAGAGCGAGAGTAATCCTGGGCCGGTCTTGGCTTTGCCAGAAGTCATCTTGGTGAATTCTTTAATGTCGGCGCCGGCGATGAAAGTCCGGCCGCCTCCGATAACCACGGCCGCCGATACGGAAGCGTCCTTACTGATCTGATCAATAGCTTCGGAAATTCCTTCCGGGACGCCCGGGCTTATGGCATTCACCGGCGGGTTGTTGATCGTGATGATAGCGATGTCGCCGTCTTTCGTGAGTTGGATGAGGTCGCTCATTTAGGTGCATTCCCTCCAAAGGGACGGTTCGATTGTAGCTGTGATCGGGGTGCCGCAACATGGGCCATGACAGAGTCCAGTCTCTGCCATTATCCTTAGCATCTTCTATGGCGAGCACGTCCTCGAACCTCGCGGCTCCAGACCGAGAGCGGCAATCCTTCTTCGCCCACGGCATGTGGATAGTTCTGGCCATTGCTCTGGCCAAACTGCTGTTTCATTGCTACTTCAACAATCGTTACGGCTACTTCCGCGACGAGTTTGATTACATGGCCTGTGGAGATCACCTCGCCTGGGGGTACGTGGACCAGCCACCACTCATTCCCTTCTTGATCCACGTTTGCCGGGGGCTGCTGGGAGATTCGCTGCGCAGCGTGCGCTTCATCCCGGCGTTGGCGTCTTCTCTTCTGGTGGTGCAGACTGCGGTCCTCGCGCGCGAACTGGGCGGACGACGATTCGCGCTTTTGACCAGTGCTGTGACCATCGTCGTCGCCCCGCAGTACCTCTCCAACGGCAGCCTGCTGGGCACGACCTGTCTCGAACCTAATCTTTGGATGGGTTGCGCCTATTTCGCGATTCTCGCCATCAAGCGCGACGATCCTCGCAACTGGCTCTGGTTCGGCATCGTCGCGGGTCTAGGCCTGCAGGAGAAGTATTCAATCGCGGTGTTCGGCGTTGGCATCGTGGCCGGGCTGCTGCTGACGGAGCAACGCCGCGTTTTTGCCGACAAGTGGATCTGGCTGGGTGGGCTCGCGGCCTTACTGGTCTTCCTGCCCAATTTCCTGTGGAACGCTCACTACCACTGGCCGTTCGTCGAATTGATGCGGAACATCAAGGCAGAGGGTCGCGATGTTGTGCTGGGGGCACTGCCGTACTTCTTCCAGCAGACGCTGCTGGTCCTTCCTCTGACCGCGCCCATCTGGATCACTGGCTTGATTGCGCTCTTTTTCTCGCAACGACTGAAGATCTATCGCGTGCTCGGCTGGAGCTACCTGGTCTGCTATACCGTCTTCTTCGTTCTCCATGGCAAGAATTACTACCTGGCCCCGATCTATCCCATGCTCCTGGCCGCAGGGGCGGTGACCATCGAGAGTGCAATCGACCGCCCACGCCTCACCTGGATGAAGCCGGCAATCGTGGCGCTGTTGCTCGCTGCCGCGGTCCACATCGCCCCGGTGGTTGTGCCGGTCCTGTCTCCGGACCGGTTTATCGCTTACATGAAGTATCTTCCGATGAAGTTGCCGGTGATGGAACACAGTCACGAGCGAGCAGTTTTGCCCCAGTGGTATGCCGACCAGTTTGGCTGGGAAGAGATCGTGGCCGAGACCGCGCAAGCCTGGAACCGTCTTAGTCCGGTGGAGCGCGGCGATTGCGGCATCTTCGCGCAGGATTACGGCCAGGCCGGAGCCATCGATTTTCTGGGCCGCCGCTATGGCCTGCCCGGCGCCCTCAGCGGCCACCAGACCTACTTCCTCTGGGGACCTCGAGGATATTCAGGCAATTGCATGATCGTCCTCGATGACAGCAAAGAAAAACTTGAGCAACTCTGGGAGAATGTCGAGTATGTCGGCACGTCCGCGGACAATCCCTATGCCCTGGAACGTGAGATTGATGTCTTCATCTGCAAGGGATCAAAATTTGGCACGCTCAGCCAGCTCTGGCCCACGGTGAAGCGCTGGCGCTGATCCTCCAGTTACAATAGTCGGTCGAACAAATCGAGGATCGCTCATGTCATCTTCCCGCCCGGTTGCGTCGAAACCTGTCTCCGATGAGATACCCGCTGTCCCACTGACCATTGAGGGCTACAGCGTTTTGCACCAGATGATGCGTGTCCGCTGGGCCGCCTGGCGGCAGCTGGCTACGGCGGAAAAGGCGGCCATCGCCGATGAGGCTGCGAGCGTTCTGGGCCGGATGGAGCAGAATGTCGGCGGACAGTCTGCGGTCTTTTCTTTGCTGGGGCATAAAGGCGATTTGATGCTGGTTCATTTCCGGCGATCATTCGATGAGCTGAACCTGGCGGAATTGCAACTGACGCAGCTGCGGCTCAGTGATTTTCTGGAGCCGACGACTTCCTACTTGTCGATCATCGAACTTGGCTTGTACGAATCTACGATCAAGGCTTATCGGGATTTGAAAGATCGCGGCTTGGAAGCGCACTCGGAGGAATGGAAGCGCGAAATTGCTGAATTGCTGGCGCGGCAGACTGAGGCCATGCGTCCGCGTCTGTTTCCCGAGATGCCGAAACACCGCTACGTTTCGTTTTATCCCATGGACCGGCGGCGGGGGGAGGCCAAGAACTGGTATGCCCTGCCCATTGAAGAGCGGGCGCGTCAGATGAACGAGCATGGACTGATCGGACGGCGCTACGCCGGCGAAGTGCGGCAGATTATTACCGGTTCGATCGGGTTCGACGACTGGGAGTGGGGAGTAGACCTGTTCGCAGAGGATCCGCTGGTGTTTAAGAAGTTGATCTACGAGATGCGCTTCGACGAAGTGAGTGCGGTGTACGCCTTGTTCGGGCAGTTTTATTTGGGATTGCGTGTTCCGGCGACGGGGTTGGGCGGACTTTTGAGTGGGGATCTGGCGGCGGCTGAAGTCAAGAGCTCTTGACCGCAAAGGACGCAAAGGGACCCCGCAGAGTTCGCAAAGAAAACCTTTGAGGCGTGAGCATTTCTTTGCGGCCTTTGCGGTAATCTTTTGACTTACTTTGGAGAATACATGGCGACGCTTGGGCTCATCGAATACAAAGACGCCAGCCCGGAGGTCCGGGCGGTCTATGACGACATCATGGCGACCCGCAAGAGTGACTGGATCAACAATTTCTGGAAGGCGATTGCGCACGATCCGGCGACGCTGAAACGCACATGGGAAGACATCAAGCAGATCATGGCGCCAGGGGCGCTTGATCCGGTGACGAAGGAGATGGTTTACCTCGCGGTGAGCGTCAGCAATCAGTGCGGATATTGCATTGCTTCGCATACGGTGGGGGCCAGAAACAAAGGCATGACCGACGCTATGTTTAAAGAGCTCATGGCGGTGGTGGGAATGGCGAACGAAACCAACCGCCTGGTGGCGGGATACCAGGTGGAGATCGACGACCAGTTCAAGGTTTAGGAAAACACATGGCGCATGAATTCTCTACCTCCTACTTGCGGGACTCACTCTCTCTCTTCCGTTACTACAAGAAGCTGACTGAGCGGGCCATGGAGCAGGTCACCGACGAACAACTTTTCGCCGTTCTGGACGGCGAGATGAACTGCATCGCAATCATCGTCAAGCATCTTGTGGGCAATATGCGGTCGCGCTGGACCGACTTTCTGGTCAGCGATGGCGAAAAGCCGGACCGCAAGCGCGACACAGAGTTTGAGGACCCGCCCGCAACCAGGGCTGAGTTGATGAAAATGTGGGAGCAAGGGTGGGATTATGTGTTCAACGCCCTCGAGCCGTTATCCGATGCGGATATTGAGCGCACGGTCCCGATCCGCGGAGAGCCACACTCTGTCATGCAGGCGATCAATCGACAGATCGCGCATTACGCTTATCATTGCGGACAGATTGTGTTCCTGGCGAAGCACCTGCGGGCCAGCCAATGGAAGGCGCTCACAGTGCCGCGAGGTAAGTCGGAAGATTTCAACGAGAGGGTGGCCCGGAAGGAAGTGAGCCAGCGCTAAGATCTGGAGATCACCCCCACCATTTACTTTTTCTAGGTACGGTTCACCCTGCAAACACTCCCGCATGGAGCGCCTCTGCGGATGAATTCGAAGTTCCCCATAGCAGTCCGCTCCAGGCTTGGAAAAGCAATTGGGATTCACGCCGTTCAACAACAGAACTCTGAGAACGCGATCATGGCCGGGCCGCTCAGTGGTGCATAGTGCATTGTGCAGCTGAGACTCTCCACTGTCAGGCAAGCAAGATTCACGTCAGCACCCTGCTCAATGAGAAATTGACAGAGCCGCCAATGGCCATGAAAAACCGCGCCGTTAAGGCCAAAATTGTTGGCCCGTGGATCGAGCGACTCTCCATTAAGAAGAAGAAAGCGGATCGCGCTGACGTCGCCATAGTATGCACACCACTCGATGAGTGAAACTCCGTCTCGGTCCTTCGCTTTCGCGGTGGTTCCAGAAGAAACATAGTCGAAGACAAGATCGGTGCGGCCGGCCACGATTCGTGCCAGAGTATTCTCATTCGCCATCATTGCCTCCATAACTATTCCATTCTGGTTTTCTTCCGCGAGGCTCTGCCTGTGCCGAATCTGTGCTCATGCAGTTTCATGTCCACCTTGCGGCCCCGGAAAGTGACCCCCTCGGCCTCCAACCGGAATCGCTGTTCGAAAGCGTAATCCCCGCGTAGCTTTATTGCGCCTGCGGCGCCCAGAACGCGTTGCCAGGGCAATCCCACGGCTCCGCGTAGCGCTGCTACTACCTG
>Ga0137409_10008761_pt1 | contig 10322 bp, 9 predicted proteins | sample CZODoug1_16funga_FD_122059 | JGI IMG/M metagenome (GOLD analysis project Ga0137409, IMG submission 122059) | Vadose zone soil fungal communities from Angelo Coast Range Reserve, California, USA - CZODoug1_16fungal (Hybrid Assembly) | ecosystem: Environmental > Terrestrial > Soil > Vadose zone...
GGATATTTTTCACAGCGCCGGGGCGTATCGCGACGACCATGGACTTGTGGGCCACGATCACCCGCCGTATGCCCACGGCGTGTCCGCCATGGTCAAAGGCCGGACGCGTTCCCGGCATTCGGCTTCCAACGCCCGCAGGATCACCACCGCGTGATCCCCGTGCGTATCCACGATCTGCTCGACCTTGCATTCAATGTGCGCTGGCAAGTTGGGCAATACGGGAGCGGCGGTCTTTCCATCCATGAACGCTTCGCCGTTTATCGTTCCGCACACCGCGTGGGTCGGAAAGAAAAACCTTCGGGCGATTTCCTGCTGCCGGTCACCCACGATGTGCAGAACGGCGCTGCGGCTTTCGGCCAGACATTCGAAGACGTTGCTCTCCCTGCGGACCGCCACCGTGATCAGCGGCGGTTTGAAGGACGCTTGCGATACCCAACTAACGGTCGCCGCGCCGTAGCGGTCTTCACTCCGCGAGGTCAGCACGTAGACGCCGTTCGAAAGCATCCGGAGCGTCTTTTGTTTGACTTTCGCGTCCACCGCAGTCCCCTCGGGCCAGCCTAAAGCGCCTCGCAAACCGCTTCCCGATGCGATCCTTCGATCCGGTGCCACCGCTTCTCATCGAGTTCCCGGTGCTCGTCAGCGAGCAGATCGAACAGCAGTCGATCATACGGCCGGCCGTCGATGGTGTGACACTGCCGCCGCCTGCCGATGAAACGAAAGTTGAGCCGCTGCAGGCTTCGAAGCGACGGGTTGCGGTCCACGATCCAAGTATCGACAACGTGAAGCCCGAGATCTCGGAACGCAAGGGTCAGAAGCTTTGAACTGGCGAGGCTCACGTACCCTCGATTGGAAAAGGACTTCTCCCCGGCCACGGCCCATAGCGTCCCGGTCTTGAAGGCACGGTCCACGCTGTTCAGGCCGACAATCCCGATGGGACGGTCGTCCCCGCCCCACGTATAGGCTCGGAGGAAATGCGCTTCGCGCTGCGCCATGATCTTGAGCAGGGCGGGTGTGACGATTTGTCTACCGTTGCCGAAGTCCAGCCACTGGTAGTTTTCTTTCTGGGCGAGCCAACTCGCCACAAGCTCAAAGATATCTGACCTATCGAGGGGCAGCAGCTTCATGCTTCGACGCCTCTTGCGGCACGGGAAATTCCGGCGTTGGCCCAGAGCGCTTCGTAGGCGGCGCGCAGTTTGGGCGCCTCGTGGCGCCACTCGAGCTCGTTCTCCACGCGCCTGCGTCCGTAGTTGCCCATCTCGGCACACCTCGCCGGATCGTCCAACAGCTCGACTACCTTCGCCGCCAGATCGACAGCGTCATTTTTTCGCGCATAGAGAGACGCCCGCTGCGCCGAGCAGCGCCCTTCCGCCAGATCGAACTGCACGATGGGCTTGCCGAGCGCCATGTACTCCATGATCTTGTTCATCGTGGATTTGTCGTTCATCTCGTTTGCGACATCCGGGTTGACGCAAACATCCGCGGTGTTGAGCATTGCCAGCATCTCGCTGTCCGGCACGCGCCCCGTGAAGGTCACGTACTCCGCGACGCCCAGCTCTTGCGCCAGCAGTTTCATCTCCTCCAGCGACGTGCCGCCCCCCACCAGCCCGAACTGGATATCAGTGCGCCCGAGCTCGGCCACGATGTGGCGTACGGCACGCAACAGATAATCAATGCCCTCTTGCCTACCCATCACCCCGACGTAGCCCACCAGGTGACGGCGACCCCGCTTCAGCCGCTCGTCGGGCGGTAGAATCTTGAGGCGCTCCAGGCTCGGTCCGCTGCGCACCACGAACACTCGCGCCGGAGGCATGCAGCCGCGCTCGATGGCGATTCGCCGGTAGGACTCGTTGGTCGCAATGGATACGTCGGCGAAGGCGAAAGTCAGGTACTCGAGCTTGAGCATCAAGCGGTAGAAGAAATCGCGCCGGCCGAACTTCGCCTCGTAGAGTTCGGGGTTGAGATCGTGATGATCGAAAAGGAATTTCTTTCCGAGCAGCCTGAAGAATGCGCCGATCAGGAAGAACAGGTCGGGCGGATTGCAGGCGTGAATGACATCGAAGCCGCGCGTGAGCAGCACCCGCCAGGCGAGCACGAAGCTCCAGGCGAGAGCGGCGCCGTACTCCACCGCATAGCCTGCTGCGCCGGATGCCTCGAAAGGCAGGGGGTAGCGATAGATGTGAATTCCGTCAATCGCTTCAAACCTCTTTTCACAGGCTTGCCCGGTCGGACAGATGATCGAGACGACGTATCCGGCGTCCTGCAGGGCGCGTGCCTCCTGCCACACGCGACGGTCGAACGGGCTGGGGAGATTCTCGACCAGGATCAGTACCCGTCTCGGCCGGTTCGCGCTGTTCACGGCGGCCGTTACCCGGTTCACCAGCAAATTCCTTCATAGACCCCCGACACCGTGCGTGAATCGGTGACGCGTACGAAGTCGATGACGGTCTGTCCGCCAGACAGGCGCTTCGGCACGTCGCGGAATTCCGGCGCGGCGTTGCCGATGACGATGGTATCCGCATGATCGAGGACCTCGTCGACGCCGGACACCATCAGCCGCGAAATATGAGGGATGTGGTTTAGGATGTAATCGCGATTCGCCCCATGGATGCTTGCGAGTTTGACGTTGGCGTCGTAAATGCGCAGATCATAGCCCTTGCCTATCAGCCGCTCGGTCAGCTCCACTACGGGGCTCTCCCGCAAATCGTCCGTTCCCGCTTTGAAACTGAAGCCGAGGATGCCGACGTTCTTGCTGCCTTTCTCGATCACGGCCCGCACCCCGCGGTCGATCTGCTCCTCGTTGCTCGGCAGAATCGCTGAGAGAATCGGAAGCGACACATCGAGCGTTTTCGCCTTGTACAACAGCGCGCGCAGATCCTTGGGCAGGCACGAACCGCCGAACGCGAAGCCGGGTTTCAGGTAATACCGGGAAAGATTGAGTTTAGTGTCCTGGCAGAAAATGTCCATCACGCGGTGGCTATCGACCTCGAGTCCCTTGCAGATATTTCCGATCTCGTTGGCGAAACCCACCTTTAGAGCATGCCAGGCGTTGTCCGCGTACTTGATCATTTCGGCCGTCTCGATATCGGTCCGGATGAGCGGTGCAGCTGTCCGAGCATAGAGATTCGCTGCGAGGTCTCCGCTTGCCCGGTTGATTTCTCCGATGACCGTCTTCGGCGGGTTGAAGTAATCATGCACCGCCGTGCCCTCGCGCAGGAATTCCGGATTGATGCAGACGCCGAAGTCGACACCGGCGCGGCGGCCCGAGCACGCCTCGAGCGTCGGGATCACCACGTCGCGCATGGTTCCTGGCAGCATGGTGCTGCGGATCACGACGGCCGGGGCCCCAGGGTGGTCGGGCAGCGCCGTGCCGATCTGCTCGCATACATGGCGAACGTATTTCAGCTCGATGTCGCCGTTGCCGCGGCTGGGCGTTCCCACGCACACGAGATACAGATCGGTCTGCCGGACCGCGGCGGCGGCATCCGTCGTCGCAGACAGCCGGTCGGCTGCCACCTGCTGTTCGATGATCCGGCCGATGTCTTTCTCGATGATGGGGCTCTTGCCGGCGTTGATGAGATCTACTTTCCTCGATTCCGGATCGACACCGATAACTTTGTGGCCTTCCTGGGCGAGGCATCCCGCCGAGATGGCGCCGACGTATCCGAGGCCCCAGACGCTAAGTTTCATGACTGCCTCTCTTGGGTACATTGGCCACGAACTGCAAGATGCAGCCGCGGCATCACCCGCTCTTACGGGCAAAGCATAGGAAAAGGTTGTTGACGCCCTTGCTGCTGCCTCAGGGCGGAATGTAGTCCGATTGGATCAGCAGCCGCCCTCAGAGCGGCACCGGCGAACGGAATCAGGCTGCGCGGCGTAAAACGGCGTAAACATTGTGCACAAAATAATCCCGTACCACCGGAATGCGCACGACGATATCGGATATCAACCGAAGCGGCGGCAGCGGCTTCAGGAAGGTATTGACTCCCAGATAGTCGAATTCCCAGCCGGTATCGCGAACGTGCCTCAAGAAGTCCGAATATCGCATCAGGTTCAGGCCCCCGGCGATTTCCCGGTAGTTGCTCGCCGGGTCGGTGGAGCGAAAGCATTCCCTGCGCACGCGGAGCACGGCTTTCTCGGAGAACAGCACCCCACGCCAGGGAACTTGAAGTCGGAAGAAATCCCACATGTGGTCGCCAAAGGGGGAATGGAACAACGGCCCGAAGGCCAGGACGGCGCTACCGCCGGGCGCGATAAAATCCGTCATTTTCCGCAGAAACGTCTCGGGGTCTTCGATGTGTTCCAGCGCATCGAATGACAGCAGCACGTCATATTTTTCGTCGGGCGACCAGGCGCGCAGGTCGCGGCAAATGAAATGCACGCCCTCACCCGTACCCAGCTCCCTGGCGTATGCCTGAGCCCGATCGATATTCCGCGGCAGGAAATCCACGCCTGTGATGTGCTTGGCCCCAAGCCCTGCGAACGCGAGGGTCAACTCGCCCGTGCCGCATCCCATGTCCAGATAGCTCAGGCTGGGGTCGACCGGAAGATGTCCTTCGAACCGCTCGAAGAGCTTGCGAAACTTCGACACGGCTTCGTCGAAAAACTCGGCCGAGGGCTGGCCGGAGAGGGTGTCCAGTTGCTCTTCCGTCGCCAGGTTCCGACGATGGGCGAGGCCGCGCAGAATGAGGTAATCCAGAGTAGCGCCGAGCATTCGAGATCCCCTCCCCTTCACGCCATCGCGATGGTGACGACCGTAACGAGGGTGGCGGCACCGGCGATGCGCCCTTTGCAAACGATCGCGGGGGATGGCATTTTTTCGTCCAAGCGCCGTGATATCCAACCGAGCGGCGGGTCGCGCCGACCGACAACCACCTCCGGCGTGCCCAGCTCCACTGGACACTCGACCCGCATGCGCACGTTCGCACAGCCAACCTCCACCGCACGACCGCAACCCCGCGCCACGCAGCTTTCCGCCAGGTGCCAGTGAATCTCCACGGAATGCTCCCCGCTGCATTCGAGCGTGTCCTTGACCTCGATACGCAGGTTGCGCTTGTCGAATTCGATCCGCCGGCGGTGGCGTACCGGATCGTTCAACCGCAGGTAGCCGTCGTGCACGCCTTCGAATAGATCCCGCTCCACCCCGGACTCAAAATACTCGCAGCGGGCCCGGGCATGTGAGCGCCACATAAAATTCCCGACGGGTACGGACTGCTCTTCCCCATCGATCCGTAATGTGTTGTGCGCCGAGGTTCCTCGAAAATAGTCACGCCAGCGCTTCTGGCGGTGGTAGGCGTAGGTGCCGGAATCGACCAAAAGCTCGTTGCCGCAGGCAGACAATGTAAAGGCCAGCGCGTCAGCGTGGCCGTGCGCGGCAATGGACAGGTAGCCCAAGGGTCCGGCGTCCACGACAGCCTTCACCTCGCGGGGCGTGCCGAAGTCCCGTCCCAGAACATAGTACCCGCCCTCGGGAAACGCCAGCCTTGCGGGCTCCGCCGTTGCGACGCTCAACGCGTCGAAACACTCTGAAGCCGCACTGCCCAGAAGCCAACGACTCTTCTCGTCGAAGCACCTCGCTTTAGCCTTGAAGTCTCCCCGCCCGAACAGCACCGCCCCGGTGGCAAGAAGCGACCGATAGGGACAGAACTCGGGCTCGCGTGAAAAGCGCACCATCACGGCGTCGTCGGCGTCGCCGATCATGGGCACGTGTCCACCTGCATCCATGACGGCCGCGATGAATTCGAGCATCGATTCGAGCCGCTCTGCAAACCGCCCCGAAAAGCCGATTCCGTTCGCCCGCCCGAAGAGCAAGCACAGCAGCATCATGTCTGCCACTTCGTGGTGATACCAGAACGCCTGTTCGCGGTTGGCGCCGTCGGCGCCGTTCTGCCTTATTGCTTCGGTTTCCAGTTCGTCGCGCGCTCGCGCGCGCCAGTCCGCCGATTCCCGCCAGAGCGGCCACACCGCCGAGGCCACGAATAGACCCATCAATTCACCGAAAAGGTGATTGTTGGCGGAAGAGTGCCGCGACAGGTGGCCCGATATGAAATGGCAGTGTCGGTAGATCGCGCCGAGCCAGCGCTGCCGGAACGCTTGACCGCTCTCGCCGGCGAACAACGGGGAAGCATCGCCGCCCAACAGGTGCCAGGCGCAGGCCCAATTGACGAGGCGCACGCCCAATTCAAGAGAACTGGTCCAATGCGGACCCCGGGGATACGGGCATTGGTCCAGCCAGGACAGAAGGAGGCAGCGTGCCGCATCGGCAAAGCGCGGCGCGTGCGTGAGATGCCATGCCTGCGCGAGTGTCACCAGCTCCAGATGACGGTTCAGCTCCCACAGATACTTGACGTCGCCGACAATGCGCTCGTTCCGGTAGTCGATGCTCGTGCCGAAATCGAGCGGTGCCTCCACGCCGGTCCTGGGATCGCGATTCCAGGACGGAGGGAAACCGAGCGGGCAATCGCGCAACGAAAACAGATCCCATCGTCCGGCGATGACGCGCTCGGCCGCCTCGACATACGAGGCGGCGGGAACGTCCCGGGGCAGATCTGCGACCCACGCCGAGCCGGCTGGACCGGCGCCGGCATCGGCGTCGCGCGCCAAACCGAACCCCCAACGCTCGAGTCCGGCCGCGACGCCCCTGCGCACGCGCCAGCACACCTCGGCGGGCCCCATGGCCTTGAGGCGGTTCAATTTCCAGGCAAGCGTGGCGCTCATGCGAGGCAGCGGTCGTAAAGCTTGTGGAAATCGTCCGCGAGCCGCGCCACGGTGTAGCGCTCGAGCACCCGTCGGCGGGCTGCCTTGGCCATTCGCATCAGGCGTTCGCGGTCGTCGTCGAGGGCGGCCACGGCGACCGCCAGCGCACCCGCATCCCTAACCGGCACGAAGAGGCCGTGCTCCCCGTTTCGCATCACGTCGGGAATTGCGGCAACAGCCGTGGTGACCGGAACGCAGCCGGCCGCCATCGCCTCCAGCAGCGAATACGGGAGCCCTTCCATGTAGGACGGAAAGACAAACAGGTCCGAATCAAGCCAGAGTCGGCACTTTTTCGCAGCGAACACGCCGCCGAGAAACTGCACGCAATGGTTGAGGCCCGCCTTCTCCGTCGCGGCCATCAATTCGCGCCGATCCGGACCTTCTCCGGCCATGGAAAGCCTGAAGTTCCGACCGGTGCGTTTCAGTTCCGTCAGGGCCTCGATAACCTCGAACAGTCCCTTGGTGCGCACCAGCCGGCCGACATAGACGAGCTTCAAAGGTCCGTCGGTGTTGTAAGAACGACTTTGATCGGCAAGCCCCGCCGGGTCGATGGCGTTGGGAACGAGATGAACCTTTATTCGCGCATCAAACGCCCGGTAGGCGCTCAATTCCGCGCTGGAGAGCACGGTGACCACATCGCTCGAGACGAGAAAGCGGCGCAGGATCCAAGTCAGAAAGGCGTTCCCGCGGAAGAAATCCTGGGGCATCTGTCCGCCATGAATTTGGTTTACGACGCGTCGACCGAGCAGTCTGGCAACGATCGAATAGGCGAGGTCTCGCCAGTAGCCCTTCGGGTCGAGCGAGGCGTTGAGATGAACGACCCCGGCGCCGGTTCGCAGCAGGAACAGCGCGAGATGGAAAGGGCTGAAGATCAATCGCAGCAGCCTCTGCAGCGCGTTCTCGCGGCGCCCCTCGCTGCCCACCTGGAAATGCAGGAGATCGAAGTCCCGCGGCAGATCGGAAGCGAGCAGCATGCGCACGTGGGTCGACACTCCGCTGAGCGCATCCAGGGACGGGCCGAACACGACGATCTTGTGCTTGTTCATGCGCAATCACGCCGCCGCGGCCAACCTGCCGAGAGGGCGGGCAAAGTCCGCCTTGACCCTGTCGACGGCGGCCTCGCTGCCGTCCTCGTCCACGAACAGCCGGTGCCAGATTTCCAGGGCTAGCATCAGCCAGATTCCCTGCTCCCGATCGACGCGGCGGTTGAGGTGATCGCTCACGATGGCGCGCACCACGTCCGCGTTGCAATAGCCCCGGTCCAGGCAGCGATCGGAAAGCAGCACCTCGTCGATCAGGCCGCGCCACGGACCGGTGAACCAACGGGTCAGCGGAACGGTAAAGCCCACTTTGCGACGGTAGATGGTCTCCCGGGGAAGGTAGCGCTCGGCCAGCCGCTTGAGCACGATCTTCGAGTTCAACCCGCTCACCTTCAGCTGTTGCGGAAGACGCGCTGCGAATTCGACCAGCTTGTGGTCCAGGAAAGGCACCCGGGCCTCGATGCCCGCACCCATGCTCATACGGTCGCTCTTGACCAGGATATCGTCCACCAGCCGGGTATGAATGTCGCAATAGAGGAAGCGATCGAGAGCCCCGTTGCTATCGCAAGCATTGACGATTTCGCGGAATCCTTCGGACAGTCCGCCATCGCCGATCTCGTTTCGCATCGTGTCGGAAAGCACGCTGGCCTGAAGCTCCGTGTCGAAGCCCCCGTACCAGGACGCAAAGCGGCGCGGAGCATCGGCGATCGCGAGGATTTCCGTCATGCTGCGCAGGCGTCGTCCCTCGAAAGGCAGTCCGCGGGCAACACTTCGCAAGAGCCCGCTGCGAACTCCGGCCGGCACCCAGTCGAGGGCGGCGGAAAACTGATCGAACATGTACTTGGAATAACCGCCGAATTGCTCGTCGGCCCCCTCCCCGCACAGCATCACGCTCACGTGCCGCTTCGCCTCGCGGCACATGAAATAGGTGGGAATTCCCGGGGGCTCGCCCATTGGCTCGTCGTAAATCCACGCGAGGAAGGGCAGCTCCTCCGCGAAATCCCTGAAGCCGACGGTGATCTCGTGGTGCTCGGTGCCGTAGCGTTCCGCCACCTGGCGTGCGTAGGCGAGCTCGCTGAACCCGGCGACGTCGAAGCCCACAGAGAAGGTCTTCACCCGCGCTGGATCCCCCTTTTCCCGACGCAAGGTCTCCATCAGCGCAACCACGATACTGCTGTCGACCCCACCGGAGAGCTGCACGCCCAGCGGCACATCCGACATCAACTGCATGTCCACCGTGCGCTTGAGCACTGAATCCAGCAGCTCGGTGGCTTCCTCGAGACCGACCTGCTCGGGCCGGTAACGCACATCCCAGTAACGCAGCGGCTCCTCGGGCACGCGGCCGTTCACGTCAACCGTCATGCAACATCCTTCGGGCAGGCGCGACACTCCGTCGAACATGGTGTTCGGGCGCGACACGTAGCGGGTGACAAGGAACTGTGCGATACCGGACCGGTTTACCTTGCGGTCGCGCAAGGCGGGATGGCGCAACAGGGATTTCATCTCGCTCGCAAACAGCAGCGCGTTGCCGTCGCTCCACCAGTAGAGCGGTTTGACGCCCAGGGGATCGCGGGCAAGCGACAGGGTATGTTCGACGGCGTCGTATACGGCGAAGGCGAAGATGCCCTGCAGACGTTCCGCCAGCCCGCGAAGACCCCATTGCTCGTAGCCGTGCACCAGAACCTCGGTATCGCTGCGGGTCTTGAAGCGATGACCTTGCGCCTCGAGCTCGGTGCGCAGATCAGCGTGGTTGTAGATCTCGCCGTTGAAGACCGTCCAGACCGTCCGTCAAATTGACAGCGTTGGAAAACCCGACGACCACAACCGCGATCAGCGCCAGGTAAACCGGCCGCGGGAGCTTGGGCGTAAACGATTTTACAAAAGGAATACTCAGATTGGGTTTGTAATCCGCCACATACAGCAAAACCAGTCCAAGCACCACCGCAACCGTTATCTGCAACGCCAGTTTCTGTCGACCTGTCAATCCGAGCGATTGCGCCTTGGCTATCTTTGAATAGTCATCCAGAAAACCGATTCCGCCGTACAGCAGAATCGTCAACGTCGCTATCCAGACGTACCAGTCATTCAGCTTTGCCCACAGCAACGTCGATATGACCACAGACATCACGATCAGGATTCCGCCCATCGTCGGAGTTCCACGTTTCGACATATGCGAGGCCGGACCTTCAGCGCGAATCTGTTGTCCGATCTGAAACTGTTGCAGCAGTTTGATCATTCGACCGCCCAAAGACAGGCTGATCAACAGCGCGGTGATCGTCGCTAACAATAATCGTGATCGAAACCAGGTCATAAACACATGCGGTCGGTTGTAATGGTCGGGCAACAACCGAAACCGCGCGTCTCCTTCTGTATTAATACAGTGCTGTTATAGTGCCGTTATCGGTACTTTACCAGCCTGCCGAGGACACGGCAAGCAGTTTGTCAATAGCGTTCGCCGCGCTGTCAAGCGCTGCCTTCGGATCCATGTCGCCGCGATAGGCCGCCTGGACCGACTTGATCACCGTGGAG
>Ga0137409_10008762_pt1 | contig 10322 bp, 11 predicted proteins | sample CZODoug1_16funga_FD_122059 | JGI IMG/M metagenome (GOLD analysis project Ga0137409, IMG submission 122059) | Vadose zone soil fungal communities from Angelo Coast Range Reserve, California, USA - CZODoug1_16fungal (Hybrid Assembly) | ecosystem: Environmental > Terrestrial > Soil > Vadose zone...
GCCGCCGGCATCGCCCGCCGCCGGCTGGATCCAGATGTTGTCGAACTGGCCGTCGCGCAGTATCTTGCCGTTCGCGACGCAATTGAGCGCGACCCCTCCTGCGAGACACAGGTTGCGCTCGCCCGTTTCGCGCGCAACCGCGCGCGTCATGCGCAGCATGATTTCCTCGGTGACTTTCTGGACCGACGCGGCGATGTCCATGTGGAACTGCGTCAGGAGCTTTTCCGGAGTGCGCGGCGGCTGACCGAACAGGCGGTCGAACTTGCTGTTCGTCATGGTCAGCCCGACGCAGTAATTGAAGTAATCCAGGTCCAGCCTGAAGGAACCGTCGGCCTTGAGGTCGACCAGCTTGTCGAGGATCACGCCCGCATATTTTGGCTCTCCATAGGGCGCCAGCCCCATCAGCTTGTACTCGCCTGAATTGACCTTGAACCCGACGTAGTACGTGAACGCGGAGTAGAGCAGGCCCAGCGAATGCGGGAAATGGATTTCCTTGATGACCTCGAGCCGGTTCTCGCGCCCCAGCGCGAGCGAGCTCGTCGCCCACTCCCCGACCCCGTCCAGCGTCAGGACCGCGGCAGAAGCGTAGGGCGAAGGAAAATAGGCGCTCGCGGCATGGCTCAGGTGATGCTCGCTGAATACCAGGCGCTCGTCCCAGTCGAAATCGGGCCGGTGCTCCTCCAGCTGCTTCTGCAGCAGGTCCTTCAAGAACAGCTTCTCCCGCAGCCAGATCGGGATCGCCATCCTGAACGATGCGAAGCCTCGCGGCGCAAAGGCGAGATAGGTCTCCAGCAGGCGCTCGAACTTGAGGAGCGGTTTGTCGTAGAACGCGACGAGGTCGACCTGATCGAGGCCGATCCCCGCCTCGGACAGGCAGTAATCGAGCGCGTGGCCGGGGAAGCGCGAGTCATGCTTCTTGCGCGTGAACCGCTCCTCCTGCGCTGCGGCCACGATTTCGCCGTCGCAGACCAGCGCCGCGGCGGAGTCGTGGTAAAACGCCGAGATGCCTACAACCCGCATTGCGTACCTACTTTCAGAACAACGTGTAGATGAACGGTGCCACCGCGGAACCCTGCGCGAGCACGATCAGGCCGCCCAGGATCAGCATCACCACCAGGATCGGAATGAGCCAGTACTTCTTGCGCGTGCGCATATAGGCCCACAGTTCCCTGAGAAACGACATGGCTCCCTCCTAGAATTGATGGTTCATGCTGTCCGGTTTAGGGCCGGGCGGGTCGCGCTTGATCCAATAGGTCGCGTCCGAGCCGCGACGCCGCAAGCGCAGGCTGTCCTTGCCGAGCATGCGCATGAGCGCACCCATGGGCGTCACGACAAGGTAGAACAGGAGCGCAAGCACGACCGGACTGATGATCCGGTTGAGCAGCAACCCGAAGCGCAGCCACAGTCGGTTCGGGAGGGCGAGCAGGTTCGGCGCTGCGACAGTTACCAGTGCGAACGCGGCGGCGATGATGAGAGACCACCAGCGCACCATTCCCCCGGAGACGAGCGGCCATACCGCGACGATCAGGAAAACCGCGGTGAACACCCAGCCGAAGCTGCGATTGCTCGACGCCTTTACTTCATGCGTTCTGGATAGGTCTTCGTGGGTAGCCATCGCCGCCATTTTATCAGTTAAGAGCGGCAGTCAGCCACGGTGCTTGTCCACTCCACGGAATATGGAGCTCATTCGGAAAGGCGACGATGCAGTTCGTCGGCTACGCGGGTGGCCGCGATGCGATACGCGCGTTCGTTTGGATGCAGGTCGAGCCAGTTCACGATCAGCCCGTCGTACTTCTCACCCTTGAAGACGTCGAGCGCCGGTATGAGCGGGATTTGCGCCTTTTCGGAGAGGCGAGCGAAATTCCTGTGCCCAGGGCGCAGGCCGCCGGAGCGCGCCACGCTCGCGTCGATCGGGACCACAAACACGCGTGCCCCGTGCTCGGCAGCGAGGGTGACGAAGCGTTCGACATCGACCAGGTGCCGGGACACGAGCTTATCGTCTTCGTAGGCCGCGACATCGTCGATTCGCGCGCTCGTCACTCGCGTGTACAGCATATAGACCTGCTGGAAAAGATAGGAGTTCGAGTACAGCACCCCGACCGGGGAATGTCTGCTCGCTTTCCAATCGGGCGTGACGTGGAACAGATAGTCGATGTCATTGAAAACGTACAGGAGCACCACGAGCCGCGGCCGATACGGGAGCATCCTGCGCAGAAACTCGATGTGATCGAGAGTGTGGGTGCCTCCGCGGCTGGCGTTCATCGACACCCAGGATTTCCCGGTAGCCGCGGCGAGGCGGCCAGCGAGTTGTTCGCCGAACCGGTCCGCTGTCCGCTTGATGCCTTCCCCGTAAGCGAAGGAATCCCCGACTACGAGCAGCCGGAGCACCGAAGGATCCACTGCCTTGCTGTGCTCGGCGTCGCGAAATCCCTCGGAATTCAACGACACGTAACGACGGGTCCACAATTCACGGGCGTGTGTCGGGAATCCTTGAGTCATCGGGGCGATTGCGAAGAAGATGCGAAGGCCACCTTCCACGGCGAGCAGCGTGAACACGGTAGCCGCCACAGAGACGGCAATGCCGCCGCGTCGATCCCTGAACCTTGGCATGATCGCCAGCAACACCGCCAACGCCCAGAGACATAGGGCAAGCCACTCGAGAATCGAGGCAATTGGGGCGATCGATCCGACGAAATCAAGATCCGTAATCCGTCCGGCATTCTTCCTGTCGTCCAGCGCGGAGATGAAGTACGCGATTCCCCAGAAGAGAACGCCAAGTTCGAACGGCGCCGCGGCTCGCTGCGACTGCCCCGACCCTGTCGGCATCCGACGCAGGCGCAAGGTTCGAAAAACCCATGACGCCAGCCCCAAATAAATCACTGCGACGAGCGCGGAGAAGGGATAGCTCCATATTCCGAAGACGGAATGGTCGGTGTGCGACCGATAGAACAACAGGCTGAAGGCGAACAGGACGAGCCCGAGGGTCGTCCCCATCCGAAGGGCCAGGAGGCGTGACGACAGATTCGCAAGGCTTGCCATCAAACCAGGATCTCAACGGGCGCCGGATGGCTGAGAAATGCAGTGGGACTCGCGGTGAGGCCATAGGCTCCCGACTGGAACACGGCGACAAGGTCACCGACCTCTGCTGCAGCCATTTCCATGCCGTCGGCGAGCAGGTCGAGCGGCGTGCATAGCGGGCCGACCACGCTCACGACTTCGCGCTTGCGGCCGACTACGCGGTTACCCACCACCACGGGATAATTCTTCCGTATGACCTGCCCGAAATTTCCGGACGCAGCCAGGTGGTGGTGCAGGCCCCCGTCGGTCACGAGGAATACCTGGCCCCGCGAGATCTTGCGGTCGATGACGCGGCAGACATAAATGCCCGCTTCGCCGACCAGGTAGCGGCCCAGTTCGATCACGACCCTAGTGCCCGGCAGGCGTGGCGCCACCCCGTCCAGGAGCCGGGCGAGATTGGCGCCTACCGCCGCCACATCGAGGGGGCGCTCGCCCGGAAAGTACGGAATGCCGAAGCCGCCCCCGATATTGAGCAGGCGCACGGGCGAGGGCGCATGCACCGCGAGCTTGAGCGCCAGCTCGATGGTCTTCTCCTGAGCCTCCGCGATCGCGTCTGCGCGCAGGTTCTGCGAGCCGCTGAAGATGTGAAAGCCCTGAAAATCGAGTCCGAGCTGTCCGATCCGCACGAGCATCGCGGGTACGCGTTCGGCATCCACTCCGAATTGCTTGGGTCCGCCGCCCATTTTCATTCCCGAGCTCTTCAGCTCGAAATCGGGGTTCACACGAACCGCCACGCGCGGATGCACACTGCGGCTTCGGCCCAGGGCCGCGAGGCGCTCCAGCTCGCCCTCCGACTCGAGGTTGACGACGATGCCGGCTGCCAGCGCCTCCGCCAGCTCCGCGTCGGTCTTGCCGGGACCGGCAAAGCTGATCGCCCCCGGATTCATGCCGGACGCGAGAGCGACCCTGAGTTCTCCGGCGGAGGCTACGTCCAGGCCGTCCATCAGTGCCGTGAGATGCCGCACGACCTCAGGCATCGGATTGGCCTTGATCGCGTAGTGCAGGTGCAGCTCCGCCGGCAGGTGCTTGCGCAACAGCTCGACGCGCTGCGTGATCAGGTTTCGGTCGTAGGCATAGAAGGGCGTCCGGCCCGCGCGCCGCGCGAGTTCCGTGAGCGCGATGCCGCCGACCTGGAGGCAGTCGTCGACGACCGAGAACTGGGTCATCGGAGCGTGTTCTGGCCTGACATTGCTCATAGGTTTACTTTTGTTCCCACAGACAGTGCCGATATCCTTAGCAAGATCAATACCAGAATTGCCACGCGTGCACGCGTGGCCTCCTCAAACCTACTCCTGCTCGAAAGTTCTTCGGTGGCTAGCCGCTCTGGCCGGCTTCGAACAAATCCTGCATTGCCTGCGACAGCAGCTTGCGGTCGATCTTGCCGTTAGGATTCCGCGGCAGATTTCCCTCGCGCACCATCACGCGCGCCGGCACCATGAACGCCGGAAGCTGTTGCCGGCATCGCGCCAGGAGCTCCTCAGCGTCGAGCCGTGTGCCGTCGCGCGCGGTCGTGACGACGACGATCGCCTGCCCGAGCACCGGGTGCGGAATGCCGAGCGCAGCCGCTTCGCCAACCAACCCGGTTGCGTAGATCACTTCCTCGACCTCGGTGGGGCTGACGCGATAGCCGGAGGTCTTGATCATTTCGTCGCGCCGGCTGATGAAGTAAAGGAAACCCTCTTCATCGGTTCGCACCGTGTCGCCGGACCACACCGCCATTTCGGGAATGATGATGCCTGCTGGCCGGCCGGGGGCCGGCTTGAAGCGCTCTGCGGTCTTCTCCGGGTCGTTCCAGTAGCCGAGCGACACCAGCGCTCCGCGGTGTACCAGCTCGCCCGGCTCGCCCGGCGCGCAGGGCGTGCCGTCCTCGCGCACCACCATCACCTCGGCGCTGGGGATCGCCTTGCCGATGGAATCCGGCCTACGGTCCAGTTCCGACGGAGGGAGGTAGGTGGACCGGAAGGACTCGGTCAGTCCGTACATCAGGAAGACCAGCGTCTTTGGCAGCGCGGCGCGGAGAGAATCGAGTGTCGCCTTGGGCATCCGCCCGCCCGTATTGGCGATGTAGCGCAGGCTGCCGCGCGCCCTTTCGGGCCACTCGAGCTGCGCGAGCTGTATCCACAGCGGCGGCACCGCCGTCAAGCCCGTGATCCGTTCCTGGTCGACCGCGGTGACGATGTCCCGCGGCAGGAGATAGTTGATCAGCGTGACGCTGGCGCCGACATGGAATGCCGTAGTGAGTTGGCTGAAGCCGGCGTCGAAGCTCAAGGGTAGGGCGGACAGTATCCGGTCGCCCTGGCGATTCTCGAGATACTGCGCCACGCTCCGCGCGCCGGCGACCATGTTGCGGTGAGAGAGCACGACCCCCTTGGGCTTGCCGGTGCTGCCGGAGGTATACAGGATCGCCGCCATGTCGGTGTCGATCACCCGGTGCGGCCGTACCTCGCCGGAGCCGGCGAGCGCTTCTTCCCACGCCAGCGTATTCAGCCCAGCGGCGGCTTCGACCTTTTCCCCCACGACGATCACCGAATGCAGATCGCGGCATTCGTGCAAAGCCGGCGCGAGGAGTCGAAGTCGCTCTACCGACGTCACCAGGATGCGGACGTTGCAATCTCTGAGGATGTACGCGACCTGGTCGGGCTTCAGCAGCGGGTTGACCGGGACGAACACGCCGCCCGCCGCCGCGGCGCCGAACATCGCGGCCACGGTTTCCTGGCGCTTTTCCAGATAGATCGCGACGCGCTCGGAGCGGCCAAGCTCGAGGTCGAGGTATGCACCCGCCACCCTCGACACGCGGTCGGCGAGCGCTTCGTAGCTCGTCGACTGTTTCTGGTAGACGAGCGCCTGCGCCGTCGGCGAGGCCGAGGCGGATTGCACGATCAAGCTGTGCAGCAAATCGAGCATGGGGAAATTCGCCTCGAGATTTACCGGAAATGATATTCGAACTGCATGGTTTGTGCATTGCACACGCAGTCTGCGAAGCGTGCCTTTGCTGCGAACACGCGGCGGTTCATGGCGAGCGCCCGGGGCCGAGCGCATAGGCCGGAAACGAGCCAGCATGCGTCGAGAGGTGGAAATACGGGGGGACGGTCGCCGCAGCAAGCTGCCATGACCCGATCGACAGGAAGGCGGCGGACCCGATCCGCTTTGCCCCCATCCTCGAATGCGACATGATCGACCCGATATTGAACGCCGAGATCCTGCTCAAGGACCATTCGATCCCGCGCGCTGCGAGAAAGCGATTCGCCTCGTCCCACAACTTGAGAAAGGCGATGCTGCCGCGGTGCTCGGGCTCGACGTGTACATCGAAATCCCAGGCCGTCTTTCCCGCAGGCACGAGCAGGTAGCGGCATCGAACCTCGTCTTCCTGATACGGACCCAGTGACAGCCAAAGGAACCCCGCGAATGCGTCCGCCTTCGAGGCAACGAGGCAGACGGCGCCCTGACCGAAACGGTAGGGGGCGGCTTGGCTGGGACGCGGAAACCTTGCAACAACGGGGTCGGACTGGGTGACCTGCGCGATCCGGAAATTCTGTCCGCGACGCGAGGGAAGCCAGGAAGTGGCCCGCACCGGCTGCGCCACGAAATAGTATTTATGAAGCTGCACCCTGCCGCCGGAGGCGATTTCAGCCACCCGGGCCGCCGCGTAGAGGCAGGCGTTCGCCCATCCCAAATGGCGAATCGTTTCGCCGAACCCGGCGGCGCGGCTCAGAATGCTCTTGGCTGCCACGCCGTCACCGTCTCAGGCTGCGTTCGGTCGCCGCCATCAGCGGGTCGCATTCGGCGATCTCGATCGTGGACCAGAAGGGCTCGCCGGTGACGGCAGCGGTGTGAACTTCCAGGCCTTTCAGTCGCCAGGCGTCCAGGGTGCGCTGTAAAGCGGGCGAGATCTTCGGTTCGGTCTGGGCGGTGACCTCGAGGCAGTGCACGTGCCTGGCTGCCGGCACGAGATCGGCGAGAACCAGTGCATCGATCGCCGCCGCCAGCCCGGGGTGCAGTTCGTAGCCGGCGATCTCGAGCGTTACTCCCTGGCTGAGTTTCTCGCGCAACCCGCGCACGCCGGCCTGAGCCGACCCTTCGGCGAGCATCTCGGCCGCGAGCCGCAGCCTCAGGAACTGCGTCAGGTACTGCTCGCCGTTGCCGACCGGTTGCCACAGGAGAAGCTGCTCGACGCGATGGCCGGGGCCGTGCGCGACGTCCGCGGCCAAGGTCGCTCCGAGCCGCAGGCCCCACAGGCCGAGCGGGCCGTGCACCCGGTGTTCGAGCCAGGCGAGGGCGGCCAGTACGTCGCGCTTCCAGGTTTCCCAGCTTGCGTCGGCGAATTCCCCGCTGCTGTCGCCGCAACCATAGAGGTCGATCTGCAGCACACCGTAGCCCATGGCGGAAAGCCTGCGCGCCTGCAACGCGGCCATTCGCCGGGCTTTGTTCATCTCCTCGCAAAAAGGGTGCACGTAGACGACACCAGGGCCGGTGCCGTCTCGCGCGCCGGGGTAGTACACGCAGAATCGACGACCGGATTCGGCCGGGAGGAAAAATGCGCTAGCGCTCTCCACCGCAGGCGGCGCCTATCCGGGCAGTTTGCGCTCGATGAATTGTGCCAGGCTGTCGAGCGTCTCGAAGGTGGACGCGCCGATCTCGTCGTCCGCGACCGTGATGCCGAAGTGCTCCTCCAGTGCCGTGATGAGGTTGACCACCGCCATCGAATCGAGCTCGGGGATGGCTCCGAGCAGCGGCGCGGCGGGCGCCATGCTCTGCGCACGGTTTCCGATCTGCAATACGCTGCCCACGACCTTTCTCACGTCATCGAGTACCATTGGAATCTCTCAAGAATCGAAACATCGGCAGCCATCTCGGGAAGGGAGCTGCTCCTTCGGCAATATGCATCAGGATACCTGGAGTGTCAAACCAAGCGCCGTGCGCGGGCCCGCGAACGATGGAGCTGCAATGATCGACGATGAACGAGCGCTCATGGTCGATTGCGAGGGTGAATCGCTGGTCGCAGTCCTCAGCGGAGCCGGACTTCCGGCGGTGCGCGGCGTTCTGATCGTCGTGGGTGGGCCGCAATACCGGGTAGGGAGTCACCGGCAGTTCGCGCTGCTCGCCCGGCATCTCGCGGAACGCGGCGTACCCACGCTGAGATTTGATTATCGCGGGATGGGAGACAGTGACGGCGAGGCGCGGACTTTCGAGCGCGTGGACGCGGATATCCGCTGCGCCATCGACCGGTTCTTCGCGATCGTCCCGACTCTGAGGGAGGTCGTGATCTGGGGCCTGTGCGACGCAGCATCGGCGGCGCTCTTCTATGCGCACCGGGACGCGCGAGTGGGCGGTGTCGTCCTGCTCAATCCGTGGGCGCGCACGCAGCAGGGGATTGCACGCGCCCAAATCCGGCACTATTACCTGCGGCGGCTGCTTCAGGCGGGGTTATGGCAGAAGGTCGCGCGCGGCGAGTTCAAATTTCGCGAGGCTGTGGCGGCCCTGGTCAAGATCGTCTCCGACGCGATGAAGCGCGGTGTCTCCACGGGTACTGTCGCTTCTTCAAGCGAGTCGCCGCTCCCGGATCGGATGGAAGACGCGTTACGTAGGTTCCGCGGCAAAGTCCTGCTCATTCTGAGCGGCAGCGATCTCACGGCGCAGGAGTTCAAGGATGTCGTCGCGGGATCCCACCGCTGGCGCCAGTTGCTCGCGGACGAGCGCGTTACCCGCCATGATCTGCCCGAAGCGAATCATACTTTTTCGCGCCGCGACTGGCGCAACCAGGTCGAGCGCTGGACAGAAGCATGGGTCAGGAGCCTCCCGGAAAGGTCCTGAAGAAGGGCTACGCCCTTCCTACAGATTCAACGGTCGCCGCGGTATTTCAGCGCCCCCGCATCGACCTTTTCCGAATCGTCACGCGGCCTCTGCCCAGCTTGGTGGACGTATTCCGCGGTGGCGCGGAGCTCGACACCGTGCGCGCTTCCCGGATCCACGCCAAGGCCGATCGCCGCGGCTCCCGCTTTGAGCCGGAAGTCGAAATCCGCAGGATCGACGAAATCGGTTTTAGCCGCGACCACGCTGCCGCGCACTTCGCCGGGGCCGCTCAAGACGTCACCACGCCCGGAAAACACGTCGTTCAGAATCCGCGCCGCGCCGGCGCCAGCTTGGACGAACAGGAAGCGGCCGCCGGCCGGCCGGTCGTTCACCACGGTGTTGTTCACGAAGTAGAGTTCGTTCAACGGGTGCTTGAACCCCTCGGCGCCGTAGGAGATTACGGTGGAATTTTCGGCTTCGGGCCCGTGCTGGATCAGGTTGCCGATCACGAACGAAAGTCCGCCGTTGGGCAGGTCGATGGCGTAGCTCGAGCGGCCGTCGCGTTCGTCCATGATGCGGTTGTAGCGAATGTCGTTCCTCAGCGCGCGGCTCTTGACGTTGTGTCCGACGAGCGCGTGATGAACGTAGCTGAAACGCAGCGTGAAGGACCTGATGTCGCCGATGTAGAGGTTGTGGGTGTAGCCGTCACCGGCTCCGTTGCGCGCCAGTTCCGAACGCTCGACGACGACATCGCTCGCCCGATTGAGGCCGGTCAGGATGCCATTCTCGTTGTCGTGTATGTAGCAATCGCGGACCGTCAGGCCGGCGCCTTCGAGCCGGATGGCGGCGCCGTTGCCGTCGGGTACCTTCGCGCCGGAAAACTCCACGGCCTCGATGGTGGTGTCGTTGCCCTTGATGACCCAGATCCCCTTGCCCTCGGCTTGGGCGCCGGCCGCGCGAACGTGGGCGCGCCCGCCCACGCCGCGGAGTATGAGCCGGCTCTGCCGCCAGACCGCGGCGTCGCCTTCATAGACACCGGCGTCGATCTCGACGACATCCCCATCGCGGGCGATCCGAGCGGCATCACTCGGAACCTTCACTTCGCGCTTCGCGCCGACGCGCAGTACCGCCGGTTGCGCCCCGTCACGAGGCTCCGTGGTATCGAGCTGCCGGATCGTCGGCGTGCACGAAACCACCAAGGCGACCGCAAGCGTGCAAATGAGTGCTCGCATCGTCATTCTTGGCGTGGATCTCAAGAGCAGATCACGCACCGATGGTATCATCTGCGCGCCGGCACACCGCGTCCCACACGGAGACACGATAAGTCTCCGGCTGCGGACGCTCAATAGACTGACGCAGCGCGCCGGCACCGTTCCCACAAGACACGACAAATGAGCGTCTCCCTCGCGGGCAGGTTGAAGGACGTCGGTGCCAAGTGGTACGAACTGCCCGAA
>Ga0137409_10008763_pt1 | contig 10322 bp, 5 predicted proteins | sample CZODoug1_16funga_FD_122059 | JGI IMG/M metagenome (GOLD analysis project Ga0137409, IMG submission 122059) | Vadose zone soil fungal communities from Angelo Coast Range Reserve, California, USA - CZODoug1_16fungal (Hybrid Assembly) | ecosystem: Environmental > Terrestrial > Soil > Vadose zone...
GATCCTCGTTTCGAACGGGAAAGCACAGGTGGCGGGCCAGCCATATCGCATCACTGATCGCGAAGTTGCGCGACTGCTGGATCGAATCCGGAGCAAGACAAATACCTTTCGCGACAGCCTCAAGAAAGCGCTCAACAAGAGCCGGCTGGACCGCACCCAACGCGAAGAAAACGTCAACGACTATGTCAAAGCGTTCGAGGAAGAGACGAAGCGTCTGGACGATCACTTCGATCATCACAAGTCAACGGTGGCGGATGTCGACTCAGTTTTGCAGCGCGCTGCGCGAATTAACACCTTCATGATTCTTCATCCGCTTGATGCGCGCGTGCAGGGCGATTGGGCCACCCTGCGCACCGACCTGGAACTATTGGCCAATGCCTACAACATTTCGTGGCAATGGGGCGGTGAATTCCGCACGCCTCCTCTGGTCGAGCTGCCATATCGCGTCAGCGACAAGCAGGTCGAAGAGCTGATTCATCGCATCGAGAGTCAGTCGGATGTATTCCGCAAGAGTCTGGATGCGGCCCTGGACCAGAGCCGGCTGGACGGCACGCGGCGAGAGGACGACATCAATTCCTTTGTCAAAGAGTTCTACAAAGAGACCAAGCGGCTGCACGAGCACTTTGACAGCCACAAGTCTACGACCGGCGACGTGGAGACGGTGCTGAATCGCGCCGCGCAGATCGATCAGTTCATGCGCCGCAATCGTCTGCGAAACGATCGAGCGGCGCAGCGGGACTGGGCACAGTTGCGCGCCCTTCTGGATGAGCTGGCGGGAGTCTATAACGTGAGGTGGGGATGGTAACTGCATTTTGCAGTCGTGTCCCCGATCCACCACTTCTCTGCGCAAATCTCTGCGGCCTCGGCGACTCTCTGCGGTGAGTTTTTTGCAGCCAGGATTCACCGCAGAGGCGCAGAGTACGCGGAGTTAAGACGCAGAGATCAAATCAAACAAAGATCATTACCCGCTTTGGCCGCACTTTGAATCCGATAGAATTCTCCTCTATCATTAGCCGCACTGACATCAGGCCGGGCAAACTGGCCTAAGGAAACACGGGGCCGTAGCTCAGCTGGGAGAGCGCATGAATGGCATTCATGAGGTCAGGGGTTCGATCCCCCTCGGCTCCACCAATATCCAGTCTCACCAACAATCAAGTCGTTCGATAATCACGAAGGCCTCAGCTAAGATTCCGGAGAGATGAGTTCGAGTGAAACTTCCGACCGGGGCGCCTCTCCGCGGCGGCGATGGCAACGAGGGCGAACGGATTGGATCGTCGGTCTCTTCATTTTCCTGGCCACTGCGGCAGTCATCGTCTGGCAAAACTCAAGGCTGAGCGTCTTTTGGGACCTTAGTTACGTTTTGGAGAACTCGTTCCGAATCTCACTCGGCGATGTTCCTTATCGCGATTTTCCTTTTCCGTATCCGCCGCTGACGTTTTTGATCCAGGCAGCGCTAATCAAATTAGCCGGGCGCGCGTTCTGGCATCACGTCGTCTATTGTGCGCTGACGGGTGGACTCGCGGGCGTGTTGACCTGGCGCATCCTGCTCAACTGTTTACGCGCGACTGCACATCCTCGTCTGCTCGCATTTCTTTTGAGCCTGCCGCTGATTCCGCTCGGCATCTATTGCGTCTTTCCTCATCCGTTTTACGATCCCGATTGCACCTTCGCGATTCTTTTGGGTCTGCTGCTGCTGCAGAGACTCGAGCGCAAACCTTCCCGGTGGCTGGCGCTGCTGACCGGCACGGTTCTGGTCGTGCCGCTGTTCATTAAGCAGAACACCGGACTGGCATTTTTGGTGAGCACGAGTCTCGCGCTGTTGATTTTGATTTTGATTGAGGTGTTCCGGCGAAAACCCGCGCGTCAATATGCGTTGACACTTGTCGGCCTGGTGGCGGGACTCCTTCTGGCTGGGTTACTGATTAAGTTCACGGCTGGTCTGAATAACTATTGGCACTGGACGATCCAGTTTGCGGCATCGCGGCGCGCGCCTCCGCTGGCCGAGATGATCGGCGTCTATCGCGACAAGACTTTATTGCTGTGGCTGGCGCTGATTGCCGTCGGAGCGTTCTTCTTATGGCTATCACGCCGCCGCAACCCCGCATTAATGATTTTGCCTGCGTGCTTGTTCTCCACGCCGTTCCTTTGGCCGGCGATCTATTTGTTGCGTGAACATGACGCTTCAGAGAGAGCTGAACGGCTGCTGGCCCTGTGGCCTTTGCTGCTAATCGTTTCCTTAGTCGTGACCGTGGTCTCGTCCAAGCGACGGATGGGGTTTTCTCTGGTCCTGCCTCTAATTCTGATTGGCACCATTAATGGGGCTTTCATGTCGCAACAGCTTTGGGGATCGACGTACGCTATCTGGCCGCTGTTCATGATTCTGCTGGCCATGACCATCGCGGCTCTTTCTTCACTTTCGAAACCATTGTCCTCGACAACGATCCCTGTGACTGCGGTGATCGTTGCATCGCTTCTTATTTCCGGCGCTTTTTATGTCTGGTCACACGAGCGTTTGGATTACGCAAATCTCGATGACGGTGCATTGGCGCGTTCGAACCTGCCGCAGTTGAAAGGTCTTTCGGCGCGAGGCGAGTGGATTCCGAATTTCGAAGAGTTGGTTCGCTACACTGATCGAGAGATTCCCCGCGACGAGCCGATCCTGATCATTCCCGGCGAGGATCTCTTTTACTACACGACGGGCCGGCGGCCGCGATTTCCGGTGCTGATGTTCGACCACACCGTCAATCCATACACGCCCGAAGAAATTCTCAAGCTCGCCCGCGATCGTAACCTCCGCTGGCTGATCGTCAAACAGGATATGCAGGACGAAGACGAACAGATCGAGCAGGAACGCGATCGTCTGACGGAAGTTTTGGAGCAGGAGTTCGAACAGGTCAAGAGTCTGAAGAACTATGACATCTATCGACGGAAAGATTCTGAAGAGAAAGACGACGATGAGCCCAAAGGAAACTGAGTCGGTCACGAGTAGCGGCTTCACTCTCGGCTTGTTTGTACCTCTTGTTGCATCCTGGCGATGATTCCATGCGGGTCGTGAAGGACTTTCATCCCCTGACTTATCACTCGCAAAGTGCCCGCATCAATCGGCGTGTCCGCCCAATCCGGCGTCGAAAAGCCGTACTCGACTTCCAATCCGTTTTCATAAAAGCTACGGACAGACGTGACCCGGCCATAATTCTCATCGCGGCATTCTGTCACTTGCCCAAACAAAGAAATCCACTTTCGATCGCGAAGATATCGATCAACCACTCGAGTGAGAATCACCAGATCGACGTCTGAGTCTTCTTTCGGCGCGTCGCGCGCGTGTGATCCAACCAGAGCGACTGCCACGATCTCGGGCTGCGAGCGCGCCCAATCGCAAAACGCTTCCAGAAAAGCTGAGATGGTTGCCGGCAGGACTTCAGCCACAGTTCACCGCATATCCATCCGCACCACTTCAAAGTCCGAGCCTTTGACGGTTTTCAGCATCCCCAATTGGTCGTTACTCCAACGCGGATCGGGCGCACCGCTAAGGAACCAGCCGCCGCCGTTATCGGCAACGAACATTCCATATTTTTTTAACGCTCGCAGAATTACCTGGATTGGCGGCTCATACCTGGAAATATCGAACGAAGCCTTCAAGCGCACACGCAACCCCATGGGCGGCAAGTTAGGATCCGGATCACCGCTGGCATAGTGGCGCGCGGGGTAGATGTAAGCTCGCCGCGTCCGCGGGACCGTGAAGCGTAAGGCATGTTTGATTTCCCGCGTTTCGAATACTTCATCGTAACGCACCAGTCCCGGAAAGATCGGCAACCCGGCAGCATCCGCAGAAGTCCAGCCCGCCGGCCGCACTGCATTGGACTTCAAATCAAACACCGCTCCGCTGCCGGCAATCCAACTCACGCCGTTGTTCACTGGACGAGCGGAAAACATCTCGTAGAGCTTCCAGTGATCGCGATCGATCACCAGGACGTGTCGGTCGCTGTCAGTGCCAGAGTCGGGACCGCCTTCGATGGGCGCGTTGCGCGGTACCGGATAAGGACCGGGGTCGCTTTCACCACCATAAGATCTAAAGCTGATCGGCACCAGCGGTTGCGTGCCGGCTACCACGATATAAGGAATGCCGTTCGGCCTTCCCTGCCACGTGGTCCCAAAGTCCGGATGCAAGACGTCGTTCGGGCCCATGCTCTTAATCAAATTTGCTGAGTTCGGATCGACCGGCAGGTTTGAGATGTCCTGGTTCCACGGATTGTCGGGCGGGAAGAGTTGTTTGCCGTGGAGACTCGCGCCCGGGCCGAGATCCGGCACCCGGCCCGAGCTTGTGGTTACAGTGCGCGGACGCGTCGGAGTCTGTACTGCTGGTGACGCGCCACGGCTATTGCTTTCGGTGGTGATTAAAGCCGTCAGACAGAAGAATGCTGTCAGCACAACGACCAGCCCGCGCCAATGATGTCTCAAAGCCATAAGATTTCGATCACCTTTCGCCAGGAGTTTTCCAACCAGTCGCCTGCGATGAATTGTACGATCCAGCGCCAGAGGTTAGAAGCGCTGGTTTTGGTCGCACGGACGAGACACCACCGAAATGCGATAAGATCCTACTTTGATAAGCGGTGCTCTTTTTGAGACTGGAAAGCTTGGCATCGCGGGAGGTATAATTCCATTTGCCCCAAAGATCGGTAAGGCAATAAGCCCACAAACGTTGTCTCCCCCATCAACTTAGGATCTCTGCCCCGCTTGCCCCTTCGTTGACGGAAGCGATATTTATTTCGTCACCGTCATTTGGGAACGTCTTCGAGAGTTACAGGTGCCCCGCTGGATCCACTTTGTGAAACTGAAATGACAGGGTGAGGGGAGTTTTTGATGATCCGCAACCGCTTTTCCGACAATTCAACCGGGGCCAAAAAGGAAACTTTCGGTCGGCGACCCGTTGTCTTGAGCAAAATTCTGCGATTGCTCAGCGTTGTAGTAATCGTGTTTCTGGCTGGAATCTTTTTCTCGTTCGACGCCGCGACCCTGCCAACAGGATTTACCGAAACGATGATCGCCAACGGTCTGTCCAGTCCGACGGCCATGGACTTTGCGCCTGACGGCCGTTTGTTTGTTTGTCTTCAGGGCGGGCAGTTACGTGTGATTAAGAACGGCAGTTTGCTGGCAACTCCATTCGTTACCTTGACCGTGGACTCGGCCGGCGAGCGCGGATTGCTCGGCGTCACTTTCGATCCGAACTTCTCGGCGAATAATTTTGTATACGTCTATTACACGGTTCCCGGATCGCTGGCACACAATCGCGTGAGTCGCTTCACGGCCAGCGGCGACGTCGCCACGCCCGGCAGCGAATTTGTGCTTCTCAACCTCAATGATCTCAGCAGCGCGGGCAATCACAACGGTGGGGCGATCCATTTCGGGCCTGACGGCAAGCTTTACATTGCCGTGGGGGAAAACGCCAACGGATCAAACTCGCAGACACTCTCAAACCTATTAGGGAAAATGTTGCGCATCAATTCCGACGGCACGATTCCGACAGACAATCCATTCTTCAACACCGCCACTGGAGTCAATCGAGCGATTTGGGCGTTGGGTTTGCGCAATCCATTCACGTTCGCGTTTAAGCCCGGCACCACGCGCATGTTCATCAACGACGTGGGCCAAAGCACCTGGGAAGAAATCAATGACGGTATTGCGGGATCGAATTACGGCTGGCCGACCACGGAAGGTCCAACTTCGGATCCGAATTTCCGTAGCCCGATCTTTTGGTATGGCCACGGTTCTCTGAGTACGGAAGGCTGCGCAATCACGGGCGGCGCTTTTTACAATCCCACCACGGTGCAATTTCCATCCAGTTACGTCGGCAAATACTTTTTTGCTGATTACTGTAACAGTTGGATTCGCGTTTTTGATCCATCGAATAACACGGCAGCCGGTTTCGCGTCGTCCGCCTCGAACCCGGTCGATCTTAAGGTCACGAACGATGGCAGTCTTTACTATCTCTCGATCGGCTTGGCGTCCGTATTCCGAATTCAGTTCGGCGGCGGCACCTCGCCCGGCATCACCACGCATCCATCGAATCAAGCAGTGATGCAGGGGCAGCCCGCAACCTTCACTGTCGCCGCCAGCGGCAGTGCGCCACTCAGTTATCAATGGCAGCGAAACATGGTCGACATCTCCGGCGCGACTTCGTCGAGCTACACCCTCTCTTCCACGACGCTGGCCGACAACGGCGCAAAGTTTCGTTGCGTGGTATCAAATGCTTTTGGTACCGCGACAAGCAACGAGGCCACCTTAACAGTGCAACCTCCACCGCCGATGCTGGTCACCGAACAAAACACCGACGTCGCCATCGCTTTCGATTCGGTTAACATGCTTCGCGATCCTTTTCCCCTCACTAACACACTTAACTTCAGTTCAGACAACAGAACACGGGTGATGTTGTTCGCGCTCAATCTCGACCTGCTCCCCGGTGAAGACAACACCGCCGTAACGGCGCAGGCCGAGGATAGTCTGCTTAACGCCTTTCCACTCACGGTTGAATTCGTCGGCAAGGTTCCGGCTTATGGGTGGCTGACGGAAGTGGTGGTCAAACTTCCGGACAACTTGCCAACCGGGGACGTGATGGTAAGCATCACCTGGCACGCCCGCACCAGCAACAAGGCGAGGTTTAAGATTAAGTGACCTCGGATGAGGTTAAGGATGAAGGCTGATTTTTTAGAATCGCGCTATCGCAATCACGGCGCATTCTTATTCGCAGCCGGCTTATTCGCAGACTGTTCGAGATTACGTAACAGCGCCTGCGCAATCAGCAACCGCGCCATAATTTTCAACTCATTTCGTTGAAACCGATCGGCAGTCGCCTTTGTGCGATTGAAATCGGCATTGGCCATCGCGACTACGCCCTGGCCATATTTGAAAATCGCAAAATCGAGCGAAATCACGCCCGGTTGTTGCATTATGATTTCGCCATTCTTCACCGCCCCGCTTCTTATCACACGATCCAGGAGCAGAAGCCTGGAAATATCGTCGTTCGCGCGATCGATGATTGGTTCAATGATCGCGAAAGCCCTGGCTGGATCGATCAGCGAATAGGCCAGCAGCACCGCCATTAAGGCGTTTGATTGGGTCTGGCTGGCAAAATCTACCTTGACCAGGGCCAACGCGTCGTCAACCATTCTCGCCGCTTCCTCATGTTCGCCCTTCTTCTCGAGCGCCATCGCCATTGCGGCCATCGCCTCGGCACGTTGTTCCTTCGCCCCGATCAATGGCAGCAGCCTATGCAGTTCTTCAATATCGCCTCGATTCACGGCCCAGCCGAGCTGGTTTGCGTCCAGCAATTTGGTCAGGCTCTTGCGCTGCGACTCGTCCTCGACGTTACTTTTGATAAAGTCGCGAAAGGCATCGGCCTTGTTATTCAAGATCGCCTTGGTGACTGCCGCCTGATAAAGTTCGCGACGCACTTCCTCGCCGGCTTTGGCGGCTGCTTTCACCAGATCTTCGGGCGTGCCCTTTTCAACCAGCGAATTGTAGTCGTTCCACTCTCGCTGTTCTTTTGTCAGTGTGCGAAGGGTCTCGGCCATCCTCGCCTTGATTTTTGCGACGCGGTCAGGAGCGAATTGCTCGACTTCCGGCATGACTTCGACCAGGGCCATCGAGAGATTTGCGTTAGCCGATAAGCTCAGCGCTGAGTTGGTTAGCAGTTCCACCAACTCGCGTTTTTGATCATCTGTCAGCTTGAGTTGATTTGGGTCCCTCAGCGTTGGGTTGTCCGCCGGAGCGTCGCCTGGAGTTCGAGACAGACGCAAGAGTTCTATGCTCGTGCGCCAGGCAACCACATCGGTTGCCACGTTCGCAGTCTGGATCTTATCGATAAGCTCGCCGGCAAATTCCAACGCGGTCTCGGGACTCAGCCGGTTAAGGTCAAACAAGAGACCCAACAGTTGAAAGGTGACGCCCTTTGCCAGGCTCTCGCGCGCGATTCGTAAGGCTTGTTTCGGATCGCGGGCCACGGCCACTTGTGCTATTTCCTGTTCGAGGTCCCGCTCGTCCGGCAGACGATAATCGACTTTCACGGAATCGGGCGGTCGCAGGCGCGTGGCGCGCAACATCTCCAGCGCCAACTGCGGATCCCTTTGCGCCACTCTACGAAAGAAATCCCGGCGCAGTCCAAACATCGCGAAGTATTGCTTCAGAGTCTGCGCTTGATCGCTCGCCGCGCGCTTCGACGTTCCTTCTTTGATCGCCGGATCTTTTGTGGTTGCATCCCGCGCCTTTGAGTCATCAAGAGCCGGGTCGTTAGGCAGACCGAGACTATTGAACGCCTCCCAGTACAGATTTCGCGCGCGCTTTTCGTCTCGCGGCCACAAGAGCTCCGCGGCTGACGCAAGCACAAACGAGCGATTCTCAGGCAGTTTCAGCCCCCACGCTGACGCGACGATCTCGTCCAGCAGCCCTAATGTCTTGCGTTCCAGGTCCTGCCGCCGCTCGAGTTCTTTCTGCGCCTTTTCTTTCTCGTCAACCTGCGCCGCAACATACGACGGAGCTAGCAGGGCTAGGCAAATCAAAAGCAGGAACAAGATTGAAAAGCCGGAATGTGGGGATTTAATTCTCATCGTGATAACTCCTTAAACGCCGAAAGGAGACTTTGGTTGCGACAAAGATACCGCCAGAGGCTACAGATGAGCAATGCTGGCGCATGAACGAAATCTAAACTAGAATGCGGCCCGCCGTTCTTCGGTCTGTCAACCAAACTAACCCGAGGTAGCCTTGAAATGAGAAGTTACAAGCTGTTCCTTTTCGCCCTGATCTTGATCTCTAGCCTATGCGTTTCCGTGCTGCCGCAGAATCCTGCGCCCATCGGCATCCGGCCTGAGCCGTCGGAAGGCAAAGGCGTTGTGGTGTTAAAGTCCGCGCGTTTGATTGACGGCACCGGCGCCGCGCCGATCACGAACGCCGTCGTCATCGTCACCAACGACAGAATCACCTCTGTCGGTGACAGCAAATCGGTGCGCATTCCCTCCGGCGCAAAGGTCATCGATCTCGGGAACGTAACCCTGCTCCCCGGATTCATCGACGCGCACACGCATCTCATCGGTCGCGTCCTGGGCGATCCCGAAGGTGACATGGCCTCGGTTAGAGATTACGACTCCTTCGCCGCCATCCTCGGCGTGCTGCACGCGCGCGACACCTTAATGGCCGGCTTTACCAGCGTGCGAAACGTTGGCGCGTCGGGACGATTTGACGATATGGCCCTGCGCAAAGCCATCAATGAAGGCTGGACGCCCGGGCCGCGCATCGAAACTGCGGGCCACGCGATTGGAATCACCGGTGGTCACTGTGACCAAAACGGATTCAGGCCCGGCGTCATGCAACTTGGTCCCATGGACGGCGTTGCTAATGGTCCGGAAGAGATTCGCGCCGCGGTGCGTTATCAAATCAAGTATGGCGCCGACGTGATCAAGACCTGCGCGACCGGCGGCGTGTTGTCGGAGGGCGACGCCGTTGGCGCCACTCAATACAGCTTTGAAGAGTTGAGGGCGCTGGTTGAGGAATCTAATAAACTTGACCGCAAAGTTGCCGCGCATGCCCATGGCCTTGAAGGAATCAAGTTGGCTGTGCGCGCGGGAGTCTCCTCCATTGAACATGGATCGTTTCTGGATGAAGAAGCTGCGCAGATGATGGTCGCGCGTGGCACGTTCCTGGTGCCGACGTTAATGGCGGGTGAAGCGGTTGAGCGGGCCGCAAAGAACGGAATCCTGAAAGGTCTGCGCGCTGAAAAGGCTTTCGCCGCAGCCGCGGCCATGCGTCGCGGGATCAAGATCGCCGTCGCCAACAAAGTTCAGATTGCTCTGGGAACCGACGCCGGCGTGATTCCGCACGGCACGAACGCACGCGAATTCGTGCTGATGGTCGAATGGGGCGGTATGAGTCCTATGGATTCAATCATCGCCGGCACCATGAATGGCGCGAAGCTTTTGGGTTGGGACAAGAACCTCGGGTCACTAACACCCGGTAAGTGGGCCGACATCGTCGCCGTCAGTGGCGATCCTCTCAGAGACATCCATGCGATGGAAAAGGTCGTGTTCGTGATGAAGAATGGCGTGGTTTATCGGCAGAGTCGATGAGGTTAGTTGAAAGGCCTCTCGCGGCGCATCATGCCGATTCGAGTTCTTTCAGTGCCGCTGGATGAGGAGTTGACTGCGGGTTGAAATCATTCAACAAGCCTGCGCAGCAGGCGGCAGCATAAAGCCTGGGGTGAGCGAAGCGAGCCCCAGGACACGAGTCCAAGCTAATAACGAGCCCGCGGAGCGGGCGACAGAGGTTTCATCTCGGCT
>Ga0137409_10008764_pt1 | contig 10322 bp, 10 predicted proteins | sample CZODoug1_16funga_FD_122059 | JGI IMG/M metagenome (GOLD analysis project Ga0137409, IMG submission 122059) | Vadose zone soil fungal communities from Angelo Coast Range Reserve, California, USA - CZODoug1_16fungal (Hybrid Assembly) | ecosystem: Environmental > Terrestrial > Soil > Vadose zone...
CGTGTTGCTCCTGCCTCGAATTGGCATGCGTTGGCAGAACGGTGACAACTTTTTTGAAGTAGGAGGACAAGTGGGCAGAGAGATTCAGGCGTTTAGCGGATACCGATTCAACACGCAGGGATCCATTGTTGAATGTCTTCCGAGTGCCACACTGACGTTTGCCGATTGCATAAAGGGCAATACGGCGATAACGAAAGACTCCGTGGCCAGAGCAATATTGCGGAACCGTCCGCGCGCCGGTTTGTATTGGAAATATGGTCTGTCAATCCCTTTCGGTTCGAAAGTGAAGTATGACATCAACCAGGAGGGAAACCAGGAAGCCGATTTCTTCTTCAACTTTCACCAGGATAATTCTGCGGACACCAGATTCCTGGATCGCTCGAAACATAGCCTCAAATTCACTATCTGGCCCAGCTTCTCAATCGGGCCGAGTTTGCAGTTCCTTCTTTATCGAAACAAGGTGAATCACGATTTCCTGTTTCAAAAGCAGTTTGGGTTCGAGGCTAACTTCAGCTTCAATTTATCGAACCACCGCGAGAAGATGGTTCAGATCAAACACAAGCCGTAATGTGAATCGCCGGTAGCTGACAGTTCAGAGCCGCCTTTGCTTACTGATCATCCGTCACCCGGATAAAGTCGCCGCCCGGGCCGAACTGATCGAACCCGTCCGTCTCGTTGGATTCGATGATTGATCCAATGGCTGGATGAAAGGCGGGAACTTCCGGCGCTGTCATGTCGGGCGCCGCTGAACAAGGTGGCGCGGGCTCAGGCTCAACGAAGTGCGGCGGCGCCGGCTGTTGGGACACGTGCAGCTCCCGATCCTCGTACTTCATGCCGTGCGGAAAATCCTTTCGCACTCGTTCTGCGATATCACCGAGATCGATAAAGCAATCCGCGACGTCGATCAACTTTGGCGCGGTATTCGATCGAAAGCCGGCGACTTCCACGCGGCAGCCTTTGTAGGCCACTGAGTTGACCGCATAGACAAAGTCTTCGTCGCCTGAGACGAGTACCGCCGTATCGTAGCGACCGGCAAGCGAAAGCATGTCGACGGCGATCTCGACGTCTAGGTTCGCCTTGCGCGTGCCATCATAAAAAGTCTTGAGTTCCTTCTGCACGACGCGGAAACCGTTGCGCCTCATCCACAACAGAAAGCCCTGTTGCCGCTCAGCGCCGGCATCCACGCCGGTGTAGAAGAAAGCTCGAAACAAACGACCATCGCCTAAAAGGACCCGCAGCAATTTGTTGTAATCGATGTCGATATTGTGAAATCTTGCTGCGTGAAACAGATTGTTCCCATCAATAAAGATTGCCACTTTTCCGCGATGGCCGAACTGCAACGAAATATTGTTCGCCGAATCAAAGTGGTTCACGTTAGTAAGCTCCGCTTAATAGTTTTCTAAATACGTGCCAACTAGAATGCGGCTCGGATATGCTTGGGGTCAAGTGGGGCTACGGCTCACCGGTCGCCGCATCGTATAATCTCCCGCGAGGAGAACAAAAATTACGCTGCCCGAAGCATATTTAGCGGCGCTCCGGCCTCAGGCAAAAGAGGATGGTTACTACGTAGTTCTGGCCCCTGCGCCTTCGCTGGACGACCGGCAGGCCGACGATTCGACGCTGGCGGAGGCGTCCCGACTGCTACGTCTGAAACCGGCTGAGTTGAGCCGGGCTCTGGCGTTGGCGCAGCCATTGCCGATCGCTCGTATTCCGGCCCAGGAGGACGCGACCGCCATCGTCGGCGGCTTGCGCGGTTTAGGAATCGAGGGCGCAATTATCCCTAACGGCGATCTGCAAATGGAATTATCGTCAACTAAAATTCGCGCGCTGGTATGCTCGGACGATTCGCTAACGGCGATTCCGGGCGGCGGCGTCGCTCAAGTCTCTGTCGGCTGGGACGAAGTTGCCTTGCTTGTGACCGGGCGCTTGCTGTCGAACCGGGTCGAAGTGGAAGAGCGAACCAGTCGTGGACGTAAACAAACGGTCGACTCACGCCAGTTTTCCTCGGATGAAGCAGTCCTCGACATTTATGCAAAGACACAGCGGGCGAACTGGAGAATTGTTGCCGGCAGCTTTGATTTTTCCTGTCTCGGCCCTGCCAAGTCAGTTACGACGTTTCAGAACTTTACGGCTTTGATCAACTTTCTGCGCGAGCGTGCGACCACAGCCGAATTCGATGATTCGTACCTCCGGGCTCGGCCGATACTCGAGACGCTCTGGCCGCAGGAGCAACAGATGAGAAAAGGCGAATTGCGTCGCCGGGGTTCGAGCAAGTTTGATTCTGCGACGGTAACCACCACCGACAACGAAGCTCAATTCACTCGTTACTCTCGACTGAAACATTGTCTGAGGATGCGAGCACTGGAAGAAGACAAATGAAGAAGAAGAGAGCGGACCAGGCGGTTCCGGCGAATCATGGGTTGCTCTATGGAGTCAATCCGTTGTTGGAAGCGCTACGCGCCGGGGATCGAATTCCTGAAGAGGTCGTAATAGCCGAAGGTGCAAAGGACCATCGTCTGCACGAATTGATCGAATTAGCTCGCACCAGGAAGATTCCGGTCAGGAGATCACCGCGAGCTGCTTTGGATCGGACCGTTGGTAATACTCATCATCAGGGCGTGATGGCGCGAATACCGGCGGCGCGCTACGCCGACCCGGAAGATCTTTTGAGTACGATTGCCGCGCGAGTGAGCGGCAAGGTTGAGCCGCTGGCCATTGTGCTCGACGGAGTCGAGGACCCGCGCAACCTGGGGGCGATTTTGCGCACGTCGGAATGCGCCGGCGTGGACGGAGTGTTCGTCCCGGAACGCCGGGCCGCCGGCCTCAGCGAAACGGTGGCAAAGGCCTCAGCCGGCGCGATCGAACACGTCTCGGTCGCTCGGGTCACATATCTTTCCCTTTTGATTAAGCAATTGAAAGAGCGTAACGTGTGGGTCATTGGAACGGCGGCCGACGCTTCGATGGAATACACGGAATGGGACTGGACCAGACCTTCGGCCCTGGTTCTGGGCGGAGAAGGCGCCGGCTTGCATCGCCTGATACGCGAGCGCTGCGATGTGCTGGTGCGAATTCCGGTGCATGGAAGGATTGAGTCTTTGAACGTCTCAGTTGCGGCGGGGATCATTCTTTACGAAGCGCTGCGCCAGCGAAAGAACGTGCCAAGAGCCATTCAAAGATGAAACACGCCTCGGGTGCCAATCGTTTAAGCACAGGGGCCATTGCTGATTGACTATCCGGCTGGCGCGGCTATTGGGGAGCCTGGAAAAATGTTCTGTCCTAAATGCGCAACGCAAAATGTCGAAGGGGCGAGCTTCTGTCGTTCATGCGGCGCTAACATCAGTCTGATACCGCAGGCGCTCAGCGGGCAGTTGCCCACCGCTCCGGCGAATGAGGGCCTCGATCGCTGGTCGCGGCGAAAGCGACGGCGCGAACCAAGTCTCGATGATGGCATCAGGCATTTGATGATGGGTATCGCGTTTGTGATCATTTCAGTTCTTGTTGGCAAATACAGTCCCGGAGGCTGGACATGGTGGTACTGGATGCTGATTCCGGCCGCGACATTTCTCGGCCGAGGTGTCTCTGAAATCATTCGCTCCAGGCAAATAAAACCCGCGGCCACCGGAGTGGGTCAGCCGCAGATGACTTCTGGATCGCGAGTAGAGAGTTTGCCGGCGCCTCGGACCGGAGAGCTGAGAACGCCAGTGCCGAGCGTGACGGAAGGCACAACGCGTCACCTGGGAACTGAAGCGCCGACGAAACATTTTGATTCGTGGGAAGGTCAAAAGCCCTCCTGATCGTTATGGCGGGAAATTGTCCATGGATTAGGGGGCGGGCTACTGGCCGCCCTGTTTTGTGTGAATCAATAATAATAAAGGCGGGCAGCCCGCCGCTAAACCTGCTAAGTAGTTTCCTATTCGAGGCGATGGGAGTTTGACGAACATCGCCTCACATTTGCCTTTAATGAAAGCGAACCTGACCAGGATTTGTGTTCCGGTTTGCGTTCGTTACGCGAACGAAATGCCGAACGCGATGAAGCGCGCCGCCGAAGCGGCGGATATGATCGAGTTACGTCTGGATTGCCTTGAGAAAAGCGAACTCGATTCGATTGTTCGGCTGTTGCCGGAACATTTGAAGCAATTCGGCGTTCCCGTGATTCTAACTCTGCGCTCCGTGGATCAGGGTGGCGGTGCTCCGGCGCAGTATCAGGCTCGCCAGCGCTTTTGGGCTTCAGTGAAGAAGATTCCCGATAATTGTCTTATTGATCTCGAACTTGATCTGGCGCAAGAACTGGCAACGGATAAGCCAGACAGCGGGCTGCCCACCGATTGGAGCGCTGTCATCTGCTCGCATCATGACTTCGCCGGCCTGCCAGCGAATTTGGAAACGATTTACGAATGTCTGGCGGCGACGCCTGCGCGCATTCTAAAGATCGCCGTGCAAGCCGATGACGCCACAGACTGCCTGCCAATCTTTCGTTTGCTCGATCGCGCACAGAACGAAGGCCGCGAGCTGATTGCGATCGCGATGGGTCAGGCTGGGATCGCTACCAGGATTCTTGGCCCCTCGCGCGGATCGTACCTCACCTACGCGTCGTGGAATGATGAAAGCGCGACAGCCCCGGGACAGTTAATTGCCAAAGACCTGCGAGACATATACAGAATTGGTGAAATCGATCAGCAGACGCAGATCTTCGGTTTGATAGGCCGGCCCCTAGTCCATTCGATCTCTCCGCAAATCCATAACGCCGCGTTCCGAGCGGCGGGCATGGACGCTGTGTATGTTCCTTTTGAAGTTGGTGATACCGATCAATTTCTGCGTCGCATGGTCCGCCCGGACTCGCGCGAGCTGAGTTGGAATCGGCACGGCCTCAGCGTCACGGCGCCGCATAAGGCCGCCGTGATTAGGAGTCTTGACTGGATCGGGCCGGCAGCGAAAGAGATCGGGGCGGTGAACACGATCGTCGTGCACGGAAGAGAGTTGCATGGCTATAACACTGATGCGCTCGCGTTCATCTCACCGCTGCGCGGCAAGTTTGGATCTTTAAAGGAAGCGCGGTGCGCCATCATCGGGGCCGGCGGCGGAGCGCGGGCTGCTCTGTGGGCGCTACGAAATGAAGCAGCTCAGGCCGAGTTATTTGTCCGTGATCCGACCCGAGCAAGATCGACCGCTGAACAATTCGGCGTCGATTGTCACCTGCTTACCAACGCCAGGTTTGAGGGCTTCGACATCGTCGTAAATGCAACGCCCCTCGGTACGCGCGGCCTGCAGCAAGACGAAACGCCCGCCATGGCTGAACAGCTTCGGAGCGTGCGGTTGGCTTACGATCTCGTTTACAATCCATTGGAAACGCGTTTTTTGCGTGAAGCGCGCGCCGCCGGATGCGAAACGCTGAGTGGAATCGAAATGCTTTTGGCGCAGGCGATCGAGCAGTTCAAGCTTTGGACGGGCTGCACGCCTGACGTTAAGGTGATGCGGGCAGCGGCGCTCCAGGCGTCCAAGAAATAGCGAGAACTTGGTTCGCCCCTTGAAAAAGTCAGGGTGATCTCAGACTTGAAATCTCAAAACCCCAAGCACAATCGCTACAGTCGACAGATTCTTTTCGCTGGCATCGGCCGCGAAGGTCAGGACCGTCTTTTCAGCTCACGGGTCGCGATTATTGGTTGCGGCGCCCTGGGTTCGGCCCAGGCAGAAATGCTGGCACGGGCCGGCATAGGAAAACTGCGACTCGTCGATCGAGATTTTGTAGAGTTTTCAAACCTGCAAAGACAGACGATGTTCACTGAGAGCGATGCCCTCGAGCGCCTGCCTAAAGTGATCGCCGGAGCCAACCATCTCCGGGAAATAAATTCTGACGTCAGAGTCGAATCAGAGATTGCCGACGTGAATCATTCAAACGTCGAGCGATTGATTGCAGACTGTAATGTCGTGCTGGATGGCACCGATAATTTTGCGACGCGCTATCTGATAAACGATGCCTGCGTCAAGCACAATGTCGATTGGATTTATGGCGCCGCCGTCGGGTCGTATGGCGTGACTATGACCATTCGGCCCAACGTAACGCCGTGTCTCCGCTGCGTTTTTCCCGAAGCACCTGCGACGGCCAGCGCGCCGACTTGCGACACCGCCGGCGTTATCATGCCGATCATCAACGTCGTGGCGGCAACTCAGGTTGCTGAGGCCCTGAAGCTTTTGACCGGCCAAACTGAGAGTCTGCATCGGTCGCTGATGCAGTTCGATGTTTGGCGAAATGAATGGCGGCGGATTGCTCTCAAAGAACGAGCGCCGGAATGTTCGACCTGTGTGCTTCATCGCTTCGGCAGTTTGGACGCCGATGATCGTGAGTTCGCGGCGATCCTGTGCGGCCGTCATGCCGTGCAAATCTCTCCGGCGCAACCGGTGCAAATCGATCTGGCGGCGCTCAAGCAAAGACTACAACCCGCCGGCGAGGTCAACTCGAATGAATACTTGCTTCGTTTTCGCACCGGTGATTACGAGCTGACGGTTTTTCAGGACGCGCGTTCGATTATTCGCGGCACTGACGATATCGCCACTGCGCGCTCGCTCTATGCAAAATATATCGGTAACTAAGTCTGAGGTTTCATAAGGTCACTCATGCATAAACACAAAACTGTTTTCCGCTCGATGGCTGTCCTGTTTCTGTTTTGCTTTGGCTTGGTGTCGAACGCCTTTGCGGGTGAACCGGTAGTTTGGGAGATGAGTTCACGCAACGACTTGCTTAAAGGCGAGGCCCGCGGAGTGTCGGTGACCGACAGTGGGGTGTTGACGCTGGCCCCGGGCTTTAGCCAAATTTTCGACACTGAGCAGGCTTATGTCTGGTCCACAGCGGTCGATTCCGGCGGCAACGTCTACCTCGGCACCGGTCATGACGGAAAGATCTTTCGCGTAACACCCGACGGTAAGGGCAGTCTGCTTTACAAAACGCCAGAGCTGGATGTGACGGCGCTGGTGGTCGCCACTGATGGCGCCATTTATGCCGCTACCTCGCCGGATGGGAAAGTCTATCGCGTGACCGCGGACGGCAAAGCCACGGTGTATTTCGATCCCGCGGACAAATACATCTGGTCACTGGCGATCTTGAACGATGGATCGCTGGCGGTCGGAACAGGAGATAACGGCAAGCTTTATCGAGTGCGGGCGGCGGGTGCGAAGCCTGAAACCTCCTTGCTGATCAATACGAATCAGACTCATGTGATTTCGCTCGTCGTCAGCAAACAGGGCGACCTGATTGCCGGCACCGATCCGGGAGGGCTTATCCTTCGGATTTCGCCTGAGGGAAAGGCTTTTGGTTTGTACGATGCGCCGCTGCGCGAAATCCATGCATTGGCGTCGGCGCCGGACGGGTCGATCTATGCCCTGGCTTTGAGCGAAGCCGCGTCAACCACGCGGGCCAGCCAGACGGCGGGTCAAACAACTGACGCCTCCACGGTGACTACCACAGTGACTACAATTGCCGGAGCTACGGACGAAACCACGGCAGCAGCACAGGGACAAACAACTCCGTCCCGCAGCCGCAACGACCTTACGGGTGTGCGCAGTGCGGTCTTCCGTATCCTGCCGGATGGTGGCACCGACATTGTGTGGAGCTCAACATCTGTGACGGGCTTCGCTATCAACGCAACGCCAGGCGGCGTTCTAATCGGCACCTCGGACAAGGGTCGCATTTATTCTGTTACCGCCGATGGCCGGGACACCCTCTTGTTGCAGTTTACGGAAGGACAGATTTCTTCAATGGTGACGAGTGGCGCCGTAGTCTTTGCCGCCTCGAGTAACCAGGGAAAACTTTTCCGCTTCGGAGGACCGGCGGTTAAGGAAGGCAGTTATGAATCGCCGGTACGAGATGCGAAGCTGGTGGCATCCTGGGGAAGAATCTGGTGGCGGGGAACCGGTCCGATCGAGCTTCAAACGCGTAGCGGAAACAGCGAGAGGCCGGATTCAACCTGGAGCGATTGGAGCGCCGCCTACCGCGACGCCGGCGGATCGCAGGTCACCAGCCCTAAAGCGCGATTCATTCAGTGGCGCGCTGCCCTGCGCACGGCCAGTGGGGCGAGCGCAGCGGAGCCCAGACTTGAAGACGTGAGCCTCGCCTACCTGCCACGAAACGTCGCGCCCGAAGTGTTGAGTATTACGGTTCTGCCCCCGGGCGTCGCCCTGCAGCAGCAGATTCAGATTCAGCTCGATCCAAATATCGAGGCGGCAGGCCTGGACGCTTCCGTCTTCGGGGTGGTAGCCCAGGCGCCGCCGCGTCGTCTCTATCAAAGGGGCGCACGGTCTTTACAATGGCAAGGCGAGGATCGCAACGGCGACACGCTGGAGTATGCGGTTTATTATCGCTCGTTGAACGAAACCAGTTTCCGCTTGCTCAAAGAGCACTTTCGCGAAAACTTTTTCACGGTTGATGGCGCCAGCCTGGCTGACGGTCGCTATATTTTTAAGGTCGTTGCGTCAGATGCCCTCGACAATCCGCAGGGCTATGCGCTTTCCGGTGAGCGCGTCAGCGAGCCGGTCGACATAGACAACACGCCTCCGGTGGTGCGGGTCGTGGTCGCGCCCCAAATCGTCGGCGACCGGGCGCGCGCGGTGTTCGAGGTCGAGGATTCCACCGGCCGCATCAAGCGCGCGGATGTGAGTGTGGATGGCGGCCCCTGGCACGAAGTCTTTCCCGACGACGGCATTGCCGACAGTCGCCTGGAGCGATATTCTGTGAATCTTGCCGTGACCGGCGACGGTGAACACACCATTTCGATGCGTGCGTTTGACAACAGTAGCAACGTGGGCAATATCAGTGTCACCGTGCGAAAGTAGCGCCAAATTAGAGACCAAATGCACGATACGGTGCGAAAAAGCATCGAAATGGGTGCCGGTGCCTTTGCTTCGGACCGACAAACCACTGGATTGGCAAGAGAAGTTTGGCCTCAGATAGGCGAAACTTCGGTAATTCCCAAACTCGAGCCAAATTAGCGTCTTATGTGGGGTCACTGGCATCGATCTTGCTGAAACGCATGGCAGCGCAACTCTCCGCCTCTCCCTGATGCGTGAACTTGAGTTAGACGCGAGGAGGCGGCAAGCAGTTATGAGAGAGCTAAAACGAATTTTGCTGGTGGTGCTAATCGGGGCGATGATCGCGGTGGGCGGATTAGCGCAGGGCAATAATAACCGGCCACCCAAAGAGAAGCCAAAGGTCGTCGATAAGGGCAAGGACAATCCTCCGCCAAGCAATAGCAACAGCAACAAGAAGGGGAAGCCCTAACAATTCTGCCTGCCGAGTTAGCAGTCAGAATTGTGGGGCGCAATTCTCAGACCCGTGCCTTGCATGGGTCTCGTCGTTTTAGGAATTATGTATTCAAGAAGATTCGCAAACGTCGCAAAGGCTTTTTCGCTGGCGGTAGCTTTGATCACTCTCTCAGTGCAGGCCGCGGGTCAGTCCTATCGTTCAACAAACCCGGCTTTGGTTTCGCGCGCTGAGCAGGTGACCGGAGACAGGTTTACCGTGGTTACGGCCACGCCGATGGGCGTTACCGTGTTCGCGCGGATGACGCCCCGCATTGATCTCCTTAACGCCATTGATCGCGGATTTGCCGAGCTCTTTGCCGTTGCGCAGCGCCACGGCTATCGCACCCGTTTGAGATTTGACGACTACACGGTTTTCATCGGGCGCGCCGACCGCACCAGAGATAGTAGCGGACAATACTCGCCGGACATCGCCGTGCCCGCGCAACAATACGCCGGCAGCGATTATGACCAGGGCGGTTTCATCTATGCAGCAGGCATGGTGCTCGCCTTCAATCCCTGTGCTTTCGTAATCGCTGAACACGATCGGGATCTGGGGCGGGTTTCAAATGTGGTTCGCTATGAAGGCGAGCACCTCATTCTTTACTACAATGACCGGGCGCTTTACGAAAGGACTGCCGACCACAGTCGCGGTGGTGGCCATCCTATTTTGCAATAGGATTCAATATCGCGTGAGTTCTGCTAATCAGTTTGCCTCCAAACTGCAACGGGATTAGGTGATCTTCTTCACGATCACTACTGCTACCGTCAATTTCATACTCATTCATTGCAGTGCTACGAGCATGGGCAACGTGTCGGCGATAAGACGCGTCGCACTCTTACCGACGGTTTTGCGCTTCAGCTTGGAAATCCCGTCACGCCGTTCGGTCAAGTTTCCCCGACCTGCAACCAATTTACCAAAGAAAGGAAAGGACTCATGGATATTCCGAGACAATATGACGACGCGGAGCGCCGCTTTCTTAAAAACCAAGCGCAGGACTTGAAGACCAACAATCAGCCATGCGAACTGCACA
>Ga0137409_10008765_pt1 | contig 10321 bp, 10 predicted proteins | sample CZODoug1_16funga_FD_122059 | JGI IMG/M metagenome (GOLD analysis project Ga0137409, IMG submission 122059) | Vadose zone soil fungal communities from Angelo Coast Range Reserve, California, USA - CZODoug1_16fungal (Hybrid Assembly) | ecosystem: Environmental > Terrestrial > Soil > Vadose zone...
TCCGACGGCTCGGGAACCACCTTCAACTTCACCGACTACCTGTCGAAGGCGAGCCCGGATTGGAAGACCAAGGTCGGCTCCGGCACCGCGGTCGAATGGCCGGCTGGCGTCGGCGCCAAAGGCAATGAAGGCGTTGCCGGCAACATCGGCCAGACCAAGAACTCGATCGGCTACGTCGAGTACGCCTATGCCAAGCAGAACAAGCTGACCTACGCCGCCCTGATCAACAAGGCCGGCAAGACCGTGCAGCCGACGATCGCGGCGTTCCAGGCCGCGGCGTCCAACGCCGACTGGGCCAAGGCTCCCGGCTATTACGTGATCCTGACCGACCAGCCGGGTGAAACCTCGTGGCCGATTACGGCGGCGACCTTCATCCTGATGCACAAGGAGCCCACCGACAAGGCAGCGTCCGCCGAGGCCGTCAAGTTCTTCAAATGGGCTTTCGCCAAGGGCGACAAGATGGCGGAGGAACTCGACTACATTCCGATGCCGGAGCCTGTGGTCAAGCTGATCGAGAAGACCTGGTCGGCCGACATCAAGAGCTGAGTGTAAAAGAGCTAAGTGTAAATCCGGTGTCCCGGACTCGGAGCAGCGCTCCTTGCGCTGCTCCGCAGAACGGGGACCCATTCGACGCTAACAAGGTGAACCCCGGATCGGCAGCGCATCGTTCTCGCGCTGTGCCGCATCCGGGGCGCGAGACAGATCAAGCAAGACAGGATAGGGGATTGGCGTGGCAGACATGGCCGTTCAGAGCGATGTGATGGAAGCCGCCGGACCTTACGATCGCGCCAAAGCGCTCAGCGCTTTCAAGCTCGGCGACGTCACGTTTTACTGGATCACCCGAGGCTGCGCGATTTCGGTGCTGCTGATCCTCGGCGGCATCATCCTTTCGCTGATCGTCGGCGCATGGCCGGCGATGAAGGAATACGGTTTTGCGTTCCTGTGGACGCAGCGCTGGGCGCCGTCCGCCGACCCGCCGGTGCTCGGCGCGCTAGCTCCGATCTACGGCACGCTGGTCACGTCCTTTATCGCCATGCTGATCGCTATTCCGGTCGGGCTCGGCATCGCGATCTTCCTCACCGAGATTTGCCCGATCTGGCTGCGCCGTCCGATCGGCCTGGCGGTGGAATTGCTCGCCGGCATTCCCTCGATCATCTACGGCATGTGGGGCTTCTTCGTGCTGGGGCCGTTCCTCGCCAACACGTTCCAGCCTTTCATGATCAGGCTGTTCGACGGCGTGCCCGTGCTGGGTACGATTTTCGCCGGCCCCCCGTCCTATCTCAGCCTGTTCAACGCCGCGCTGATCCTGGCGATCATGGTGCTGCCGTTCATCACCGCGATCTCGGTCGACGTGTTCAAGACCGTGCCGCCGGTGTTGAAGGAAGCCGCCTATGGCGTCGGCTGCACCAATTGGGAAGTGGTCCGCAACGTGGTGATCCCCTATACCCGCGTCGGCGTCATCGGCGGCATCATGCTGGCGCTCGGCCGCGCGCTCGGCGAGACCATGGCGGTGACGTTCATCATAGGCAACTCGTTCCGCATCTCCTGGTCGATCTTCGCGCCGGGCACCACGATCGCGGCGGCGATCGCCTCCGAATTTGCCGAAAGCGATGGTCTGCACCAGTCCGCCCTGATCCTGCTTGGCCTCTTGCTGTTCGTGCTGACCTTCTTCGTGCTGGCGTCCGCGCGGCTGATGCTGCTGCGGCTGGAAAAGAAGGCGGGGAATTGAAGTCATGAATCCGATTTATCGATCGCGCCGCCGCAACGACATCATCGTCAGGGCCCTGTGCGTCGGTGCCGCCTTGTTCGGCGTGACCTGGCTTGCCTTGATCCTGTTCACGCTGTTCTACAACGGCCTCGCCGGCCTCAATCTGCAGGTCTTCACCCAGAACACCCCGCCGCCCGGATCGACCGACGGCGGCCTGCTGAACGCCATTGTCGGCTCGGTCATCATGACCGTGATCGGCGTCGGTATCGGCGCGCCGCTCGGCCTGTTCGCCGGCACCTATCTGGCCGAATATGGCCGGAACGACCGGCTTACCTCGGTGATCCGCTTCATCAACGATATTCTGCTGAGCGCGCCCTCGATCATCATCGGCCTGTTCATCTATGGCGCGATCGTGGTGCCGATGGGCGGGTTCTCGGCTTTTGCCGGATGTCTCGCGCTCGCCGTGATCGTCATTCCCGTGGTGGTGCGCACCACCGAGGACATGCTGCTGCTGGTGCCCAATCCGCTGCGCGAGGCGGCATCCGCGCTCGGCCTGCCGCGCTCGCTCGTCATCAAGCGAATTGCCTACCGCGCGGCGCGCGCGGGCCTGATCACCGGCGTGCTGCTGGCGACGGCGCGCGTTGCCGGCGAAACCGCCCCGCTGCTGTTTACCGCGCTCTCTAACCAGTTCTTCAGCCTCGATCTGACCAAGACCATGGCCAACCTGCCGGTCACCATCAACAACTTCGTGCAAAGCCCCTACGCCTACTGGAAGCAGCTCGCCTGGAGCGGAGCCTTGCTCATCACTCTCACCGTACTCGCCCTGAATATTGGCGCGCGCATTCTCGGCGCCGAGAGGACAGCAAAATGAACGATCTTTCCGTATCCGTGAGTGTTCCCAGCGGTCCGGCGCCGTCGATGGCGGCGCTGCCCGAAGCGCGCGCCAAGATTACCGTGCGTGATCTGAATTTCTACTATGGCGAAAACCACGCGCTGAAGAACATCAATCTTGCGCTCGGCGCCAACCGCGTCACTGCCTTTATCGGGCCGTCCGGCTGCGGAAAGTCGACGCTGCTGCGGATATTCAACCGGATGTACGATCTTTATCCGGGTCAGCGCGCCACCGGCCAGCTGATGCTCGATCAGACCGACGTGCTCGATCCCAAGCTCGATCTCAATCTGCTGAGGGCGCGGGTCGGCATGGTGTTCCAGAAGCCGACGCCGTTTCCGATGACGATCTATGAGAACATCGCGTTCGGCATCCGGCTCTACGAGAAGATTTCCAGATCCGAGATGGACGGCCGCGTCGAGAAGGCGCTGCGCGGCGGCGCGCTGTGGAACGAGGTCAAGGACAAGCTCAATGCCTCTGGCCTCAGCCTGTCCGGGGGCCAGCAGCAGCGGCTGTGTATCGCCCGTACCGTGGCCGTGCGCCCCGAGGTCATTTTGTTCGACGAGCCGTGCTCGGCGCTGGATCCGATTTCGACCGCCAAGATCGAGGAATTGATCCAGGAGCTGGCGGAGGAATACACCATCGCCATCGTCACCCACAACATGCAGCAGGCCGCGCGCGTCTCGGACAAGACCGCCTTCATGTATCTCGGGGAACTGATCGAATTCGACGAGACCAACAAGATATTCACGTCGCCGAGCGATCGACGCACCCAGGACTACATCACCGGCCGGTTCGGCTAACGGAGACTCAAGATGGGTTCAGAACACACCGCCAAGGCGTTCGACAGCGATCTGCAGGAACTGACCCGGCTGGTCGCGGAAATGGGCGGCCTTGCCGAACGCATGATCGTCGAATCCGTCGATGCGCTGATCCGGCGCGATGTCGTGCTGAGCAAGCGCGTCGTCGCCGCCGACGCCGAAATCGACAGTTTGCAGCACGTGATCGAGGAGCGCGCGGTGCTCACCATCGCCCGGCGCCAGCCGATGGCGGTGGATTTGCGCGAAATCGTCGGCGCCATGCGGGTCGCCATCGATATCGAGCGGATCGGCGATCTCGCCAAGAACATCGGCAAGCGGGTCGCGGCGCTGGAAAGCGATTTCCAGCCGCTGAAACTGATCCGCGGCCTCGAGCACATGACCGACCTCGTGCAGTCGCAGGTCAAATCCGTCCTCGACGCCTACGCGGCGCACGATTTGCCGGCGGCGATGACGGTGTGGAAGGGCGACGAGGAAGTCGACGCGATCTGCACCTCGCTGTTCCGCGAGCTGCTGACCTATATGATGGAAGACCCGCGCAACATCAGTTTCTGCATCCATCTGATGTTCTGCGCCAAGAACATCGAGCGGATCGGCGATCACGCCACTAATATCGCCGAAACCGTGTTCTATATGATTGAAGGCCAGCAGATACTCGACAAGCGCCCGAAAGGGGATATGACGACCTTTGCCACGACCGTACCCGGGAATTGAAATCGCGTTTTCGAGCGAAAGCCTGCCCCGCACTTGATGCGGGAACCGGTTCGCGTGAACAAAACGCATCAAAGCAATTAGAGTCAAAGCAATAGAAAAGGCTTAAGCATATGAGCGCGCGCATTCTGGTGGTGGAAGATGAGGAAGCGCTCACTACGCTGTTGCGCTACAACCTCGACGCCGAAGGCTACGATGTTGAGACGGTTGGGCGCGGCGATGACGCCGACACCCGTCTGAAGGAGCATGTTCCCGATCTGATCGTGCTCGACTGGATGCTGCCGGGACTGTCCGGGATCGAGCTGTGCCGCCGCTTGCGGGCGCGGCCGGAGACGAGGTCGCTTCCGATCATCATGCTGACCGCGCGCGGCGAGGAAAGCGAACGGGTCAGGGGCCTTGCAACCGGCGCCGATGACTACATCGTCAAGCCGTTCTCGGTGCCGGAATTGCTGGCGCGGGTGAAGGGACTGTTGCGCCGCGCCAGCCCCGAGCGCCTTGCCACCGTACTCACCTATGGCGACATCGAGCTTGATCGCGAAAAGCGCCGCGTCGCCCGCTCAGGCCGCCCGATCGATCTCGGCCCGACCGAATACCGGTTGCTGGAATTTTTTCTCGAGCATCCGGGACGGGTGTTCAGCCGCGAGCAGCTGCTCGACAGCGTCTGGGGCCGCGATATCTATATCGATGAGCGCACCGTGGATGTGCATATCGGGCGGTTGCGCAAATTGCTCAACCCCGGCCGCGAGCAGGATCCGATCCGCACCGTGCGCGGCGCCGGCTACGCGCTCGACGACCGCTTCGCGAAAGTGGAATAGATAATCACGCCAGGAACACCGGCCTCATCCTGAGCTTGTGAAGCAAGCGTGCGCAATCGGCACCGGCGAAAGATGCTGACCTCATCCTGAGGAGCTTGCGAAGCAAGCGTCTCGAAGGATGGACGCAAAGCGCGGACTCGCGGCCATCCTTCGAGACGCGCGCAAAGGCGCGCTCCTCCAGCGATAACGGCGAAGCCGTTACGCGGGGATGAGGTCCGGGATATATTCACAACCTCGTTCGCCGGGACGACGCCATCGGAGAGCAAGCTACCTTGTCGGCTTCGGTGGCTGGCGGCGGCGATCACTGGCCGGCTGATAGGCGACCCGCGAGTGATACGCGCAATAGGGCAGGCTGGTCAGCGCCTTGCCGCCACAGAAGAAGAATTCCGAACTGGAGGGATCGCCGATCGGCCAATGGCAGGTCGCCTCATTCAGCTCCAGCAGCGACAGCCGCTGGCTCATCGGCACCACATTGTCGTAGGCGATCGGATCCGGTTCCATCTCGACTTCGAAAGCGTGGGCCAGCGCCGTGTTGCCACGCGAGACCGGGCGCGAAACCCGCATCATGTGCTGGGCCGGGCGGGCCTTGCGCTGACGCGGCACCGCCGAGGAGGGGCTCTTGGCGCGGCCGGAAAGCCCAAGCCGATGGACTTTGCCGATCACGGCATTCCGCGTCACATTACCGAGTTCCGCGGCGATCTGGCTGGCCGAAAGCCCGCTCTCCCAGAGTTTCTTCAGTTGCTCGACGCGATCGTCGGTCCAGGTCAATACCGTCATCGCAATTTTCCCTTCGTGTCGCGCCGGCCATTCTCAAAGCGGCGAGCGACTCCATTCCTTGAAAAATCCCTGCTCGCAGAATCCCTTAGCCCTCGCCGGGCGCAGAAAGCGCGCCCGGGCGTTTACGCCGAACACTGGGACGGGTAAGGATTAGAACTGCCGCACGAGATGTCGTATCCGACAGTCCGAAGGCTACAATATGCCGTGACTCTCGCGCAAGAGTCTGGCTCAACGCGTCCACATGTTCCGTTATCTAAGCATTGCAATGCGCTTTTTCAGCGACACCGGGGTTTCACGGACAGGGCTGGTCTCCGCCTGGCAGTTGACACCCATCGCCGCGCGCATAGAATAGTTGCCACGTGCCGCCCCGAAAAGGCGGCACGTTTTGTTTTCCGGGGCTGGTTGTTGATGCGATCGCGCCAATGCGCGCATGGCGGCCAGCCGTAACATTCAGTGATAGCCATGACCAACAGCGCGACATCGCATCTGCTTCCGGTATTCGCCAGGGTTGATCTCGGATTCGAGCGCGGCGAGGGCGCGTGGCTGATAGCAACCAATGGCGAGCGTTATCTCGATTTCACCAGTGGCGTGGCGGTGAATGCGCTGGGCCATGCGCATCCGCATCTGGTCGCAGCCTTGCAGGAACAGGCGACAAAACTGTGGCACATGTCGAACCTGTTCAAGAGCCCGGATGGCGAGCGGCTCGCGGCACGGCTGTGCGAACAAAGCTTCGCCGACTTTGTGTTTTTCGCGAACTCCGGCGCCGAGGCGATGGAATGCGCGATCAAGATCACGCGCAAATATCACGCCGCCAAAGGTCACCCGGAGCGCTATCGCATCATCACCTTCGACGGCGCGTTTCACGGGCGGACGCTGGCGACGCTGGCTGCGACCGGGTCTGCCAAATATCTCGAAGGCTTCGGGCCGCCGATGGATGGCTTCGATCAGGTAACGCTCGGCGACCTCGACGCCGTCAAGAAGGCGATCGGTCCGCACACCGCGGGCATCCTGATCGAACCGCTGCAGGGCGAAGGCGGCGTGCGTGCCGCGCCGCATGCGTTCTTCAAGGCGTTGCGTCAGCTGTGCGACGACAACGGGCTGCTGCTGATATTCGACGAGGTGCAGACCGGCATGGGCCGCACCGGCGAGCTGTTCGCCTACAAGCGTCTCGGCGTCACGCCGGACGTGATGCCGCTGGCGAAGGCGCTCGGCGGCGGCTTTCCGATCGGTGCATGTCTGGCGACCGCCGACGCGGCCGCCGGGATGACGCCTGGCTCGCACGGTTCGACCTTCGGCGGCAACCCGCTGGCGGTGGCAGCGGCCAACGCGGTGCTGGACGTGATGCTGAAGCCCGGTTTCTTCGAGCATGCGCAGAAGATGTCGCTGCTGCTCAAACAGAAGCTGGCCTCGGTGGTCGATCGCCATCCAAAGGTCCTCGCAGAAGTGCGCGGCGAGGGACTGCTGATCGGTCTGAAGGCGGTGGTGCCGTCGGGCGATCTCGTGGCGGCATTGCGTCACCAAAAGCTGCTCACGGTTGGCGCCGGCGAAAACGTGGTGCGGTTCCTGCCGCCACTGATCGTGACCGAGGCGGAGATCGAAGAATCCGTGGCTCGCCTCGAGCGCGCCTGCACCGCACTTTCCGGCGATCAGCAAAAACGGGCGGCGGGGCAATGAGCAAGGCGCTGCGGCATTTTCTCGATCTCAGCGAGCTTCCGACCAGGGAGCTCCGCAACATGCTCGCCGCCAGCGTCGCCATGAAGGCGAAGCTGAAGGCGCAAAAAAAACAGGATGCCGAACCGGTCAAGCCGCTCGAGGGCAAGACGCTGGCGATGATTTTCGAAAAGCCCTCGACCCGCACCCGGGTGTCGTTCGACGTCGGCATGCGCCAGCTCGGCGGTGAAGCGATCATGCTGACCGGCGCGGAAATGCAGCTCGGGCGCGGCGAGACCATCGCCGACACCGCGCGGGTACTGTCGCGTTACGTCGACGCCATCATGATCCGCATTCTCAACCACGATGCGCTGCTCGAGCTCGCCGCGCACGCCACCGTTCCCGTCATCAACGGGCTGACGCGGCGGTCGCATCCCTGCCAGGTGATGGCGGATCTGATGACGTTCGAGGAGCATCGCGGTCCGATCGAAGGCCGTACCATCGCGTGGACCGGCGACGACAACAACGTGCTGGCGTCATGGGCGCACGCGGCGGAGCGTTTCCGTTTCAATCTGCACGTCGCAACCCCGCCGCAGCTCGCGCCGAACAAATCGATGCGGGACTGGATCAAGGCGACGCAGGCGCCGATCGTGCTCGGCAATGATCCGGAGGCGGCCGTGCGTGATGCCGATTGCGTGGTCACCGACACCTGGTTCTCGATGGGCGACAAGGACGGCGAGCACCGTCACAATCTGCTGAAACCGTATCAGGTCAACGCCAAGCTGATGTCGCTGGCGAAACCCGACGCGCTGTTCATGCATTGCCTGCCCGCGCATCGCGGCGACGAAGTCACCGACGAGGTGATCGACGGCCCGCAATCGGTGGTGTTCGACGAAGCCGAAAATCGCCTGCACGCGCAAAAGGGCATTCTGGCCTGGTGTTTTGACGCGGTGGCGTAAATCGTCGTCCCTGCCTAGTGCGCAATTGCGCACGGGGCGCAGGGACCCATACCGCATGATCTTGTGGTCTTGGCGCGGTGGTAGACATCGTTCGTAACAACAAAAGCCGGTGGTTATGGGTCCCCGCGTTCGCGGGGACGACTCGTCGAGATGATTTCGCCGCCCTTACAACCCCTTTCGTTTCGTGTTCCGAGACCCCAGATAAAGCGCCATGGTTTCACAATCCCCCGACATGAAAATCACCACCGAGACACCTATTCGCGCGCCATCGTCGGTTCCCGTCGATGATGCGGTGCTGCCGTTCGAGGTCGATGCGCTCGATCTGCGGGGCCGGCTCACCCGGCTCGGCCCAGCGCTCGACGACATCCTGACCAAGCACGATTACCCCGCGCCGGTCGGCAAGCTGCTCGGCGAAGCCATCGTGCTGGCGACGCTGCTCGGCACGGCGCTGAAATTCGACGGCCGCTTCATCATGCAGACCCAGACCGATGGCCCGGTGTCGTTCCTGATCGTGGATTTCCAGGCGCCCGATCGCCTGCGCGCCTATGCGCGTTACGACGCAAAGCGGCTGAAGGACGGCCAGGATTCAGGCGCGCTGCTCGGCAAGGGTCATCTCGCGATGACCATCGATCAGGGGCAGGACATGAGCCGCTATCAGGGGCTGGTGGCGCTCGACGGTGGCAGCCTCGAAGATGCAGCCCATGAATATTTCCTGCGCTCCGAACAGATCCCGACCCGCGTCCGGCTCGCCGTCGGCGAGGAATGGCGCGGCGGCGATGGTAGCGGCCCGAAACATCGCTGGCGCGCCGGCGGCATGCTGCTGCAATTCCTGCCCAAGGCGCCGGAGCGGGCGCGGCAGGCCGACCTGCATCCCGGCGATGCGCCTGATGGCGCGGTGACGCATTCGGTCGCGGAAGACGATGCCTGGGTGGAAGGCCAGTCGCTGATTGGTACCGTCGAGGATGTCGAACTGATCGATCCGGATCTGTCGGGCGAGCGGTTGCTGTACCGGCTGTTCCACGAGCGCGGCGTGCGGGTGTTTCAACCGCTGCCGCTGCGCGCGCAATGTTCGTGCTCGCGCGATGCAGTGTCGTCGATGCTGAAAAGCTTTGCCGCAAAGGACCGCGCCGAAATGGTCAAGGACGGCAAGGTGGTGGTGACCTGCGAGTTCTGCTCCTCGGTCTATGAGTTCACGCCGCATGAAGCGGGCGTGGAGGAGTAGGGCGACGATAATGCTCTAGCTCAACAAGGTGCGGACCTTGGTGGCGGCATCATAGATTTCGATCTGGAGCATCGGATAAGCCGACTTCAGTTTCCGGCCCGCTGCTTCGGCAGCCTCGGCAGTGTCGAACTCTGACTTGAAATGGCCGTCGACAATCGTCACGAAGCCTTCGGTAGGAGGTCGGTCGGCTCGCGTTGCCTTTTTCGGCTCCGCTTCTTCAATTGAGAGCACGGGTTTTTTCATCATTGGTCCTTTTGGGGGGGCGTGGCGCTAAAACTGAGCCGGGTCGTCGGCTCAATTCGGAGCAGTCCGAACGAATGTAAGTACGACTTGGTTGTCGCAATACCCGAATACGGGCTTATGCCGCCGCCGAGGTCAGCGAAGCCATCGGCACGTCGAATGCGTAGACGAAACCGGTCGGCTCATAGGTTAGCTGCACGTTGCCCCGGAGCTGCCTGCCGAGCGTTTCGATCAGCCGCGTTCCGAAGCTGCGCTTTTCCGGCGGGCGGACGGCCGCACCATTCTTCTCGGTCCATGTGAGGTGCAGGCGCTGCGTCTTTTGATCCAGCGTCCAGCGGATGTCGACGCGCCCTTGCGGGACCGACAGGGCGCCAAACTTCGTGGTGTTGGTGCAAAGCTCGTTGAGTGTCATCCCGATGGCGATGACGGCGCCCGACACCATCCGGATATCGGGTCCCGAAATCGAGAATTTCGGTTGATCGGGATTATCGAAGGCTTCGGTGGCGCTGCGGACGATCGTGCCGAGGTCCGC